>Ga0302320_10031125_pt1 | contig 10137 bp, 9 predicted proteins | sample Bog_T0_3_FD_202130 | JGI IMG/M metagenome (GOLD analysis project Ga0302320, IMG submission 202130) | Peat permafrost microbial communities from Stordalen Mire near Abisko, Sweden - Bog_T0_3 | ecosystem: Environmental > Terrestrial > Soil > Wetlands > Peat | place: Sweden: Abisko, Stordalen Mire...
AACGTCGGCAAGGTCCGTAACGCGGCGCCGAATTGCAACCGACTGTTCGACATCGTGCTTGCGAGGTTCACAGGGATCCACCGGTAAGGAGCACAGAAGGCACCGTTCGAATCCAGCCGCCAAATACGCGAACGTCGGCGGCAAAGTCCGAACGTTAAATCCGCCGACGTTCAGCCAGACTGCACACCAACATCAGTTCCATCTCCCAGTAACGGGCAGCGACGGCCCTCATCATAAGGCTGCCTGCGGCCGCAGTTGCGATCAAGAGAATCATTTGCACGTCAACTCGATGCTCTCTGACGGCGGCCACCGCAAACTGAACTGCTCCGGCGATTGCAGCAAGAGCGAACACTAAGGAGAGGGAGAGCACAAACAGGAGTCGCGCGTGAATATCCGCAGCGCAAGTCAGTACCTCGTCCGCCCCTTTCAAACACGCACGCGACACGAGCTTCCTGAAAAGTTCCAGCCTATCCCAGGGACTACAAAAGCGCGAACTCTCAAATGTATGAGATGTATTCTCGTTGAACTCACTCATCATCACCTGTGCCTCAACGAATGATCTGCGCATTCGCGGTAGGGGCATACCGTGTAGCAACGCCAGCATGGTCCAGCCCAGCCAGTCCCACAATTGGTGCCGTCGTATGATCAGCGGATTTGCATTCAAAGCCAAATGTTTCATCCGCAAGCTGAAGAAGAGTCGCGTACCGAAACTGACCCACTCAAGGAGGAACAGGCCTATGGAATACGCGCCGACGAGCGTTGTTAACGCAAGCGAAAGGGAGCCCGGAGAAAAACCTAAGCCAACGGTATCCGGCACGCCCGCGCCGAACAGCACTCGCAGCGCTATGAGCGCAACAAACCCAGGGGCTAACTGACTGAGAACATCTGCGAGAGAAAACCGGCCAACGAGTTTTTCAATCATGGCCGACGTTACTGGGACTTACCAGAGTTGTCTTCCGTTGCCTGCGCCTGCTGCGCGAATGCAACGGCCTCATCTAATGTCTTAGTCAGCTTAAACCCCGGCAAAGCAGGAAGGCCCAGACTGGTGAGCGACTCCATGTAGTTGCTGGGGTATCCAGAGCAATACAAAGTCCCCGAGTCCGCCGATACAACATTATATAGTTCGAAGATGGCCCGAACCAAGGGACTACCCGCCGTGTTGGCCTTTATGTTGAGAACACAAACCACGGAGTGCGACGGTCTCCCCGCTCGGTACTCCGAAACAAGTTTTTCGGCGAGAAGATCCGCCACTTGAGCGCGGAACATGGTGTTCGGACCGTAGTCAAGCTCAAGAATAGGTATCCCGTCCCGAATTTCCGACTTTATCTGAAGATGATCGTTCATATTGCAACCTTATGTTGTTTCGAGTCCACTTGTTGAGCAAAAACCAAAGTCAGACGTCGCCCCAACATGGACGCCGTGACAGTGTCTGCTAATCGTAATAGCGCCGCCGTACCGAAATGGTCGTCTAAGCTCTCCTGCCGAATTTCGGCTGGTGGAGCCAGCCTTTCCCGCCGATCATCGCCCAGGAAAACATCCCACCCGCGCCACTCGGCCGGCTGTTCTATCTCCACTTCTAGCTTATTTTTCGTTATCCGCAGCTTGAGGGAAATGACCTCGCCCCTCTTGCTCCCGTGTACTACGGCATTCTTAAGCAGTTCCCAAACTGCACACCAGATAACACCGCTTGAGTATCCCTCTACTCGCTCAACCCAACCTCTTATCTGGCCCTGCAACTGAGTATGAAACGCCTCCGCAGAGTTGATAGTGTTCGTGAGGGTGAACTCAGCCTCGGATTCATCGAGATTTATGGTGACGACTGGTCTGGCACCAACTTCAGCAGAACTCATCACGCCGAATCTGACCACGACTACGGTTTGGTCGTCTGCCGGAGGTGCGTTCTGGGCATGAGCACTTGCTGCCGCGAGAATCGCGTTCGCAATCTCCCCGGGTGCATCGTCCCGCTGCCGGGCCACGACGGCCTCGATGCCCGATCGCCCGAAAATACCACTGTTCGCGTCGAGAGCTTCGACGACGCCGTCACTGACGAGCACCAACAAGTCCCCCTCGCTAACCGAAGCTTGCGCGTAGCGCGGCTCTACCGGAAAACGCCTGTACCCGCCGCCAACGTATACGCCAGCCGCCTGAAGGGCCTGGGGCTGCGCCTGGTCTCGTCTGAAAAGCAACGGGGCAGGCATACCTGCGTTGGCCAGTCTCACTCTGTTGGGGTAGATCTCAACAAGATTCATGGTCAGCGCGATGTTCGCTTGCCTCAACTCCTTTGAGATGACACTGTCCGCCTTCTCAAGCAACGCCTCGGCCTTCTGTATATCTCCACCAGTAAGCGTCCGGTCAAGTATCTTGGCCGCGTGGGTCGCCTGAATGGCCGCGTCAATGCCGCTACCTTCGACGTCTACAAGGTACACGCAAGTACTGCCATCCGTTCGATTGAACCAGTTGTAAAAATCTCCCGACACATCGCTGGCGGACGCAAATGCTGAGTCGATGGTAAATGCCGGGCGTTCGTCACTCTGGGGCATCGTGACGAACCGCTTCAGCACGGAACGGGCAATAGCATTTTTTTCAACCGCAACGCTCACAGAACTGATTTCTGCTATCTTCTCGTCAAGGGCGATCTTTTCACGCTTTTCCCGGTGATAGGCCCTCTTATAGTTAACGGCACTAACGGCCGTTACGATTAGAGCGACGAACGTCAAAAAACTTAAAATTGCAGCGTTGAGACCCTGTGACCTGAAGAACGACACGATCCATCCACCCTCGGCATTGGCGGCCACCAATTCGACGTAATAAACCGTGGCCTTCACCGAGTTTGCATTTGCATGCAGATCCGGCACAGCAGCAAGGGCCGCTTCTATTCCGCGAATCGTCGGCAGCAGCTTGGCGCAATTCGCCGGGTCGTCTATGCATCCCTCAACAGACCTCGTAGCGGCACCCGCAGCGTTCGACCGAACAGCACTGATTTTGTCCTTAAAAAAAGCGGCCAAGTCCTTGGCCAAACTGAGTGGAATCTGGGGCGTTGCGTTCAGAAGCTCAGCCGAGAACTGTCTCAGCTGATCGTCAGGTTCGGTACGCAACATCGAGATTAGAACTGGTGTTGCCCGCGGCCCTATTCGAAGTATCGCCGCAGCAGAAGCGTCACGAACCTCCGGCCGATCATTTGCGCGACCCAAGAGCGAAACCACAGCATCCCTGCCGGCCGAATCATCCCCCTTGAAATTCGCGCATATCTGGCCTATGGCGTTGGCCGACGCTTGGCGAACCTGTGGTACGCGGTCAGAAAGCAAGCTCGACAAATCCGGAACCGCGGAAAGTGCGCTGGAACCCAAGCTCGCAAGGCCCTGAGCCGCAAAGATCTTTGCGGGCCAGTCATTCGGCTTACGGGCCGCTTGCTTAATTCCCGCGAGATAGGCCGAGACGGTCTGGCCCGGGCCGTTTGTCTGCATAGCACGAGCGCCCCCGAAAGGCATTAATGCGGTGAACGCCAGACAAACTAGTGCCCCAGTTGCCGACCATGGAACGCGCTCTGTCGAACTCGGCGAAGACATCGTGGAATCCTAACTAGAATAGCGAAATAAGCCCGGGGGCGCGACCGATTTTCTTCAGGGACCAACCCAGCGTGCGCAAACTAGACAGGGCCGATGAAGTAACGGCGCGCCAAGCACCATCACAAGCGTCGAGACAAGCGTCGAGTGATCGGTCTTGAAAATCTCAGTCACAACTATTTTCGCCTTTATTTTCAATAACTTAACACTCCAGCTCTTCCGCCCCATGCTATTTCCTTAGATGTAGGCAACCCCTACCAGAAACGGATCTACACCCATGGCATCGGAAAAACAAATCGCCGCCAACATCCTCAACGCACAGAAATCCACCGGCCCCACCTCCGAGGACGGCAAGAAAAAATCCCGGCTCAACGCCAAACGTCACGGCCTCACCGGCCAGGTCATCACGCTCTCCGAAGACGACCTCCCCATCTTCGAGAAATTCAAGGCCAGCTTCATAGCCGACCTGCAACCCAAAACCCTCATGGAAACCTCCCTCGCCGATTCCATTGCCTGGGACACATGGCGTCTCAACCACCTCCGCGCCATCGAAATGAACCTCTACGCCGTGAATGCGGAATCCCACAACCTGACCATAGACTCCGACAACCCCCGCATCGACGCCGCCCTGATCGACGCCGTCACCTTCGAAAAAGAATCCGGCGAACTAGCCCGCCTCAGCCTCTACGAACAGCGCCTCAACCGCGGCATCCACAAGAACCTGGCCGTCCTCCGAGACCTCCAGGCCGAACGCAAACGCGCCCATGAACAGGACCTCGCCGATGAAGTCCTCATGGCCCAGGCCAATGATTCCAAGGGCTTACCCTACCACTCCCCGGCCAGGCCCGGCAAAAACGGGTCCATTTTTTCAACTTCCGAGGTAGTAGCCGCCGTCAACCGCAAAACCCTGCTCGCAGACGCGAGAATCGCCGTCGCCAAGGCCCCATCGAGCATCCAATACCCCGGCGCATGGGACAACCACGACCCCCGCCGCCCCGATTCGGGCCTATTCGCAAAGGCGGCAGCGTAATAAGGAGGTCGAAACACAACGATGACTCCAATGTCAAACCAAACGTGTGCCCTTAAATCTGCGTTCATCCGCCTCTTTCATCATCCTGAAACACTCTCACGCCAAACACCCGGCACAACTGCCGATTCGCCGCAAAACCCAGGCTTTTCCCCCATCTGTGCGAATCCGTGTTCATCCGCGGTGAAAGGTTTTGACTTTTCTTCCTGCTAAACTAAAGGATTCCCATGGAAATTGAAAAAGTTTACGAGCCCCGGCGCTTTGAGCCGCGCTGGGCCCAATGGTGGGTCGAATCCGGCATCTATACGGCCAAAGTGCGCCCGGGAAAGCCCGTCTTTTCCCTCGTCATCCCGCCCCCCAACGTCACCGGCGTCCTCCACATGGGCCACATGCTGGAGCACTCCGAAATCGACGTCACCGTCCGCTGGCATCGCATGAAAGGCGATTCCACCCTCTGGCTCCCCGGCACCGACCACGCCGGCATCGCCACCGAAATGGTCGTCGCCCGCCAACTCGCCGCCGAAGGCATCTCCTACCGTCGCGACCTCACCCGCGAAGCCTTCCTCGAACGCGTCTGGCAATGGAAAGCCGAATCCGGCGGCACCATCCGCCGGCAAATGATCCAGATCGGCGCCTCCTGCGACTGGACCCGCGAACGCTTCACCTTCGATCCCGGCCTCTCCCGCGCCGTCCGCGAAGTCTTCGTCAGCCTCCACGAACGCGGCCTCATCTATCGCGGCGAGTACATGGTCAACTGGTGCCCCGGCTGCAACACCGCCATCTCGGACCTCGAAACCATCCATGAGGAATCGCCCGGCCACCTCTGGCACATCAAGTATCCGGTGATCGGCAGCGACCGCTTCCTTGTCGTCGCCACCACGCGCCCCGAAACCATGCTGGGCGATACCGCAGTCGCTCTCAACGCCCGCGACGAACGCTACCTCGAACTTCACGGCGGACGCGTCATGCTCCCCCTGATGGATCGCGAAATCCCCATCATCCTCGACGACATGGCCGATCCCGAATTCGGCACCGGCGTCGTCAAAATCACCCCCGCGCACGATCTCAACGACTTTGAGGCAGGGAAGCGCCACTCGCTTCCGCTCATCGAAGTGATCGGCCGCGACGCCAAAATCACCGCCAACGGCGGCCCCTATGCGGGTCTGGATCGCTCCGACGCGCGCAAGAAGATCGTCGAAGACCTGGCCGCCCTCGGCCTCCTCGAACGCGTCGAAGACTACAAGCTCAACGCCGGCAAATGCCAGCGCTGCAAGACCATCGTCGAGCCGCTCGTCTCCAAGCAGTGGTTCGTCCGCACCAAACCCCTCGCCGAAAAGGCCATCGCCGCCGTCGATGGTAAGTGGGGCGACAAGCGTATCGAAATCGTCCCCGAAGTCTGGGTGAAGACATGGAATGAGTGGATGCACAACATCCGCGATTGGTGCATCTCGCGCCAGTTGTGGTGGGGCCATCGCATCCCCGTCTGGTATTGCGATGCCTGCGGCGAAGTCGTCATCACCCGCGAAGATCCCACCGAATGCCCCCAATGTCGGGGAGCGCTCCGTCAGGATCCCGACGTGCTCGATACCTGGTTTAGCTCCGGTATCTGGCCTTTCTCCACTCTCGGCTGGCCCGATAAAACCGAAGACCTGAAGACCTTCTATCCCACGACGACGCTGATCACCGGCTTCGACATCCTCTTCTTCTGGGTGGCCCGTATGGCGATGCTCGGCATCGAATTCATGGGCGACGTCCCGTTCCGTCAGGTCTACATCCACGGCCTCGTCCGCGACGCCGACAAGCAAAAGATGTCCAAGACCAAGGGCAACGTAATCGACCCCCTCGTGGTCACCGAACAATACGGCACGGACGCCGTCCGTATGGCCCTGCTCACCGGCGCTGCCCCCGGCACCGACATCGTCTTCACCACCGAACGCGTCGAAAGCTCCCGCGCTTTTGCCAACAAGATCTGGAACGCCTCGCGCTTCCTCTTCATGAACATGGACCGCTGCGGCGTCGAGCCCTGGATGGCCCCGGACCTCAACGCATACATCCCGACGGGTTCCGCCACCCCAACCGCGAGCGAAATCGCTACCGCAACCCCAACCGACACCGCAACCCCAACCGACACCGCAACCCCAACCGACACCGCAACCCCAACCGTCACGGCGACCATACCGAGCCGCGACTGTAAAGGAGCGGTACTCGAAACCCCGTTATCGGTCCCAACCCCGGACCAGTCGGCCACGCCCCACGCCGCACCCCTCGAAGACCTCTGGATCTTCCACCGCATCAACGAATGCGCCAAAGAAACCAACCGCGCCATCGAGCAATTTCGTTATCACGAAGCAGCCCAGGCCGTCTGGCACTTCTTCTGGGACGAATTCTGCGACTGGTACATCGAACTCAAGAAACTCCGCTTCACCGAAGGCTCCGGCCTCAATGACGATTGGCGCAATCTCCTCGCCGCCTTCGAAAGCGCCCTGCGCCTGCTCCACCCGGTGATGCCCTTCCTGACCGAAGAACTCTGGCACCGCTTAGGCGTGCCGGTGACCGATGCGAGCGCAAATCGGACATGGCACGAACTGGGTTGGAACGCCGAGTCCATCTCCCTAACCGCCTTCCCCGAATACATCGAAGCGCGCAACAACCCCGCAGCCGAAGCCGAAATCCAGCGCCTTCAGGACGTAGTCGCAGCCCTCCGCAACCTCCGCGCCGATCTCAGTCTCGATCCTAAAATGCCCCTCGAAGGCCTGATCTCCGGTGCCGATATGTCGGCCCACACCCTCGCGATCCAAAAGCTCGCAGGCGTAACCCTCCGCCAGGGCGAAACCCCGAAAGCCGGAGCAGTCAAATCGATGTCCGGCTTCACCGTCTCGATCGACGTCCCGCACGGACAAATGGAAGCCCAGCGCAAGCGCCTCGAAAAGGAGCGCGACCAACTCATCAAGAACATCGCCAACTCCGAACGCCAGCTCACCGACGAAGTCTTCCTGAGCAAGGCCCCGCAAAAGGTAGTGGACTCTATCCGGGCCAAAAAGGCCGAATACGAGGCCCAACTCCAAAAGGTCCAGGACAACCTGAAATGACCGCACTGTGGCGCACCGCCGAGGGCGACTGGACACGCAGCGATAGCCGCGTTCCGCCAGTCCCGTCTACCGTGCCGAATGATTCCACCACAGCCCGACCCCACCAGGTTTCTGCATCTCTCTGTCGCACCGCCGAGGGCGACTGGACACGCGGCGATAGCCGCGTTCTGCCAGTCACGTCTACCGTGCCGAATGATTTCACCACAGCCGGACCCCACCAGGTTTCTGCATCTCTGTGGCGCACCGCCGAGGGCGACTGGACACGCGGCGATAGCCGCGTTCTGCCAGTCCCGTCTACCGTGCCGAATGATTCCACCACAGCCCGACCCCAACCGGTTTCCGAATCTCTCTGTCGCAACGCCGAGTACGACTGGACACGCGGCGATAGCCGCGTTCTGCCAGTCACGTCCACCGTGCCGAATGATTCCACCACAGCCGGACCCCACCAGGTTTCTACATCTCTGTGGCGCACCGCCGAGGGCGACTGGACACGCGGCGATAGCCGCGTTCTGCCAGTCCCGTCTACCGTGCCGAATGATTCCACCACAGCCCGACCCCACCAGGTAGCACATGCTTCAGCTTGTGGGTCGAGAGAAGCTCGACGTGTCCCCGTGTCCGCACACCACACCCAAGCCCACCAATGACCCCACTACTAGCCCTCGCCCTGACCGAAGACATAGGCGCGGGCGACGTAACCAGCACTGCGTGCGTACCCGCCGACCTCCGAGCCACCGGTGTCTTCCTCACCAGAGAGCCCCTGACCCTCGCAGGAACAGCGATCCTCACCGAACTCTACCCCAACCTCAAACTCCACCACCGCGACGGCGAAACCCTCCCGCCCAACACCCCGATCGCAACAGCCGAAGGTACCGCCCGCACCCTCCTCGAACTCGAGCGCACGGCCCTGAACTTCCTCCAGCGCCTCTCCGGCGTAGCCACCCTCGCGCACGCCTTCACGGCCGAAGTAGCCCACACCAACTGCCGCATCCTCGACACCCGCAAAACCACCCCCGGTTTCCGCGCCCTCGAAAAAGCCGCCGCAGCCGCAGGCGGCGTCACCAACCACCGCATGGGCCTCTACGACGCAATCCTGATCAAGAACAACCACATCTCCGCAGCCGGCGGAGTCCGTCAGGCCATCACAGCCGCGCGTACTTCCGGCCTCCCCATAGAGATCGAAGTCCGCACCCTGGCAGAACTCCACGAAGCCCTCGCGGAAAACGCCGATCACCTCCTCCTCGACAACCTCACACCACAGCAGGCAAGCGAATGGATCGCCATCATCGACCACCGGGCCAAAGTCGAACTCTCCGGCGGCATCACTCTGGAGACGGTGCGAGCCTACGCCGAAACCGGCGCCGACTTCGTCTCAGTAGGAGCCATCACCCACTCCGCCCGAGCGGTCGACATCAGCTTCCGTCTGGAGCTGTCCGTATGATCGTCCGACTCCAAACCACTACGTCAACGATGAAGGACGCCGCCGTCCTCGCAGCCCGCGGCGAGCCGCACGGTACAGCCGTAATCACGCAATCGCAAACTGCGGGCATCGGCCGGCAGGGCCATACATGGCACTCCGCCGATTCCGGTGGCCTCTACATCTCGATCATCCTCCGCCTCGCGATCGCGCCCAGCGAGATGCCGATCCTCACCATGGCCCTCGGCCTCGCGGTCCAGCGCGCAGTCAACGACATGGCACTGGTCTCCTGCGACCTCCGCTGGCCCAACGACGTCATGCTCAGCGACCGCAAACTCGCAGGCACCATCGTCCAGGCAGCAGAAGGAGCCTTGATCGCGGGCATCGGCCTCAACGTAAACCAGCGGGAATTCCCCGCCGATCTCGCCGAAACCGCAACATCCCTGAAAATCGAGACGGGCAGGGAACACTCGAAGGACGCCTTAGCCGATCGCATCATAGCCGAATCCCTGCGCCACTCCTCGCTCCTGGCCGAAAGAGGCAAACGAGAAATCCTCCGCCGTTTCGAAGAATCCTCGACATGGCCCCGAGGCAAGGCAGTGGAAGTAGACGGCAAGATCCGGGGCGTAACGGCAGGCCTCGACGAGAACGGCTTCTTACTGGTTCGCACCCCGGACCGTCTGGAAACAATCCTTGCCGGAGGAGTTCGCCCCTTATGACAACGGCAACTTTCCTGCGCCGGCCGGGACACGCGGCGATAGCCCCGTTCTGCCCGTCGCCCGCGCCACCCGCGCGCCCAAACGCAATGCTGAACCGAACCAGGTGGCACAGGCCTCAGCCTGTGTACGCGGCGCAAGCCGCACTACCAGGGCGACAGGCGATCACCCCAATGCTGCCCGGACACGCGGCGATAGCCCCGTTCTGCCCGTCGCCCGCGCTACCCGCGCGCCCAAACGCAATGCCGAACCGAACCAGGTGGCAAACGCCTCAGCCTGTGTACGCGGCGCAAGCCGCGCTCCCTGGGCATCTCGCGATCACCCCAAT
>Ga0302320_10031126_pt1 | contig 10137 bp, 5 predicted proteins | sample Bog_T0_3_FD_202130 | JGI IMG/M metagenome (GOLD analysis project Ga0302320, IMG submission 202130) | Peat permafrost microbial communities from Stordalen Mire near Abisko, Sweden - Bog_T0_3 | ecosystem: Environmental > Terrestrial > Soil > Wetlands > Peat | place: Sweden: Abisko, Stordalen Mire...
GCCTGCGCGCCGAGCTTCACGTCGGGGCCAATGACGACGTAAGCGCCGATGTGCGCGCCCGCGCCGATCTCGGCAGTCGGATCGATCACCGCTGTGGGATGAATTCCCGGCGCGTAAGTGGGCGGATGATAAAAAAGGCCCAGCGTGCGCGAGAAGGCCAGATAAGGATTCTGGATGCGCAACGTGGGCGCTTCAATCTCCGGAAACTCCGGCTCGACGATGACTGCGGCGGCCTGCGTCTTGCGCGCGAGGCCTGCGTACTTGGGATTGGCGACGAAGGTGACCTCCGCCGGCCCAGCTTCCTCAAGCCCTTTGACTCCAGTGACTTCCAGCTCCGCGTCTCCGCGCAGCTCCGCTCCCAGTTTGGTTGCCAACTCGCCTAGCTTCATGCTTGAAATTGTACCGGAAGAGGCGCTTCGCATGAGTTTTTAATCTTGCTCAGCACGCGAGCCGGGCATATACTCAAGAGTATCTTGAAGCGGGGAGGGTGCGATGACTCCAAAACAGTTGAAGAAGTTCAAGGAAGCTGCAGAGGAACTCCAGCGCAGACTTGACACTCCCGAGAAGCGCAAGGCATTGCTCGTCGAGATTGGCTACCTGAATCCGGATGGTCAGATAGCTGAGAGATACAGGTAGGCTGAGCGAAATGCCCCTTGTTCTTGCTTACCACGGATGCAGTCTCGAAACCGCTCAGCAGCTTTTGGGCGGTTCGTCGTTTTTGCCCAGTACGCAAGACTATGACTGGCTTGGCGCTGGAATCTACTTCTGGGAAAACGACATTCTCCGCGCCTATCAGTGGGCGACCGAATCTCGCCTGAACTTCAACCACCCCTCGGTCGTCGGCGCAGTGATCGAGCTGGGGAGTTGCCTCGATCTGACGACGCAGTCCGGAATTGCAGCGGTCAAGGTGGCCTACGACAAATTCATTATCACTTCTAAAAGTGATGGAGTCCCGATCCCTGAGAATGTGGACCCAGCCAATTGTCCAGGCGGCGACAAAATCATCAGGCGCTTGGACTGCGCGGTGATGAATTATTTATACAAAATTGCAAAGATTGAGCAAGAATCGGACCCACAAAGCCAGCCTTACGCGACCGTGCGGTCGATGTTTCCAGAGGGAACGGAACTCTATCCTGGCGCGGGCTTTCGGGATAAGACTCACATTCAAATCTGCGTTCGGGAGCCGGAGCAGGTTATGGGCGTCTTTCGCATCCCGGAATGGCAGCGCATGGAACTGGAATTGCCCAGCTTGTACGAACGCTCCTGATCCAGAAAGAAACAAAAAATACGATGGGTCGGGTATTGGAGCGATTCATCAACCAGGTCTGTGACCGCGTAATCCTGTACCTCCCGCCCTAGCCGCAAAAACAAGTACGCGGCGAGGGTGGGGCACCCACAGCAGGTGCATCAACAAACGGTCAGAGACCCAGGTCCGTGGCCGGATGAAGATGTTGCTTTGCAGCCTCGGTATGTGCGGGTCTGGAGACCCGCACGACAGCCGATCTGGAGATCGGCGCTACATTCCGAGCAGGCACCTTTTCATGCGGTCGGAGACCCAGTGAGTCGAGGATGGTGGGAATAAACTTAGCAAGTTAGTCCCCCACCTGTGTTGCCGACCCACGGGAGATGAAACTGGTGCGGGCGAGGACGCCCACACGACAGCCGGTCTGGAGACCGGCGCTACAGGTTGTTTCTTTGTAGCGTCCGCTTCGCGGACATAGCGAGTTAGCGGATGCATCGGCAATCAGAGGCTTCATGCCTCGCGGGCCGGTAACGACAGTAGGGAACTACAAAGTCTCCTTTGCATTGGGAAACAGATCCGGCTGCTCGATGGCTGGTCGGGCGGAGTCTGTGCGCTTGCGGCTGGCGGCGCCGATCAGGCCGACGACTTCGAGGGATTGAATGGCCTGGCGGGGCAAGTAGATGCGCTGGGTGTTGGAGCGGGTGTCGGGCGGGGTGAGCAGCAGGCCAGCGCCTTCGACCAGGGAGCGGTCGTTGGCGGCCAAGCCCTCCAACTCCTCGCCGTCGGTGAGGGTCATGCGGAGCCAGAGGCCGGGGGTGCGGGGACGGATGGAGAAGCGCTTGTGGAGAAGGCGTTCGGGGTTGGCGGAGTCGGCGCCTGGGAGGTCGCGGACGGTGCAGACCCACTTGACCTGCTCCCATGGGATGCGCAGCAGCTTGCCGCTCAGATCGAGGATTTCCAGTTCAGCGGCGTCCTGTCCGAAGCTGGCCGTAGCGTAGCCGGCGTACCAGTCGCGGGAGAACTTGCGCACGACAACCGGCTTGCGTGAGGAGGTCATTGCTCTGGATTGTCGCATGAAAACCGGGGTTGCCGCGAATAGGCCCTGGTTGATGGTGTAGTGAAAGCCTACAGTGCCGGAAAGGGAAGGCATAAAATTCGCTCGTTAGAGACCTAGCAAAAGCAAGCCGCTTGTGTTAATGTACTGGATTGAAACCCTTGCTGGAGCTTGCTGTAAGGCCCATAGCATCAGACACTTGGATACGGAAAACGACCAGCGGAAGCAGGAAACGGAATGCCTGACTACATTTATCTTCTGGAAAATCGGCTCTCGGCCGACCAGCAGAGCGCCTTGCGCCACTTGCGCGAGACAGCCCGCGAGGCGGGAACAATTCTGTTTCTCGTCGGCGACGCGGTGCGAGAACTGACCAGCGGCCACTCGGTGCGGGGCCTGGAAGTCTCCGTGCGCGGCAATGCGCTTGATCTAAAGAATGCCCTTGAGCAGCGCGGGGCGAAGGTTTGGGGCGAGGACGAGGTCTCCGGCGCTCTTTACCTGTGTTTTCCGGGCACGGTGCGCGTGGATTTGGTGAGCACGCATCGCGCCGAGTATCCCAAGCCGGGCAAGCCGGTCTATCACGCTGCCTCGATCCAGGAAGACCTGCGGCAGCGGGACTTCACCGCGAACGCCATGGCTCTCTCTTTGAACGAAGGCTCGTATGGGCTGCTGATGGACCCGACCAACGGCGCCGCGGACATCGAGACTGGAACGCTGCGGCTGGTTTCAAATTATGGATTTCTGGAAGAACCGTCTCTTCTGATCCGGGCGACGCGCTACCTGGCGCGGCTGGGCTGGGAGTTGGACCCCAAGACCAAGACTCGCTACGGGAACGCCAAGGAAGAGGGCGTGATCGAGCACCTTTCCGGGCAGGCGCGCCGGCAGGAGCTGGAGCAGATTGGGCACGAGGCGGAGGGCCTGAAGGTGATGCGGGCGCTGGAGGCCGAGGGCTGGATGGAAGTTCTCTTCCCAGCCTGGAGTTCGGCCAAGGCTGATGAAGAAGGGCTGACGGCGCTGCATAATCTGACTGGCGAGCTGCTTTTGCAGGGCGTTCATGCCGATACATCGGCGGCGCAGATGCGGCTGTTGACGGCCAAGCTGTCCGCCAAGGATCTGGCGGCGCTGAAGAAGCTGATGCTGCGCCCCGGCTTTGTGGAGGAGTGGAACAGTCTGGATGCGCTGGCCGCGGGATTTGCCAAAGAGCTGCTGGCCAAGGAAAACGCCACTCCTTCGGTAGGCTACAAGCTGTTCCTGAGCTATGATCCAGAGGCGATTTTGTGGCTGGGATTCACCAGCAAGGATGAGGCGGTGCGGGAGCGCTTCAACCTCTTCCTCAAGGTTTGGCCGGAGGTGCGCCAGCGCATTCCTCACGCTTTGCTGCAGGAGATGCGCATTACGGCGGAATTGCCCGCTTACAGCGAGATTGTGCAGTCGCTCTTCCTGGAACTGCTGGATGGGAAGCTGGGGGCGACGGAGGAGTTGCGCGCCTTCCTGGAGCCGTTTTCGCCGCCCGCTCCGCCGCCCAAGGAGACGATCAAGCGTCCGCGCGCCAAACGCGGTGAGGCCAAGTTGAAAGACGATTCATTCGACGAAGATGAGGAGGAATCAGACGATGAATTGGAGGACGATGAAGATCTGGACGACATCGGCGGCGAGGATGACGAATTGGATATTCGGATGAATCTACCCAAGGTGGATCTGGAGATTGACCTATTGGATGAATCCGATTCTTCTGCCGCCGCTGCCACCGGCGACGATGAGGATGAGGATGAGGGTGATGAGGAGGAGGACGAGGAGGAAGAACGTCCGAAACCTGCATCTAAAAAGGAGCCGGCCAAGCGCACTCCCAAGCCGGGAGCCGAAACCAAGGCGGCCAAGGCTACTCCGGATGCGGCGAAGCCTGTGCCTGCGACGGCCGCCAAGGCGGCAAGCAAGAACACGTCGGCTGCCAAGACACCGGCAAAATCCGCGGCAAAGGCAGCGTCGGCCTCGACTGCCGCGAAAACGAAGCTTGCTGCCGCGCCAGTTCCCAAGGCGGGGCAGGCCAGCAAGGCTTCCGCGCCTGCCGCCAAGAAGCCCGCGGCGAAGCCGGGAAAAAGCCGATAGGTATATTTTTGATACTTAATTGCAAAAAATGTTAGACAGTTGTAATAATGGTTGCATCATCGCAATAACGTTTTACTTCTCTCTAAAAGCAAGGGAGGAAGCGTCGGAAGTGCATCAGCGCCGGAGGCCAGCGCGAATGCACCTATCTTTATGGGCCTCACGGATTTGTGCCGCCGCTTTTTCAACGCGCAGCACTTCTTTTTTCGGCGGGCATGGAATTGGGGTTTCCGGCTGGCGGAGGGATGTTCCTGGGTTCGTAGTTGTGAACGGTAGTGGGAATGATATACAAAATGCAGTCGGCGAATCGATTTTCGCGTGAAATTATGGGAAGTTGCAAGCAGCAGGGAGCGGTAATCCGGTGAATACAGAATCTTCTCTCATTTTCGATGACCCTTCGGGCTCCCTTATGATCGAAGGTTTGTCGATTGCGCTGATCGGCCCCAACGAAGAGCGGCGCAGGGCTGCCTCCGATGTGCTTGCCAGGAGCCAGAGCGGCGTCATCCGCGAGTTTTCCACTTACCCGCCGAGTTTGAGCGATGTACCCAAGCTGCTGGAACAGCACTACGACGTCATCGTCATCGATTTGGACAGCAACCCCGAGTATGCATTGGAGCTGGTGGAGACGATCTGCGTCCGGGGCGCGGCGACGGTAATGGTTTACTCGGAGAAGGCCGATTCGGACCAACTGGTGCGCTGCATGAGGGCGGGTGCGCGGGAGTTCCTTACCCTCCCTTTTTCCGGGAATATGGTAGCCGAGGCACTGGTCAGGGCAGCGGTGCGGCGTCCGCCGGCGCGGCCCTCGGCGAAGAAGGCGGTCGGCAAGCTGATGGTTTTTCTGGGCGCCAAGGGCGGGGACGGCGTGACCACGCTGGCCTGCAACTTTGCCGTTTCCATGGCCAAGGAGTCGGGGCAAAGCACGCTGCTGATCGATCTGGACCTGCCGCTGGGCGATGCCGCGCTGAATCTGGGCGTGGTGGCCGAGTACTCGGCGATCAATGCGCTGCAGAACGCTGCCCGGCTGGACTCGGCTTTTCTTTCCAAGCTGCTGGTCAAGCACAGTTCGGGCGTCTCGGTGCTGGCCGCGCCGGGCAAATTCCCGCAGTTTGATGCCACTCATGACGCGATCGACAGGCTGCTGGCCGTGGCGCGGCAGGACTTTGACAATGTGGTCATTGACATGGGTTCGCGGCTGGATCTGATGGGCACCAGCCTTTTCAAGGACGGCTCGACAATTTACCTGGTGATCCAGGCGGGCATCGCCGGACTGCGCAACTCGAATCGCCTGATCTCGCAATACTTTTCGACCGATGTTCCCAAGCTGGAGATTGTGCTCAACCGCTATCAATCGCGCACGCTGGGCGTGGCGGAAGACCAGATCGCCAAGGCTCTGACGCGGCCGGCGCAGTGGAAGATTCCCAATGACTATGCCGCGGTGCGGCGTATGCAGCATACGGCGGTTCCGCTGGCGCTGGAGGATTCGCCAATCTCGCGTCTAATCCGGCAGATGGCCCGGACCGCCAGCGGGCTGCCGGCAATCCCGGAGAAAGGCTCCGCGGAAAAGGGGTCGGGCTTCAGCCTGAAGAATCTTGGCCGCAGCTTTACATCGAAGATGTCATCGTCCGAGGAGCAGGCGGCGGTTTCAAAGCCTGAGCCGGTGGCCATCCCGGCACCCATTGCGCAGGAGGCCGCTGCTTTGGCTCCTGGGGTTCCAGATAGCGCCGCCCCGGCAGAGAGCAGCGTTGGAGCAGTTTCTGTTTCAGCCGCCGAAGCGCAGCCTGCGACCGAAAAGCAGCCGCTGCCGCCGCCCGCTGAAGCTGCCGAAGTGAGTGGCGCGAAGGCGGAGGAATCAGCGGAGTTTAGCGCTCCCGCTCAGCCGGGCGAAGCGGAGACGCGCACATATCGCGGCGCGACTTATGTGAAAGGCGCGGACGGCAAATGGTACCTGCGGAAGACTCAAGCAGGCGCAGGGAACGAAGCGGCGGAAGAGGCGGTGAAGCAGCAGACACCGGTCATCACCTGGACTGCGCCTGTTCCCGTCGAGTTCGGAGCGAAGCTGAGCAGCGCGGAGCTGAATGCGACAGCCTCGGTCCCAGGAAAGTTTGTTTATACTCCGGCCGAAGGCGAAGCGCTGACGGTGGGAGAGCATTCGCTCACGGCAGTCTTTACGCCGGAAGATGCAAAGGGTTATACGATGGCGCAGACGGCAGTTGCGCTGACGGTCACCAAAGCGGCTGCGGCAATTACCTGGACCACGCCAACGCCCATCGCTTATGGCACGGCGCTGGGTGATTCGCAGTTGAATGCGGTGGCTTCGGTCCCCGGCGAGTTGGCCTATACTCCTGGCGCGGGCGAGGTGCTGGCCGCGGGAGAACACACGCTCTCGGTCTCTTTCACACCTTCGGATTGCGTGTCTTATGCGACGGCGGCGGTTACGGTGCAGCTCTCCGTGACCAAGGCGGCAGTGGCGATCACCTGGGCCACTCCAGCGCCCATCGCTTATGGCGCGGCGCTGGGCAGCTTGCAGTTGAATGCCACGGCTTCAGCCTCCGGCGAGTTCGCTTACGCTCCCGCCGCGGGTGGAGTGCTGACGGCTGGAGAGCATACACTATCGGTCTTATTCAAGCCGCTGGATGCGGCCAACTACACGAGTGCCGAAGGGGCCGTGCTGCTTACGGTGACCAAGGCGACGCCCATCATCCTCTGGCCGGCGGGGGAGGCCATTGCGGAGGGCACAGCGCTCAGCGGCGATCAACTGAATGCCACGGCGCTGGTCGAGGGAAGTTTCGAATACACTCCCGGCGCGGGTGAGGTGCTGGTGGCGGGAACGCATACGCTGTCAGTCACCTTTACGCCCAAGGCAGAGGGGGAGTACAACTCGGTGCAATCCTCACTGCTGCTGACAGTCACCGAGGCCGCGCCCGCAACTGAAGCGCTGGCCCCGGAGCGGGGTGACGGCAGCGTCGAAGTGGACTTTTCTCCGCTGGAGGCGGCGTCCGAGCAGCCCTCTGCCATTGAAGAAAACCCCGAGACTCAGACTGCATTGCTGGCTGTCGAAGTTCCCGCTGAAGTTGCACATGAGGCTCAAGCTGCGCTCGCGGTCGAAGTACCCGCAGAAGCGATTGCCGAGCCAGTCACGGAGAGGGCCACCGAGCCGGAAATCGAGGCGGCTGACGCGGCTCTGGCCGAGACTCCCGCTACAACGGATATTGAAGCTGAAGCAGCGCTTGCGGTCGAAGCACTCAGCGATCTGGCTACTGAGCCGGCTGTCGAACCAGTTGTGGAGACAGTTGAGGCAGTTTCCGAAGAGGCTCCCGTCGAATCGCCCGCCGAGACTGAAACTGCTTCCGTCGTCGAAGCTCTCATCGAGCCAGTGATTGAGCCGGAAGCCGAGCCGGTCATAGAGCCGATGATCGAGGCAGCCGCTTCAGTTTCTGAAGAAGCTTCCGCCGAGCCGGAGGCCGCAGTCGAGGTAGCGCCCGCAGTCGAGGCTTCTTCCGAGCCAGTCGCCGAGCCGGCAGCCGAGCCGATGATCGAGACAGTCGAAGCGGATCCCGTGGAACCGCCTGCAATCCAGGCGGCAGAGGCGAAACTCGCAAGAGTGGAGACTAACGCCGAGGCACCGGAGCAGGGTTTGGTCAAGATTCCACCGCCCAAATTCACCTTCGAAGCTGGGTCGGGACTCAATCTGATGGGTACGGCGGTCTTCCCAGACGGCACGATGATCTACCTGGTCATGCAGCCGGGGAGCGGCGGGCAAGTGGACTCGCAACGGCTGGTTTCGCAGTTCCTCACCGGCGGGGAACTGAAGCCGGAGATTGTAATCAACCGCTATGAGCCGCACCCGTTCGGAGAAGGTGAAGAGCCGCCCCGGAACGATCTAGCCCAAGCTGGAGATCCGCCGGTTGCAGCGCAGATGGATGCGGCGGTCCAGCCCGCCTCCCGATTGGCGGCAGCTCCGGAAAAGAAGAAGGGCTTCCTGAATGGCCTCCGAAGGAGTCTTTGGGCGAAGGTCGCTTCCAATGAAAAGACGAAGGAGTTTACACATTTGGATCTGAGGCCTGATCCGACTGTCGCAGCCGCCGTACCGTTTGCCGCCACGGCGCAGGTTCGCGTCAGTTCCGGAGCGGTTTCATTTGCCGCGACGTTGCCAGTGGACGAACCGGAGACGGCTGCCACGCGCGCCCGCGTAGAGGCAGAGCAGGCGCAACAGGTAGAAGCGTATAGCGCTCCCGCGTCTGAAGTGGAGACACGCACCTACCAGGGTGCCACCTATGCGAAAGGCGCGGACGGCAAGTGGCACTTGCAACAGACGGCGAGCCAGGCAGTGAAGCGAGAGACGCCGCCCGCCACGGCTTCGGTTCTGGCAGCGGTAGAGAGCGCGCCCGCCGAAGCAGCCCCCGCGCAGGCGGAACCGGTTTTGGTTGTCCCCGCTCAGACTGCTGCGATAGAAACTTATCCGTCGCCATTGGCTGCAACACCGGCAGAGGCGCAGGCAGCAGAGGCCGAAGCGGCAGTTTTGCGGGTTGAGGAACAAGCTCCAAATGAGGTTGCAGGCCCGCCGGTTTCAGCGGAGCCAGACGCTTTGATTGAGGCTGAGCCGCTCGCTGTTGCAGCAAAAGTCGAGCCTGAGAAAGTCGAGCCTAAGCAGGTCGAGCCTGAGCAGAAGGCTGCTGAAGTTGAATCCGAGCCGCCGGTCAAGGCACAAACCAAAGCGGTTCTTGTACCAGCGAAAAAGCCAGTCAAAACGGCAACTCCCGCGAACAGGAAGCCTGCGGCCAAGACTGCTGCCAAGGCCAAACCAAAGGCGAAAGCGGCAGCGAAGCCAAAGACGAAAGCTCCAGCCAAGCCTGCGGCGAAAACGGCAGTCAAGGCCAAGAAGGCCGTGAAAGCTCCCTTGAAGTCCGCGGCCAAAGCCAAGAAGGCGGTGAAGTCTCCGGCCAAGACGTCGGCAAAGGGCAAGAAGCCAGTCAAGAATTTGGTCAAGGCGAAGGCCTCCAGCAAAGCGGTTCCCAAGAGCAAGAGAAATGTGAAGGCTCCGGCGAAGAAAGCCGTCAAGAGCAGCAAACCGGTCAAGAGTTTGCCAAAAACGGTGGCAAAGGCCAAAAAACCGGTTAAAACCGCGAGCAAGGCCACAGCGAAGGCCGCCGTCCGGAAGGCCGTCAAATCTCCTGCAAAACCCGCGGCAAAGAAGAAGGCCGCGAAGGCTCACGCGCGCAAGCCGGCAAAAAAACGCTAGTGCTTAGATCGTTTGAATTGGCATTTAACGATGAACAGGCGCGGACGAGGACGTCCGCGCTACAGCCGGTCTGGAGATCGGCGCTACATTCTTCTGATTACCTGATCACGCGGTCAAGGTAACAGAGGCTTGATGCCAGTTTTGCGCGGAGAGAGCCTCTAGTAAGAAACAAAATTGCGATGGGGCCGGGATTGGAGCAATTCACGAGTTGGTGGGGCTAAGATGGTGGAAATAAATTCAGCGAGTTAGCGTCCGCTTCGCGGAGATAGCAAGTTCGCAAGTTAGCGGAGGTATTGGTGGTCAGAAGTTTCATCTCTCGCGGGCCGGCAATGGTGGTGGGGGATTAGAAAAAGTCTGTCAGCTTGGCGAAGGAATCCAGTTCAATCAAGAGTTGCCCCTCCGGCGCGGGGTCGAGTGCGGCATGCTCCAGCACCCATGTGTCTTTGTGAAAGAGATGGACGGCGTTCAGCCCAGCGGCGAGCGCCGGATTGATGTCGCTCC
>Ga0302320_10031130_pt1 | contig 10136 bp, 8 predicted proteins | sample Bog_T0_3_FD_202130 | JGI IMG/M metagenome (GOLD analysis project Ga0302320, IMG submission 202130) | Peat permafrost microbial communities from Stordalen Mire near Abisko, Sweden - Bog_T0_3 | ecosystem: Environmental > Terrestrial > Soil > Wetlands > Peat | place: Sweden: Abisko, Stordalen Mire...
TTTCGGGCGCAATGGAACAGGGAACCGGCTTAAGGACCGACTCCCAGCCCAATTTTGCCGCCCCCCAGGAGTACCCGCGCTGCTACGCATCGGAAGAATGATTGACACATCACCCCCAAGTGGGAACTGCAAAATATCCAACCGTTTACAATCTTCAACACATTTATAACCAATGCTATACATAATTCAGTTTACAAATGTAAACGAGATAATCATATTTTTATGATTCATTGTAGACATACTGATATAGAATGGCTTAACGGAAATTCCCCTCTTTTTCCGTTACTCCATACGCGCTCCCGGCCACCGAGCCAACGAGGAGGATTTCAAGGCATGAACAAGCCCGAATATCAGTCGAAAAACGGCGCAATGAGCCTTCCCGAAGTGGTCGCGCGCACCGTGCTGAGCAGCAAAACCCTATCGACACGGCTGAGTCCGGAAGAACTGGAAGAGGTCGAGCAAGCCGCCCAACGGGATGGCAGTACGCGCTCGGAGTGGATGCGCGCGGTGCTGTTGCGGGAGGCGCGCAAGTTCGCCGAGCCGCCCTTCGAGCTGCTCTTCGAAGAGGTGATTGCGACCCAAAATCTACTGACCAACTACCTCGTGGCAAGTGCTCAAGTGGCCGCCGAAAACAAGCAGCTTTCCCGTGAGGATGTGCTTCAGATGATCCAGTTTTCGAACGGGCAGAAGAAGCAGGATGCGCGGCGGATGGTCGAAGAGTGGCACGCCAGGAGCGCAGCCGAGAGCGCTTCCGGGAAGGGGGCGCGATGAACGATTGGGAGCCGCGATGGATTGCCGGTTCGATCCTTCGCCGCCTGCTGTTCTATGTCCTGGCGCCGGTTCTCTTGTGTGCCGTTGGCGTCTATGAGCAGTCCACCTGGCTGGAGCGTTACTACCTTTTTCCGTACCTGGAGAGTTCCGTTTTCCGCCATTCTCCGGCGGAGACGACGGCCGTGGAGATGTACTGGAAGGTCACAAAAGACGGCAAGACGGGCAACTATTTGAAGGCTGCCGATGTCGTTCCCGTGCTGGTTACGGTGGGAAACGAATTGCCGTTCGAGCTCTCTCCGGAGGCTCGCAAGCAGGGGTGGGATCACTTCGAAAAGGGCAGGCGAGTGCAGATCAATTGCGCCGCTCTGGCGGAGTTTTTAGAGAGCAATATCTTCGATGGCGAGAGCCTCTGGGCGTTGTTACGGCCTTTCTGGGCCGGGTATTACGCGGTACTGCTCTCGCTCATTCTTCTCCGTTTGTGCTGGCTGGATCGAGAGGAGATTCTGCGAAGGATTGTCGCTCGCTGGCGGAGCCATCGGGAGCGGAAGCGCAAAATCGAAGTTCAAATACCAGCTCCAACGCGGTCTCTTCCCGCTTCGCCCAGGCCGCTCTTGAATGCCAATTCCCCGCAGGATTCCGAGCCGAAAAGCCGTCCGGCGCGTGGGCCGGAAGCACCCGCAAACTCTTCCGGCTGGAATCCTTCCCTGTGGGTGGATCGATCAAAAATGCAGTCCGGCTCCGCTCCGAAGGACGAAGAAACCGACTGAGGAGGGTACGTTGCTATCGATCTCTCAACCTCTTTCAGCCTCGCAAGCGCGGACGTATCATGCGCGTGAATTTGCTTCCGAGGCGCAGAATTACTGGAGTCGCGGGCAGGGATACAGCGCCTGGGAGGGAAGACTTGCCGGTGAATGGGGCTTGTCGGGCCAAGTAGGCGCGGAGCAGTTTGCGCGGTTGAGCGAAGGGCAGCATCCCGCGAGCGGTGACCAATTGATCCGGCATCAAGTCTCCCGGACCTATGAGGGCAAGAACGGCAAGGATGTCACTTCGGTCGAGCACCGGGCCGGTTGGGATGCTACATTTTCCGCGCCCAAGTCAGTTTCGCTCACTGCGCTTGTGGGCGGCGACGAGCAGGTGCGCCTGGCGCACCGCGAGAGTGTGAAGACAGCACTTGCGGAGCTGGAGCGGTATACGCAGGCGCGAATCGGCAACGTTCACGCGCCGGAGACGACGGGGAAGTTCGTTGCGGCGACCTTCGAGCACGACACGGCGCGTCCGGTCGAAGGCTATGCCGCGCCGCAGCTCCACACGCACGCGGTGATCTTCAACGTAACCGAGATGGAGAACGGCCAGACCCGCGCGCTTCAGCCCCAGGAACTGTTTGCCTCGCAGCGTTTCGCGACGCAAGTTTACCGCGCGGAGCTGGCCCACCGTCTGCAGGCGCTCGGCTACGAGATCGAGCGCGGCCAGTATGGGCAGCCGGAGATCAAGGGCTATACGAAGGAGTATCTTGCCGCCAACAGTCTGCGCCGGGAGCAGGTCAAGGACCATCTGCGCGCCACCGGACTCGATAGCCCGGCAGCGGCGCAGATTGCGGCGCATCGCACGCGCGACGCCAAGCAATTGCGTTCACCGGAGGAAGTGTTAGGTCAGCATCGGGAGCTGGCGGCGCTCTATGGCCATCAACCCGACCGGGTAGTCTCCCAGGCGCAAGAACGCAGCCGGGGTCACGCATACGAGCCAGACATGAGCCGGGGCGCGGAGACGGCGCAGCGTGCGGTGACGTATGCCCGCGATCATCTTTTCGAGAGAGATGCGGTGCGGGACCGGCGGGCGATTCTGGAAACCGCCCTCAACCGCGGCATGGGCGAGACCTCCTATGCCCAGGTGGCGCGGGAGTTCGAGCGCCGGGTCGAGGCCGGGGAATTTCTTCGTGTAGATCATGGAGGAACCGGGCACGCCTGGGCCGGTGAGCGCTACACCACGGCGAAGATGCAGCGGATGGAAGAGGAGATCGTCGAGCGGATGCGCGAGGGCAACCGGCGCGGCTATAACGATCCGATGCTGGTCTCGACGCCGTTGCGCATCGCCGTCGAGGACCGCCACAAGGAACTGAATGGCGGCCAGCGTCAGGCCGTCGATGAAATCTTCCTGGCCCGTGCGAAGGTCATCGGTTTGGACGGTGTGGCCGGGGCTGGCAAGACGACGACGCTTTCGGTGGTCCGCGAAGGCGCACAGGCCGATGGTTACCGGGTCGAGGGCTTTGCGCCGACCTCGCGGGCGGCGCAGAAGTTGGCCGAGGCGGGCATCGAGACTTCGACTTTACAGAAGCACCTTGCGCAAGGCCAGCGCCCGGATACCGGCGAAAAGCGGCTTTACGTGCTCGATGAATCTTCGCTTGCCTCCACCGAACAGATGCACGAGTTCTTCCGCCGCCTTCATGCGCAGGACCGGGTTTTGCTGGTCGGCGACCGCCGCCAGCATGAGGCGGTGGAGGCGGGCCGACCCTTCGCGCAGCTTCAGGAAGCAGGCATGAAGACGGTCAAACTCGAAGAGATCGTCCGGCAGAAAGACCCGGAGCTGAAACGCGTTGTCGAGCAGCTTGCGCGGGGAGAGGTAGGCGAGGCGATTCAGGGACTCAACGGCCAGGGCCGTGTCCATGAGCTGAAAGACCCCTCCGGGCGCATCGCGGCTATCGCTCGCGAATATGTGCGCTCGCCCGAAAGTACGCTGGTTGTTTCGCCCGACAACCGCTCGCGCACGGAGATCAACCAGGCGATTCATGCCGGGATGCAGGAGCGCGGCCTGATTGCTCGCGAGGAATACAGTGTGCGGACGCTGGTTCCCCGCCAGGAGCTGACCGGCGCGGATCGTGGCTGGGCGGCCCGGTACGAGGTGGGCGATGTGCTGCGCTATTCGCGGGGATCGAAGGAGACCGGCATCGGCAAAGGCGAGTACGCGCGGGTGACCGGCATCGATGCGGTCAGCAATCATCTGACCGTAACGCGGGCGAATGGCGAAGAGGCGAGTTACGACCCGCGCCGCCAGGTGGGAGTTTCCATCTACCGGGAGGAGGAGCGCCGCTTTTCCGTGGGCGACCGCATCCAGTTCACCGCGCCGGCGAGCGACCTGAAGGTAGCGAACCGCGAGCTGGCGACCATCGAGCAGGTCGGCCCTGATGGCTCAATGCGTCTGAAGATGGACGGCGGGCGCGCGGTCGAGATCGATCCGCGCCAGCATCCGCACCTCGATCACGGCTACGCCGTGACCAGCCACAGCAGCCAGGGGCAGACAGCCGAGCGCGTTTTGATCAACGTGGACACCGAGCTTGCCGCGCGCGATCTGCTCAACAGCCGCATGGCGTATGTGGCCGTATCGCGCGGTGCGCACGATGCGCAAATCTTCACCAACGACGTAGCCGGGCTGCCCAGGGCGCTTGGCCACGAGGTATCGCACGCCCAGGCCCATGTGCCGGAACTGGCGGTTACGCCGCCGGCGAAGGAGATCGCGGAGAACATCGTGCACGACATGGGGTTCGGGATTGGCCGATAGAGCACCGGCTTAGAAGGCTGGGGGGCCGCTAAGTTTTCAAGTGGTACCATTTCAAAATATATGTACCATAAAAATATTTATGAACCTTAGTTGAAAACGGTGCATAATGGTTTTATGAGAACACGGACCAATCTTCACATCGACAATGACGCCCTGACCTTCGCCTCGTCGTACGCGAATGCCAAGGGAGTCTCGCTGGGTATTGCCGTCAGTGAGCTGATTCGCCGCGCCGAGCGGCTGGCGGGGCAGGAAAGCCCTTCGTCCCGGCTGGTCATGAACCCGCATGGCTATCTGGAGATAGCAGACACAGGCGACCGCATCACGCCGGAGATGGTAAAGGAAGCCTCGGAGGATGTCCTTGTCTGAGAACGGCTATTTGCTGGACGTGAATATTCTGTACGCGCTGATGGCCAGGAATCATATTCATCATCCGATTGTTGAGGCGTGGTTCTATGCCGACGCCGATCTTCGCTGGGCAATTTGCCCGTTTACCGAGGCCGGATTCCTGCGTAATGCGACCGCGCCGCGCGCCGGGCAGATCGACATGGCCGAGGCCACGGCCATTCTGAAAAAGCTCGCGCAGCATCCGGGCTATCGTTATCTGCCCATCACCGAGGATTGGCACACGCTGTGCGGCCCGTTCTTCAAGCGGCTGTTTGGCACCAAACAGGTCACGGATGCCTACCTGCTGGGCCTAGCCGTGCGCAATGGAATGGTCCTGGTCACGATGGACAAAGGCATCGTGTATCTGGCCGGGAGCGAGTTCAGCAAGCATGTCCTGCTTTTGGAGGCTTCATAGATAGAGACCATACTTGCCTAAAATCGGCCCTCAACTTCAACCGGGACGCCGCGGTGCTAGTAACACCTGCGACGCCCCTAACCAAGCAGCCTATAGAGGAGGCTTCATGGCTACCCGTAATTCTATCGAATCGGTTCTTGCGCGGTTCGCGCGGCATCTGTACGCGCGGCGCGGTCTGAGCGAGGTTACCGTCCAAAACTACGTTGCCACGATCCGGCGTCTTGCGCCGGTGATCGGCCTTGAACCCACGCCCAAGGCCATCGAGCTGCACATCGAACGGATGCACAAGGCGGGAGCGTCCTACTCCCACATCGTCAATACCTCAATCGCACTCGAAGCCTATTGCACATTTGCGGGGCGGCCCATCAAGCTGGGCCGTCCGAAAAAACCCCACCATCTGGTTCGCGGGACGCTTTCCGAAGCGGAGATTACCTTGCTGATCGCGGCGGCGCGCACTGTGCGCGAACGGGCGATGATTGCAACGCTGGCCTATGCCGGTCTGCGCAACCGCGAACTCTGCCGGTTGCGCATTCAGGACGTGGACCTGAGCGGGCAGACATTGCACATTCAGGCCACGAAGACGCAGAAGGACCGCTACACGCATATTGCCTCAGCCTGCGTAAGTGTGCTGGCCGAGTATATGCGCGAGCGTGGCGGCCAACCAGGCGATTGGCTGTTCGTCTGCCTGCGCAGCGGCAAACCCTACGCGCAGCAGAACCTGCGCAAGCTGATTCGCACCGCCGCAAAGCGCGCGAATCTGAAGAAACGGGTATATCCGCATTTACTTCGACATTCACTGGCGACTTGTCTTCTTCATCGTGGTGCGCATCTGCTGGCCATCAAGGAGCAGCTCGGCCATGCCTTTGTGGAGACAACGATGATTTACGTTCACTCCAGCCCCGAACACACCCGGATGCAGTACCGGATGTACGCCCCGTCCTACCTCTGAGTCGCTATGGGTCAGCAAGGCCCACGTGAGCCGAATCAGGTAACTCCCAAGTTACGATTCGGCTCACGGAATCATCCTTCATCGAAAATTGTTGACACAGGGGGGGGGGGGGGGAAGTGTACTATGGCTGGGTAACTTCATCCACTGTTTTTTGTGCTTTAAAACGGGCTCGACGCCTGTGAACGCGGTTTTATGCGCGCATGGAACGATGAAAAATGGAAAGGGATTGGACGATGACGAAGGGCGTGTTGGCTTGGCTGGGATTGACGATGATGGCCGTTGCGGCGGCGGCGCAAACCACGGTGACGACCTCGGGTGGCACCACCAACACCGTTCCGGTTTTCACCGGCAGCGCGACGGTTGGCAATTCGCCGATCACGGTTTCGGGCAGTAACGTCGGGATCGGGACGACGAATCCAGCGAGTACATTGACGATTGCGAGTCCCTCAATCGATGGTACCGGGAACGCAGGCTATGGCCTTCTTTTCGCGGATAGTCAGCAAGGCCCTTCCTCAGTTCCGTGGACTCTGGCGGCGATTTATGCGGTTGGATCTACCGGATTTAATGGGGACTTGGTTCTTGCTACGGATGGTGATGGGGCCGACAATAACAACCCGACGGAGAAAATGCGAATCCTAGCCAATGGCCACGTCGGGATCGGGACATCGAATCCGGGAGGCACTCTTGATGTGGAAGGCACAACGCCAATCATACTGAATGGCAATCCTTGGAACATGTACAGCACCAACAATTCGGGCGGCAATATCGGCATTGGGACGACGAAGCCAACATCGCCGCTAACAGTTACGGGAGCGGCGCCCAATAATGTCCCTACGGTAACGATTTCCTCGTCTGACAGCAATGGCGGGTGCCAGTGGTGTACTTGGCCTTCTTTGGAAGTTGATTCAACCGCAGCCAGCGGCACAGGAGGAGGTAGTATAACCAACATCGGGTTACGGGTAAACGTCGGCAACGGGACATGGAATTACGCAGCTCTTTTCAATGGCGGCAACGTCGGCATCGGCACAACGGCACCGGGATATGCGCTCGACGTAGTAGGGACGATCAGGGCTGCGGGTGGAGTTGTTTTCCCAGACGGGAGCACACAAGTCACGGCATTCAACGCCTCACTCTGCGGCGGAGACTATGCCGAGTCGGTCGACGTAACCGGCGACAGAACGAAGTATGAGCCGGGCGATCTCCTGGTAATCGACCCACATGTGCCGGGAAGATTCCTCAAATCGGCGGAGCCTTATTCGACACTTGTTACAGGTGTCTTTTCGACCAAGCCCGGCACGGTAGGCCGCCGCCAAACGACTGCGAAGAGTCCGGATGAGGTTCCGATGGCCATGGTCGGCATTGTTCCCACAAAAGTGAGCGCCGAGAACGGTCCTATCGGGAGTGGCGATCTTCTTGTGACTTCTTCAACATTGGGCCATGCCATGAAGGGCACGGACCGAGAGCGGATGCTAGGCGCGGTGATTGGGAAGGCGCTCGGGTCGCTTGACTCCGGCACGGGGATGATCGAGGTTGTGGTTACGCTTCAGTGAACTGTGGTTGAGTAGGTACTGAAATCAGAGAAGGATCGGAGAATATGCTCAAATCGATAAGGATCGGATTGCTCTCTTGCTTCGCAGTATGGACAATCGGCGCAAGTGCTCAGAATACATTTCCTGCCACAGGCAGTGTCGGCATCGGCACGACGCGTCCGGGGGGCATTTTTGATGTGGAAGGTACAACGCCAATCATACTAAATGGCAATATTTGGAATATGTACAACGGCCAAGGCGCTGCGGGGAATATCGGCATTGGGACGACGAATCCAACGTCGCCTCTAACAGTTACGGGGGCAGCGCCTAGTAACGTCCCCACAGTAACAATATCTTCATCCGCAAGCAACGATGGGTGTGGAGGGTGCATATGGCCTTCTTTGGAAGTTGATTCAACTCACAAGGTTGGAACCAACATAACTAACGTTGGACTACAAGTGAATGTCGGCAACGGCACATGGAATTACGCTGCCCTGTTCAATGGCGGCAATGTCGGCATTGGCACGACAGCACCGGCGTATAACCTCGACGTCACTGGCCAGATTCGCGCTACCACCGGCTACGTTTTTCCCGACGGGAGCACTCAGACCACAGCATTCATCCCCGCGAATTGCGGCGCGGACTATGCCGAGGCCGTGGATGTGACCGGCGACCGGACGAGCTTTGCTCCTGGCGACCTGCTGGTGATCGATCCCAACAATCCCGGCAGTTTCCTCAAGTCCAACCAGCCGTATTCGACGCTGATTGCCGGTGTTTACTCGACCAAACCGGGGTTCGTTGGCCGTCTTGAGCCAGCCAGCGCCAAGACCGATGCCACTGAAGTTCCCATGGCGATGGTTGGCCGCGTTCCCACCAAGGTCAGCGCAGAGAACGGCCCCATCAAGGTGGGCGATCTGCTGGTAGCTTCGTCCACCGTCGGCTACGCGATGAAGGGCACCGATCACAGCCAGATGCTCGGCGCGGTGATCGGCAAGGCGCTCGGCTCGCTCGACTCCGGTACGGGAACGATTTTGGTTCTGGTCACATTGCAGTAGTGGCAAATGGCCTATAGTCGGCTGCTGGTCGCGCCACTGCGTACCAGCAGCCTTTGGACTTCGCCAAAACCGCAACATCGGAGAAAGTGATGATGCAGAAGCCGTCCCGATTCGATATATCGTTCCTCGTTGTAATCCTGGCGCTCTTTGGCACGAGCTGCGCGAATTCCCAGACGTTTTCTGCAACAGCGGGCAGCTTAGCGTTACCATTGGCCTATCAAACGGCAACTCCGTTGCAGGACGGGACTGTGCTCATTGCGGGCGGAGATGACGACGCAGGGATAACAGCAACTGCGGAGATCTACAATCCCAGCACCGGCACATTTATTCCAACGGGATCAATGAATGTTGCCAGATATAGCGCCACGGCGACACCTCTCGCTGATGGAACCGTGCTCATCGCGGGCGGGTCTGGTGATAAAAGCGCAGAGATTTATAGCGGCGGCACCTTCTCTAAGCTATCTGCAACAATGACGACAGTTCGATATAACGCGACGGCAACACTGCTTCAAGATGGGACCGTCCTCATTGCTGGAGGTGACATTGGAGACTGGGCCGGAACGACGTCTGCCGAAATCTACGATCCCGTGAAGCATACCTTCACCGCCACAACAGGAAGTATGAGTACGCGCAGAACGTGCCACACTGCAACTCTCCTGCCCGATGGCACGGTTCTTATAACTGGCGGCCAGGGCAATTATTCTGGACAGACCGCTTGGAGCACCGCCGAAATTTACAATCCGTCAACGAAGCAGTTTACGGCTGTCGGAAACATGACGTCTGCTCGCTATTACCATACAGCGACCCCTTTGACCGATGGCACGGTTCTCCTTGCCGGAGGACATAACAACCAATCCCAAACCGTAGTCTCCTCTGCGGAAATCTATACTCCTTCTTCCAAGTCTTTCGCTGCTACAGGCTCCATGCATTACAGCCGATATTTACACACGGCCACCGCGCTTGATGATGGCACTGTCCTTGTCGCAGGCGGGTCAAACTTTTCATCGGTTCTGAGTTCTGCCGAAGTGTACACGCCCTCTTCGAAGTCCTTTGCGTCAGTCGGCAATCTGACGTCGCCGCGCGAAAATTACACCTCTACCCTACTTGCCTCTGGAAATGTTCTGCTCATCGGGGGATTGAATGGACAGTACAATCCGGCACCCGTGTTCCTTTCTTCCGCCGAGCTGTATTCCTACCCGGTTACGACGAGCGTTGTCTATCCGGCATATAAGGTTACATCGATCATTTATGCTCCTCCGGGCAACAAGAGCCAGGATGGATACACCGACACTACGTCAAATGGAACGACGACAACAATCGGACACAGCTTTACCGATGGAAGTTCATTGTCGACGTCCTTCGCGTTTAAAACTAAATATGCTGGCGGTAGTGCGAGTGAGAGTTTCGGAACCTCATCAACAACTTCAAATAGTTCAGCATTCACAGAGACTTTTACAGATGCTACTGGAGTTGCAAACCAG
>Ga0302320_10031131_pt1 | contig 10136 bp, 10 predicted proteins | sample Bog_T0_3_FD_202130 | JGI IMG/M metagenome (GOLD analysis project Ga0302320, IMG submission 202130) | Peat permafrost microbial communities from Stordalen Mire near Abisko, Sweden - Bog_T0_3 | ecosystem: Environmental > Terrestrial > Soil > Wetlands > Peat | place: Sweden: Abisko, Stordalen Mire...
CAGCGACAACGGCGAAGCCGTTGCGCGGGGATGAGGGTTTGCCAAATCCTCATGGTGAGGAGCGCGGCAACGCCGCGCGTCTCGAACCACCAGGCCACGATGGCCAATCATGAGTCGGATCCGCTGTAAAATGCACTGGCTAGCGATCCGACCTCACCATCACGGCGGATCGATCGGCGCGAAGCGCGGATCGGCGACCGGGTCGAACACCACCAGGAAGCCGCGCTCGGCGATGGCCTGCGCGGCGGCATCGAGCGAGCCGACCATGTCCATGCGCGCGCCGTTGATATCGGGGGCGCCGCCGGGATTTCCGAAGGTATAACCGCGGTGGAGCTGTTCGAGAATGGCGCGATACCGGGTCTGCAATTCCACGTGATCCGGATCGCCGGCCGGTGGCGCGGTGTTGCGCGTCGCGCGCAGATAGTCCGCCTCCGGATGCCGGCCGAGCCAGACCTGGATGGCACGGAAGGTCTCGAAGTGATCCTCGCCCTCGGCCATGATGGTGCGCACGGATTGTTCGGCGTCGTGCGGACCGTCGCGTTCGAGGGTTGCCAGAATCCGGGCATAGACGCTGTCGACGGAAACCGAAGGCGCTTCGATATCGACGAACCGCTGGATTGCCTGGCCGGTCGCGGCCGTGAACACGGCCGGATCGAAGCTGCCGAGCTGTTGTCCCGGCAGCCGGCTGGCGGGCTGCAGCGCAGGCGTGAACGCCGCGCCCGCCGGCAGCAGGATGCGAAGTACCTCGTTGACGGCGCGCAGGTGCCGCATCTCACCGATCGCGATGCGCATCAGTTCGGCGTGCGCGGCGCGGATATCGTCGGCCAGCTGCTGCGCCAGCCCCGCCGGCAACCGCAACGAATAGGCCGCGGTGAGATATTCCTGCGCCACCGTCAATTCCACGCCGGCGGTGTAGCGCAGGAACCGTTCCAGCTCGGCGCCGCCGGCCAGCGGATTCTCGCTCACGGGATGCACGCTGAAGGGGCCGATCACCTCGCGCCGGCTGACCACGAAGTTCAATGCCTGCCAGCCGGTGTTGATCTCGAGATGCCGCATCTCGATCGGCGTGGGGTCCTGCGCGCTCGCGGGCGGTGGCGGGTCCGCGCCGAGGCTGCGATCGGCCCGCTCCCATGGCACCGGCATATTCCACGGCGGACCGCTGGTGGACGGCGTCGGCAGCGGCGGCAGCACGATGTCGGGATGGTTGGAGGCCCAGTAGAAACAGCCGCAATCGCGGAAATCATGGGTCCACGGACTGCACAGGGATTGCGTCAGCTCGCCGGGGACGAACATCGCGGCCAGCGCGCCGTTGTCGTCGAGATAGTGGCTGCGGTTGCCCTGCAGCTGCATCGACGCCTTACCGGGCCCGCGGAGATCGAGCACTGCCGGAGTGCCTTCGGTCAGCATGCGGACGGCGGTCCATGCATCGGGCGGGCTGCGGCCCTGCCCCGCGCTCGGCGCTTGCAGGCTGGCGATGTCGAGCGTCAATTGACCGAGCGTCCCGAACAAACCGGACAGCTGCGCAACGCGCCAGGCGCGCCCGGCCTTGATCTCCTGGGACAGGCGGCTGTAGAGCGCGAGTTGGGCTGCCGGCAAACTTCCGGCCTGCGACGCTCCGCGCGCGCCGGGCAGGTCGACGCTGGCGATGCCAATCCTGTTGTCGTCGATGTCGACCTCGAGAAAGGGGAAGAACCGCCGCTCGAGGTTGCGCAGGTCGCATTCCAGACCCGGGAAGCAATTGCCGACGCCGGCCTCGAGCCGGGTCGAGACCGGATTGCCGGCGACGATCCCCGGCGGCCGCCCGGGCGTGCTTCCGCGCCGCAACGCGGCGACATTGCGCGGAATAAGCTTTAACGTCGGAGCCTTGCTCATGCGGGCAACTCCTCGCGGTAGACGCGGCGCTCGGCAATGTAGCCGGGTGAGGCGTCGGTCAGTTCGCAATGACATTGCAGCGGCGCGCTCATGCGGTCGAAGACCCCGTGTCGAGCCGCGCCAGCACCGCGGCGCGGCGCGTATCTGCGGCGGATGCGACGTCGGACGGCACTGGCCCGGGCGCGCCAGCGACCGCTTGCGGTGCCGCATTGGCTTCCGCGACCCACTGCATCAGCAAATCATGCTGCCAGCTCGAAATCGTCAGCGGCTGGGCGTTCGATTGCCGCATGAACGGCGGCATCCGCATCGTGGTCAGGCTCGGCGTCTCGCCGCTTTCGATCTCGAACGGCGCGCGAACCAGGCTCTCGATCCGGCCGGGATTGAGCGCGATAAAGTCGCGCAGGTTCTGCACATCGGCGATGGCGCGGTGCTGCCGCCGCGCGTGCGTGCTCAGCGGCAGCGGCTCGTTGGCCGACGCGGCCTCGACGGTGTAGCGGGGATTTCGCAGCGCATCGCGCCCGCCCATGGCGCGGGTCGGCGCCGGGACATGATCGTCGACCAGCTGCACCGCCAGACGTTTCCCGGCCAAGGTGAGCGCGCGCGCCGAGCGGTAGTGATCGAGGTTGAGCAGTGACACCGTTTCATAGACCCGTTCGAACAGGTCCGCGACCCAGGCGTCGCGGTCAACGGCGGTCATCGCGGCGCTGCGCGCCGCCGCGTCGGCTTCGCGATCGTTCAGTTCGTCGGCCAGAGACAGGAACGGCCGGCGATCCGGGGCAAAGTCCGGCGGGCCGGCGAACACATTGGCGAAGGCGACCAGCGGTGCGGCGACGTTCGGCAAGGTCAGTGTCGCCACCATCCGCGCTTCGCAGGTATCGTCGACGACGCCGAGCGAGCGAGCGCCGGTCACCTCGGCGCCGTCATAGGTATCGGCTGGTTCGACGACGCCCGATTCCTTGGCGCCGAACCAGCCGGCATTGGCATTGAGAAACGCGTTGGCGGCCTCCACGGCCGGCGGCGAGGTCTGCAGCGCCTGCGGCGGTCCGAAGAACCGCCCTCGTCCCGGGGTAAACCTCCAGCGGATGATTTCGGTATCGACGATTCCGCTCCAAGGTGCGTTGGGCTGATTGGGTCGGCTGAGCATGATCTGCACCGAGCCGAGCGGAATGCTGCGCCCGGGTGGAATCATGCGCGGGTTCGGTCCGCCACTAGTGCCGAACAGCACGTGAAAGCCGTGATCATTGCCTGTTATGTCGATCGGCGGCGTGGTTCCGAAACCAAGCGCGGGATTGCCGGTGCGACGTGCGGCCTTGAGATTATGCGCGTCGATCCGCAGCGTGAGATCGGACTCCGACGCGCCCTGCGCGCTCAGCAACGCCGGCGTCAGCGGCGTTTCGCGCCAGCTGCCGGGGTCGCTTCCCGCCGCGCCGACCAATGCCCAGAGCTCGAAAAACGGGCATACCGGACGGATCAGAGAGCCGTCCCGGAAGCGCAGCTCGGTCGGCAGTGACGGCGACACCGACCCGTCGGGGAGGATCTCCAGCGACCAGGTGGGAACGATCGTGGTCTCGCCGTCCGAACGCGGATCGGGCGATTCGACCCACAGATAGGCGTCCTGCGGCACGGTGCTGCCGCCGACGCGCGCAATCGCGATCGGCGGATCGATGAAGATGGACTGGATCACGTCAGCCATGTGGCCCTCACGGATTCCGCGGACGGGCCGGATGATCCCGGCCAGTCAGGAAACAGGGGATGCCCGGCGAAGCTGTCACTGGACGATTGGCGGCTCGTGCAGGCAATGGACCAAATGTTCTGAAATGTTTCGGTCCAGGGACAACCCCGGCTAGCGGCACTGTAAAAATACGACACGCAACCTACAGGCGAAGCGACTTCATGAAAAGACTTTTTGTCGGGGACCCTGTAGCGGAATGCCGCAGATGCGTCATCTGCGCTGTTTCTCCACGGCTCGGTCGATGCACTGCATGGTTTCGAGCGCGAGATAGCCGCCGTCACGGTAGCGGGCGCTGGTTTCGCCGCTATCGCGACCGCAATGCGGGCAGATGGTCGTGCCTATGAAAACATACTGGATGCATTGGCGGCACAGCACCAGCACCGGCGTGGGAGCACCGTGCGGCGGGGCGTCAGCTTCGCTCATGCCTGCACGGCCCCTACCGGGATCGGTTCTTCGACCAGCGCGAAGCGGCCGGTGGCGAAAGGCAGCGCCGGGGCGTCCTCGATCTTGACGATCCGCTCGCGCAATCCCTGCTCGGCGAGTTTCAGCACCCGGTGGTGACAATAGGGATTGTTGCCGCGCCGGCCGAGCAGCGAATCCGCGGTCCAGGTGCAGCCGCCGCGGCAGACTTCGGCGTAGTAACAGCCCCTGCAAAAACCCCAGAGGTCCTCGACGCCGCGGTTGCGGTTGAACTGCAGCGCCGGATGGCTCGCCCATAATTCGGCAATCGGGGTTTCGCGGACATCGCCGGCGCCGTAGCGTTCGGTGGCCAGCGACGGACAGCCCTTGAGCGTGCCGTCGGCTTCCAGCCCGATCGCGTTCTGGCCGGCCGGGCAGCCGCCGTAATAACCGCGGTCCGGGCCGCGCCACAACACGTCGTAGGGACCGAAATAGCCGATGTTGTTGCCGGGCAGCAGCCGCAGGCCGCGCGCGCCGCCCTTGCCGTGAAGATCCGCCAGCAACGGCATCAGCGTCGTCAGCTCATAGGGCTGCAGCAGGATTTCGTCATGGTCGACGGCGTTGCCCATCGCGACCGTGAGCTGGACCTGCCAGTATCTGGCGCCGGCCTCGATGATGATATCCATCAATTCCAGCAGCTGCGGCATCACCGTCGCAGTGATCTGGGTGTTGACGCTGGCGACGAGGCCCACGCGTTTGCAGTCCTCCAGCACCCGCAGCGCTTCGGAATAGGAGCCGGCCACGCCGCGCAGCCGGTCGTGCAACGGCTGCAACCCGTCGATGGAAACGCCGAGCCCGAGCAGGCCCGCTTCAGTGGCGGCTTCGATCATGTCGCGGGACAGTTTGTAGCCGCCGGTCTGCATGGTGCAGTCCATGCCGTGGTCGCGGATGGCGCGCACCAGCGTCAGCCAGTCCTTGCGGACGAAAGCCTCGCCGCCGATGATCGATATTTCGCGGGTGCCGAGTTCGGCGAGCTGGCGCACCACATCGATGCATTCATCGGTAGAGAGCTCCCGGGCGCGGCGATGTCCGGCGCGCGATCCGCAGTGAATGCATTTGAGATTGCAGGCGAGCGTGATTTCCCAGACCACATAGACCGGCACGCAGTCGATCTGATCGCGCAGCGACAGCCGGCGCCGTGGTGCATCGTCGTGAGCAGGCTCTGCCAATTTCTGCCGCCTTTGCATTTACCGCAGCGGCGAGGCGACGGCCCCCCATCGCACACGCGACGCCGCTTCGCCCGCTTCACCTATCGCCGGGTTTATTTCTTGCCCTTGGAAGCGATCACCTGATCGAGTTCCTTGGTTGCGGCCGCAAGGTCCTTGGCCTCGGGATAATCCTTGATGAGATCATAGGCGACCTTCTGGTAGGCCTTGAGCGTATCCAGATCGGATGATTTGCACTTGTCGCGGATGATGACGCCGTAAAGCGGCTGGATGCCTCCGGAATTCGGCATGTGTTCCTCCTGTTTGCTTGACGCGGTCCGTCGATGCGAAGGACGGCTGCCGGAACAGTGCATCAGGAATCCCGGCTGTTCAACTACAAAGTGTGCCATACTTTTAACACTATCCGATCGCCGGCGAAAATTGTTCGAACCAACCGCCGACCCACCGACACCAACAAGCAACGGGAATTCGCCCCACTTGCGGAGAACGTCGTCATGGCCGGCCGGATCGCCATCGTGTCGCGACTGATTGTCGCGGCATTGCTGATGTGCGCCGGCTGTTGCGCGGCGCACGCCGAAAAACGCGTGGCGCTGGTGATCGGCAATTCGGCCTATCGCGCGGTGCCCGCGCTGCAAAATCCCGCCGCCGACGCCACCCTGATCGCGGATACGCTGTCCTCGCTCGGCTTTGACGTGGTCGGCGGCGGCGCCCAGCTCGACCTCGACAAGGCGGCCTTCGACGGGACTTTACGAAAATTCGGCGAGGCGCTGACCGGCGCCGACGTCGCGCTGTTTTATTACGCCGGCCACGGCGTCGAGACCCATGGGCTCAATTACCTGGTGCCGGTCGACGCCCATCCGCTCGACGAGGCCGATGTCTTCATGCAGATGACGGGCCTGGCCGGCATTCTCGACCAGATGGAAAAAGCCGGCGCGCGGATCAACCTGGTGCTGCTCGATGCCTGCCGCAACAATCCGTTCAGGGACCGTGGCGTGCGGTCTGTGACCGGCGGACTGGCGCAGATGCAGGCGCCGGTCGGGACCCTGATTTCGTTTGCGACCCAGCCGCGCAGCGTCTCGCTGGATGGCGACGACGGCCACAGCCCCTACACCCGCGCGCTGGCCGAGACCATGAAGAAGCCCGGCTTCGGCCTGTTCAAGACCTTCAATGATGTCGGCCTTGCGGTGGAGAAGGCGACGGACGGCAAGCAATTGCCCTGGGTATCTTCCTCTCCGATCGCAGGCAATTTCTATTTCGCCGGCAAGCCGCCGATGGTGGATGCCTGGCAGGCGCTTACTCCGGCGGAGGGGCCGGCTGCCAGCCCACCCGTCGAGCAAGCCCGCCTGACGCCGCCGGACGATCCCCTGCGCCGCGATCTCGTCACCGACTGCGACCGGCTGGCGGCAATGCCCTACGATACCGGCCATGCGCCCGAACTTGCGGGCCTGGAAGTCGACAAGATCAATGTCGCCGCCGCCGCCGTGGCCTGCAACGACGCGATGCAGCGTTATCCGGAGGTGGCACGGTTTACGTTTGAAGCTGGACGGGTGGCGACGGCTGGTAAGGATTTTGCCGAAGCGCGGCGGCTGTACGACAAGGCCGCGGCGGCCGGCTATGCCATGGCGATGAACAATATCGGCGCCTTCTACGAGGGTGGCAATGGTACGCGGATCGACTACGCCGAGGCGGCGCGCTGGTACGGCAAGGCGGTGGCATTGGGCGAACCTATCGCCATGGTCGATCTCGGCTGGTTGTATGCAACCGGGCACGGCGTGACGAAGGATTACGGCGAAGCGATTCGATTGTACGAGCTGGCGGTCAAGGCCGGCGTGCCTGCCGCCATGAACAATCTCGGCCTGCTCTATCGCAATGGCGAGGGCGTTGCCCGCGATTACGAACAGGCGCGGCGGCTGTTCGAACAGGGCGCCGCGCTCGGCTGCGCCGCGGCCATGAACGGGCTGGGCGCGATCTACAATGATGGCAACGGCGTTCCCCGCGACGTCAAGGTCGCGCGCCAGTGGTTCGAGGAGGCGGCGGCGCTGGGCGATCCCGAGGCGAAACAGAATCTGCGGGAGATGCGAAGGTGATCATGAAGCATGGCGGTCTTGGAGGCATTTCGCCTGTCCTTCAGCCCCAGAGCTTGCGTGTGTCCAGCCAGTAGACCCGATCGGTCTTCTGCCCGGCCAGATCCATGAAGTGCCGCGCGCCGCCGGGGCCGTCGCCGCCCTCGCCGTTCCACAGGCAAATGAAAACCACCTTGTCAGGCCCGAAGCGAGCGGCGGCCTCGAGCATCCAGAGATTGTTTCGCTCGTACGGATTCTCGGCTTCGGGCAGCGGCCCCAGTTCGTCGGGCAGCACATGCAGCTCCGCTTTCGATTTCGCCGCGAAATACCGCGCATGCCAATCCGCACCGGCAAAGTCGACAGACTCCTTGAGGAAGGTCGGCTCGCGGAAGGGAATATAAAGCTCGAGCCTGGTGCCGCGCTTAAGGCAGGCTTCGGCAAAGATCAGGTCGCCGCCGCACGCCGCGCCGCAGATCGCCAGATCGCCCGGCGCGGCACCGGCCTCCGTCACGGTGTTGACGATTGCGTCCCGCGCCACAGCCTCCTTGTCGGCGGGAAAACGCGGCTGCTTGCGCCCGGGGGCATCGATCATGTGCCCGCTGAACAGCAGGACATTGCCGGGTGTCGCGCTGGGCTCTGGTTCCGACATCGCCAAACCCTCAGGGCTCTTGGTCCTGGCTATTTTGCCGATGTTTTTTCGCGCTGGCTATGTTTACCCGCAAAATTGATGTTACCCGCCGGATTTGAACGCATATGCTCGGGGGTGGTGATTGGAACCGCAGCCACGGAGTTTACCTGATGCGCATGTTCGTCTTGCTGATCGTATTCCTGACCGGGCTTTGTGCCCCCGCTCGCGCCGGCGACGATGTCGCCACAGCGCAAGGCGTGATCCGCTCCCAGGTCGAGGCCTTCGGCCGGGACGACGCGCAGGCCGCCTATGCCTACGCCGCCCCCGCGATCCAGGGCATGTTCCGGCAACCCGATATCTTCATGGACATGGTGCGCAACGGCTATCCCCCGGTCTATCGCCACAAGAGTTTCGAATTCGGCGAGGCGCAGGTGACCTCCGGCCAGATCGCGCAGCGCGTCCACATCGTCGACGCCGACGGCGTGCCGTGGGAGGCGCTGTATACGCTCGAGGTGGAGCCCGACGGCAGCGTCAGGATCAGCGGCTGCGTCCTGCTCAAGACCGGCCAAGGGGTATAATTTCGTCATTGCCTGCGACAAACGCACGGCGTTTGCGCAAGGGAGCGCTTGCGACGAAGCAATCCATCTCTCCACTATGCCGCGCTATGGATTGCTTCGCGTCATCGGGCGCGCATTCACGCGACCCGTTGGCTCGCAATGACCTCAGGCCATCACGAGCCGCGCCCGCGCGCGGAGCAACAGCGCCACCACGATGGCGATGTTGAGCGTGTTCCACAAAAAGCCGTTGGCGAAGGCTGCAGCGTAGGAACCGGTGGCGTCGAAGATCAGCCCGGAGGCATAGCCGCCGAATGACATCCCGACCACCGAGGCGAGAATGACGATGCCGACCCGGGTCGCGGCTTCGCTGGCCGGCATCGACTCGCGGACAATGATGGCGTAGCTCGGCACGATGCCGCCCTGAAACAGCCCGAACATCGCGGAGATCAAATAGAGCGAGGACAGGCTGTCGAAGAACAGATAGAACAGCAGCGCCACGCTCTGCGCCACCGAGCCGATCAGGAGCGTGCGGATACCGCCGATGCGGTCGGCGAGAAATCCCGAGCCGATCCGGCTCACCACCCCGAACGCCATCATCAGCGACAGCATCTCGGCGCCGCGCGCCACGCCGTAGCCGAGATCGCCGCAATAGGCGACGATATGCACCTGCGGCATCGCCATCGCCACGCAGCAGGAGATGCTGGCGACGCACAACAGCGCCGTCAGCGTATTGATCGGCAGCCGCAGGTCGACCCGCGGCGGCGGCGCGTTATCGTGGCTGCGGCGGCTTTCGCCGCCGATCTGGGCGCGCAGCAGCAGCAGCAGCAGCGTCATCGACACCGCGCAGAACAGGCCGATGGCGATGTGGGTGGTTCGCCAACCGACCTGCTGCACGCCGAGATTGACCAGCGGCGACCAGATGGTGCCGCCGACATAATTGCCGGCGGCGACGATGGTCACCGCCAGCCCGCGATAGCGCTCGAACCAGTGCGAGGCCTCCGCCATCAAGGGCGCAAACGTCGCCGAAGTACCGAGCCCGATCACGAGATACACGGCGATGAATTGCCACAGCGTGGTCGACAATCCCGCCGCGACAAAGCCCGCGCCGAGAAACAGGATGCTGAGCGCCATCGCCGCCACGATGCCGAAGCGATCGGTGATGCGCCCGGTGGCGACGCCGCCGAGGCCGAAGCCGACCATCGTCATCGTGAACGCCAGCGACACCGCGCCGCGGGTGGCGCCGAATTCGGCCTGCACCCCCGGGATCACCACCACGACCGACCACATGCCGACACTGCCGACCGAGGCGATCACCAGCGCCAACGCCAGCCGCACCCAGGCCTGACGCGAGTCAGGGGTGAAGGCAGGGGATGCTCTGGAATCGGCGGGCGCGTGCACGCCGCAACTTCGGCGCCCGCTGCACTTGGGTCAACCAGCATGGCGCGATTTTGGGCATGCAGAAGCAGTGCAACAGGTTTCTCTTCTGCTCCCCTCCCTCCACGCGCCCTTGCGCGTGGTGGGGAGGGGTCGGGGGTGGGGGGTGTATCAGCGAAAATTACCGGCAGTGAGTATGCCGAGCCGGGGGGCGGGCCCCCCCCCCCCCCCCCCCCCCCCCCCGGGGCGGGGGGGGGGGGGGGGGGGGGGGGCGGCGGAGCCGAA
>Ga0302320_10031133_pt1 | contig 10136 bp, 7 predicted proteins | sample Bog_T0_3_FD_202130 | JGI IMG/M metagenome (GOLD analysis project Ga0302320, IMG submission 202130) | Peat permafrost microbial communities from Stordalen Mire near Abisko, Sweden - Bog_T0_3 | ecosystem: Environmental > Terrestrial > Soil > Wetlands > Peat | place: Sweden: Abisko, Stordalen Mire...
AGCGGCCATCCAATCCAATCCCGTGCCGATGCGATTGCCTACCAAGCCGCCAGAGCAGCTGCCGCTCAGGAACGAATTGCCGCCTGATACTGCTGGCAGACCACAACTCCAATGAGGAATGGAACCATGTCAACGATTGCAACAACGAATTCGCTTTTTGAGATCGACGCGGAACTGGACAGCCTCCTCGATCAGATCGAGGAGCAAACCGCACAGGGCGGCGAACCCGCCGGGGAACTCGTTGCCCGTTTTCAGCAATTCTGTTTGGCTCACGGTGAAAAGGTCGACCGGATCGGCCGCTTTGTACGCATGATGGAAGCTCGCGAACAGTTTTGCAGGGACGAGGCCGCACGGCTAACTGATCGAGCTCGGGCCGCGGCCGGCAAGGTGGAGCGAACCAAGAACATGGTGCTCTACTACCTGCTGAGTCGGGACCTCAAGAAAATCGAAGGCCACCAGTTCACGTTGCGCGCCCAGAAGAACAGCCAGGAGTCGGTGAAGATCACCGACCAGGCCGCGGTTCCGAGGTGCTACTGCAGGATTGATGTACGGATTGATGGGGTTATCTGGGAGACGGTTCTCTCGCTACTCCCAGATGAGCTTTCGAAATCCTTGGAGTTGTCTGTCCAAGAGACCCGACCGAATGCTGACGCGATCAAAGCAGCCGCGATGCGCGATGAACATGTCCCAGGGGCGGAAGTTCGCCGCAGATCACACCTGAGAGTGGCCTGAACAACTTTGAGCGACCCTTTCTTGCTGCTCAACGCAAATGCGACAGAAAGGTGCAACGATAAAGCCCTCTGCCGGCAGCCGGGAATGGGTCCTCATCGAAGGGCCGGCCAACGGCAGCCATCGCCTCGACGATTAGTTCTCTGGCGCGACTCTTCGCTTGCCGTGCCGCCGTGTCTTCGTCCTGCTTCTGCCTCCCAGGCGAGATTGCGTTGACGATTTCGTCGCGCGACACAGGTGTCGAACTGTTAGCCATGAGAACCAGGAATTTGTACGCTTGGGAATCGCTGGATAGGCCCCTAATCTCCACCCCGTCAACCCACACCGTGCCGATCCGGGTATCGACAATAAGCCGTGCCCCGTCTGGGGCTGTGTAAAGGGCTGGCACCGACCCGTCGAGCGCGCATGCACAGACAGCTTTGCGAATGAAATCCTGTTTCGTCGGGAGAGCGGATTCGAGTGTCACATGGGCTAGTTCGGCACCATCACCTTTCGGTGATGGAAAGAGCAATACGAGGTGTGCGCCGTTTGCGCGCGCTCTCAGCACATCTCCAATACCTTGCTTCGGTTGCAGTAGCGCATAAACGGCATAAATGCGATAGTTGCCGATCTCGACGAATCCCAAATCCAGTAATTCACCACTATCCCAACGGGTACCGCCATTCGTAATGCCCAGCCTCGTGCGAAGGAGAACGCGAAACTGCTCAGGCTGTAATTCCAGTGCATCGAGGTCGGTTGCGGTTAGAGAGCGCGACGGAATTTCCTCTGCACGGCTTACACCGTAGTAATCCCCACCTGAAACGGCATGAGCGGCGAGAACCAATCCGGCTTCTAAGTGCTGCGGATGTGGCACGGCAGCTAGCCGAATAGGCTTTAGGGCCTGCTCCTGAACCAGCTTGTCCGTCTCTGTGCCAAAGAGTGAACGCCAAGTGTTGGCAGAATGGCGCCAAGGATACAGCGTCCAAAGACTCGTTGTAGAAGAATTGGCAGCGACGTTCCGGATGCCCGCAGCGTCCAGAAACCGATCGATGAGTTGTTCATGAATCTTTTGGCTTACCTCAATGCGGCTTGGAACACGGATATTCACAGTGACCGGCCGGGTACTTTTGCCGGTCACGTCGCATTTAAGTTTCGCTTGTATGAGCGTACCCTCAGATAGCGGCAGGCTGAGTTCCTCCATACTCCGAAAACAGTCGTTGGAGCGAATATGAAAAAGCTCGCGGTCACCGCGTTCCCAAAGACACTCGGTCATCCTAACCCGCCCGATCCCGTATATCTCGTGATCCAACGACTGCCGTCCTCGATCTTGGAGGACCTTCAGGCTGCACACAGGATCTCCGTCGAAAAAGGCACCATCATCGAAAAGGACTTGGCCAAACAACTCGCAATAGAAGTCGATGATCGTGGCGGCGCGTGCTGCAATCCTTAGTCGCCCGACAGCAGCGTCATAACGTATGACATCACAATGTACCGGGCGGAATTGAATCGTGGCTCGTGCCGAGTGTCCCGGTACAACTGCGAGAGGCTTTTGCATCCGATGGCTTCGCAGTATCCGGAAGGTATATACGCCGTCGTCTTCAAACGCTTCGACGTGGACGTGATCTCCAAGATCGGACTTTTCACAGAAGTCCAAGATTCTTTCGTGCAGCACTTCCTTCTTGTGATAGAGGTTTTTGACGCTTCGTGCTTCTTTGCCCATGAATTCGTTGTACCGGCGTTGGCTTCCCTGCTCCTGAATCTGGATCTGTGCACGGGCGAATACATCCGCAAGTGAGGCATCTTTGCGTTGGGCAACGAAGAACCGTAGTGCAAATTCCCGGTCACCGTTTCCGGCTGGCAATGTGCCGGCGGCGCGATCTTGCATTGCCGTCACGATGGCTTCATGCCCCTCTTCGCTTCCTAAGGAATGTAGAGCCTCAAGCGCCTGCAGCAGAGGGTCGGATAGTTCGTCTTTGGATAAGCCGCTGACGATGTCGTCGTGTACCAAAGCGTCTGGCTTGCCCGTCAGGGAGGAAGGCCAACCCACGGCGTCAAACAAATCCTTCCAGAGGTCAATGGGGACCTCCTCAATCGCGACTCGATCAAGATACGCAAGAGGTAGCTGCATGGCTTTAACTGATTACCTCGTCAATCAGATAATCCAAATGGCTTGAACTGTTTGAAGAACCATGACTTATTGTGTTCTGCTGAGATGATTTAGGCAAGCAGATATGGCATCTATTGTCTCCCGAAAGCCGATTTCTGCTCACTGTCCCGCGTTCGAAGTCAAAACTCAAACGCAGAGGCGGATCATCCGCACCTGCGAATTCAGTCACCATGCGCATGAGCTCGATAACCGCAGCTCCCGCGACGGCAGTATTGAACGCCATAACGCTCGGCTGATGCACCTCCGCACCATCGATATAACCGTCGGCCACCTCGCGAAGACGATCAGTTTCGGAGAGTGAGTCGATCCGAATCCGATTGGGATCGATATGTCCCCAGCAGGCCATGCACGGCCTGCCCGGACCCACCACGACGACACGCCCTACTCCAGCCGTCATATTGCCTTTACCATCCACGCGAAAAGCAGTGCCCATGTCAATGACGGGCAAAGCCTTTTCATATGAAAGCCGGTTTAGAAGGGCGCGCGGCAGGTGCCTGTCCACGCAGGATAGAACGAGATCACAACCTTCGATTTCCTCGAGCGACACATCTTTGCCTAGGTGTCCCTTCAGACAGCGTAATTCTGTCCCAATGCCAAGGGTCCGGGCATAGCGCGCTGCCACATCGACCTTCCAAGTGCGACCGGCATCATCAGCTGTGGCTCCCAGAATCCGGCTCACATTGGATGCCTCGACACGATCGCCGTCTATCACTGTAATGCGCGGGATACCAAGGTGAGCAAGCTGCAAAAAGGCAACTGAACCCGTTCCGCCCATGCCGACAATCGCGACATGCAGGTTGCGGAGGGCCTCTTGTCCAGCATCCCCCAAAGCAAGGCGCTGCCGGTCAAACCAGGACGAATCCTTGACTGAAGAATTGGCTTGCCGGACCATGCTCAGCGTGCGGCCGACTCTGGCGATTGCAAGCTCCCTTTTCTCTCCTCCTTCTGTCCAAACACGACCGGTCGCCTCGCCCGTATGCCCTGCTACGACGACTGACCCGTGAGGTCCGGCCATCTGATGAAAAAGCGAAGGCATTAGTCTGGCGTCTCCTTGATCGTCAGCGTCGGAAAACCAGGGGCGTGTCGTGCCAGGATGGGTGTGGACCGTGATGACCGACAAGTTGCCGTCACGCGCAGGGCGGATGATCCTATTCAGAGCAACAGGATCAAGCCGAAGCTGGTCAATGCGCCGAATCAAATACCCTTCTGGCGGCACCGCGATCATCTGGCGAGCGAGAAGGACTTCCCCGCCATGCAGGCGTTCAGCTAGTACAATCCCGGCGGTTTCGACGTCGCTCCGCGCGCGGAGAGCGTCGATAAACGAATTCCATTGCGATTCGGTCACTCGAAGTTTCATAGCTCTCCCCTTAATCCATCCGCAAAAAGCGGGAATAAATGCACCGAATAAAATCCCGAAGCTCACTGACGCCGGGCTTCCATGCTCCCGACGCCAAATGCCACGAAAACCGCTGCCAGTTCTTCCCTAGCAAGTTTTCGTTTGTCGTCGCTCTGGGCATGTTCCCCGCCGCCGTCCGCACCGCGGGGCAAACCCAGAACATATCCGGCGCTGCATCTGGAAACCCCGGCGGCAGTTTGACGAGCAATTCCACACGGTTCGGCAGGAAGTTTTCGGGCAGCTTGAAATCGGAAATCACGAGGAACTGCCACCCGCCCGCCTCGGGATGAATGGTGGCGCGGTCCCCAGGAATGCCGGCTTCGGCAAGAAGGGCAGCTCCCCAGCCGTAGTCGGCTGGGGGCTGGCTGTGGAGATGATCGCTGTTCTTCAGCGTGATCTTTTTGTCGTTCGGGATGACTTCATCCTCGCCCGGCCGCTGGAGAAACAGCACATCGTTCAAGGGAATGCCCGCAAGATCTTTCAGACTTGCTCCCGTTTGAACAAGATCATGGATCTCATACTGCTTTTTGTTTATGAAGATGTGAATCGGATGTTCGTGCGGCATAGCTGCTCCTTTGTCGTCCGTGACGACGGTTGGTTTGTTGTGGGCTCGTTGCCCGCAATACCAACGTAAGGCTATGCAGCTAGAAAATCAGTTACGGAGTTGTACGCTCGTCAAAGCTTTGGGGAATACGCCGGTCTAACGGATTCCACAAGGGATTGTCAGGGCATTCCCAGCCTTACGAGGGCCAAGCGTGACATCAAAGGGACCGGCGTCCGTCGACTAGCGGACCTTCTTCAGTCCCTTGAGCGCGGAGCGGAAGCTGACGAGGCCGGCTTCGAGATTCTCGATGATCTCCTCGGCCAGTGTGCCCGGCTCAGGTAGGTTGTCGAGGTTGGTCAGGCCCTTGTCCTTGAGCCAAAACAAGTCCAAGCCCGTCTTGTCGCGCGCAAGGAGCTCTTCATAGGGGTGTTTGCGCCAGCGGCCTTCAGGATTCTTGTTCGCGTCCCGGGTTGCCTTTCTCTCGTGCCGGTTCTTCGGGTGTAGCTTGCAATGAACTTGGCCAGATACTCGAAGCACATCTGCTTTGGCTTCGTGGTGTAATGCATGTTCGCGCGGTAGAGTGCCCCAATGAAGACTGAATCGCCGCTGATAGCGACACAAAACGCGCCTCACTATCGATCCTTTAGGCTACGGATCGGCAAATGGTTCCCTCTTTCGGTTTGTCGTCGCAGAACCTTGTGAATAGAATCTCACTTCTCGGAGCTTGATACCGAACTGCTGCTTCCCCCACGAATCTGGCTGTAGACCGCTCGCATCAAATGGCTAGCGGCAACGTTCCGGAACGCCTCATCATTCATCAGGCGCACAAATATTTCTTCGTTGCCTTCCATGCGTTCAAGGAAGAGATTTTCAAGCTGCCGATTGAATACAGGCTCGAAGTTCTCAATCGAATTTGCCATACCTGCCTGACGCAACTGCTCATTCGCAATAGCCGTCTCGCGCACCTGCTCAAAGAAGAGTTGGTCAGCCGGTTTGAACTCAGTTCCAAATCTCTCGTTAAGTTTATCGACTAGGGTGGAGAGTTGGACCTCTTCGTCAGGCTGGCCAGTGCCAACATCCACCGGCCCCTTCAGCGGTTCTGCCTCACCTGCCTTTAAGTCGATGGAGCCTTCGCTGATCTTTTGTAATCTGTAGTACTTGAGCTCAACCTCATCATCAATCTGTACTCTGCGCGAATCCTTGTCCACTGGCAGTTTGGTGAGCAAGAACCTTGCATAGGTGTACAGCTTCTCGTGGTCCGAGTCCTGATAGGGGATGACCTGCGATACAAAGCTGTAGAGATTTCTGAAGCTGATCAGTTGGCTCTTGAATAACGTGCCGTCTTCTTCTGCAAGTTCCTTGAAGCGTTCCACTGCAAGATCCAATAGCGCATTTAGGCGCTTGTGCTCTCCCCCGGTTGGGGCCATTCGATTCCTGAACCAGATTTCGCACCACTCATTCACCTCAGCCGTGGTGAATACCTTCCAATTCTCCAGTGTGTGCGTCAACGTGTTCAGGTGCTGTGGATCAACATCCTCTCCCTTCTCCGTGATCTCGTAGTAGGGCTTGAACGCCTTATAGATTTCCTCGGGCTCGTTGACGAAATCGAGTACAAAGGTGTCTGTCTTCCCGTTCGCAGTCCGATTCAGCCGTGATAGGGTTTGCACAGCCTGAATGCCAGCGAGGCGCTTATCTACATACATGGTATGCAAGAGCGGCTGGTCAAAGCCGGTCTGGTACTTCTCGGCAACCAACAGTACGCGATATTCTTCGGAAGCAAACTTTCCGGGCAACTCCGATTCCTTGATGCCACGATTCATATTCACTTCAGTAAATTTCTTGTCCCCAAATTCCTTGAGCGTAATCTCCCCGGAAAACGCAACCAGCGACTTGATGTCTGTGTAGCCCTTCTCCTTCAAGTAACGGTCGAATCCGAGCTTGTAGCGCACAGCGTGCTCACGCGAATTCGTGACCACCATCGCCTTTGCACGGCCGCCGATCTTGTGCCGTGTATGAGTGCGGAAGTGCTCGACAATCACTTCTACCTTCTGAGCAATCTCGTAATCGTGGAACTCAACAAAGCGGGCCAGCGCTCGCACGGCCTTGCGCTTCGGAAGCTCGGGGTCATCCTCAGCCTTCTGGATCAGCTTGTAGTAACGCTTATAGCAGGTGTAGTACTCCAAAACGTCAAGGATGAATCCCTCGTCAATCGCCTGTCTCATGCTGTAAAGGTGGAACGGAGATTTCCCATCCGGCCCCGGCTCATCAAACACGCGCAGCGTCTTGTGCTTCGGCGTTGCCGTAAATGCGAAATAGCTCAGATTGGGTTGCCGGGTGCGCTTCAACTGCTCTTTCAGCATGTTGCGCCGTGCGTCTTTTGAGAGGTCGTCCTCTTCACTGTCCAACAACTGCGCGGCTACGGCGGCCTCAATGCCGTCTTTGTTCAGAATCTTCCGCAACTCCATCGCAGTCTCACCGCTCTGCGAACTATGCGCCTCATCCACGATTACGGCAAAACGCTTGTCTGCCGTGGAGATTGCAACCGTCTCGCCACGGTTTTCCATCGTGCGAATCGCCTGACTAATAAACGGGAATTTCTGAATCGTCGAGATGATGATCGGAACCCCATCCGAGAGCGCCTTCGCCAGTTGCTGTGTGTTTTCATCGATCTTCTGAACGACACCCAGCTTGTGCTCAAACTGGAAGATCGTATCCTGCAACTGCTGATCGAGCACGAGCCTGTCGGTAATCACCACGACAGAATGAAAAATCTTTTCATCGTTGTCATCATGCAGGCAAGAGAGCCGATGGGCCAGCCATGCAATCGAATTCGACTTTCCAGAACCCGCCGAATGTTGAATCAGGTAGTTGTGACCCGCTCCATGCTTCTGCGCGTGGGAGGTGAGCGCTCGAACCGCATCCAATTGATGATGGCGGGGGAAAATCATCCGCTCTTTGCGCGTTCGCTTGATACCTTTATCCGTCGTCACAGACTTCTCTTCCACCTGCAAATGAACGAAGCGGGCCAGAATATCCATCAGGCTATCGCGTGTCAGAGCATTGCGCCAAAGGTAGGCAGTTCGAACATCGCCCTCAACCGGAGGATTGCCCGAGCCGTTCTCATAGCCAAGGTTGAAAGGCAGGAATTGCGTTTCCTTCCCCTCCAGCTTCGTTGCCATGAAGACGAGCTCAGTATCAACGGCGAAATGGACCAGGCACCGTAGCTTGAAGGCATAGAGAAGGTCCTTTGGGTCGCGTTCGTAGCGGTATTGGGACTTGGCGTGTTCCACATTCCAGCGAGTCGCTGACATTGGATTCTTCAGTTCCAATGTCGCCAGCGGGATTCCATTGAGGGCAAGGATCAAGTCCGGGATCGCGCCCGTCAGCGTCTTCGCCTGCCGGGTAACAGTCAAGAGGTTATCTTCGTATCGAATCGTTGCCGAGGGGTCCAGTCCGGTATTTGGCGCAAAGTAGGCCAGCCGTACCGTTTTGCCAACGCACTTGAAGCCAGCGCGCAGAACGGCAAGCGACCCCTTGGCCGCCAGTTCCTTTACCAGGCTGTCCAAGAGCATGGCCTCGGCCTTGGCCGCATCGAGTTGAACGATTCGTGACCAAATCTGCGGCTGCGTCGTCTGTACAAAGGCGATTACATCGGCGGGGAAGAGCGCCAACTCCGGATTGTAGGCTTCCTTCTCGCGCTTCTGGTAGCCGCTCGCGGAAAGGAGTACTTGCTCAATCTCGTTTTCGAAATCAATTTCTCTGTGCATCGTCCAGCCTCATGGTCTTCGTTTCTGCCGCTTCAACGAATCATATCGACGTTAGTATTGTCGAGGTCTTCCAGCGCCATTCCATTGATCTCTGAGTACAAGTAATGACGCACCGTGTGATCCCTGCTCAGATATTTCCCTTCAGCATCTAGGAATGTCGCGGCATTCTGCATTTCGGTCAGAATAAACTTTGTAAGCCTCAACGAGAGTTTCTCGCCAGTATAGGCGTTGATGGTTGCGTGAAGAGCCTTTACCCAATCCAGACTCGCCTTCAGTTGCAAATGAGCATCGTGCGGGATGCTCTCTGATTTGAACTCAAAGCAGTATGCGAAAAGTTGATTCTTGCGCCGGTTGAACACGACGAAATCGCAACGCTTCGACCATGGCTTTGCCGTGTCGTCCAGAAAATGAAAGAGCGGAAGAGAAGAACCGTTCTTCTGCCGGTCCAGCTTGAAGACGATCACTTCGCCGGATGTCTTCAAAGTGACGCGATATTCCTTCGGCTTGCTGCCACTCTGCTGAAATACTTTTTCCTTGAGGACGATCTGCCCTGCGTCTGTCGTGGGCTCTCCGTAATGGCTGAGGTTCAGGTACGCGTGGAGGCAGTTGAAATACCCTTGTGCAGTCAGAGGCATCGCTATGCCTCTGACTCGGACGCGGGCAAATCGTCTGTCCATAAGATGGGCAAATTTCGAACATCAATGCTTCCAGTAACTGCATTGGTAATCAATGCTGAGCGGTAATCTTGAAGTCTGGAGATTACGTCTTCAATTCTTTGTTGTTGAGCCTGTATCTGTCCTGCTTTTTCATCAAGGAGGCGGGCAATCCTCTGCTGTTCGTCGATTGCTGGGAAGGCAACTTTTAGCCGCCCAATGACCTCAGCTGATAACCCTGGCTGCGCAGCAGATTCGGAGTATTGATTCAGATTCATCGAAAGTAGCTGATAGGCCATCCAATTTGTGTCGAACTCCCATTCCGGATTAACTACAATCGCATGTTCAGAAGCAAAGAACCTACCCTTAGCAATATTGATGTTGCCACATAGCGCTCCCTGTCGGCCTATAAGGACATAGTTGCCATCGTGGGTGTAGCGATCATAATTGCCACGGTAGCCGTTGCCTCCGAAAACTGGATATTCACCTTCTTCGTTGAATTGCAATGCAGTAATAGACTCTCCGCTTTTCAAGCGTCCAACATAATGCAAGGCAATTGTTTTCCAATGCGCGGGAATCTCCCCTAGCCACGCCACACCAGAATTCTTCATAGGAACTGTTGGATCAATCCCCTTCGTAACTACACGGTTAATCATTGACGTGCGCTTCTCGGCGAGCTTCTCCAACAATGCTCGCTGCTTGGCGATTAACGCATCAATCTGCGATGCCTTAAAATCGAGGAATAGTGCAATCGCTTCTTGCTCGCCGATTGGAGGGAAGACAATTTTCAATCTGCCAATAACTTCGGATGACAACCCTGGCTGTGCAGCAGAAACTGAATATTGATTCAGATTCATCGCTTGAAGAAGATATGCCATCCAGTTTGTATTGAAGGCCCATT
>Ga0302320_10031138_pt1 | contig 10134 bp, 7 predicted proteins | sample Bog_T0_3_FD_202130 | JGI IMG/M metagenome (GOLD analysis project Ga0302320, IMG submission 202130) | Peat permafrost microbial communities from Stordalen Mire near Abisko, Sweden - Bog_T0_3 | ecosystem: Environmental > Terrestrial > Soil > Wetlands > Peat | place: Sweden: Abisko, Stordalen Mire...
GCCGCGGCGGGTTCTTTGTTTGATCCGCCCGTCGCCGTCATTGCGAGTTCGGCGCCGGCCTTCGGCCGACCCTGAGGGATGAAACGGGGTTCGACATCCCGAGGAGCGGCGGCCTCCAGGCCGCCGTCGCCGGGGGCCCCAAGTCGGCCTGGAGGCCGACGCTCCTGTTGATTGTTGTTAGCGAAGCGCGGCAATCCAGTGGCCGCATGCAGTCGGCTTCAGGATAGGGCGGTTGGCCGCGCTACCCGTCGCCCAACCTCTTCTTCATCATCACCCGCACGCCATTGGAAAACGGCTCTCTCGCGTAAATCTCGAAGCCGAGCAGCACGTAGAGCCGGATATTGGCCTCATAAAGCGCGTTGGTCATCAACCGTACTTCATCAAAACCACGCGCCCGCGCGCGTGTCTCGGCATGGGCGACGAGACGGCGTCCCAGGCCCTGGCCCTGGCTCGCCTCGGCGACGGCGACATTGACGATATAGAGGTGGTCCGCGTGATCCTCGGTCTCGATCAGACCGATCAGCGCGCCGTCGCGCTCGACCAGCGTGAAGGCGTTATGTAGAACTGCCTCGACATAGTCGACCTGCATCGGCAACGGCAGGCGACCAATCAAGGGGACCCATTTGGCGTAGACGGCGCGCGTGAGTTCCGCGATCGCCGGTGCGTCGTCAGGGCCAGCGCTGCGCCAAATCTCTGCGGTCATTGCGCGTCGCCGATGCCTTGCAGCAGGCGGCGGATCGGTTCGATCGCGGCGGGCGGGGCGAGCGCTCCGGGCCAGCGCACGACTTCGCCCGCGAGCCGGTGGCCGAAGGCGCAAGCCTGCGCCGGGGGCAGGCCATGCAATCTGGCGGAAAGATAGCCGGCGTTGAACGAGTCGCCGGCGCCGGTCGTGTCGCGCGCGTCCTTCGCCGGTTTCGCCGCCACGCCCTGGCTGACGCCAGCGGCATGGAGGTAAGCTTCGCCGGCGCCGTTCTTGACGACGATCTCGTTGACGCCCAGCGCGGCGAGGCGCTCGGCGCTGTCGCGCGGCGAGGAATCGCCCCACAGGTCGGCCTCGTCGTCGAAGCTCGGCAGGGCGATGTCGGCATGGCCAGCGCATTCGATCATCGCTTCGCGCAATTCCGTCTCGTTGCGCCACAGGAGGCGGCGCAGATTCGGATCGAAGCTCACCATTGCGCCGCTCTTGCGGGCCAACGCGAGGGCGTCGAACAATTTGCGACGGCCAGCGGCCTCTATGACCGCGAGCGTGATGCCGGAAACGTGGATCAGAGCGGCGCCATCCAGCGCGGCCGCGAGCGCCGCGGGATCGTCGGCGAGCCGTCGCGCGGCCGACGAATCGCGCCAGTAGGTGAAGCGCCGTTCCGCGCCGATCAGGGTGATCAGATAGAGGCCGAGCGTGCGCTCCGCGTCGCGCGAGACGACGCTGGCGTCGATGCCGCTTTCGGTGAGGAAGTCGACGAGTTTTTCGGAAAGCGGGTCGCGGCCGACGCGCGTAAAATAGCGGACGCGGCGATTTTGTGGGGCGAGGCGCGCCAGATACCAGCAGGTGTTCAGCGTATCGCCTGCAAAACCTTGGGCATAAAGGCCGCCTTCGACCGGCGCGAATTCGACCATGGCTTCACCGACGCCGACGAGGGCGCCGGGCGCGAATGTTTCGAGCGTCATGTTTCAGGCTCCCAGAGCCGCGAGGGCTTTATGCACGGACAGCGAGAGCGGAGAGGGTAGCGCGCCGAGCGCTGCCCAGGCGACCGCTTCCAACTTTTCCGGCTCGTTGTTGCGCGCTTCGCCCTCCGGCGCCCGGGCGAGATAGATCGGCGAAACCCAGTGCTGGTCGTCGACGCCGATCATTTCCACGATTCCGAGGGAACGCAAAAGTTCGATCTCGAGGCCGACCTCCTCGCGGATTTCCCGCTTCACGGCGTCCGCGACGCTTTCGCCGAAGTCCACTTTGCCGCCGGGCAGGCTCCAATGGCCGGCTTCGGGGGCGCGGCGGCGCTTGACGAGCAGCAACCGGCCGTCGCGGACAATCGCGGCGCCGCAGCCCACACCGGGAGCGTTCACTGGGCGAGCGCGGCGAGGATGCGCGCCCAGGAGCGCGCGCCCTTGTGGAAGGAGTTGCGCTCATATTTCTCGTTGGGGGAATGGATCGCGTCGTCGTCGAGGCCGAAGCCGACCATCAGCGCGTCCATGCCGAGTTCGCGCTTGAAGGCGCCGACGATCGGGATCGAGCCGCCCGCGCCGACCAGCACCGCCGGCTTGCCCCATTCCGCCTCCAGCGCACGGCAGGCGCGACGCAAAGCCTCGCCGCGCATCGGCAACGCGAAGGCGGGACTGCCGCCCATGGCGCGGAATTCGGCCTTCACGTCGGCGGGCAGCCGCTGTTTTACGTGGGCGCGAAAGGATTGGGCGATGCGGTCGGGGTTCTGCTTGCCGACGAGGCGGAACGAAACCTTGGCGCTCGCCTTGGCCGGCAGCACCGTCTTCGCGCCCTCGCCGGTGTAGCCGCCGACGATGCCGTTGACGTCGCAGGTCGGGCGCGACCAGATCATTTCCAGCGCAGAGCGCCCCTTTTCGCCGGCGGGCACGGAGAGGCCGACTTCGCCCAGGAACGCGCCGGCGTCGAAATCGAGGTTGCGCCATTGCTCGGCGACTTCCTCGGGCAATTCCTCGACGCCGTCGTAGAAGCCCGGCAGCGTCACCGCGCCATTGGCGTCGAACAGATCGGCGAGCACGCGCGTCAGCACCCGAATCGGGTTGATCGCCGCGCCGCCGTACATGCCGGAATGCAAATCGCGGTTGGCGGCATGGATGATGACCTCTTCCATGACGAGACCGCGCAGCATCGTCGTCACCGCCGGGGTCTTGGCGTCCCACATGCTGGTGTCGCAGACCAGCAGCAGATCAGATTTGATCGCCTTGCCGTGGCTGGCGAGGAAAGCGGGCAGCGAGGGCGAACCGGTTTCCTCCTCGCCCTCGAACAGGATGTTCACGTTGCAGGGCAGGCCGCCGTTGGCGCGGAACGCCCGGCAGGCCTCGACGAAGGTCATCAACTGCCCCTTGTCGTCGGCGGCGCCGCGGCCGACGATTCGCTCGCCATTGGGCCCGCTCTCCAGCCGCGGCTCGAACGGCGGGGTCTTCCACAGCGACAGCGGGTCGGCGGGCTGTACATCGTAATGGCCGTAGAACAGCACGTTGGGCGCGTCGCGGGTCTTGGCCTTGGCCGAGCCGACGACCATCGGCCGTCCCGCCGTCTCGACCTTGGAAGCCTCGAATCCCAGGCTTTTCAGCTCCGCGACGAGCCAATCGGCGGCCTGGTCGCAATCGGGGAAGTTTTCGGGAAGCGCCGACACCGAGGGGATCGACACGAGCGCGAACAGCCGATCGAGCGCCTCGCCCTGATTGGCGTCGATCGTGGAGAGCACATTTTCGAGCGTGGCCATGAAAGCTCCGGCGGGCGCGGCCTGACTTCGACCGCGTATGGACACATTCTTGTAGCAGGGCGCGCGCGCAGGTCCAACTGAGGGCTTACCCCGGTAGAGGACGGCTTGATTGCGGCGGCGGAAAATCTCCGCATCGACCGTCTCGCCTTTGGCGCCCTATGTGATCATCTTGCGAAAGCATCCCAGACCCCGAGGCGATTTAATCATGGGGCCAAGCGCGTGGTCACCCCCAGGCGTTGCGAAAGACGTCCCCCGGAAAGGCGTGTGAATGGCGATTGACTTGCGGCTGAGTTCCACCCCTGGGCCAACCAACTGACCGAATTCGGATGTGCTCGCACCATTTAAAACAATTTACGTATGTGTTGTGAAGGCGATGGGTAACGACTCCAAGGTGATGACGTTGCCCAACCATATATGAAAACATCGTCCCGCTTCTCAAGGCGCTGCAGACAAAGCCGATCACAGCCACCGGAATTATCGTCGGTTTTGGCGGATTGAGGCTACAGAAAGCGCAAAGGAAGCGCGGAAAACAGTATAAACTAAGAGGTTTGCAGAGGCGTGAAAGCTTTTTCTGGCGTACCAAATGTCAATTCGAAAATTAGCTGGCAAATTTTCATTCCGCGCGGCAATTTTGTCGGCAATGTGCCGTGATTGATCATCTCCAAACCTATATAGTTATTAAATCCGGAATGTATTGTCGGCGCCGTAAAGTGAATCAACAATCCTAGCCTCGCCAACGAGCTCTTACCTTCGGCTCTCACCGCGATTCTTGCAACCATTGGAAAATTCACGCTCTCAAAAGTCCAGCCGAGAACAAATTGATTAGGTCTCAAGACAAAACCATCGTTGATATCAATTATTATTTCGTTTGATGATGTTCTCGGCGTTGCAGTTACGCCCAGGATCAATTACCTGCTCGAGCGCGTCGCTATTCATGCCCTCGTTAAATACTGAAAGCCGATCTCCAAGACGAAGGTCGACGCTGGTTGAACTATAGAAATCGAGCGCTGGCGCTTGGGAAATCGCTATTTGCGATTTCCCGATTGCTAATTGTATCTCACGATCTGTAAGTATCACTCGGCCGCCTCAAAAATACTCTCTGAAAGGCTATCTCTATTTACCCATAAACGCCAAGCGCCACTATCTGTTTCCGTCGGCAGTTCGACCAAAACATCGCCGCCTCGGTGACCTACTGGATTCCCCACCTCGACACTGCTAGCTGAATCCACAGTGGTCCTGCTCAAAACCAGGAAGTGGGCGCCATCCACCGCGTTCACAGACACACTGACTTGGCTTGGATGCAAACCATCCTCAACTTTCGTCACCTTGAGGCGCATATCCTTCTCCCAATGATGGCTGATTATCGGTCCAGGCTCGACGGTCGAATCGGCTGTTAAACCGTGCCACAAACACTTTTTTCAGTGGTTGCATAATTATTGTCACATAAATTTGCGGCCAGCCCATCAAATGACAGAACAAAGATAGAACGCAAGCGGGAAGTTCTGTTCGTTCATGCGATGGAAAACGGTCTTCTCAAGCGTGCCCTCTGGAACGATCAAACTGGCCCGTTACGCTCGCGCTCTTTGACCAATCGCCAATTGCCAACCCCTCGCATCGGGCGTTGATATCGCCGCGAACGGCAGGGAGGTCCCATTGGCGCAATCTTTCGACATTTCGCACGCGCCCTTCGATCGTCTGACGCCGACCGAAGCGGAGGCCGCGCGGGCGGCGCTGGACATCGGTTATTTTCGTCCGGGCGAGACGATCATCGCTCGCGACGGTGCGCCCGACAGCCTCTACATCGTCATCAAGGGCGCCGTGGAGGAGCGGGACGCGGACGAACTCGTTTCCCTGCGCGGTCCCGGCGACTGCTTCGACAGCCGCGCCCTGGTGCAGGGCGGCGGCTCCAACGCCTTCACCGCGCGCGAAGAAACCCTGTGCCATTTGCTGCCGCGCGAACTGGCGTTGAAACTCATCAACCGCAATCCGCGCTTCGCCGCCTTCTTCTACCTCGACATCTCGCGCAAGCTGGAGGCCGCCGCCGGCGCCACCGACGAAGCGCGGCTCAGTCCGATGATGCGCGCCCGTGTCCGCGACCTGCGTCTGCAGGTCGCCGAGACGATCGAAGCGAGCGCGACCCTCGAGGCGGCGGCGTGGCGGATGAATCAGACCGGCGCCAAGGCGCTGCTGGTCAAGGACGGCGACAGGATCGGCATCGTCACCAAGACCGATCTCGCCGACGCGGCGATCCTGCGGCGCCTGCCGCTGGAGGCGCCGATCGGCCCGATCGCTCAATATAAGATCATCGCCGTCGAGGCCGCCGATTTCGTCTCGCGCGCGCTGATGCAGATGACCAAGCACAACAAGCGCCGGGTCGCCGTCGCCGATCAGGGCGAATATATCGGCATTCTCGAGGACATCGACCTGCTGAGCTTTCTCGCCGGCAACGCCCGCATGGTCGCCGCGCGTATCGACCGCGCCGCTTCGGTCAACGAACTCAGCAGCGCCGCCAGCGACATTCAGGCGCAGACGCGCGTGCTGCGCCGGCAGGGCGTCAAGTTTGAGGTCGTCAGCGAAATCGTCTCCGACCTCAACCGCCATCTGCTCGCCAAGACCTTCCGGTTGCTCGCCCCGGCCTCGATTGCGCGCAAAGGCTGCCTGATCGTCATGGGCAGCGAGGGGCGCGGCGAGCAGACGATGCGCACCGACCAGGACAATGGCCTGATCCTCAGCGAGCCGGTCCCGCAGGCCGATCTCGAAGATTTCCGGGGGAAATTCACCGCCGCCCTGGAGCGCTTCGGCTTCCCGCCCTGTCCGGGCGAGGTGATGGTGCGCAATCCGGTCTGGTCGAAGCCGGTGGACGATTTTCGCGCCGACTTCCGGCGCTGGCTGATTTTGCGCGACGCCGACGCGTTCATGAACATCGCGATCTTCTACGACGCCGAAGCGGTCGCCGGCGATCCGGATTGGCTGGCGATCACCAAGGCCGAACTGGCGGAGATGATGTGCGCCGAGCCCGTCCTGCTCGCCCATTTCGCCCGCGCCGCCGACCAGTTCGCTTCGCCGATCGGCCTGTTCAACAATCTGGTCGTCGACAAGGCCCAGGGCGACGCGCTCGACCTGAAGAAGGGCGGCATATTTCCGGTCGTGCACGGAATCCGCTCGCTGGCGATCCAGCACAAGCTGACCGAGACCAATACCGCGGCGCGCGCGGAAAAGCTCGCCGAACTCGGCGTCCTGGGGCGCGAGACGGCGCGCGAACTCGTCGAGGCCCTGCGCTATCTGATGACCCTGAAGCTGGACGCGGAGCTTGCCGCGGTCGAGGGTTCGAGTCTGGTGCGGCCCTCGGAGCTTTCGACCATGGAGCGCGACCTGCTGCGCGACGCGCTGCAGATCGTCAAGAAATTCCGCGAATATCTGCGCCGGCATTTCAATCTGGGCGCGTTTTGATGCTGCCGCTCTGGATCAAGCGGCCGCTCCACCTGCGCCGGCTGAAGGACCCCAGCTATCGGTTCCTGTTCGACGCGCCGCCGCCCGGCGAGGCGGTTTCGATCGATTGCGAGACGACCGGGCTCGACCGCCGCAGGGACGACATCGTCTCGATCGCCGCGGTCAGGATCAAGGGCAACCGCATCCTCACCAGCCAGCGTTTCGAGGTCCTGGTGCGGCCCACCGCTCGCATGAACCCGGCGGCGATCAAGATCCACCATCTGCGCGAACGCGACGTGGCGGTGGGGCGGGCGATGGCGGAGGTTCTGCCCGCATTGCTGCGCTTCATCGGCCCGAGGCCGCTGGTCGGCTATTATCTCGAATTCGACTGCGCGATGATCGACCGCTATTTGCGCCGCTGGCTCGGCATCGAACTGCCGAACGCGCGCATAGAAGTCTCGGGCCTGTATTACGATCGCAAATATTCCGACGCGCCGCCGGGAACCCACGTCGATCTGACATTCCAGGCAATCCTGGCGGACCTGAAACTGCCGGTCCTCGATCAGCACGACGCCTATGCCGACGCGCTGATGACGGCGATGATCTATCTGGGGCTGAGCGATTTGAAGGCGCGGGGGCGGAAGATTGCGCGGTAGGGGAGGGGCATTCGCCGCCCTCGCCGTCATGCCCGTGCTCGTCACGGGCATCCACGTCGCGACGTTGAGGAACGACTTCTGAATGAGCATGGCGCCCCGAGGCGCCGGGCTAAACCCGCGCCCACCCAAACGCAATGGGCGAGCCCCGCGGCTCACCCGCCAACCCGCTCTCAGAACAAATTCCTGAACACGAAATACAGGCTACCCGACAGTAATATCGCCGCTGGCAGGGTCAGCACCCAGCCGAGCGCGATGTTGCGCAATGTGCCCCATTGCATGCCCGAGCCGTTGGCGAGCATCGTGCCGGCGATGCCGGACGACAGCACGTGGGTGGTCGAGACCGGCAGGCCAAGGCCGTCGGCGGCGCCGATGGTCGCCATGGCGACAATTTCGGCGGCGGCGCCCTGGCCGTAGGTCAGGTGGGTCTTGCCGATCTTCTCGCCGACGGTGACGACGATGCGCTTCCAGCCGATCATGGTGCCCAGGCCCAGCGCGATGGCGACCAGGATCTTCACCCAGGTCGGGATGAATTTGGTCGAAGTGTCGAGATATTTCTTGTAGGCGTTGAGCTTGGCGACATCGTCCTTCGTCAGTTCGTTTTCCTTGTCCTTGCCGATGAAGCGGATCGCTTCCGAAGTCAGGTACATGTCGTTGCGGACGTTCTGCACGGTGTCGACGGGCGTCTTGGCGAGCGTGCCGTAGCTCTTCACGCGGTCGCCGATGTCCTTGATGAGCACGGCGAGCGCGGGATAGGTGCCTTCGCTGATCTTGTGGGCATGGACATATTCGGTGACGACCGGGCGCGGATCGCCCAGGATCGCAAAGCCGGCGCCCTTGGCGTCGATCACCTTCGCGGCGGCGTCGGAGGCCTCGACGAACGAGACCGTATAGCTCTCCGGCAGGGCGCGATTGAGCGCGTAAGCCGTCGGCGCGACGCCGATCAGGATCAGCATGATCAGGCCCATGCCCTTCTGGCCGTCGTTGGAGCCGTGAAAGAACGAAACGCCGGTGCAAGTGAGGATCAACAGGCCGCGGATCCAAAGCGGCGGCGGGGCGTTGGTTTCGGGGGCCTTGTAGAGAGCGGGAATGGGGATCAACACCTTGGCCACCAGCAACAAGCCGCCCGCGAGCACGAAGCCGAACAGCGGCGAAAACAGCAGGGCGTAGCCGATCTCCGTGACTTTGCCCCAATCGACGCCGGACGTTCCGTCCTGGCCGCGCAGCAAGGCATTGGCGACCCCGACGCCGACGATCGAGCCGATCAGCGTATGCGAACTCGACGCCGGAAGGCCCAGCCACCAGGTGCCGAGGTTCCAGAGGATCGCCGAAATCAGCAGCGCGAACACCATCGCGTAGCCGGCGCTGGAGCCGACTTGCAGGATCAGTTCCACCGGCAGCAGCGAGACGATGCCAAAGGCGACCGCGCCGGTCGAGGTCAGCACCCCGATCAGGTTCCAGCAGCCCGACCAGACGACCGCGACCTGCGGCGTCAGGGCGCGTGTATAAATTACGGTGGCGACGGCGTTGGCGGTGTCATGGAAGCCGTTGACGAATTCGAAGCCGAGCGCGATCAGCATGGCGACGCCGAGCAGCAGGAACGGCAACAAGGCCTTCGGTCCGCCGCCGGCGACGGCTATGTCCGAATAGATCGAATAGGCCATGAAGAACAAAGCCGCGGCGATGATTGCGAGAAAGATCAGAATCGCGCGCGGATCGACCGGCTGGTCGAAATTGACCTTCGCCGGCTGCGCCTCGGCGGAAGCCGGGCGGGCTTGGAAGTCGGCTACGGCGGACATGGTTTCGCCTCCCTTAAAGAGAGCCAACCTATCGCGGCGGTATGTGACGTTGGTGTGAAGGTTCGCGCGGCGCTTTCGCTCGCGCGGCGCGTGGATTAAGCTCGACGTATTGCGGGCGGGGACCAGCGGATGGGGGGCGAATTCGACGGTTTAAAGATTGCCCAGGAGCACATCGCGCGCGAGGCGCGCGAGCGGACGGGGAAGCTTGATCTGGCGGGGCTGGACCTCGAGGAGATTCCAAAGGAGATCGCGGGGCTCACGCATTTGCGGGAGTTGGATGTGGGGTGGCGGGAAGAGGAGGACGGCGACGTCAATTTCAACCGCCGCCTCACGAGCTTGGCGCCGCTCGAAGGCCTCGTCGCCCTGCAATCGCTCGACTGCCGCTTCACGCAAATTGCCGACCTCGCGCCGCTCGCAGGCCTCGTCGCCCTGCAATGGCTCGACTGCTCGTCCACGCAAGTGGCCGACCTCGCGCCGCTCGCCGGCCTCGTCGCCCTGCAGTCGCTCGACTGCGCAAACACGCAAGTCGCCGACCTCGCGCCGCTCGCAGGCCTCGCCGCCCTGCAATCGCTCGACTGCTCCTACACGCCAGTCGCCGACCTCGCGCCGCTCGCAGGCCTCGCCGCCCTGCAATCGCTCGATTGCTCCTACACGCAAGTTGCCGACCTCGCGCCGCTCGCAGGCCTCGTCGCCCTGCAATCGCTCGACTGCTTCGGCACGCAAGTCGCCGACCTCGCGCCGCTCGCAGGCCTCGTCGCCCTGCAATCGCTCCGCTGCTCCTCCACGAAAGTCGCCGACCTCGCGCCGCTCGAT
>Ga0302320_10031139_pt1 | contig 10134 bp, 8 predicted proteins | sample Bog_T0_3_FD_202130 | JGI IMG/M metagenome (GOLD analysis project Ga0302320, IMG submission 202130) | Peat permafrost microbial communities from Stordalen Mire near Abisko, Sweden - Bog_T0_3 | ecosystem: Environmental > Terrestrial > Soil > Wetlands > Peat | place: Sweden: Abisko, Stordalen Mire...
TAAGTTGTTGCGTTAGCCCTGCCGCCAAGCTCAGCGTACTCGGCGAAACGCTGATGCCGGTAAAATGGGCAGGGCTCACCGTCAGCGTGGTCGTGGCCACAATCGGCGCGCCGCTGGTCGGCGTATAAGTGGCCGTAATCGTCGTCGTGCCGGTAGCCTTAACCGTCAGCGTTCCGTGATTCGGATCCACCGTGGCAACCGAGGTGTTGCTTGAAGACCAGCTCACAGTGGGAGCCGACGAACCGGCGTGGCCGTTCGAGAGCATGGACGAAACACTGAATGTGGTTGGCTCCGACTCTGCACCTTCCAGATCGGCTGTCAATACCACAGTTGCATTGGCCGGCGAGATTGCGATCGACACGATGTCCGCGGCCGCAATCGCGACTGTAGCTGCATTCGCCGTGGGCGTCGCGGGCAGGGTGAACGCGCCGGGAAAGGCAGCCGCAATAGCCGCGCCAGGACTTGCGGTTCCCGCCTCGGTTGCCGAACCGTTGCCATGGGTAAAGTTCGCTTCGAATTGAGTTCCTGAGAGTCCGCTTGAAAGCACAGTTACAGCCATGCCGTTGAAGAAGGTACTCGTCGGGAATCCGGACAGAATCACCGATTCGCCCGATGCAAAACTGTTTGCCGCCGTGAACGTGGCAACGTTCGAACTGATCGACCACTCGGTAATCGCCACGGGAGCAGAGGTTTGGAGAAGAGCCTCAAACTGCGCCGGGGCAAGAGGTACCGCGGCAGTCGATATAAAAGTTACATCTGCTGCAGGGGTGGCAGTCCAGGCCGCTATGGAGGTGATATTCGGCGCCGTTCCATCGGAATAGTTGGCGGTCGCCGACAACTGCACCGTCTGCCCAACCACGGCAGAGATCACCGACGGAGTCACGCTGATCGAGTTGATGGTGGCCGCCGTCACCGTCAGCGAGACGCTGCCGACAATGCTTCCCGAAGCCGCCGTGATCGTTGCGGTTCCAGGAGTCGTTCCCGCCGTAACAAGTCCTGACTGCGACACCTCAAGAATATTTGTATTGCTGCTGCTCCAGAGCAAGCTCGAAAGCGAGGGCGTGCTGCCGTCCGATTGGCTTCCCGCAGCCGCCAACTGCATAGTCGCATTCATAGGCAGCGGCGGCAGTGCGCCGGCAGCCGATGCGCTGATCCCAGCCGGCAAAACCGTCACGCTTTGTAAAACCGGCGTGCCCACGCCCAGCGTGATCGCAGCCGACAGCGCGCCGGAGACGGCGCTGATCGTTGCGGTTCCGTACCCCGCGCCCGCCGCAATCGCCGTGGCGCAGGCCACCGGGCTGTTCACGCCGCCGGGAATGGTCCCATCCCAGACCACGCGGACGATGTAGCACTGGCTGCCGCCATTGGCAAAGAACTGGTTCACCGCATAGCCCAGCCAGCTCCGCGAGTCCAGCCCGCCGAACTGCGCCTGGTACTCGCTCCAGCTTTGAACCAGCACAGCCTCCGTCACCGAACCCATGGGAGCCCAGCCAATGAACGCGCCGATCGAAGTGGCCACGCCGGTAATCGTGTGCTGGCCGCTCGACAGCTCTTCTATATAGACACCTGGATACGTGAATGACGCCATGAACGTCTTCCTCCATTGCTGTTGGCCGGGGAATTCCGGCTACCGATTCCTTGCGGATCAAACCTCCGTCCGCGGAAACTTACAGGGCCTCGCGGGAGATGAGCGCAGTTGGTGGCGCCGTTGATTGCTAGCCCGTCCGAGAGACGCAAAAATGAATGACTTACAGCCATGTCTGCGAAGAAATTCAAACTGATGAGCGATCTCCCGCGAAGCTCTTAGCAGCAATAGGCACGGGGCAGCTAGTTCTGAATAAATTCAGAAGTCGAGTGGACTCAAGGAATTACGAGGCTCGACACCCCGGCTTATCAACGCAGGGAAAAAATCGCTAGGATAACCTCAGAAAAGAAGATGTAATACGGTATTTGTCTGTGTCTGGCATACTGACACGGTCAACCCTAGGTGTCAACATGAATTTTTTCCACAGCGAATAAGTGCTGAATGATCTTGCGGCCGGTTCGGACGCTGCGGCTCGGCAGGCTCGTGTTTTCAGCCCGCGAGACGAAGATTCTAGACAAACCAGTTCCAGAACAGCTGTACCCCGGAACCGCGGCGCCTACGGGACTAGGGCTGCACTTTTTGACATCCATCAATGGCCATGAAAAACTGAGGACAATGAGCACTTGCCGCCAAATTGCCGCTTCCTCCCGCTGTTGTCCTTGCGACAACTCCGCATCTGGCGGCTGTGCGTTCGCTTTCTAGCAGACTTTTAAGGTCTCGGTACATAAAGCCCACATGCCAGTGAATCTCGGCGGTGGGTTTTCTTTTGTCATCCTCAATGTCCATATACGAAAAGAGAACGTGAAAGCAGATACGACCATTTCGCAGCCAGGCAGCGCGGATATCGGCGTCTCCATCTATGAACGCGTCGGCAATACGCCTCTGCTGCGCCTGGATGGGTTGGTGCGCGATCTGCCTGGGATCACTCTGCTGGCCAAGGCGGAGTGGCTCAACCCTGGAGGAAGCGTCAAAGACCGCGCAGCGGCTTCTATGATCCGCGATGCAATAAGCCGCGGAGTTCTGCATCCGGGCAAGACCATTCTCGACGCAACCAGCGGCAATACCGGCATCGCTCTGGCTATGCTCGGCGCGGCCCTCGGTTATCCAGTCAAACTCGCCATGCCTTCGAATGTTTCACCTGAGCGCAAGCGCATTCTGCAAGCCTACGGCGCACAAGTTCAATGGACAGATCCGGATCAAAGCTCCGATGGCGCGATTCGTCGCGCCCGGGAACTTGCGGCTGACGACCCAGCGCGATTTTGCTATCTTGACCAATATTCAAACGATGCCAACTGGCGCGCCCACTACGAAACCACTGGCGTCGAGATATGGCAGCAGTCAGCCGGGCGCATCACGCATTTCCTTGCCGGCCTTGGCACCAGCGGCACATTCATGGGCGCAACGCGGCGGCTGAAAGAATTCAATCCATCCATCCAGGCGATCAGCATGCAGCCAGACTCGCCTTTTCATGGCCTTGAAGGTCTCAAATTCATGGCCACGTCGATGGTTCCGGCCATCTATGACTCGCAGCTTGCCGATCGCGAGATGGAAGTGGAAACCGAATCCGCATACGACATCGCACGGCGCATGGCGCGCGAGATGGGACTTCTGGTGGGAATCTCAGCGGCAGCAGCTGTCTCGGCCTGCCTCACGATTGCCCGCGAAGAGGCCACCGCGGGCAGGCAGGCAGTGATTGTTACCGTTCTGCCCGACTCAGCAGACAAATATCTCACTGAACGATTCTGGGAGGAGATATGAGCAGCGTCCGATTGACCTCGGCCGTGCATGCGGAGATTCGCGCGCACGGCGAGAAGACGTATCCGCATGAATGTTGCGGCGCGCTGCTTGGCGTGCACGGCGCCGAGGGCTGGTCGATCCAGGCCGCAGTGCGGGCGGGCAACACGCGCACCGATTCGGCCCACAACCGCTATCAGATCTCGCCCGTTGAATTGCTCAAGATTGAGCGCGGGGCGCGCGCACAGGGCCTGGACATTGCAGGCTTTTATCATTCGCATCCCGATCATCCCGCTCAGTGGTCGCAAACCGACCTTGCTGAAGCGCACTGGCTTGGATGCTGCTACATCATCACCGCGGTGGAGCAAGGGAAAGCCGCTCTAACCAACTCCTTCCTACTTGCCGGCGCGAACGAGGAGGAGAAACACTTCGAGAACCAGCAGATCGTGATCGATGAATAGCTGAATGTGCACCGGAACGATATTCGAAACTGAAACCAGAAAACTGCATCAAATCGTAGGAGATCTATCAATGACTATCTTCATCCCCACCCCGTTACGCGGTTTTACCGGAGGCAAGGACTCAGTGGAAGTGGAGGCCGCAACCGTGAGCGACGCGCTCGAGCAGCTCACGCAGAACTACGCGGACTTGCGCAAACACCTGTTCACGGCCGACGGCAAGCTGCGCGCCTTCGTCAACCTCTACCTGAACGACGAAGACGTGCGCTACCTTCCCGCCAAGCAAGCCACTGCGATCAAATCTTCTGACACGCTCACCATCATTCCTTCCATCGCCGGCGGAAGTTAATCGTCGCGTAGCAACCAACAAAAATGCCCCGAGGCACACATCATGTCCACCATCGATACCTTGCATGAGCTTCCTGAGTTGACCGACGACGATCTTGCCCGCTACTCCCGCCACATTATTTTGCCCGAGGTGGGCCTTGAGGGCCAGCAGCGGCTCAAGGCGGCCCGTGTGCTCTGCGTGGGTACAGGCGGTCTCGGCTCGCCGCTTGCGCTGTACCTGGCCGCGGCCGGCATCGGCACACTGGGACTGGTTGACTTCGACGTGGTCGATGCCAGCAACCTGCAGCGCCAGATCATCCATACTACGCACGACATCGGCCGCAAGAAGATTGATTCTGCCGCCGAAAAGCTCATCGCGCTCAATCCGTTCCTCAAAGTCGTCAAACACGAAACCATGCTGACCAGCGCCAATGCCCTCGACATCCTCAAGGACTACGACGTTGTGGCAGACGGTACGGACAACTTTCCCACCCGCTATCTGGTGAATGATGCTTGCGTCCTGCTCCGCATCCCCAATGCGTATGGGTCCATCTTCCGCTTCGAAGGCCAGGCCAGCGTTTTTGCCGCGCCGAATGCTCCCTGCTATCGCTGCCTTTATCCCGAGCCGCCGCCGCCGGGCTTGGTTCCAAGCTGCGCCGAGGGCGGCGTGCTAGGCATTCTGCCGGGCTTGGTCGGCGTCATTCAGGCTACGGAGGTCATCAAGCTCATCCTCGGCAAAGGCGAGACGCTAGCTGGGCGGCTGCTGCTCGTTGACGCGCTCAATATGCGCTTCCGCGAGCTGAAGCTGCGCAAGAATCCCGACTGCCCCATCTGCGGCGTCAACCGCACCATTACAAAACTAATAGATTATGAACAATTCTGCGGCATTGCTCCGGCGCCTCCGGCCAACGTGCAAGAGGTCAAGAATGGAGTGCCGCAGATCACGGTGAAGGAGTTGAAACACCGCATGGATGCCGGCGAAGACGTCTACATCCTCGACGTGCGAGAGCCCTTCGAGTACCAGATCGCCAACCTCGGCGGCAAGCTGATTCCGCAGAACGACGTGCCCCAGCGATTGGCCGAGATCGACCGCAATCGCGAAATCATCGTCCAGTGCAAGAGCGGCGGCCGCAGCCAGCGTATCGCCGAGCTTCTCAAGCAGAACGGCTACGAGCGCGTCAGCAATCTGGCAGGCGGCATCCTGGCATGGGCGAATGAGATTGATCCCAGCATGAAGAAGTATTGAATCGACCACCTGCGCGAAAGCTTTCGCGGGGAAACTTTCGCCAGCGCAATTCCCTGTTCGCCGAAGGTGGAATACAAGATCTATGCGACCGACCGGTTCGCGATGGCCAGATCGCGCAACGAATGCACCGGCTCGCCGATATCGCCTGCTCGCGAAGGCACTTTACAGCAGAATCCGAGCAGATGTACCCAACTGCACGCCCATCAAGTGTCATTTTCCTTAAGAAAATGACACCTTTCACTATCGTCCAATGGGCACTGTTACTCGGATTCTGCTCGAATCGGACATGTAAGGGCCAGACAAGGGCGGCCCATGACCAGTCTGTTGAGGCATCGCGGATGCACACTGCTTTGGCGCGGGAGCTTTGGGCTGGAATGTGGATTGTATTTTTCGGCAATTAGGCCGTAAGTTATAGATTTATATGGTGGGCGCTGCAGGATTCGAACCTGCGACTTCCACCGTGTGAAGGTGGCACTCTACCGCTGAGTTAAGCGCCCAATAGAGGCTGGAAAAGGACGAAAATCGCGGACACGCCTTCCAGGCATCCTATGCGATAGAGTAACACCAGCACAGGGCTTACGGCCACTTCGGGCAAGTTTCGACGTTGGGTGAACTGCAACCTTCCGGCAATGCGAAAACGATGGAGAACAATTCGGCTGGCATGGCTCGAATTCTGGCGCTGTGTACTGGAACCGCTAGCTTTCGGCGGGGAATCCTTGCGCCTTTTGCCAGAGCTTTGTATGCCCGGAGTTGGCGTTTTTCGTCCTACTAAAGAGGTGGGCGGGGGTTGGGCTTGGGGCGCAGGACCTGTTGGCAGGGCAACGGGTGGGCCTTGGCGCGTTTTGATGACCAGTTCCAGGGCGGCGGGGCGCGGGCCGGATGGGGATTCCGAGGGGGATTTCCAGGCAGGAAATGGGGCGGAAATCGGTACGGAAACGGGTCCAAATCTAGGGTTTGACGCGCAACCTTCCCCGGCAAATGGGGTTCCAGAAGATATGGCGTCGCTGGTGATGGAAAATCCGCTGGTGGGCATGAACGCCGGGGCTTGGCAGCAGGGCGGACCGGGGCCGGTGAGCAGCGTTCGGGCGGATCTGGACCCTGCGAGCGATGCGGCCATTATGCTCCGCGTGGCGGCGGGGGACGAGGAAAGCTTCAACTACCTGGCCGGGAAGTATCACCGGCAGATGATTCACTTCCTCTACCGGACGGTGCATAACCAGGCAGTTGCGGAGGAGTTGGCGCAGGAGGTATTTCTGCGTGTGTACCGGGCGCGGACCAGTTATAGGGCCGATGCCAAGTTCAGCACCTGGCTTTACCGCATTGCGACCAACCTGGCCGTGAACCACGCGCGCGATACGCGGCATGAGCGAAGCGCGCAAACGGTGTATCTGGATTCGCCGGACCCGGAGACGGGCACAACGCCGGATTTGGCCGATGACGATCTGAGCGTTGAAGATCGCATGCTGCGCGACGAACGGATGGCGGCGATTCGGAGCCATGTCATGGCGCTGCCGCAGCGGCAACGGATGGCGGTGCTGATGCATAAGTACCAGGGGATGGATTACAAGCAGATCGGCGAGGTGCTGAAGCTGAGCGAGTCGGCAACCAAGTCGCTCTTGTTCCGCGCCTATCAGACGCTGCGGGACAAGCTGAAGGATTTTGTGTAAGTGAAGAGAAGCCGGGAAAAGAAATCGAACCAGACCGGTAGAAGTGGGGTGGCGTTATGAACAAAATGAAGAGTTGCAAAGCCATTGAATCGAAGCTGCCTGATCTGCTGTTTGGCGGTGATGGCCCGGCTGCTGTGCCTGCGCCCGAACTGGCCAAGGTGCGGTCGCATGTGGCCGTCTGCGATAGTTGCCGCGGCGAGTTGAATGAGCTGAAGGCGACCATGGCCGCCATGGATGCCTGGACGGCGCCGGAGCCCAGCCCCTACTTCTTTACGCGCCTGAATGCGCGAATGCGAGAGGAGCGCGAGGCGGCGCCGGCGGGCTGGCTGAACGGGACGATTTCCCGCCTGCGCGCAGGTTTGCTGTTTGGACCGCATTCACACGTTCGGCCTGTGGCAGCGATGGCGCTGACGGTGATGCTGTTTGTGGGCGGCGGCACCTACCTGGAAATGACGCATATGGGCACTACGAACTGGAACCAGCCCGCTCAGGCCACGAGCGAGGAAGCTGTGGTGCACGACTTGCAGACGCTGAATAACAACGCGCAGGTTCTGGATACGCTTGAAAATCTGTCGAATGACAACGGTGAGTAAGTAGAAAGCGCCGATACACGGGATTGAGAGTTTTTTTGAACGGCAAGGGCATATGCCCTGGGAGATGGAACAGTGACCTGGAGATGGAACGCGAGAAGCGTCGGCGCCGCTGCAGTTGTCGCGGCGATCTCAGTCCTGTTTTTTCCCGGAGTTGGAGATTGCGGCCAGCGGGCTGTTGCCGCGCAACACCCGGCGCCCGCGCAGAATCGGCAGATGCCGGCGCAGCCACCGAGGCCGCAGAATCAGCCAAGGCCAGCGCAGCAGCAACAGACCAGGCAACAGCGGCAACAACTGCAGCAGAGGCAACAGCAGTTGCAGGCGCTGCGACAGCAGCAGATACAAGAGTTGCAGCGCCAGCAGCAGTTCCAGGCGCAGCGCCAGCAGCAGATACAAGAGCAGCAGCAGATGCAAGAGCAGCGCCAGCAGCAGTTCCAGGCGCAACGGCCAGAGCAGCAGCGCCAGCAGCCGATCCCGAGCCCGCAGCAACAGATGCAGCAGCAACGCCAGTTGGAGATGCAGCAAAGCAGGCCTCTGCCGGGTGTGCAACCGAATCTGCAGCCGAGTATGAATGCGGGCGAAAGATCTGGCTATCAAGCCGGGTATCCAGGCGGCGCGTCCGCGGCGCGTCCGGTTACTCCGGCCGTCCGTCCGGCACAGGGACAAGAGCCTGCCGGCCCCTCCGTCGCAGCGCGACCGGCATACAACAATGCAACGGTGCGGCAGAATCCCGCTCCCCCGGGGCATCTCGAAGACTGGCTGAATCAGCACAAGAATGTTCCCGTGCAGAATCAGGAACAGATGCTGCGCAGCAACCCGAACTTTGGCCGGCTTCCTGCGGCCGACCAGCAGAAGCTGGTGCAGCAGTTGCGGCAGGTAAACCAGATGCCGGAGGAGCAGCGGCAGCGCAGGCTGGAACGCGCCGAGGTGATCGAACACATGTCGCCGCAGGAGCGGTCGCAACTCAGGGCGTCCAGCCAGCGGCTTGGCAGCCTGCCACCAGACCGGCAGACGGCGGTAAAGAGGGCCTTTCAGGATCTGCGCTCGGTTCCGGTCGATCAGCGGGCAACGGTGCTGAACTCGGCACGGTATCAGGGGACCTTCACTCCGGAGGAGCGAGGAATGTTGTCTGACCTGCTGAAGGCCGAGCCCTACGAGGCTTCGCGGTAACAGGCGCAGCCGGGCTCCCAATTACGTCTCACCAGTCCGGTCGGTCTGATTCGGTCCTGCAAACTCAAACGCGCAGCAATCATGGGTTCTGATCCGCCGGGCATATGTTACATTTGCGCCATGATACGCAAAGGTTTAGCGGCGCTTGTGGTGCTTGCGGCACTGCTCAATGGGTCCACACAAGCGACTGGCCAGACAAAGAATGCAGGCAGCGGAATTGTCCCGGTGGCTCAGGGTTCCGCACCAGGAGATGCGCCCCTTGGCAGCGCCACTTCCGCAACCGCCGCTACAGATTCCTACGCTGCGAATCCGGCTTGCCCTGACGGGAACTGCGAACCTACACAACCGCACATCACCATTGCAACAGCCGCGTCTGCGGCGCGGTCGTGGCCGTGGCAGGAGCGCGTTGCCTGGGGCGCGAACATCGTTCTGGCCATCCTGGGGTACGTGGGAATCATGATCGCGCTTTCGACACTGCGCAAGATTGAGCGCCAGACGCGCTCGAGCGAAGAGGTAGCCCAGGCCGCGGCCGAAAGCGCGCAGGCGGCGCTGCTACATGCGCAGGCCATGGTACGAGCAGAAAGGCCGTGGATTGTTGTTACATCCGAGCCCTCGGCAGCGCAGGATAGCGCCTCTCTCATCGTGGCGACCAATCGCGGACGTTCCCCGGCGCGAATTGAACGCTCCCTGGATGCGATGGCAACTGCCGCCGATGATTCCTCCCTGCCCGGCAACCCGGCTCTCGCTCGCGGCAAGCAGTTGAACCCGGTGGATGGAATGATTTTGCTGCCCGGCGAGTCGACCAGCATCCTGATCTTTGACCGTAACGAGATTTCCAATCTTTTTGAAACAGACAAGGAGTGGAAAGAGATTGCGAGTGGGGCAGTAAAAGTTTACTTATACGGGAAGATTACGTATCGCGATCTTACTGCGCCGGACAATGCCGAGCCGCATATGACCGGCTGGTGCCTCCAATACATGCATGGCCGGCAAAAGAGCGCCTTGGTCGCGGCGGGGCCGCAGGCTTACAACAGGCACATATAGAGCCAGTAATCCGGCCTTCGAAATGCGTGATTCATCCCGCCTTGGAGCATTTTCGATTTACAGATTGAATTCCTGCCACGTTTCATTTGCGAACCACATATTTAATTCCGCGGAGGCGATTCCGGGGCTGACGTGCTGACTCGCTATCGCGCATAGCGCGGCTGACCGGCAGAAAATTGAACATCCGGATGCCACCACCAATTTCAGATCCGGGGACAACAGGGTAATTGCACTGCTCGGAGTCATGTACATAGTTCCCAAAAATATGGTGCCCCATGTTTGACAGGCCAAAAATGATTGGGTGCCCCAGAGC
>Ga0302320_10031140_pt1 | contig 10134 bp, 7 predicted proteins | sample Bog_T0_3_FD_202130 | JGI IMG/M metagenome (GOLD analysis project Ga0302320, IMG submission 202130) | Peat permafrost microbial communities from Stordalen Mire near Abisko, Sweden - Bog_T0_3 | ecosystem: Environmental > Terrestrial > Soil > Wetlands > Peat | place: Sweden: Abisko, Stordalen Mire...
CCCGTCCACCTCCGGCAAGACGACATTCATGGCGAGATCGGCGGCGGAAAGGCCGCGCTGCGCGTCGCGCCATTGCTCGACGCCGGCGCCGGAAAAAATCACCTGAAGCACGGGCGCATCGGCGCCGTCGAGCACGCCGCCGCCGCCATCGAGACGCGCCGAAAAAGCCGTGGCGTTGAGGATCACATCCGGCTTTTCCGCCGCGATTTGTTCCGCCAGAGGCGCGCAGGCGGCGGCGTCCTTCAGGCTTGAAACATAGAAGCAGCGCACACGAAAATTTTCCCGCGCCAGCGCCGCCGCCAAAGCCGTGACCGGCGCATAATCGACGGCGAGATAGGCGCTGCGATAAAACAGAATGAAGGCCGTCGCGGCGCCCTGCACGGCAGGCAGACAGGCTGGCTTGAACAGGCCGAAGGCGGGAACAGATCGGGGCGGCGGCGCAGCGCCCGCGGAAAAAATCTTCGTCGAGATGAAATCGAGACAGGCCGCGATATTCTCCGGACCGCTTTCGCGGAAATAGGTCCAGATTTGCCTTAAATCCGCGATCGGCAGGGTCGAGGCGCGCTCCAGCCGCTCGTCTTCCATGCAATCGCCGGGAATGACGGCGAGTTGAAACCCATATTTCTGCGCAGCGTTGGCCAGTTCTTCGACGCCATAGCGCCAATAGTCGAGCCCGCCGAGCAGCCGCACCAAAACAAAGCGCGCGCGGGCGCAGACTTTTTCGATATGGAGATCGACCGAAAAGGGATGCCTCAACTGACCGAGCGCCGCCAGCCGCAGGCTGGGATGCCGCGTGGAATCATGCGCTTCGGCGAGCAGCGACAGGTCGCTGTCGGCGAAGGATAGGGCGACAATATCCGCAGGCGATTGTTCGAGATCGACGGCTTGCGCCGTCTCGTCGAAAGATCGCTGATCTGTGCGGACGAGGTGCATGAGTCAGGCCGTCAATGCCGCTTGGATCGCCGCGCGGTCAAAGCCTTTCTGGCCGATCACCACCAGCCGCCCCGCCCGCTCTTCGCCCGCCTGCCAAGGGCGATCGAAATGATGCGAGAAGCGCGCGCCGACGCCCTGCACCAGCAACCGCATCGGCTTGCCGGCCACTTCGACAAAGCCCTTCATGCGCAACACGTCATGGTCACGGGCCACGTTGGCGAGTTTTTCCGACAGGCTTGCTGCGTCCGCCGCCGGCTTGAGCGACACGATGAAAGTTTCGAAATCATCGTGGTCGTGCCCTTCCTCGGCGTCGTGATGCGAGGGGCGCGCGGCGAGATCGTCTTCGGCTGCGGCCGCGAGACCGAGCAGCACATTGATGTCCAGCTTGCCCTGACGCGTCGCGACGATTTTGACCGCGCGGGGAATTTGCGCCGCGATCTCCGCGCGGACATTCTCCAGCGCCGCCTCGGACAACAGATCGGCCTTGTTGAGCAGGATCAGATCGGCGCAGAGCAGTTGATCCTCGTAGACTTCCTCCAGCGGATTGTCGTGGTCGAGCGCCGCGTCCTGCGCGCGCTGGGCTTTGAGCTTTTCCTCGTCGTCGGCGAAACGGCCTTCCGCGACGGCGGCTGCGTCCACCACCGCGATCACCCCGTCCACCGTCAGCTTGGCGCGGATATCCGGCCAGTCGAAGGCCTTGACGAGGGGTTTTGGCAGCGCCAGGCCCGACGTCTCGATCAAAATATGATCGGGGCGCGGCTCGCGCGCCAGCAGGCCCTCGATGGCGGGCAGAAAATCGTCGGCCACGGTGCAGCACAGGCAGCCATTGGCCAGCTCGACAATATTGTCTTCGGGGCAGGACTCGGCGCCGCAGCTCCGCAAGATCTCGCCATCGACGCCGACATCGCCGAATTCATTGATGACCAGCGCGAGGCGGCGCCCCTGCGCATGGGTCAGCACATGACGGATGAGCGTCGTCTTGCCCGCACCAAGAAAGCCGGTGACGATGGTGACGGGTATTTTCGCGAGTCCGGCCATGCATGCGCTCCTGTGGCGGCGCGCGGCGAAACCTCCGCCATCCGGCAGGGAGAGTCCCCCTTGCCGGACCGTGACGAAGGCGCCCCGCCTGTCACGTGTCCTGGCCGACGGCAGGTCTCCTGGCTCATGGGTCGATCGCTTGCTGGCGATCTCCTGGCGCCGCCTTCCCGATCACGAGGACCAGTGGCTTGTTGGCGCCAAGCTTCCCATTCACAGTTGCGGGGGCAGCTGCGGTTCCGGACTTTACCAATCCGGCCGCATTCCCTTGGTACCCCTTGTCGCCAAGGGGACCGTCTGGCGGAGGTCTTGTTAGGCGCGGCGCGGCTTCGAGTCAAATCAGGTTTAAAAACAAGTAAGCTCTCCGCGATACGGTCGATCGCGGAGAGCTCGAAAGCTGAAAACGGCCGATCAGAAAGCGGCGGAGCGCACCACGACCTGGGTGCCAACGTGGACGCGGTTATAAAGGTCGATGGCGTCGATATCGCGCATACGGATGCAGCCGGAAGACACTTTCTGACCGATCTTGTCGGGCTCGTTGGTGCCATGGATGCGATACATCGTATCCTTGTTGCCCTGAAACAGGTAAAGAGCGCGCGCGCCGAGCGGATTATCGGGTCCGCCGGGCAGTCCGCCAGCGGCGGCGGTCGGCTTCAAATGCGGCCAGCGCTCGAGCATGTCGGCGGGGGGCATCCAATGCGGCCATTCCGCCATCTTGCCGACGGTGGCCTCGCCGGACCAGCCAGCGGCTTCATTGCCCGTCGCCACGCCGTAGCGAATGGCTTTCTTGTTGGGCATCGAATAATATAGGAAGTTCTTGAAGGTATCGATGGTGATCGTGCCGGGAGCGGCGCCGGTCGGATCGTCGACGATGAAGCGGCCATATTCGCCGCCGACATCGCCTTTGGACACAAGGGACAGGAATTCCTTGTCCTTGGCGTTCAGCGTCGGATCGGGCGTGCCGGTCATGTTGCAGCCAGCCAGCGCAGCCGCCAGGAGAGCGATACAAGCTTTCGTCCGAAAATTCATCAATCCGCCCCGATTCATCGCGGCTGTTCCCGCGCTCAACTTCATTCCCTACTTAACATAAACCAACTCGCAGTCACGGCGGAGGGCCATGGTTATTGGTTATTAACGCTAGAATAGCATCTCATGTGGCGTTGACGCAACAGTGTCACGGATACTGCGCCGTCGCGACGGCGCCTGAAAGCTGTCCAATTCCCGCCATAAAGTCACAGACTTTGGTCGTAATTCCTAAACTCCGTTGGACAGGCGCGGGGAATGGCGCGATGCTTGGAGGGAAAAATCGCTAAGATGACCGTCGAAATATTCGACAGGTTGCGGGCGGGGGCGACGCTGTTTGCGGGTTTGAATTGAATACACTGCTGATTTCTCATCCTTCCGGGCTCGATCACGACAATGGACCCGGTCATCCCGAACGGCCGGATCGTGTGCGCGTCATCGAACGCGTTCTCGAACACGAAAAGTTCATGACGCTGATTCGCGGGCAGTCCGATCGGGGCACGCGCGAAATGGCCTTGCGCGTTCATCCCGAGTCCTACGTCCAAGCGCTGGAACAGACCTCGCCGCGCGACGGCTTCGCCCGTCTCGACAGCGACACCACCATGAGTCCCGGCACGCTGGAGGCGGCTTTCTACGCCATCGGCGGAGCCTGCCAGGCGGTGGACGAAGTCATGCGCCGCGACGTGGACAACGCCTTCGTCGCCATGCGTCCGCCCGGCCACCACGCCGAACGCGCGACGCCCATGGGCTTTTGCTTCTTCAACAACGCCGCCGTGGCCGCGCGTCACGCCATCGCCATGCACGGGGCGCAACGCGTTGCGATCATGGATTTCGATGTGCATCACGGCAATGGCACTCAGGACATTTGCTGGTCCGACAAGAACATCATGTATTGCTCGACGCATGAGATGCCGCTTTATCCGGGCACGGGTTCGACCGGCGAGCGTGGCGAATATAACAATATCGTCAATGCGCCGCTCAGCGCCGGCGATAACGGAGTCCAGTTCCGCGAGGCCATGGAGGTCGCGGTGCTGCCGAGGATCGAGGATTTCGGCCCCGATCTGGTCATCATTTCCGCCGGATTCGACGCCCACCGCCGCGATCCGCTCGCCAATCTCAATTTGGTCGAAGCCGATTTCGCCTGGGCGACGGGCAAACTCATGGATGTCGCCGATCTACGATGCGGCGGCCGCCTGGTCTCGCTGCTCGAAGGCGGCTACGACCTCGACGGACTGGCGCGTTCGGTCGCGGCGCATGTGCTGACGCTGATGGGCGCGGTATAGCGGCGAAAAGATGAACGGCGGCAGATCGAGGATCGCCGCCGTTTCATTACTTGGCTAAGTTGGCCCTCACTTGACCCCACTCATTTGGCGAGCGCGCGCAGGCTCCATCCCAGAGCGAAGATCGCGCTTCCCCGGAGGACAAGGTCGATGCCAACGAAAGTTCCGATGGCTACAAGGCCTGTGAAAGGCCAGCCCATCCAGAGCAGCAGGCCGAGCCCGAAGCTGACGCCCCCTTCGAAAATATAGAGCCAGATGTTTTCAAGATGCGCGGCAAGCGCAACGCCGACGGTCAGCAGACCGGACGCCATGAAGAAGAACGCGAGCACCATTGTTATGGCGACAGCGCTGTCCCTCGGCCGTATCAGCAACGTCAGTCCCAACATCAGGGCAAGCGCAGCCCATAACACGTGAACAAAGAACGCAACCCAATAGCCTGTGAAGGAGAAGGCGAAAAGCAGGACCGGCACGGAAGCCAAGACCAGCAAAAAACCGAGAAGGCGCACGTAAACTACCGTCGCCGTCCTTGCGCGCCAGATCGCAAGAAAGCCCAGGACCACGAGCGCCGCTCCGAGCGCCATCGGCCAGCCCCAATGGACCGTCAGGACCTCAGGCGCTTCGCCGACCAAAACATCGAATTGCTGTTGCATGGAAAATTCCTCGCCGTTGAAATAGAGGCCCACACTAGCATCGGGACTTCCGGCTGGACACCCCTGCTACGCTTTAGGCGCGGAATCCTTCAAGCCCTCAGGCGACGCGGCAGGGCCAGGACAGTCGCGCGATCGTCGCGCGCCGCGAACAACGTGTGAATTTCGCCGCCTTGCGCTTCATTTTCGCAGATCGCGGCTTCCACCGCCGCCAATCCGATCTCGCGGTAAAGTCGCGATTGCAGACCGCGCGCGTCCTGGCGGCGCGGCGGCGCCGACGGGTATATGATCTGCTGCTCGCTCATGACTTGTGCCCGCTTGAACGCAACCAACCCGGACCACCCCTCGTCAAGCTTGAGGACAGGTGGATTCCTTGGCCGCACTTTGCGCGCTTTCCGTAAAGTCGTGGTTAAGGCCGCAATGAGGCTCATGTCCTGAAAAAGGAGTTCAGCGGAAGCCGCGAAATCCGCCGAGCAGGTTTTCGAGCATTGCCGCGATCGCGACCGCGGTGCGATCCTCGTCGAAGGCGCAGATGATCTGGACGCCGCAGGGCAAGCCATGCCGGCCGAGGCCGGCCGGCGCCACGGCGGCGGGCAAATGGGCGAGCGAGGCCAGGCTCGCCCATTTCAGCAAGTCGTAATAGGGCAGGAATCCGCCATCGATTTCGAGGCGGCGGGCGAAAAGATCCGGCGAGACATCGTGTTCGATCGCCACGCAGGGCGCGGGCGGACACAGAATGGCGTCGTAATCTTCAAAAAAGGCGGCGAAGGCCCCGTTGATCGCGGCGCGGCGCTCCACCAGCCGCGAAAAAGTCGCGGCGTCGAGCTTGGCCGCGCGCGCCTGCAAGGCTTGATAGGATTTGTCGGCTGCGTCGAAGTTTTTGACTTTCGCCGCGAATTCGTCGCGGGTTTCCTTGGGCATGCCGGCGAAGCTCATGGCGAAACTGAGAAAGGCGTAGATTTCGAAAGCCTCTGCGAAATCGACCGCCGGCCGGGTCTCCTGAACCCGCGCGCCCGCGTCGCGGAAAGCCTGCGCCGCCCGTCTCACCGCCGCTTCGACGCTGGCGTCCACCGGCGCGGACTTAGGCTCGAGCCACAGCGCCAGCCGCAGGTCGCCGGGATTTTTCTTGCGCGGCTTGCGCAAAAAGGCCGGGCCGCGCGCATTGATTGGACCGGCGGCGACCGACAGTGCGAGGTCGAGATCGCCAGCCGAGCGCGCGATAGGTCCAGCGACCGCCATATCGGGCGGGTTTTTGAGGCGCATCGCCGGCAGCGGCGGAATATGGCCAAGCAGTGGGATCTGTCCCCAGCTGGGCTTGAGACCGAACAGGCCGCAGGCATGGGCTGGCCAACGGATCGAGCCGCCCTGGTCCGAGGCCAGGTCGAAGGCGCAGAAACCGGCGGCGACCGCCGCCGCCGCGCCGCCGGAAGAGCCGCCCGGCGAGCGCGCGGCGTCCCCTGGATGGCCGGTGACGCCATAGAGCGCGCTATAGGTCTGAAAATCGCCGGTCAGGCGCGGCACATTGCTCTTGGCGAGGATGATCGCGCCCGCCGCGCGGAGGCGCGCCACGGCGACGGCGTCATCTCCCGGGCAGTGGTCGACGAGTTCCATCGCGCCACAAGACGTCGTCAGGCCGACCGTCTCGAAACTGTCCTTGATGGTGAGCGGCAGGCCTTCGAGCGGGCGCGCCTCGCCCCGCATCAGTCGGGCGTCGGACTCACAGGCCGCGTCGAGCGCCGACTCGTAATCATAGGCGGCGAGCGCATTGAGGACCGGATTGCGCAGCAAAATCCTGTCCCACACCGCCTCCAGCAGCTCGCGCGCCGAAAACTGCCGCTGCGTAAGGCCGTGCCGCCAGACTGAAGCCGAAGCTGCGAAAAAATCCTCGTCGAACCCGTTCGGCGGGCCCGCCTCGCTCAAGCCTCAACACCCTCGACGGCGCCTTCATCTTCAGCGCGGACGAGATCACGCAACTCCACCAGCAAATCCTCGAGCAGCGCCAGACGCTCCGGCGCGATGCGCCCAAAAGTCTGGCCAACGAAAGCCTTCTGGGCCTCGACGCCGCGCAGCGCCATTTCCCGCCCGTCCGGCGTCAGGTAAATGGCGTGCGAGCGGCGGTCCCCCGCCAGAGCGCGGCGTTCGACCAGACCATTGGCGACGAGGCGGTCGATCAAGCCTGAAATATTGCCCTTGGTGACATAGAGCCGTTCGGCGAGATCCTGCTGCGACAGGCCTTCGCGTTCGGTCAGGGTGGTCAGAACATCGCATTGCGGCACCGACAGGTCGAAGGCGCGCAAGCGATTGGCGACGGCCATGCGGCTGCGGGTGTGAAGGCGAATAAGGCGGAACCATACCCGCAGGGCGTCGTCATCGCTGGCCATTTGTCCTGCCCGTTATTTTTCTTTTAATCGTTCTAATTAACGCCAGAGCCGAAAGGCCGCAAGCCTGCTCCCAATCCTGCCCTTACGCCGCCGAAACGTGCTGGGTCGGCTGGGCCGGCGCGCCGCTCCATTCGGTATGGGCCGGGATGGATTCGCCTTTCATCACGATGGTCAGCGGGCCCAGGCGGGCGAAATCGCCGACATGGGAATCGTAAAGCACGGTCGAACCGGCGCCGACCGTGACGCCCGAGCCCAATTTCACCCGGCCGACTTTCATCACGCGATCTTCATAAAGATGGGTCTGCAACGCGCAGAGCGAATTGAGGTTGCAGAAATCGCCGACCTCGATGCAGTCGAATTCGGTGATGTCGGTCATGTCGAGCACGCAGCCCTTGCCGAATTTGGCGCCGAAGCCCCGCAGCATCCAGGGCAGGAAAGGCGTGCCGCGCAGATGTTCAAGCATGACCTTGCCGGCCATACCCCAATAAAGCACAGCCACGGCTTCGGTGCGCATCGCCCACCATGACCACATCGGCTTGGTCACCGGCTCATAGCGGCCCATGGTCGCCCATTTCACACCGATGCAAATGGCCGTCATCAGGGCCGCGATCATCGTCGATGAGGCGACGAACATCCAGAACACCGTGCCATAGGCGCCGTCCAGCATGGCCGGGCCGAACCATTCGATCGCCCAGGTGCCGAAGGTGATGAACAGCATGGTCGGCAGCGAAATATGCACGGCCTCAAACGCCGCGCGCGCAAATTTCTTCCAGCGCGGCGCCTCATAGGTCCAGGTCGAGCCGCCGCCGTCGAATTTCTGCCGCACCGGCAGCTTGATCGGTGGCGAGCCGAACCAGGTGTCGCCGGGCGAAAGCTGGTCATTGGCCGGCGGCTTGGACTTGATGCCGATCAGGGCGCCGTCAGGAATGATCGAGCCCGGCGGCAGCACGCCGTCGTTGCCGATGAACACGCGCGAGCCGGTCCTCAGCTTCTCCAGCCGCATCCAGCCGCGCCGAACCTCTTCGTCGCCGAGGATGACCTCGTCGGCGATGAAGCATTTATCGCCAATCTCGACCAGATCATAGCGTCCGGCGAGGTTGGTGGAGATTTCCGAATCCTTGCCGATCTTGGCGCCCATCAGGCGATACCAGGCGCGCATGTAGACGGTCGCATAGAGCGAGGACAGCGTCTCCAGCGTCACTTCGGTCGCCAGCGCCACCGCCCATTTGCGCAGGTAGAACCATGAGAAGACCGAATAGACGCCCTCGCGCACCCTCGGCAGCACCGTCCAGCGCACGACGACGATGAAGGCCACCGTCACCAGCACCATGACAAAGGCGGTCGGCCAGGCCATGATCGGAATGGCGGCCATGTAGAGCATGCGGCTGGTGGCGGCGAGGCCCATGTATTCGTCGATCCGGTCGAACACCCAGAAGGCCGGGAACAGGGGCAGCAGACCGACCGGCGGGATGGCCAGCAGCATCAAGGTATAGAGGAAAGTCTGCAGGCCCCGTTTGGCCGGACCGCATTCGGCGAAGGGACGCAGCGATTCCTTGTCGACTGAACCAACGCAGCGGCCGGGCGAGCCGTCCCAGATCGCCCAGGCGGCGACCCGTGTGTGCGGCGAGATGGCGGTGAGGTCGCGCAATTCCGCACCCTCTTCGAGGATGACATGGTCTTCGATGACGCAGGACGACCCGACGCAGCAATCCGGCCCGATCTCGATCGGACCGATGACCATCTCGGCCCCTTCGAAGGTCACGTTGGACAATTTGGCGCGGGAGCCGATGGTCGTGCCTGCGCCGATCGAGACGAGATCGACGGCGCCGATCTCCAGTTCGGAGATATTGGCGTCCTGCCCGACCTTCGCGCCGAGCGCCCGCAGATAGACCCCCATCAGCGGCGAGCCTTGCAACCACTTGATGTGGGTCAGGTTGAGCATGCGCTGCACCAGCCACACGCGGAAATAATAGAAGCCCCAGAGCGGATAGCGCCCCGGCTTGAACTTGCCGATCACCAGCCATTTGGTCGCTATCGCCAATATCACGGTAATGATGTTGACGATGACGTAGACGCCGAGCAGCGAGGAGATTTCCTGCCAGATACTGGCGTCCGTATCGGTCAGCAGCATGTAGGACACGAAAATGCCCAGCCATTGCGCCGTGGTGATCGCCAGCAGGAAAGGCAGGCAAATGGCTTGGGCGAGGCCGCAGAGGAAACGCCGCAACAGCGGCGGCGGCGTGAAGGACAGATCCTTCGGGCCGCCGGTCAGCGCCGCTTTTTCGTCCAGCAGGGCCGCGATGGCGCGCAAGGTCCGCGCCGAATACATGTCCTGCAGGGTGACGCCGGCCAGCGAGGGCGTCTGGCGCAGGATCGAGACGAAGCGCGCCGCCAGCAGCGAATGGCCTCCGAGATCCATGAAGAAGTCGGCCTCGAAAGGCAGGGCCTGCGGCGGCAGCACTTTTTTGGCCGCGTCGAGCAGGATCGCCTCGGTCGGCGTCCGCGGCTCCTCCTGCTCCTCCGACGAGGCGAACGTCGTCAACGTCTCTTTTTTCAGGACGTTGCGGTTGACCTTGCCCGAGGAGAGGCGCGGCAGGGTGTCGCGGATCTCATAGCGCGCGGGAACCATATAGGCCGGCAGCGTGGCGCGCAGGTCGGCGCGGATCGGTTTGGGATCGAGCGTGACGCTCTTTTCCGGCACCAGAAAGGCGACCAGTTGGTCGAGACCGTCGTCGTTGCGCAGGACCACCGCCGCCTGGTTGACGCCGGGCAGATCGGCGAGCTTGGCTTCGATTTCGCCCAGTTCGACGCGAAAACCGCGAATCTTGACCTGAT
>Ga0302320_10031141_pt1 | contig 10134 bp, 6 predicted proteins | sample Bog_T0_3_FD_202130 | JGI IMG/M metagenome (GOLD analysis project Ga0302320, IMG submission 202130) | Peat permafrost microbial communities from Stordalen Mire near Abisko, Sweden - Bog_T0_3 | ecosystem: Environmental > Terrestrial > Soil > Wetlands > Peat | place: Sweden: Abisko, Stordalen Mire...
CACGTTCTCGGCCCGGCAAACCGCGGAGTGGGACGACACCGACGTCGAAGAAGAACGGGCCGAACGGGAACGCGACCGGATTCGCAACCTGCAAAAGCCAGTGCTGCGCGCGACGCAACGTGCAGCAGCCGCGAAAAAGGCGCGCAACGAGTGCGTCGAGATTTGCATTCAGCCGGAACTGGATTTCAGCAGCAGCCCGGGCGATCGCGCGCATCCGCAAAACGCCGTAGTGCCGGTGGCGAATCTGGACGAACGTCGCACCGCTGGCGCGCTCGATGGCCTGTTCCTCGCGCTCACTTATGCCGGATTTCTGGCGCTGTTCCGTTCACTCGGCGGCCAGTTGGTGATGGAGAAGGTGGACGCTGTTGTTTACCTTGCCGTCTTCTACCTGTTTTATGCGCAATACTTTTTCCTGTTCACCACGTTTGCAGGCTCGACGCCCGGAATGCAACTGCGAGGATTGACCGTGGTCCGTCTCGACGGGTCGCTGCCCGATTCGAGCCAACTTCTGTGGCGCAGCTTTGGCTATTTGCTTTCTGGCGCGGCGTTTATGCTCGGCTACATCTGGGCGCTGTGGGACGAAGACCGCTTCACCTGGCAGGACCGCATTTCGCAGACCTACATTACTTCGGCGATGCCTGCCAGCGAGGTCGATGCGTTCGAGGTTCCCGTGACCCGGCGCACCCATTACGCGCACAAATAGCTCGGACGATGGCAAGCGATTCGCCCCGATGGGCGGAGGAGCCGGTGTCGTTTGAGCCAAAATTCGAGCACCGCTATTGCCACGTTGATTGCCGGGACGGCATTGCTCATACCAGCCTCCGTCGGCTTACTCGCGTCGGGCGTAGGGACGGTCTTGTGTCCATTTCCGTTGATAACGGTTCTACCGGCATTCTGGCTGTCGAACTTCGGCGTGCCGCAGATCGCAGTCGTTGCGCCGGCACTTCTGTTCTTTCTTTGGCAGCCGAAACTATTTCAGGGCGAGGTCAAAATCCCTAAGAGATCGTATGTTCTGCTGATTGTCTTAATCTTGCTCAGCATCGCTGACTTCGTCGGCGGTTGGAAATGGGGCTTAGAATATCAAGGTCCGCAGTTCACCCACGCTGTCTTGGCGATCAATCTTGTGTGGATCGTTTTTCTGATTTCCGCGTTCTTGGCAAGCCTCAAATCCCAACCTCGTTATCGATTGAACGTCTTTCTTCATTGGATTCTATTCGCTTGGCTTGCCTGGTACGCGTTTCCCTACATGGGCGAGTTGCCTTAAATGGGCGTCGGAATCGCGTCGGATAGGCGTCCGGACGGTTGTCGCGAACGTTGAAAATCGGGCCCATTTGCACTTCTGGCCCCTCGCTTGGACTTAGCCACCACTGATATACTGATGAAGTTAATCCTAAGGGTGGCCAAATGAGCTCATTGATGAAGAAGATCGTGGTTGTCGTGTCGGTGCTGATTGTCGCGTACGCCGCGACCGGATTCATGCTGGGCAAGTCGAATGACGACAAAGCCTATCGCGCGCTGACGGTTTATAGCGAAGTGCTCGAACATATCCAGCGCGATTACGTGGACGAGCCCAACATGCCGGCGGTGACCAACGGCTCGCTGCATGGGCTGCTCGACTCGCTCGACCCCCAGTCCGCCTACCTGAGCCCGCTCGAATATAAGGATTACAAGGAAAAGTCCGCCGCGAACCCGGGCGGCGAAGCCGGCCTCGCCTTGACGCGCCGCTTCGGCTATATCGGCGTCATCAGCGTGCTGCCGGACAGTCCCGCGGCCAAAGCCGGCCTACGCATTGGTGACATACTGGAAAAAATCGCTGGATTCACCACGGGCCAGATGGCCATCGATCAAGCACAAGTCCTATTGAAGGGCGCACCGGGAACGGTGGTGAAATTGTCGGCGATTCGCCGCGGCAAGGCCGAACCGCAGGACATCGACTTGACGCTCGCAAAGCTCGCGCCGCCGAAACTGGTGGAAGACCGAATCCAGGGCGACATCGCGTACCTGCACGTGCCGCAATTCAACGCCGGCACGACCAAGCAAATTCGCGAAGCGCTGGTGCAGTTCCAGCAGAAGGGCGCGAAGAAACTGATCCTCGACTTGCGCGATTGTGCGCTGGGCGACGATGCCGAAGGAATTTCGGCCGCCCAACTCTTCCTGCCTTCGGGAACGATTGCGACACTAAAGGGTCAAACGGTTTCGGAAGTGACCTACTCGGCCGATCCCTCGAAAGTGGTGTGGACCCAGCCCGTCGCCGTACTGATGGGAAATGGCACGGCAGGCCCCGCGGAAATCCTGGCCAGCGCAATTGGCGGCAACAAGCGCGGCGACACCGTCGGCGAACGCACCTACGGCACTGCGTCAATGCAGAAGCTGGTGGAAATGGAAGATGGCAGCGCGCTGATTTTGACCGTGGCGCTTTACTACACGCCGGACAACAAAAACATTCCGGCCGAAGGCGTGGCACCGACAGTTGAAATTCACCCTTCGATCGACAGCTTGATGGTGGTGAACGATCTGACGGCGCCTACGCCGCTGCCGAGCGCTTCGCCCGACGATATCGACATGAAGAAGGCGATCGAGATCCTGCAATCCGGCGCTGCTCCCGGCTTGAAGAAAGCTGCGTAGAATTTTTCCGCGTCGCACGAAACTGACTGCGGCGCGGAATCGCCATGACCTCGGAACCTGTACGTTGCCTGCTGAAAACCCGCTCGTTCCCCATTTGAAATATAGACATCCGAGTCCCCGGCGGACTTCCGCGCTGGTGGCGGGATGCGTATTCGCGCTCGCGCTGTCGCTCGGTGGGTGCGGAAAGAAAACCGTTTCGAAATCCGAACTGCGAATCGTGACCGGCGAAATCGTGAGCGCGTCGCAGAAAATCGCAGGCCGCAAGGCCGCGATCGAAATTCGCCCGGAGCTTATCTCCGCGAAGACTGGAATTCCGGCACAGGCCGGCGCCGACAATATATACGTCTCTTTGCCCGATGCGCGCGAAGGCGCGACGTTGAAATCGGCGCTCGCGGAAATTGCGCGCCGCCACGAACTGACGATGAGCGAGGCGGATTCAAGCGGCGTGGCGCGGTACGATTTTTCCTTCCGCGGCGAGCGGACACACTCGATTCACGTCGTTTCTCCGCTGGGCTCCCGATATGGACGCGCCGTCGCTGCCGTTCCGAAACCACCTAATGGAGCAGGGCCGCGTCTCGCGATTATCATCGACGACATTGGTTACGACCGCGCTGCGGCCGATTCGGTGCTGGCGCTGGGCTTCCCTCTGACCGTTTCCGTTTTGCCGCATCTGCCGCTCTCGAGCGATGTGGCCGAAGAAGCCTACCGGCGAGGCGATCAGGTGATGCTGCATTTGCCAATGCAGTCGGAAGGAGAATCCGCGAAGACCGAGGACGTGGAGCTTCGCGTGGGGATGCGCGCGGGCGAAGTGAATTCAATTCTGGCGGGAATGCTGGATACCGTGCCGCACGTGGTGGGAGTGAATAATCATCAGGGGTCGCTCGCGACGTCCGATCCCACGCTGATGGCGGAGCTGATGCCAGAGCTGCGCGAACGCGGACTCTTCTTCATCGATAGCCGCACCGAAGCAAAAACGGTGGCGTACGGAGCGGCGAAACGCGCCGGCGTTCGCGCCGGTTCGCGAAACGTATTTCTGGACGACACGGCGTCGCGCGAATCGATCATTGCCCAACTACAACTTGCGGCGAAGGACGCGCAGCGAGACGGCTCGACCATTGCTATCGGACATCCGCGTCCAGCAACGATTGCCGCGCTGGCCGAAGAAGTGCCCCGCCTCGAAGCGGGCGGCATCCAACTCGTTTTTGCTTCCGATCTGGTCCGGTAACTCAGCACAACCGGCTAGTAATCGCCGCCCATTTCCGGAAACAGCGGCGTCGTATGGACGAGTTTTGCGCTCGTGCCGTCGTGAACGGCGTACTCTACGGGACGCCCGTCGATGTGCTTTTCCCACAAACTCGCCGCACCGTGGTCGCCGTTTTTGTTCACCGCGTAGAACTGGATGTGAAATAGCTTCATCCGCTCCGGGAATGGTTTGTAGTTTCGCGCTACGCGGTGCAGCGCCTCGAGGCACGCGTCGGTGGGTGACATTCCCTTGCGCATCATTTCGACGATCGTGTGACCGCCGGAGATTTTGATGTTCTCTTCACCGCGCCCCGTGGAACCGGCGCCACCCACATCGCCATCGACGAACAGTCCGGCGCCGACGACTGGTGAATCGCCCACGCGGCCGGCGATCTTCCACGAAAGGCCGGAGGTAGTTGTGGTGCCGGAGACTTCGCCCTTTAGATTGACCGCCAGGCAATTGATCGTGCCCGTAATGGGATGCTCGACGACGCTTTCAATATGTTCGCGCCACGCCATCTTTTCCGGCGTGTCGAGCAGTTCAGCCAGCGTTTCCTTCCATTGCGGACTATCGAGACCCGGCCGCCAATTTCCAGAGACGGATGCTTTCCAGGCCAGCCATGCGGTGCGCGAGCGCTCGGTGAGCAGATTCATGGTGACGAAGCCTTGGTCTTCCGCGAATTTCCGCGCACCTTCACCCACGATCAACACATGATTCGTTTTTTCCATCACTGTCTTGGCGACGAGCGACGGATTTTTGATTTTCTGAATCGAAGCGACCGCACCGCAGCGCCGCGAAGGGCCGTGCATCACCGAAGCGTCCAGTTCCACTACGCCTTCTTCGTTCGGCAAGCCGCCGTAACCGACCGAATCGTCGTTCGGGTCGTCTTCCACTTTGGTGACGACCGCGAGCGCTGCATCGAGCGTATCGCCGCCGGACTTCAGGATGGCCATGCCGTCGTTCAAATGGTCAATGCCGTTCGCGGACGAAATGATGAGAGGCCGGGGTCCACCGGGCGCTGGAGTTTCCGAAATCGGCTTGGACGGAATTGGCGGACTTGCGCCAAACAGGCGGCGCGAGCTCGCGGCGATTCCGGCGGCAAGCGTAGAAAGGACAAAATTTCTTCGTGTCCACTTTTCCATGGGAGTCCCTTTGGGGCGTATCGGTTCGGAGCGCAGCTTAAGTCGAGCAGACGTTTCACTACAAGCGGAGAATTCGTACACGTTACGGTTTGAATCCCACGCTCTTCCACAGCTCAGCGCAGTTGTACAGTGTGCCGTTGGTGATCACGTACTGCACTTTGCGGATGTTGTGAATCGATTCGAGCGGGTTGCCGTCCACGATGATCACGTCCGCTCGCTTTCCGGCTTCGACGGTGCCGAGCTCCCTGTCGAGTTTCATGACGCGCGCGGGAACGATGGTGGCCGCCTGAAGCGCTTCCATCGGAGTGAATCCCGCCTCGACGTAGAGTTCGATTTCGCGGTAGAGGCTAAACCCGGGCACGGTCTGATCGGTTCCAGCGACGATGGGAATGCCCGCACGGTGCAGAGCGCCGACAATCTGCACGTACTTCGCGAAGACACCGTTGATGATCGCCGAAATTTCCGGCGCTGGCGGCGGCCCAACATCGACGAGTTGTTCGGCCAATTCGGGAGCCACGCGCAAAACACCCGGCTCAAAGCTGGCCGGAGGCTTCGATGTATTGGCAGTCTCGAACTCGAAAATCCCGAGTGTCGGATCGACGACCGTGCCGTGATCGACCAAAAATGCGATGGCCTTCTGTGCATCGGGCGATGATAAATCCAGATGCTCAACCGCTTCCGCTCGCTGACGGCGGGAAGTTCCCGCAGGCAAAGGCGCGTGCATGATATCCGCAACGTATTGGATGTGATTGATCTGATCCTGTCCCGCGTCGATCGTCTGGAAGGCGTTCAGTCCTTCGGGCACGTGGCCGGTGACGGTCATGTCCAACCGGTGCGCTTCCTCGGCGATTATTTTCACTTCTTCCAGTTTCACCGAGCTATAAATTTTCATCTGCTGAAAATTCGCGTCGTGATATTTGTCCACCCAGTATTTGGCCTGTTCGGGCGTGTCCACGCGCGCGACGCCCAATTGCAGGGGCCCGGAACCGTCCACGATTCCCGCAAGTTCCAGGCGCGGACCGAGACCTTTGCCCGCCGAGATGGCGTCTCGAACGGCGGCGATGAATTCGAATTCATTCCCGCAATCGCGAACGGTGGTGGCTCCGGTAGCGAGATAGATCGGCCCCCACTCCACCTGCTCGAAGTGCGCGTGCATGTCCCACAGGCCGGGAAGGATCGTTTTCCCCCGCGCGTCGATCTTCTGTGCGCCGTGCGGGATTTTTACGGCTGCTTTCGGACCAGCGGCGACGATGCGTCCTTTTTCGATCAGCACGGTCGCATCGGCAACAGGCGCAGCGCCGGTGCCGTCGATCAAAGTGCCGCCGACGATCGCAATCCTGTCGGCTCGGCTGCCGGAAATTCCTTTCGACAATTCGGCGAGTGCGGCCATACCGTCCGAGCCAGCGCGACCGACGAAGGTTCCCAGTCCGCTTTCGTAGCCATCGCGGATCGCTTCGAAGTGATCGAATTCGGCATCGACGGTGACGGCGGCGATCAGATTGCGGTTGGCGTCAAACCACAGCGATTCGCGTCCCCAGATCAGGCCCTCGACCGTGTAGCGATCGAACCTCTGGTCTTTGCCGTCGATCGTAACGACGTCCTGCCCGCGCGGCTCGATCTTTACCGTGCCGCTTGGCAGAGTGGTGAGCTGCGCAGGAGAACCGTGTGAGGACCAATAGCGAACCATCAACATCTGCATTGTCGCGGGCGCGTACCCAGCAATCGTGAAAAACTTCTCGGGACGCGCAGACTCGCTGATTTTCTCGCGGTCGCGGAGTTTCACCGTGTCGGCGAGAACGTCCACCGATTCATCGATAGTGGTCTGGCGCGAATTTTTCCCCTTGATTACGAATGCTTCGGGAGTCAGGTCGCTCGCCCCGCGAAACCTCGCGGTCATCGGCACGGGCGTTCCGCGGTCGGTAAATTTGAATTGGACGTTCACGTCGAGCGAATCGCCATCGCGCGAAATCGTATAGGACTCTTCCCCGATGGGCTGCTCGAACTTGTGTAGGCGGAACTTCCCCTGTTCGATCGGAGCCGCGGCGGGCGCGGCCGTGTGTGCGGGTGCGCCGGCGGCGGACGGTCGCGAATCCTGCGGAGCGGGCGAAGCAAGGAGCGGGCCGGGAGCGCACAGTGCGACCATCATTGCGAACGTCGATGCCCGTGAAGGCCAGTGCAACTTGCTGGGTGCAGCTAGGTTCATTTTCTCTCTCGTGAGTGCGTTTGTAGCGCGACCATCATTCCTTGAATCGACGGTTCCTGCAAAGACTTTCGTTCTGTGATGCGAATACCACGAAGGCAAATCCCTGGGTATTCTGCCGTTGCCGGAAACGCACCATGAGCAGCAAAAAGCCTCGATGAACAGGCTTGCTTTCTGTTTGCCTGTCTGCCAGTACAGGAAAAGGTTCTAGCCCGAAAGCTGGCCCTCCGTTCTATTTCCATCGAACTCGAGCGGGTCTATGCTGACCCCGTTCCACAGTCCCCGCGCGCCAGCGCGTACGCAAGGAAGGAGCTGCTATGTCCCACTGGATTGGCACCACGTCTCCCTCGGATGCCGGAATGAACGATTTCAAAGAATGCCTGAAGTTCCTCCGCGATGGCCGCTCCGACGATGCCCTGCAACACGCCCGCAAAGCCCTGGGCGTGGCCCCCAAGAACCCGTTCTACCTCTCCTACACTGGACTGCTGGCGGCGCTGTCTGAAAAGCGGTTTGGCGACGCCGAATCGCTGTGCCGCGAAGCTCTCGGAATGAAACACAATCACGCCCAGCTCTATTTGAACCTCGCCGAAGTGTATTACCAGGCCGGGCGAACCAACGAAGCGATCACAACTTTGGAGAAAGGCCTGGTCTCGGCCGGACGCGATTTTCGCATTCGCCGGGCGCTCGAAAAAATCGGAGTGCGGCGCTCTCCGGTGCTCACGTTTCTGCATCGCAGCCATCCGATGAATCGCGCGCTCGGAAAATGGCGCCATCGCCTGACAGGGCCGTACAAAGCAGCCTAGCGAACCGATACTCTCAGCTCGCTGAAAGAAATCCTCGTGTGCATACCGGGACCGGTAGCCTGGCGGGGCCGCCTGTCCCGGTCCCCTTCTTGCTAAGGAATTCCTGACTTCGATTGGTGACCTGGTCTTTCGATCGCTTAGCCGTGGCCGAGCGGAAGAAAGTACTGCGTGCCGCTGACCGGCTGGCGCAGGCGCCGCAGCAATTCCTGCAAATCCTGATTGCGTTCGACGAAGTCAATTTCCGAAGTGTCCACCACCAGCAGGTTCGAAGCCGAATAGCGGAAGAAAAAATGCTCGTAGGCGTTAGCGACGGCTTCCACGTACTCGAGCGAAATTTCTTTCTCGGTAGGGTCGCCTTTTTTTGAGACGCGCTTGCGGAGAATGTCGGGTTTGGCCTGCAAATAAATCACGAGATCCGGCGGTGGAATCGACGGCGCGAGCATGTCGAAGTATTTTTCGTAGAGCTTGAGTTCTTCGTTGTCCAGATTCAGATAAGCGAAGATCTTGTCTTTCTCGAACAGGAAGTCGCTCACGACCGGAGCGACGCTGTCTTCGACGCGCGATTCCAATAAACGCCGGTGGCGCTCATACAGGAAGTACATCTGCGCTTGAAATGCCGAACCGGGTTTTTCGTCGTAGAAATCGCCGAGAAACGGATTGTCTTCCGCGTCGTAAATCCGGCGAGCGTGTAGCTGTTCAGCCAGTTCTCGTGCAAGGGTGGACTTGCCGACGCGAATCGGTCCTTCGACGACGATGTGGCGGGGCGGCTTGAAGGTGGGGCCGGTCACGGTTGGCGATTATAGCAAAGTGGGCGCAGAGTGCACCGCTCGTACCTCTGGCTGCGCGGCGCTCACCAGGATTTTGCGACCACGGCAAGAATTCGTGCGAGCGAGTCCACGTCGCGCGTGTCGATTACTTCGGCGGGCGAATGGGAATAGCGAAGCGGCCAGCCGAGCGCCACGTCGATCGAACCGTAACGAACGAACGTCGAGCCGTCGTTGCCGCCCGAGGTGACGCCGTACTGCGCGGCGATTTGATTTGCGCGGGCGAGCTTCACGATTTTTTGCACGTCGGCGAGCGGAACCACATTCGAGCTATCGACCGCGCGAACGACGAATCCCCTTCCGATCTCGGCGTCACCGTACCGCTTCGATTCCAGAGGCGAATCCGAACTTACGAACGTGTCGACCGCAAAAACATAATCGGGTAGACCGCCGTCCTTCGCCAATCGCGCAGCCAACTTCGCCGCGCCGACCAGTCCGAGTTCCTCGCCGGTGGACCAGACGAACGTGACGTCACGATTCTTGAGCGCACCTCCGAACGACCACACCGCCGAAATCAGCGCGGCGCAGCCGACGCGGTCGTCAAAACTGCGGCCATTTGCTCGCGTGCCAAGCAGCGGACGGTAAGCTTTGGCGATCGTGATCGTATCGCCGATGCTGATTCCCAGTTTCGCCACTTCCTCCGGAGTTTTCGCGCCCACATCCACGCGGGTCGGCGTATCCGAGGTTGCTTCTGGCCACTTGAAATTCGTAGCGTCCCAGTTTTTCGGCAACTCGATCACGCCGTCGCGGTCGCCCTTTGCCGTATGCACGAGCACCGGATGGCCCTGATAAAAATACGGCAGGCCAGAGCCGAGTTCTTCCACTTCCAGGCAACCGTCCTTCGAAATCGATTTTACGGAGTAGCCAATTTCGTCCATGTGAGCGAGAACGAAAAGGCGCGGGGCTTTGCTTGATTCCTGAGCGGTGCCGACGCGCAAGATCAAATTGCCGGCATCGTCCGTTTCCGGCTGCGCCCACTTCGGAAGCAACGCTTTCACGCGCTCTCGCACTGGCTCCTCGTGGGTGCTCGCTCCATAAGCGCGAATCAAATCGGCGAGGACGGCGCCGGTCGGCGGCGCCCCCGCTGCGCCAGGCGCGATTTTCTTAGGAACTTCTCGGGCGGTTGCAGGTGGAAAATCGGCGGGGCTCGGCGTGGGCGTAGTCGCCGCTCCCACTGTGTACGTTTCCAACAGGCGTACCAGCGAGCTAAGGTCGCGCGCATCGATCGTTTCGGCAGGAGTGTCCGGCCACGCCGTGGCGATACCGATGTGCCCCCAATTCTCCGGCAGCGGAGGCG
>Ga0302320_10031142_pt1 | contig 10134 bp, 6 predicted proteins | sample Bog_T0_3_FD_202130 | JGI IMG/M metagenome (GOLD analysis project Ga0302320, IMG submission 202130) | Peat permafrost microbial communities from Stordalen Mire near Abisko, Sweden - Bog_T0_3 | ecosystem: Environmental > Terrestrial > Soil > Wetlands > Peat | place: Sweden: Abisko, Stordalen Mire...
ATCAACCAGCAGCAGATCGAGCACGCTGGCAAAGGAGCCCAGACTCTCCTCGTTCTGGGACTGCTTGAACAGCGACCAGCCGTGCTTGTAGAGGCTCTGGGGATAGAAGGTTGAGCCATTCGGTCCAGCGGCAATGACCGCCGCGTACGCGCTCTCTGCCTCCGGATAGCGCTTGGCGGAGAACAGCAGTTCGCCACGGCGGAACTGTACTTCGGGGATCAGCGCGTTGGTCGGATACTGCCTGACGATGCGATCGAGCGTCGTCAGCGCCAGCGGGCTCTGGCCAGTCGTTTCATAGGCGCGTGCCAGCTGGTAAAGCACCTGGTCATTGCGCGGATAGCCCGGATACGCTTTGAGCAGCGTCGAGTACAGGCGGATAGCCTCGGCCCCCTGCTGGTCAATCTGTGTGACTTCGGTCGAGAGCCGATCAAGCTCCCCGGACTCGAGGTTATTGTCGCCCAGCCGGCGCAGGGCTTCGGCGCGCATGCGCGGATCGGCATTCTGCAGCTTGAGGAATGCCTGGTAGTTTTCCATCGCCTTGCCCTGCGTCCCCACGCTCGGTCCATCGGCGTGCACCTCGATGCGCCGATTGCCAAGGCTGCCGACGGTGGGCGGCGTGCTCGGCGTACTGTTGTCGGCGGCCGCAGCGCTGCCGGCCGCGACCAGCAGCAGGAGCTTGAGGGCTATGGGCAGCCGCGCGTTCACGGCGTGGCACTCGGCGGCGGCGGTGCGGGCGCCGGCATCGCGCCCTGATCCGTCGGTGGTTCGGCGCCCGGAGACTCCGGCGTGGCCTCCTCATCGGCAGCCGGCGGCGCCGCCGGCGGGGCCTTGGGTGCGGAGGCGCGATCGTAGATGTCGGCAAGCGCGAAGCGTGCTTCGACTTCGTAGGCGGCCAGTCGTCCCTTCTGTGCACCCAGTTCGTCCTGGGCCAGTTCCACCAGATAGCCGTTCTGGCGGTCCCCGGCTCTCGCCAGCGCCACTTTGAGCGCACTGATGCGTTGGGCGAGTGCCGCTATGCGGGCCGCGAATTCCCCGGTATTGGTCGGTACGCTCTCGCGTGCACTTTGCACGCGCACCCAGCGGTTCTGGGCTTCATTGAGCGAAGCATCCAGCGCCCGCAGCTCGCGCCGCTTGGCGTAGACGCGCGCCTTGAAGGCGGCATCGAGGCGCCAGTAGAGGACACCCTTGATCAGCTTGAGCTTGGCGCGCGCCTCATCCAGATCCTCGCCGCTCCCGGCGTTGAGGAGCGCCTCCTCCAGCCGTCGCACCCGCTCCCATTGCCCTCGCTCCTCGCTCGTGCCGAGGGCCGCGACATCGCTGCCGGTCTCAATGGCGTTGAGTTCGGAGTCAATCGAGCCGCGCGCGGCGCGCAGGTGCGCAGGCGCGTCAGTGGCCAGCAGCGCATCGGTCTTGGGCAGCTCCTGGTCATAGGCCTTCTGACGGGTCTCGATCATGGCGTCGAAGGTGTCCATGTCCTCCTGCTTGTTCTCGAGGAGCGATCGCAGGTAGGTCAGGTCGCGGTAGTTTTTCAGGCCTTCCTGGAAATCGTTATCTGCCAGCAGCGCGTACAGGTAGCGCGATTGGGGTGCATCGGGCAGTTTAATCAGCTGCCAGAACCATCCCTGCTGGCCGTGCGTGTCGGCACTCAGGAGCTGATCGAGCAGATGGCCGCTACCGATCTGATCGATGGCCGTGTCCAGCCGACCCGCCTCTTCTTCGAAAGACTGGATCGCGGATTCGTAGTACTGGGCCGCCTGGGCGCCTGCGCCCAGCTGCCCGTAGGCCCACGGCACGGCGAGGTAGGATTCCTGTACCGCGGCATCGAGCAGGTTGCGATCGTGAAGCTCAAGCCACGGTACGAGCGCCTGCTGGTAGTCCTTGAGTCCGGCATTGGCCCAGCCAGCGCCGAGCAGTGCACGGGCCGCGTAGGGCCCGCTCAGGCGCACGCGGTTGAGCGCCACCAGCGCTGCCTGAGGGTTCTTGGCCTGCAGCCACGCGTAGCCGAGTGCCAGATTCGCCTTGTCGCGCAGCGCCAGCATCTCGGTGCCGGCAACATCGAGCGTGCCCACCGCAGAGAGCACTTTATCGGCATCAGCCATGCGATTCTGGCGTATCAGCGCCACGCCCAGGTTCAGCTGCGCATAGGCCATCCAGTCGGGTGTGCCGTGCCAGCTGGCCAGCTGCGCCACGGCCTCATCAAAGCGCCCCTGACGCATCAGCACGTTGACGGTGAGGTTTTGGCGCTCGGACTCGAGCTCGCCCAGCAACTTGCCAGTGATCCGATGCAGCGCATCGAGGCTGCGATCGTAGTAACCGCGCGCGTACCAGACCTTGGCCAGGTAGAACCAGGCGCGGTTGCGCACGCCCGCAGGCACCTTGTCGGTGAGCAGCGCCTCGAAGCGACGCCCGGCCTCGTTGTGCATCCCGAGTGACAGATACAGGCTGCCGGCCAGCAGCGCCGCGTCATCGGCATGGTGTGGCATCAGGTGCCAGTACTGGTAGGCCTCCAGTGCCGTCAGCGTCTCGATGTCGGGCTTGCCGGCGAACAGTCGCCACAGCACATCGCCGTAGTAGAGATCCTGAACATGGATGGGCGCGAGCCTGTCAGAAGGCGGCTTGGCCGCATGGGCCACCGACAGCACGCAGGTGCCGGCGAGCAGGCCAAGAGCAAGGGCGCGGAGCCGACGCATGCTGCGCCCTACTCCCAGTCTCGGATCTCAAATTCCGGCTGCTGGCGCCGGGCTCGATCAGTGATCTTCAGCTCCAGGTACTTGGCGCCGACGCCCTTTTCGAACTTGATTGTGGCACCACGCTTGTAGTCGCGGTCATTGGGACCCTTGCCGCTGAAGAAGGCCACGAGTTCATGCTGGCCGGACTTGAGGTTGCCAACAAACAGGCGCTGCACGCCGCCTTTGATCAGCGCCGCGGTTTCGCGTGGCGTGTAGAGATAGTTCTGCACTTCCTTGTTATCGATCTTGAGCGTCAGCGAATCCAGCGCGAAGAAATCGCCCACATCCATCGAGACAAACACCGCGACCTGGGTATTGGCCGGATAGAGCAGTTCCTCCTCGAGCACGAATAAATCGCGGTTAAGATCAACGACGTCTTTCTTCAGACCCTGCAGGTCCTCATCCAGGCTGCGCGTGCCCTCGGACTGGGCCGGGGCAGCGCTGTTTGCGCTCGCAGCGGCATTCGCATCGGCCGGAACCGCCGTGGTGCTCGGGGTATCGCTAGTCCCAGCCGGTGCAGTCGCAGCCGGTGTATCGGCGGCCATCGATGCCCCCGCAAGCAGCAGTAGCATCGTAGTGATCAGCCACCGACTAGCCAGTGTATTTAAATTCATAGAGATTGCGCCCACCAAAAAAATGTCAGCTTCCAACCCCACTCAACGGTCCGACCTGATCATCGAGCAGTGTCCGCACTTCCTGCACCAGACTGCCCTTGTCGCGCGACGGATCGCTGTTCATGTAGCGAACCGCACCGCTGCGATCGATCAGTACCAGCGTCGGCAATTGCACGACGCCAAACGCGCGTCCAACCTGCTTCGAGCGATCCAGCAGCAGCGGAAAATGCGTCCGGTGCTGCTGCGCATAGGCCAGAGCGCGTGCCGGCTCGTCATCTACGCTGACCGCCAAAGTCGTCAAGCCGGCCGACTGATACGTGCCATCGAGCGCATCGAGCGCACTGAGCTGCGCTGCGCAGGTACTGCAGTGGCTGCTCCAGAACAGCAGCAGCACAACATCCCCACGATGCTCCGACAGGCGCACGTTGCTGCCGTTTGCCGCTGGTAGCACGAAATCGGGAGCATCCCGATCTGCAGCTACCGCACCGGCACTCCACAGCACTGTGCACAACACGCTTGCGACCAGTGCGCGAAACAGATCGCCGCGTGTCCGCCGGGGGGCCTTGCGAACCCCCGGGTTCTCCGCCGCATCTAATTCGCGGACCGACTCATCGCATTTAACATTATTGAGGTATCGGCGGCGACCGTGATTGCGCAAATACATGAGGTCACTCACATTTTTCAGGGGAGGCCGGCAGAGTGTGCGGCAAGAACTGTCGCACGGGAATAGCCCGGAGCGTCTGTACGGCGCGACAGCGAGCCGCCCGGGACGTCTTTGGGGACGTCCCGGGCGGATATCAGCGAAATCAGGTGATTATGCCGTTCGAGACCGAAGCGAGCTGCGGGAAGGCGATCAGGCTGTCGTACGCGGCCGTGCTGCCAAGGCCGGTATTGAGCCCATTAGCCCACTGCATGTTCTGGAACGCCCCGGCCTGGCCGTGCAGCGCCATGTAGTTGAGCACCACAGTCTCGGCCAGCAGGTTCACGGCCTGGGAGGCCGGGCTGCTGGTCGTATTAACCGAGCCGCTCTTGTTAAAGCTCCCGATCTGATTCATCAGGGCCGCGGGCTTTGCCTTCGGGTCATATACCAGCATCAGTGAAGCAGCTGTCGTGCTGCTGTCAGCGGTCCAGACACCCTTGCCGCCGCCGCCGACGGAGTTATCGACCATGCCGTTCGAGAACAGCGAACCGTCGCTGCATACATAGATCATGATCGGTACACCGACACGCGCGGCGTACTCGATACAGGCGCCGATGCACTGGCCAGCCTTCAGGTCGCGGGCCTCGCCCGTCATGCGATCGCCGGTATGGTAGTCAAAGCCACCCATTTCGATAGTGCCGGCGCCAGCATGGCCGTTGACAACCATCTTCATGACCGAAGCAGTGGCCAGGAATTCCCGATCCTGCATCTGCGCTGCGGTAAAGATACTGTTGGAACCGCCCACGATATTTTGGTCCTGCGTCGGATCAAGTGTGGACACCGCATCGCCAAATTCATTCACGAGGAACGCCGACTTCACATAGCTGCACTGCACCAGCTGCTTGGCCGCCGTGTCCTGGGCGCTGGGCAACAAGGTGCTGACATTACCGAGCTTGGCGGCGCTGATGCGCTCGACCGATTCAAGCACTGAGACTGCATCGGCTTGATCAAGGAGACCCACCAGCTGGCCGGTGTTCACCAATCCCGTGACATCGGAGGGCTGGGTCACCGTTACCGGCGCGACTTCGGGATTGATCATGTAGCTGGGGGCGGCCGAGTTGCCACCCGAGACCGTGCTCTCGGTCCCGATCAGCACCAGCAGGTCGCCCGCGGCACCCGCAGTGTTGATGCCGTACATCGGGTTGTGCGGATTGTTCATCGTATCAGTGGAGCTGACCGCCGGAATGATGGCGCCGTTCATGTTCGCGCGCGTCGTGGCCGCAGTCATCTGCGTGATCCCAGCAAGGTAAGAGCTCTTGCTGTGCATTGCGATGCCCAGGGAGGTATCGACGAAGCTCCCGGTACCCACTGAAGCGTTGGGAATCATGTTGCCCGGCAGCCCAAGCAGGCTGTAGCCGGCGGTGCTGAGGAAATCAAGCTGACCACCCGGGCCGCCGACCAGCGCGTTAGAACCGGCAATATTGCCGCCGCCAGCCAGGTCAAACACGATGAACGGCACTTTGCCGGCACCGGGTCGGATGTTACAGGGCGAGTTGGCGAGCGCCGCGATATCTGGCGCCAGCTGTGCGTAGGCCTTACGCGGACTGGCAAACATGCCGAATATCGAGCTTGCACCCACCACCGTCGCGGTTGTTCCAATCATGCCGCGCGCCAGAAAATCCCGGCGCGACACCGGCGCGCCGTGATTGAGGTTGCGCAGCTCGTGCGGGTTCGGCTGGCGAGTCTGGGGCCGGTTGCGTCGAGTCTTCATGGCTTCAGCCTCTTGCTAGCAAAACTATTTGAGGGACAACGTGGCGCTGCTCAGGATCGCAGTACACGCAGCCATCGTAATAACGGGGGTGGTGTTGGCACTGTTCGAACTCTTCAGAGTCGAGATCAGGCCATACAGCTCCGTGCGCACCTGGGCATCGCTCGGCATGCTGGCCAGATTCGCATCAATCAGATGATCGATCAGCGGCGTGATCACCAGATCCATCCCGGCATCGCTGCTGAAGGCCTGGCTTGGCGGGCTGCTGAAGTTCATACCCGGGAAGAACGCCGGTGTCAGCGTCGGATCATTGACCAGTGCCTGGCAGTACTGCATCGCCAGCTGGGTGGTCGCGATATTCCCGGCCGAATTGACCGAGAGGATGTTGTACACCGGCGGCAGCGACAGCAGCACGTTCTGGTAAGTGGTGTTGACGCCGGTATTGAGCATCGACACGCCTGTCTGCTCAGACATCGTCGCGTTGATCTCGTTGAAGACACGCAGGCCAATATCCGACACCGGTGCCAGCGTCGCCGGCGGCGCAGCCGTCGGTGCAGGCGTGGTGTAGGCGTGCGTATTACTGCCGATCTGCGCGAAGGTCAGGAAGAACTGGTCCGAGGTCGGGCCGTTCTGCAGCGGAATCACCGTGCCGATCGGTGAGATCAGCTGACCATTGGTCGCGCTGTAGGTGCTCGAGTTGATGGTCACGTTCACCGGAATATAGGCCTGATCCACATTGACTTCAGTGCCGTTCACGCCGATGCGGATACCCTGGATCGGTATGTTGCTGGGCGTGAAGGCTGGGTTCAGGTTAATGAAGGTCGGCCGGTAGAACAGGTAGCTGTAGTTGTCGTACTGGCTGGCCGTGAACATCACATAGGACTGTGATGTACCGGTCAGGGCACTGACATCAAACAGCAAGAAGTAGGAGGCGCCCACGCCTGCCGCGTAGTTTTGCTGCACCTGCTGCTGCGTGAGTGCGATGTCGTGGACTGCCACGAAGCGCACGTCACCCGCCCAGGGGCGATCGCCCGAGACTTCGTTGCCAATCAGGAAGGCGAAGGTGCTGTCCCAGTTATTGAGCGCACCGCCCGTGAGGGTATCGGCATCACCGGTGTAGTTGCCGTTGACATAGAAGCGCCGGCCGTTGACCGGATCGTAGGTCATGACCAGGTGCGTCAGGGCGGCCTGCGCAAACATGCCATTGGCATTGGTCATCAGGGTCGGCTGGCCGTTCAGGCTCGTGTTGGTGCTGCGATTGAAGCCCTCGAACTGCATGGCATCCTGCGCCACCGTGAAGTTGCGGGTGGTGTCGCTGCCCGAGTAGCTCGCAATGTAGGCCTTGGTCTGCGTGACGTTGTTCGGATTGACCCAGGCCTCCACGGTGTACTGGCCGCTGACGCTGATGCGATTCAGCAGCTTGGTGCTAGTCTGCGTGGTCGCCTGGGCACTGCCGCCGGCGACGATCGTAATGCCCCAGTTGCTGTCCCAGGAGACCTGGCCCTGCAGGGTCAGATCCATCGCCGGGTCGATACCGCTGGTATCAAAGGCGGTCAGGCCGCTGCCTTCTTTAAAGGTCCACTTGGCGATGTCGTGTGCGTCGTAGCGGTTCGCGCCCGAGGCCACCACGCCTTGGGTGAGCGTCAGGGCGCCGGAAGTGATAAGCGTCGGATCCACTGGCGTGATCGGCACGCCGGCGGCGAATGCATTAATGGCGTTGAGCATCGTGGTCGCGCTGTTCGGGCAGCTGACCGGGTTACCCCAGCAGTTGTGCGACTGCTGCGCGAGGCGGATATAGAACATCGACTGGTTGGTCGTGTTCAGGTTGATCTCGGCCTGCGCGTACTGGTAGGCCATCGCCAGGTTGGCGCTGGCGAAGAACGGCTGCTGCGGGCTGGCCGCCGTGTCCGAATGGCAGCGGGCGCACCAGGCCGTGACCACCGGATAGACGGTCTGGCTAAAGAGCGTCGGGTCGGCGGGGAAGATCTTCGAGGAGACCACGCTCTGCACCGGCGGTGCAGTAAGGGCGATCTGGGTGCCACCAGCCGCGGTGCCGCCGCCGGCCCAGTTGGTGATCCAGGTGGTCAGAATGTCGGCACAGGCCTGCGTGCTCGCGAGCCAGCAGTTGTGGCCGCCGAGGACCTTCTGCACCATCGTTGACTGGCTGGGCGCTGACAGCGTCACTACCGTGAGTGCCGCAGCATAGGCCTGGTTGATGTCATCGGTCCGGGCGAACTCTGGCACCTGGCCGCCGGCCTTGTGGCAACTGCCGCAGGGCGGGGTGCCCGCCGCGGGGGTGGGCGAAGAGATATTGACCCACAAATTGGTCTCAAAGGCCTCGACATCGGCAGTGGCCGGAGCCGGACCTGTATAGGTGGAGGCCTGGGCGCTGGAGCTCAGGTTGGGGTTCTGCGTGGTCGAGGCACCGCCGCCGGCGCAAGCGCCGAGCAGCAGGGTGGCGGCGACGATCAGCAGCCGGTGCGGGACGGTGAAGAGTGTTTTCACGTTGGTTATTTCCCTACTGGCCCATGCAATAAACAGCGGTTTCAGCAAATATGGTCTTCATGCTGTAGTTGTTGGCCGCAAAATCCGCCGAGATCTGCGAGACCTGTGCGTAATCGGCAGTGTTACCGGGCGGTCGCAGGCACATGGCCTGGAACACCTTCTGAACCTGGCAGGTGGTGAACTGCTGCGAGCTCTCCAGTTCCTGTCCAAAAGCCTTGGCGCCGTTGCCGGTGCCGGGGAGCGAGGCGCTCCAGCCGAGCAGCGCGTTCGGGCCGCTGCGCCAGTAGTTCTTCCAGCTGTCGTCGGTCGTGACGTAGCCGTACTGGAAGTTGGTGGTGTTGATGCTGTATTTGGGCACGACCTGCCCTGGGGTGTAGGTTTCCATGTTGGTCGTGAGGTTAAAGTCGTAGTAGGCGAAGGCACCGGCCAGCGCATCCATGCCCGAATGGCAGCCGATGCACTGGTTGAGGAATACGCGGCTATCGCCACCGGGCGAACGAGCGGGATCCTGACGGATGCGATCCGAGGGTCGGGTGGTATCGGCGATGTACTGCAGGTCATCGCACAGGTAGTTCATCATGGTGAAGCGCACCATCGCCCGGTTCGTGCCTTTATAGAAGAAGGCACCGGCACCGGCCGCAGTGGTCATGACGCCAGCCGTCGCCGCGGTGGGCAGACCGAGCATCGAAGACTGCGTCGAAGCCTGCAGATTGGCCGGGTTCGACAGATCAATGTTGTTGTCATCCAGGTACTGGTACATGGCGTTGTTCGCGGGCGAATAGGCCGGCGCCCCCGAGCTGCCGCTGCCGACATACACCAGGTCGGCCGACAGCACCGTATTGAACGGCACGTTGTCGCGCACCATACCGATGATGGTGGCGGTGTAATCGTTGAGCGGCACGAACACGCTCTGCGCCTTGTTGGTCATCGGCGCGGCGAAGTTGCGGATCGTGACGTTATAGAAGGCCGGATCCTGCATGGCGACATTTGCCGCAGAGATCGCACCAGCCGAGCCGCTCGCGATGTCCGCGGACATCTGCGCCAGCACCGCACTACTTGGCTGGGAGCCGGTGAGGCGGCCAAAAAGGCGTTCGGCCTGTTCATTGGGACCGGCAAAAGCCGGCGTCTGCGCAGCCGCCCACAGCGCCAGCGCAATGCCGGGCAGTGCTTGTGTAAGCAGTATTCGAGTACGGTCGGCCATTCTTCTGCTCCCTAAAAGGCTCTCGCGCAATCTGTGCAAATCCATACTAACCAGCTCCACAACCGCTCTGTAATGTCTCCAAGCCCGGACGTCGCTTAGTGCCGACAGTCCCCCGTATTACGTCACCACGCTATGCTGTGGCGGCATGAAACGTGCGAGCCTCAAGTCCGACAGATTTTTACGCTCTGTCGTGCCGCCCGCGCGCTGCGCGGTAACGGCGAACGCTTGGGTGACAGATCAATGCGCTCAGATCAACCCAAAACGGCTCGACGTGACGTGACGTGGTTAACGGCGCTGAACAGACGTGCTGGCGCCGGGAGTAATGCAGGATGTATTGTCAAATTCTTATGCAGTCCAACGACGTGAAACACAGCATGCGCACTCTGGCAGGTGCCCCGGCGCTACTTGGCGGATTGCTTGTGCTCGCGCTGCTAAGCGCCTGCACCTCAGGCAGTAACGTCAACATCGCCTTCTCACAACCCGTCGACAGTCAGACCGCTGACTATGGCATTGCCTACGTCAAGCGCACTCTGCCAACGGCGCAGCAGATTCAGAAGGGCGATCTGGATGATCTGCGCCAGCGCACCACCTTCTTCGCCCCCTCGGACCTGTACCTGCTCAAGCCAGCGAGCCAGGGCAGCGTCGAAGTGAACATCACTTCGCGCGTAGCCGGTGTG
>Ga0302320_10031143_pt1 | contig 10133 bp, 12 predicted proteins | sample Bog_T0_3_FD_202130 | JGI IMG/M metagenome (GOLD analysis project Ga0302320, IMG submission 202130) | Peat permafrost microbial communities from Stordalen Mire near Abisko, Sweden - Bog_T0_3 | ecosystem: Environmental > Terrestrial > Soil > Wetlands > Peat | place: Sweden: Abisko, Stordalen Mire...
GTGGCGCCAAAGGAGCGAAAGCGTGGTTCGGAAAGGGACAGCGAGCGGACCTCGATTGCATGATGTTTACAAACAAACAACGAATTAAGACTTTTTGCGGCACTGGGGCCAAGGGTGTGACGCAAAAAGTCGGGTTGAACTAAATCCGGCGGGCGAACTGGAACTGGCTTTGGAAATTGGTCTTTAGTTGGAAGTGTTAAGAACGAGCCCCTCCCGGTGGGGTGGTGGACCAGGCAACCGTTTTGTTCGAACGCAGACCGGAACGAGGTGCCGGAGGAAGGGAGACTGCGGTGATTTTCTTGGATTCTGTGCAGCGGATGGCGTTCCCGCTGGGTCTGGTTCCGGCGAGTGGTGCAGAAGTCGGGGGTGAAACGGTGCGAGCAACATTAGGGTGGAAATTTTCTTTGCGGGCGGAGTAGTTGCACGACGATCAGGTGCCCAATCCGGCAATGCGGACAGAGTGGCGGCGGGGCGGAGGCTTGGCCGGCCGGAGAGGAAATGTCAATTGGGGCGTGGTTGGTGTTGGGGGCAATATCGGGTCTCAGTAGGGCTCGCGCCTGCTCACGATCCTTCTGTCGGCTGGCGCTGGCCAGTCCGTAGTAGCGCACTTTGGGAAAACCCCGCGGGAGGATATGTTGCATGAAACGGCCGATGAAGTCCTCGGCGCGGAGGGTTACGCGCTGTAGTTGTTGCGTCCGGTTATCGCGATAACGGAAGGTAACGTGGCCGTCGGCAAAAGATTCCAACCGGCTGTTGGCGATCGCGACCCGAAACACATAACGGGCCAAATAGCCGAGGACCTTTTCGCCCGCTCCGGCGTGTTGGCAGTGGACGACCCACGGTTGCGTCCAAGTTTTTTCCGGCGTTGATTCCAACAAATGGGCTTGGGCCAAAGCCTGCCGCATTTTGGCGCGAAAGATGACCGACAGGGCGCGAACGGGAAGAAAGAAGTTTGGATGTTTCGTGGACACCCAGCGATGATCCTCGGACCATCCGCCGGCACTGACCAGCAGATGGACATGCGGATGATAAAGCAAAGCGCGCGTCCAGGTATGCAGCACTGCGAGGATGGCGGGCGTGGCTCCCAAGTATTGCGGATCGGCTGCCAGTTTTTGGGTGGTGGCGGCGGCGGCGCGGAGCAAGAGGCCGTAAACGAGCTTGGGATGCTGACGGGCCAGTGGTCGTAAGTCTGCGGGCAAAGTGAAGGTCAACAAATAATGGGGACAGGGCAGCAGGCGCGACTGTTGTTTTTCCAACCAGGCGGCCGATTGTTCGCCATGACACTTGGGACAATGCCGGTTGCGGCAGGAATGATAGGTGTAACGAACCTCGGCGCAGTGGTCACACTGCGCCACATGGCCGCCGAAAAACGCGGTGCGACAAAGTTCAAGGTCGCGCATCGCCCGGAGTTGATGCGGGAGCAAGGAGTGATGGGCTCGATAAGTCGCAGCGTGTTGGCGGAAAATGTCCGCCACTTCGATCACGGACAGAGGTCTTGGACTAATTGCTGGATGGGCTGATCGAGCAGGGCGCAGGCCGGCGCCGTCAAATGCGTGTAAAGGGCGGTGGTTTTGGGGGAGTTGTGTCCCAGAACCGCCTGGATCAGTCGCAGATTGACGCCGGCTTCCAGAAGATGCGTGGCGTAAGAGTGACGCAGAGTGTGAATGGTGACATGCTTGTGCAATCCAAACCGTGGGCGTGTTTCTTCAAAGACTCCCTGGACGCGTTCCCGGCTGATATGGCGAATTTTGGATTTGGCACAGGGCGACGGAAACAACCAGGGAACAGAGCGGTGAGTTTTCCAAAAACGCCGGAGCATGTGGAGGACGGGCGCAGGCAATGGCACGTTACGATCCCGACTGCCCTTGCCGCGAACGTGGAGCAACAGACGCTCTCCATCGACATCGCTGACTTGCAACTGCACTCCCTCGCTCACGCGCAACCCACACGCATAGACGGTGGTAAAAAAGACGCGGTAAAAGGGACTCCTAAAGCAGCCGAGCAACTGGCGGACTTCTGCCCGACTCATCACCGCCGGAATTTTGTGTTCCCGGCGTGGTCGCGCCACCCGGAACACCGGCCAGGGACGCTGGAGCGTGTGCTCATAGAGGAATTTTATGGCGCAGAGAGTAATGGTGGCGTTGGAGCGCGAGACCTTGCGCTCGTTGGTGAGGAAGAGAAAGTATTGGCGAATCTGTTCCTCGGTGAGTTGATCGGGTGGTCGCCGGTAATGTCTGGCCAACAGTTTTATGGCCGTGACATAAACCCGCTGAGTGGAGAGTGCGAAGCCGTGCAGTTGCAGGTCTTCAATGAAACGTTGACGGAGCGCCGTCATGGGGTCCTTTCTGGAAAGGCGGGTTCAAACATCCTTGGGGATGGATCCCTCGTGGGAGAGATCGAACCTTTCCTTCCAGAATCAACGCTTGAGAAACAGCTTGGGCAACCGAGGGGAACCTATCCGGCGGGAGCCGGATTTGGTTCAACCATTTTTTGAGGTGATGTATACCCTTTAAACCCTTGCATTCATTGGGTTTTAAGCTGGCGAACGCAATAGATCAACAACCTGTTGCGCATGGTCAATCAGGCTGTTTTTGGGTCGCATCGAGGCCGTGCGTCGGAATTGAGATGAGTCCAAAGGATTTGAGCCAACCCTAACGGCGGCGAATCAAGTGCGATCACCAGGCTCTGCCGTATTGAATCGGCCCGAAAACCGCGTCCTTATGGCTCAAGGCCCGCGCCGCCAGGCGCGGCCAATAAGGTTCGCGCACAAACTCCCGCGCCAGCAACACGATGTCCGCGCGGCCATTGCGGATGATCTCGTCCGCGTGCGTCGGTTCTCATGCTACAGCATTGCTATGGCTTGTCCGACCCGCAGCGGCCGGGCGAGACGGGAGCCACCACCTGGCAGGCGGCGGGCAGGCGTTATGCGGTGTTCGCCCCATAGCGATGGGCTGGCCCAGCGGCGTAAAGTGTAATCTGCGGTCAAGAAGAGAGCAAAAACGAAACTGGACGTGAAATTACAACCCCAAAGCTTTTCGGTGGTCAGCGTGCTAACGCTGTTGGTGGCGTTTTGCGCCCCCAGTCCGGCCTGCTTGGCCCAAAACGGGGAACCGACCGAAGCGGACATCACGAGTGTCACGGCCTGGCTGCTGGACCGGGAGCAATTCCTGCAACTTCCGTTCGACAACCGGATCTCCAGCCAGTGTCTGGATCGCTACCTGGACACATTGGACGGGGATCATTTGCTGTTCTTTCAATCCGACTTGGACGAATTTGCGGGCTTCCGTCCGGGGCTGGCTATGAAAATGTTGATGGAGGGGGAGACGCGACCGGCCCACCTTATCTACACGCGCTATCTGAAACGGCTGGCCCAACAGGCGGATTTTGCCGCCCAACTTTTGCAGGATGAAAAGTTCGACTATACAGGACATGACTTGTGGCAGGTTGATCGTCACGACGCTGCGCCTCCGCGCGACCTGGCGGCAGCCCAGGCCCTCTGGCGGGAAGAGGTGCGCGAGGATTATTTGCTGGAGAAACTCGCCGGCACTCCGATCGTAAAAATCGCGCCAGCTCTGGCGCGGCGTTACCAACTCCGGCTGCAAACCATGGGGCGGCTCAACCCGGGTGCAGTCCTGGGGATTTACCTCGACGCACTGGCTCGGGCATATGATCCGCATTCCGATTATCTCGGGCACCCGGAAGGGGAGAACTTCAACATCCAGATGAATCTGTCGCTCTTTGGCATCGGTGGCTCGCTAGAGGTTAAGGGCGGCTATTCCGTTATCAGCGACCTTGTTCCGGGCGGTCCGGCCGCGAGCAGCGGGCTGCTCAAGCTCGGCGACCGCATTGTGGCGGTGGCGCAGGGCGCTGGCGAACCGGTGGACATCATGGGCATGCCGCCATCTCAAGTGGTGGAGTTGATTCGTGGTCCGAAAGGCTCGACCGTGCGTCTCACCATAATTCCGGCGGGCGCGGGTGACCCCACCCGCCAGATCGTGTCGCTGGTGCGCGATGAGATCAAATTGGCCGATGCACACGCCAAAGCTGCTATTATTGACCTGCCGCAAGCCGGCGGCCCGGCTTTGCGTTTCGGTGTTGTTGATCTGCCCTTATTCTATGGGGAGGGCGATGAGAAAGGGGACGGGGCATCGGCCGACATCGCCCGTCTCATTAAGAAACTGAAACAGGAAGGTGTGCTCGGCCTGATTCTGGATTTGCGGCGCAACGGAGGTGGATCGATGGAGGAGGCCATCCGGCTCACCGGATTGTTCATTCCGTCGGGGCCTGTTTTGCAAACACGCGACGCGAAGGACAACGTGGAGGTTGGCATCTCGCCGGAAACCAATGCCCTCTTCAACGGGCCGCTAGTGTTGCTGACCAGCCGGTTGAGCGCCTCGGCGTCGGAAATCATGGCGGGCGCCCTGCAGGACTACGGACGCGCGTTGATCGTGGGTGATTCCTCGACGTTCGGGAAGGGTACAGTGCAAACCATCGTGCCGTTAAGAGAATTCTTGCATCAGCGCGGTCTGGGGGCAGTCCATGTGACTATCGGCAAATTCTATCGTCCCAGCGGAGCTTCCACCCAGATCAAAGGCGTCGTGCCGGATATTATCCTGCCGTCGGAAACCGACCTGCCTGACATCGGCGAATCCAAATTGCCGAACGCTTTGCCGTGGGACATTCTGCCGCCGACGACTTATACGAAGTTCGATTTGGTGCGTCCGGTGCTGGGCGCGCTGCGCGAAAAGTCGGGTGCTCGTATCGCCGCCGACCCGGGCTTCCGCCTTGTGCTCGCAGCACGGGCAATGGCAGAGAAGGACGAGGAGGTTAAAACGCTTTCATTGAACGAGGCCGAGCGCCGGCTTGTAAAAATGCAGGCCGACGAGATTGGAGCGGAGATGATGAAGGTCGTTCTCGCGAACGCAGCCCGGACACCGCCGGCCTATTACGTCACGCTGGCGGAGGTTGACTCCCCAGGATTGCCCCCAGCCCGCAAGACTGCGCGAACGCCGGCTGAGGTCGCCAAAACCGGGGAGATCAATCCGGAGGAGGATATTGAACTACGTGAGGCACAGAATATTCTCGCCGATTACATTCACGCACTGCCGGCGCCTTTGGGCGTGCTTGGAGCGGAAACCGCACACAAACTTACCGTTTCCCAGGTAAGTCAAACAAGCAGCAAATGAAATTGATTCGTCGGCCAATCGACCAGACTTTTGGGTTCCACGATTTATGAACTTGCCCAACGGCGTCGATTTCATTGGGCGTTCAGCCCGGCAGGTGGACGGTCGCCGCCGACTCAAACGCTTGGGACGGGACGACTGGTTAATGCTCTGGCAACGAGGATCCGAACCTTCTCTCTGGCTGACAGCCTTGGAGTGAACCGGACTGCCCACCCAAATAACCGTCCGCGCTATTCGCGGCCGTTGCTGCGTCAAGGGTTTCCGAGTGCGCCGGGTGACGCTGGTCACCACGCTGATGGACGCCGAGAACTATCCGGCCCGGGAAATTCTCCAAGCCTATCTGCGACGCTGGCGGCTGGAAATGTGTTTGGATGATCTCAAGACCACCCTGCAAATGGAAATGCTCCGCATCCGCTCACCCGAAATGGCCCAAAAGGAAGTCTATGCGCGCCTCATTGGACACAATCTGATCCGTTGCACCATGGCTCATGCCGCCGCCGAGCATACCGTCGCGCTGGAGCGGATCGGCTTTGAAGGCATCCCGGACGCGCTATGCCAGTTCACCCACGCCATGAGCCAGGCCCAGATGGAAAAGGCTCCCTCCCTTGTAGGCGTAGAGATAGCGGACTTCCAGTACCTGCCCGACTTTTGGAACAGCCTGGTTGGCCGGTATGGTGACATTCCCGGCGGCAACCGGAAGTGAAACTTCACCGGAGTTATCATACACGCTGACGGCCACGCTCCGCTGGGCATTGACCTTGGTGGCGACGACTGACGCCGTGGCGTAAAACTTGTATTTCAGCTGGGAGCCTCCGCTGCTCGGACGGCCAACTATGACTGGAGCGCTCACCAATTTGAAGACGATGCCTTCGCGCTTTTTCTTCTTCAGATTTTCGAACATCTGGCGCTTCTCTTTTGGGGTCCAAGCGGTTTCGACCAGGAGGATCGCTCCTCCGCTTCCCGGAGACCGTGCCACCAGGTTCATCAACTCCAAGTACCGATCCTTGTACGGCCTGGAACGCAGGTTTTTGCCATCGCTTTCCATGAGGTCGAACACTTAGAGCGTGTCGCCAATGGCTTCGCCGTCGATGACGAAGGTGCCGATGAATGCCTCCAAAGCCTTCTGAATGGGGAGGGGAAGGGCGATGAGCAGCCCTTTCTTGTTGGCCCCTTCTACGGCGTTGCTTTTTCGCACCATGATGTGGCGGCCGTCGAATTTCTCCTGACCGCAATGCGCCGAGTCGTTGAGGAGCAATTCCAATTCTGCATCGCCGATCATATTCAGAAGCTGGGGCAGGAGTCCGCTGACTTTGCCCGCGTTCTCGGTGCCGACGTAGGGCGTTCCTCCGGCCGCAGGGGTGTAACCCTTGGCCATCTTCTCGGCGACGATCTTGTCGTAGATCTTCTTGGCCTTGTCGTAGGCGACAGGTTCGCTGGTTTTGGTGCCGGTCTGCAAGGTGGATCCCCTGCGCCCGAAGGCGAAGTTCACGATCCATCCGTCCCCTTGAGGTCCAAGTTGGCGTCGTAAACCTTGTCCGAGGAACCCTGCCGGTAACAAAGACTGATTTGTTCTTTCATGGGTTTGTTTGCAGTTAAATTTGCCGGCCAATCATCCGGTTTGGTGTTCGGTGCCGGCGACCAGCGTGGCACACAAAATGCCTGCGGTAAAGTGTCCAACCACCCGCGATCCAGATCGCCTTTCTGAGGGGTCGTGGCGTCCGGAATCTGTTTGGGTGTGACGTTCCTGATCGGCAAATCGCCCGCGGCTAATGCCAATCCGCTCAGGGCAGATCGGAGAACGCGCAAAGATTTCTCCCGGTCAGTGGCTGGGCGCCCGCCTCCGCGGACGATGGATCATCAGGAGTTGGTGTGAAAGAGGGAATTTTCGGCGAGGACCGCCTTGACGCCGCCAGGTCCCAGCAGCGCAGCCAATGTGGCCATCAAATGCGCGAGCAGCGCGAGCAAGTCTCTCATCACCGATGAGCGAAGTCGAAACGACGGAGCGTGGAGTTTTCACCAACTACAGGTTGAACCCCTCATAGGGATCAATCGGTCTTTGGGTTCTATTCACATGTCATGGAAAGCAGCCGACTCATATATGGAAGGTCTGGCAACGTAGAACCGTTGCTGGCGGGCCGTCTGAATACATGCAGATCCTGAAAGGAAACCCGATTAACTTTTCCTTCGGGTTGTCATGTCCATCCATTATTTTTGCCTGGGTTCTTTGGAGAAAAGACGCCGTGAAAACGCGGAAACAGAATGCCTGAAAATCACGCCCAGAGCAATGAGAGCAATCCCCGCGAAAATCAGATAAAGTGCGGTGGGACCCAACCAGGCTTCGAGCAGTTTCCCTTTCTTTCCAAAAAAGTATCCGATCAGCGTGTAGGTGGTGGCGTAGGCCGCCGACCCCGTGAGGTTGTAAAACAGAAAAACGCGCCAGGGCATTGTTGACATGCCGGCCAGCAAATTGATCACGACAGGCGGAAACAAAAAGATGAATCGCGCAATTAAAACCGTTTTGTCGCCGTGGCGTTTGAATAATCGTTCGGGCCACTTCATCCGGTCGGGCGTGAAATGGAGCCAGTGAATTCTTCCCAAGCCGCTATGCCCCAATCGCCGACCCGCCAAAAAAGCACAAATCCCTCCCAGAAAACAGGCCGCCGTTCCGGCCACGATGGGTTGCCACAGCGAATCCGCAGTTTTCCCTAAAGCAAATCCGGCCCCCAACAAAATCGTTTCTCCCGGGAGGGGCACACCGAGGTTGTTCAAAAACGCGACGATGAAGACGAGCACATATCCGTAATGAGGGATGTGGGGCAGTAAAGAATGCAGCCAGTGGAGCATGTTCACGGCTTTCTCTTGATACCATTCAGACCGCAAGGCGTGGATACAATCGGGCGCCAATGAAGACCAGGATGGTCGTGGTCAGGAGAATGACCGCGTAGTCGAGACCCGAGCCGAAGGTGCTTGTGCTGTCGGCCAGCATGGAGGTGCGCAAGGCATCCACGACCTAGGTCAACGGATTCAGATGGGAAATGACCTTCAGCCATCCGGGCATGATGTCGGTGGGATAAATTGCGTTGCTCGCAAAGAACAGCGGCATGGTGAGCACCTGGCCGACACCCATGAAGCGTTCGCGCGTCTTGACAATGCACGCGATAATAAGCGAGAAAGTCGAGAACAGTGTCGCGGCCAGGACCACGATGAGCAGCACGTTGAGGAGCGCAAGCGGGCTCCAATTCAGCTTCACCCCGAGCAGCAGCGAGAGACCGTAAACGATGGCCGTCTGAGAGAGAGAGCGGATGCCCGCGGAAAAGCCCTTGCCGAGCACCAGCGCCGCGCGCGGAGTCGGGCTGGCCAGGAATTTCTGCACAATGCCCAGGTCGCGCTCCCAAATGACGTTGATGCCGTAAAAAATGGCCACGAAGAGAACGCTTTGCGCCAGGATGCCGGGAGCAATGAAGTCCAGATAGGGGATGTTGCCCGTGTGCATCGCCCCGCTGCGTGAGAACACCTGACCGAAGATGAGCAGCCACAGCGCGGGTTGGAGGGCGCGGGTGATGAGTTCCGTGAAATCGTGGCGCAGCTTGCGCAGCTCAAACTCAGTGATGACGAACGTCTTCTCGATGAAGGCGGTCAGAGGGTGGATGAAAGTGGCGGTCATAGGGTTGGCGTCAGCCAAGGCGCTGGGCCGTGGCGCGTTCGGCGGATACGTCGTGGAAGTTGCCGCCGGAATCCAAGGCGGTGCCGGCATAGTGGACGAAGACCTCGCTCAACGTGTGAGCGCCTCCGCCGAGAGAAGTTTCGAGTTCTTTGCAGGTGCCAAGCGCAGCCACCTTGCCCAAGTGCATGATCGCCATGCGGTCACAATGGCTCTCCGCCTCCTCCAGGTAATGGGTGGTGAAGAACAGGGTCGTGCCATATTTGGCCCGCATATCCACCAGAAGCTTCCAAACCGCGTCGCGCGCAATCGGGTCCAGCCCGACGGTCGGCTCATCCAGGAAGAGCACTCGCGGGCGATGCAGCGTGGCCTGCGCGATTTCCAGGCGGCGGACCATGCCGCCTGAATATTGTCCAACAAGGCGGCCACCGTCTGCCGTCAAGCCCATGAACTCCAATGCTTGGCTGATACGCGCTTGTTGCTCGCGGTGTGGCAGGTCGTAGAGCTTGGCGAAGATGAGCAGGTTCTCGTAACCCGTGAGCGAACCGTCCACGGAAACCGCCTGCGGCACATAGCCGATGGAGCGGCGAACGCTTACCGCCTGGGTGGTAATGGAGAAACTGGCCACGCGCGCCTCCCCGGAGGAGGGGGGCAACAATGTGGTGAGCATCTTGATCGTGGTGGTTTTGCCCGCCCCGTTGGAACCGAGCAATCCAAAGACCTCACCAGCGTTCACCGATAAGGTCAGCGCATCAACCGCTGTAAATGCGCCGAAGCGGCGAGTCAGACTTTTGATTTCCAAGACGATTTCGCTCATCTCCACCTTTCAACAGGATGATCGCATGAGGGTTATGAAAGAGTGGCAAGAGCCTCTTTGCTAAAACCGATCAGTTCGGAGGAACGCCCTTCGCGTATCTTCCGAGACCATTCCGTGTCGGCGAGCAGAGCGCGACCGACTGCCACCAAGTCAAAATCTCCCCGGTCGAACCGCCGGAGAAGTTCATCCAAAGAGCTGGGCGTCGAGGTCTCTCCCTGGAAGGCTGCCAAAAAGTCTCCGGAAAGCCCAACGGATCCCACCGTGATGGTCGTTTTGCCGGTCAGCTTTTTAGCCCATCCGGCAAAGTTCAAATCGGAGCCGATGAACTCGGGCTCCCAGAACCGGTGCTGCGAACAATGAAAGATGTCAACGCCTGCTTCCGCCAACGGAACCAGCCACGTCTCCATCTCTTGGGGTGTGGCCGCGAGTTTGGCAGCGTAATCCTGGAGTTTCCACTGCGAGATACGAAGGC
>Ga0302320_10031144_pt1 | contig 10133 bp, 6 predicted proteins | sample Bog_T0_3_FD_202130 | JGI IMG/M metagenome (GOLD analysis project Ga0302320, IMG submission 202130) | Peat permafrost microbial communities from Stordalen Mire near Abisko, Sweden - Bog_T0_3 | ecosystem: Environmental > Terrestrial > Soil > Wetlands > Peat | place: Sweden: Abisko, Stordalen Mire...
CACAAGCTCCCAAGAAACATCTTGTCATTCCGAGCGGAGAAAGATCATCCGCGAAGCGGACGATCTTTCGCAGTCGAGGAACCTGCTGTTCGCCGACGCCACCACGACCCGAGGGTGCCCCATTCTTCGCGCACTTTGCGAAGAGTGGGATTCCACGGCCGAATCCCTCTGAGGATTCGGCAACGCCACGACCGGGAAGGGCACGACCTCAGTCGTGCCGCACGCCGATCACTTCCCAGGCAAATACTCTGACCGACTGATGCACCGGATGCACCAAACCATTCCGCCGGCATTCAGCCCGTTCCGATAACTCGATGCATGCAACATGCTTTGCAACCACCTCGAACGATTCGATCAAGGGTGTGAGGTCAACTTTGGGCGGTACGTGCTCATACCCAACGACAACCACCGCCTTACGCTCCGGGCACTGTAGCTTCGCCAGTTTGTAGCAATCGCCAATTGTGCTCACGTTACCCTTATAGGGATGCAGAAGATTCACCGACCAGTTTTCTGCTTCGCGTCCGTTATCTCCAAACGGACGCGCAATCTTGAACTCCATCGCCCACTCGTTAGGGATAAGGAGATCTGGGGTCCTCTTCGTGCGCGCCGCACCACGGTATTTCGGTAATTCATTGAGATACCCCGCAAGCAGTTTGACCAGCTGCGGTTCGCCATAAGGCCCAACTCCGGGCTGAAACCCTCGGAACGGCACCCTCCCCGCATCGATTTTGGCCAAGCCATCAGCTATGTCGGCAATCGTCTCTTTCATTTTCATTTTGACCTCGAAACAGTAAAGGGCCACAACAGGTGGCCCTTTACTCTAAAATCCCGATCAAATCCTCCACAACAAGCACCTACGAGCACCCGCTCGTGCTCCCGCAACTCCCGCAGCGATAGCACGAACCGTTCCGCGTCATGATGCTGCCGCAGAAGCTGCAGGTGGGGGCGTCGCCCAGGTCGATGATGCCGGCTAGTTGGTCGGCCGCGTGCACGGAGCCGATACCCGGCTCCCGGCTCCCGCCCTCCGAATGCCGGACGCCGGACGCCGCATCTTCCGGCTGAGGTCCGGGGGCCGCGGGCCGGAGTCTGAAGTTCTCGAACAGCATCTGCTGCTGCCCGGTGAGGAAACGCAGCCGGAGCCAGCGGAAGATGTAGTCCATGATCGACTTGGCATAGCCGATGTCGGGATTGCCGCTCCAGCCGCTGGGTTCGAAGCGGGTGTGGGCAAACTTCTCGCAGAACAGTTTCAGCTCAACGCCGTGTTGCAGGGCGATGGAGACGGCCAGGGCAAAGCTATCCATGAGGCCGCTGACCGTGGAGCCTTCTTTGGCCATGGTGATGAAGAGTTCGCCGGGCTGGCCGTCAGGATAGAGGCCGACGGTGATGTAGCCCTCGTGGTCTCCCACCTTGAATTTGTGGGTGATGGAGGCGCGCTCTTCCTGCAGCTTGTGGCGGACGGCGCGTGGAGGCGCGTTCAGGTTTTCTTCTTCTTGTGCCGCAGCCGTCCCGGGCCGCGGATCGTCTTTGCTGGAATTCGCAGTCTTGGTGCCGGCCGCCGAGAGCGGCTGAGACTTCTTGCATCCGTCGCGGTAGACGGCGACAGCCTTCAGGCCAAGCTTCCAGGCCTGCAGATAAGCCTCCATGATGTCTTCGACCGATGCGTTCTCGGGAAGATTGACCGTCTTCGATATAGCCCCGGAGATGAACGGCTGCGCCGCCGCCATCATCTTCAAGTGGCCCATGGGAGCGATGAAGCGCGTGCCCTTCGCGGGTTTGAAGGAGCAATCGAACACAGCCAGATGATCGTCTTTAATATGCGGCGCCCCTTCAATCGTCCCAGTCGCATCGATGTAACTGACAATCGCATTCGCCTGATCGTGGTCATACCCCAGCTTGAACAGCGCCGTAGGCACAGTCTGATTGACGATTTTAATCATGCCTCCGCCGACAAGTTTCTTGTACTTGACGAGCGCAAGGTCAGGCTCAACGCCTGTAGTGTCACAGTCCATCATGAAGCCGATGGTGCCGGTGGGGGCTAGGACGGTTACCTGGGAGTTGCGATAGCCAAACTTCTCGCCGTGGGCTAGGGCTTCGTCCCAACAGGCTTTGCTGGATTCGTAGAGGGGGGTGGGGACGTTGTTTTTGTTGATGTTATTCACCGACGCGCGGTGCATGCGGATTACGTCTAAGAATGGTTCGCGGTTGATGTACCAGCCGGGGCAGGCGCCGCCGGGCATGGTCTCTGCCGGGGAACTCGCTTCGCTTCGCTGGACAGCCGAGGCGGCTGTCCCCACATGGACAATGCCGGTCGTCATGCCGAGACGGGTTGCGACGGTGTCGGTTGCGGGAGTGAGCGGGGCGCATTGTTCGGCGATGCGGCTCGATTGCAGGTAGGCTTCGCCGCACATGATGGCGGTGACGCAGGCGGCGTAGTCGCGGCCGGCGTCGGAGTCGTAGGGCAGGCCGGCGGCCATTAACAGAGCGCCGAGATTGGCGTAGCCGAGGCCGAGCGGACGGTAGTCATGCGAGTTGCGCATGATGGCTTCGGTGGGATAACCGGCGTTGTCTACGAGAATTTCCTGGGCGGTGATTAAGACGTCGACAGCGTGGCGGTAGGCTTCAACGTCGAAGGTGCCGTTGGGAGCGAACTTCAGCAGGTTCAAACTCGCGAGGTTGCAGGCGGAATCGTCGAGGAACATGTATTCGCTGCAGGGATTCGAGGCGTTGATGCGGGCTGTGTGCTTCGACGTGTGCCAGCGGTTCGTGGTGGTGTCGTACTGCATGCCGGGATCGCCGCAGTGCCAGGTGGCCTCGGAAATTTTCTTGAGGAGGTCTTTGGCTTTGTAAGTCTTCATGACGCTGCCGTCGCCGATGGCCTTGGTGGAGAAATCGGTGTCGCGGAGTACGGCGTACATGAAGTCGTCGGTGACGCGGACGGAGTTGTTGGCATTCTGGAAGAAGATGGAGGAGTAGGCGTCGGAATCGGGATGGGAGCCGTCGTATCCCTGGGCAACGAGGGCGTGGGCTTTGGCCTCTTCTTTCTGTTTGCACTCGATGAACTCGACGATGTCGGGATGGTCGACGTTGAGGATGACCATCTTGGCGGCGCGGCGAGTCTTGCCGCCCGACTTGATGACGCCGGCGAAAGCGTCGAAACCTTTCATGAAGCTGAGCGGGCCGCTGGCGGTGCCTCCGCCGCTGAGACCTTCAGTGGAACCACGCAGCGGGGAGAGATTGGTGCCGGTGCCGCTGCCCCACTTGAAGAGCATGCCTTCGGTTTTGGCGAGGGTGAGGATGGAATCGAGCGAATCTTTGACCGAGTTGATGAAGCAGGCGGAGCATTGCGGCTTGCTGTAACCGGTGACGCCGAATTCGACTTGCTGGGTCTGGGGATTCCAGTGCCAGTTGCGGGCGTCGGAATTGGGCTCGATGCGATCACAGCCGACGTTGAACCAGACGGGCGAGTTGAAGGCGGCGTACTGGCGGACGAGGATGTGGACGAGTTCGTCGTGGAAGGTTGCGCCGTCTTCGGGAGTCTTGAAGTAGCCCTGAGCCAATCCCCAGTCGCGGATGGTCTCGGCGACACGGGTGACCAGGGCGCGGACTCCGGTCTCGCGCTCGGGGGTGCCGACTTTTCCATGCAAGTATTTCGAGGCCACGATGTTGGTGGCGGTCATGGACCAGTCTTTGGGGACTTCGACGTCTTTCTGTTCGAAGATGACGTTGCCTTGCGCGTCAGTGATCTGAGCGAGGCGGAGATCCCATTCGAGTTCGTCGTAGGGAGAGACGCCGGGCTTGGTGAAGAAGCGGCGGAAGGAAAGGCCGGGAGCGGTCTTTTTGACGGCGGTGACGGATGAGGGGGCGACAGCGGTGGAATCGACGGAAGTAGTTTTGACCTCGGGCATTGATCTCTCCATTAATAATTAGATTCTATCTACGGTGGCCCGATTCGGCGTCCATGGGGGTGGAAGGGCGGAATTGGGCCGTACCCGAACGGGAAATTGTTCGGGGTAAAGCGGTTTGTTTTAAAGAACGTTTCTATCGCCCCGTTGGGGCTGGTGACTCAGGGGCTAAAGCCCCGGGTTGTTTCTGCTTCTAACGCGGCGCTGAAGCGCCGCTCTTCCACGGTACTTCATTGGTCACTTTTCAGGCGTCCCTACGGGACGCGGCTCTCTTCGTTCTCCTTTACCCGGCGTTGAAACGCCGGGCTATTGTCGGTCGTCCCTACGGGACTTGCCGGATCGCGGCGCTGAAGCGCCGCTCTTCCACGGTACTGCTTGGGTCAGTGGTACTCGATACATCTAAACCTCAGGGGCTAAAGCCCCCATTCATAAACGCATTTGACGGCACGACTGAAGTCGTGCCCTTCCCGGGCCTTTGCCAATTCCCGGGCCTTGCCAATTCCCGGGCTTTGCCGACTCCTTCGGTTTAGAAACCGGAGGGGAGGGGGTGAGGACAGTGAAGATTCTTGTCGGCTCCGGAATCGGGATGCGGGGGTGCGGGCGCAGAGTCCGTTTCTCGACCCGGCTGCGTTGCCCGGGCGGGGGATGGAATGCTGACGGCAGAGTCGGACAAGAGTGTCCGACCCACACGAGAGGCGCTCGCTTCGCTCGCTGGACCCCTCGACTCCGCTCGGGGCAGGCTCCCGAATGCGTCCGTCCCCACACGGGCTGTGGTCGCCACCCGGTCTGCGGTGAACTCCAGGGACGACTGGAAGTCGGCGGACAGGCCGGAGGCTTTTTCAGCGGAGGAAAGAATCCAGTGGTTGAGGGCGGTGCAGATACTGCGGCGCTGGGTCTGGTCTTCGATCACGACGAAGCGGAGGAAACAGAGTCCGGACGCGAGACGGTCGCGCATGGGATTGATGCGGGTGAACATGCGGTCGAGGGTGAAGGCCATGTCGTCGTCCTCGGAGAACTGGAGGATGGCGAGCATGCGGCGGACGGGGTGCTCAGCGGCTGAAGCCGCATCTTTCAGGGGGAGCGAATCGCAGCGCTGAAGCGCTGCGCCACCCAAAGGCCTGGGATTTGGGTCGACCGGAATCGCCTCAGCGGCTAAAGCCGACGAATTTCTTGCCGAAGTAACGGCACCCTTCGGCGCGCTTCGCTTGCTCAGGGCAGGCTCAGGACTGAAGTCGTGCCCTTCCCGGGCCGTGCTCACCCCGGGAGTTGTTGCGGTGGATGCTGCTGCCGAGCTTTGCTCGGCTGGACAGCCGGGGGCGGCTGTCCCCACATGGCCGGTTGTCCCCACATCGGTGTTGATGGGGCCGAGGTTCGCAACCTCCTCGGCGAGGGCGAAGATGCCGGGTTTGCTGGGGACGACGAGGAGGCTGTGAGGGGAATCGCAACGGAACCAGCGCGACCATTGCAGGCGGCGCGGGTCGATGGGACGATCAAAGCCGTGGCGAACCAGGGAATCGGTGACCAGGCGGGTTAAAGACTCCATCTCGGGCTCCTGAACCGGGCTTCGGGCTTCGGCTTTCGGGCTTCGGCCAGAAAGTTCAAAACTACGGTCCGGTGAAACAAGTTCTTGCTTACTGACTTAATTGCTTTTAGTCGTCCGCCGGGGGGAGGATCCGGGGGACGGCCACCGCACTGAAAAAACCCGGCTTCCGGCTACCGGCTTCCGGACCAGGAAGCCTCCAAACTCAGCCTTATGCCTTCGTTTTGTTACATTTACGGAGATGGCGCCGAGTCACCTCTGGCTTGGCGCCACGCCGCAAGTCCTACGGACTGCTCTCTTCTACTTCACCTGCCTGAAAGCCGCCCCGTTCCCGCGAGACGATTTTCAAAGGGCTATGGGATTGCAAAGTTACTCCCGCTTATTGTGCCTGTCAAGAGGGAAACACCACAGGTTGTATCCTCAGCAATGACGGGCTTGGTGCGGGGGTGGGGGAATCGTTTTCCACAAGGGGAATTCATGGTGTGTTCATAAATGCAGTGGCCAGCGGCCAGTTGCCAGTTGCCAGTTAATTCCCTTTGGACTCGGCATGGGGGAACGCTTAGAGGGAGCGAAGGGCTTGGGTGGGGTTGCGGCGGTCGGGGTGGGGTTGGGGAGATTTGCGGGTTAGCAGAGGCGAAAAAGTGGAGAGAGTCTTGGTGCGCTCGGGAGCTTGGTTCTGGCCGGCTAGCAGGGGCACGTAGATGTCTTCGAAGATTTGGCGAGGGGCGATGCGGAGAACGCCGTCGGAGGATTCGACGAGATAGTCGCCCTTGCGGCCGGAGTGTTGCCGGCCGAGAGAGTCGGTGAAGGAGAGGCTGGAGGTGAGTTGTTTGGCTTTGACGAGGAAGCGGGTGCGATAGGTGATCCATGGGTTCGTTGCTTTCATTGGTGCCAGCCGGTTCTTGATCAGTTCTCAGTTCTCAGTTTTTTTGGTTTTTAGTTTCGATATTGAATTTACGACTGGTCTTGGCGCTGGTGGCAGCCGGTTCTTGTCGTCGGCCGACTTCCCGATTCGTTCTCGATGAGAGGGCGAAATAAAATGTACGGGCGAAAGGGCGCGCGGTCAATTCAGTATTTTTGGTGCAGTTGAGGAAAATGTCAGGCGGGAATTTTCGTGGAGGTGCGGGGATTAAGGGCGGGGTCGGATATATCGCGCTAAGCGGCTTTGAGGGCGCGAGTTGGGTCTATGGGAAAGCGGAAGGGGGAAAATTTGGGAGAGTGGAGCGGCGGAATGTTCACAGGGGTTGCACAGGAAATGCAGAAGAGCAGCTGCCAGTTGCCAGCCGCCAGTTGTCAGTTGTCAGTTGTCAGTTGTGGAGTGGAGGTCCGCTCGCTTCGCTTCGCGGGACAGCCGAGGCGGCTGTCCTTACATGAGCAGAGGAGAACCATGCTTGCAATCGCTGTTCGAACTGTTGTGGGGCTGTGCTGACGGCGCCGCAGTGGTCGGCGTTGGGGACTTCCCAGAGGACTGTGTTGGGATTGCGCGAGTGAATGCGGCGGGAGTGGCGAAGGGGGATGTTGCCGTCGATCTGGCCGTGAATCAGGAAGACGGGAACTTTGGTGGCCGCGACCGCATCTTCTGGCGAGACTTGCCGCATGTCGAGGTGATATTTCCAGCGGACATAGAGGAAAGCGAATTCGACGACGGGGCGGAAGAGGGTGCGTCCGAACCAAGGGCCGAGGTGAAAGGGCTGACCCATGCGGTCATAGGCGATCTGGCGGAAGCTGGAGAAGGAAGATTCGGCGACGACGGCGCAGAAGCGGGTCTCGACGGCGAGAGACTGGAGGAGTTCGGCTGCGCCCATGGATTCGCCGAGCCCGAAGATGCAGTGGGGGTGAACCTGAGCGGAGAGAAAGTTGAACCACTGATGAATGTCGTTGCGTTCGAGAAGGCCGTAGGTGGCGAGTGAACCTCCGCTGATGCCGTGGGCGCGCGCGTCTGGGAGAAGAACGGTGAAGCCGTGAGCGAGAAGGAGCTGCGCGTATCCGGTCATGCCGATGCGATTATCGGCGAGGCCGTGGAAGAGAATGACGGCGTCGTCGTTGCTGGGATGGGGACGGATGATCCAAGCGCGGAGGGTGATGGCATCGGGCGTGGTGATGGAAACATCTGCGAGATCAGAATCGAGTTGGTGAGCGAGGTCATGCATGGTGGTTTCGTCTTCCGCGGATAGAGGACGGCGGGCGGGGTGGAGAGTTCCGTTGGCGACGAAGCTGGCAGCGATGAAACAGAATGTGAGATAGAGGGCGAAGAAGAGAAGGAAGCGGCGGGATCGTCGGGTTAGGCGCATGGGTGCCTAGAGGATGATACGAGTGGAGGGTGGTAGCAGTTCAGCTTTTGCGCGCGACGATGAGAATAATGTTCGCGGGAGGTTCCACATGAGTTGGGGAGAACGCCTTGAGACTGCTGAGAGACTGCAGGAGGTGTAGGCATCCTTCGACTGCGTGGCCGCTCCGCTTTCGCGGAGCGGCCACTGCGCTCAGGATGACAGTTTTCAGCAGAGATTCTCTTTCCGCTGAGGGTTTAGCGGTGAGCGAGAGCTGGTTCGTGGACGGATTTGCCGGACTTGTAGGCTTCGTAGCGGGCGTTGATTTCGTCCCAGTTGATTACGTTCCACCAGGCGGCTAGATATTCGGGGCGGCGGTTGTTGTATTTCAGGTAGTAGGCATGCTCCCAGACGTCGTTGCCGAAAATCGGGAAATGGCCTACTGAGATGGGACTGTCCTGATTGGGAGTGCTCATGATGTGGACTTCACCGCCGCCTTTGCCGGCGAGCCAGACCCAGCCGGAGCCGAATTGTTTTACTCCGGCGTCGTTGAACTTGGTTTGGAAATCCTTGAAGTTGCCGAAAGTCTTGGTGATGGCTTGAGCGATGGGGCCGGTGGGATCGCCGCCGCCTTTGGGCTTCATGATCTTCCAGAACATGGAGTGGTTGACGTGGCCGCCGCCGTTGTTGCGGACGGCGCCGCGAATGTCCTCGGGGATGGCGTTGAGGTCACGGATAAGATCTTCGGCGGACTTGCCGGCGAGTTCGGGATGTTTTTCGAGGGCCGCGTTGAGATTCTTGACGTAGGCGGCGTGGTGCATGTCGTGGTGAAGGGTCATCGTCTGCTTGTCGATGACGGGTTCGAGGGCGGCGTAATCGTAGGGCAGGGGCGGTAGTTCGTGAGCCATGATCTTTCCTCCAGAGTTTCTATTGTACTGATGACGGGATCGCGAGTGCGGATTCAGACGAAGCGGCGTCCAGCTTTGGATGACGGGGACGGTGGCACGGTTGCGAGGGATTGTATGTCTGCAGCGATAAAGACTGGGAAAATCTAGTTGGCAGGTGGGCCGAGGACTTCGCGGACTTTGCGGGAGAGGCTTTGCAGGGTGAAGGGTTTTTGCAGGAAGGCTCTGGGGGCATCGGCGGAGGCGTTGCTTTCGACGGCGTCCTGGGCGTAGCCGGAGAGATAGAGGACTTTGATGCCGGGGCGAGCGTGGACGAGTTGCTGGACGAGTTCGTGGCCGCTGAGACCGGGCATGACGACGTCTGTAATGACGAGGTGAAGGATGCCGGGGTGGCTGGCGGCGAGGGCGAGACCGGCGTTACCGTTCTCGGCTTCGAGCACGTGATAGCCGCGGGCTTCGAGCGTTTCGCGAACGAGCTGGCGGACGGACTCTTCGTCCTCGACGAGCAGGATGGTTTCCGAACCGCCGACGGCGGCGAGGGAAACGGGAGTGGCGCCGTGAGCCTCGGAGGGCTCGTCGACGCGGGGGAAATAAATGGTGAAGACGGTGCCGCGGCCGAGTTCGCTTTGGACGAAAACGTAGCCGCCGCTTTGTTTGATGATGCCATAGACGGTGGAGAGTCCGAGGCCGGTGCCTTTGCCTTTTTCCTTGGTAGTGAAGAAGGGTTCGAAGATGCGGGCCTGAGTGTCGCGGTCCATGCCGAGGCCGGTGTCGCTGACGGAAATCCTGATGTAGGGGCCGTTCCGGATGAAAGTATTTTCGGGGCGGTAGGAGTCGTCGAGGATGACGCTGGCGGTGCGGATGGAGATTTTGCCGCCGTTGGGCATGGCATCCTTGGCGTTGACCACGAGATTCATGATGACCTGTTCGAGCTGGCCGGCATCGGCGCGGGTGCAGCCGACGGCGGGGGCGAGATGGGTGACGAGTTCGACATTCTCGCCGATGAGCGGGCGCAGGAGACGCTCCATGTCTGCAACGATGGAGTTGACGTCGATGACTTTGAGTTCGAGAAGTTGTTTGCGGCTGAAGGCGAGGAGTTGGCGAGTGAGCGTGGTGGCACGATCGGAGGCCTGCTGAATGGCTGCGGCTTTAGAGTGGAGCGGGTCGCCGGGCGTGAGGCGGTCGAGGAGAACCTCGGTGTAGCCGCTGATGACCATGAGCAGGTTGTTGAAGTCGTGAGCGATGCCGCCGGCGAGGCGGCCGACGGCCTCCATTTTCTGGGCCTGGCGGAACTGGTCTTCGAGGACGCGGCGCTCGGTGATGTCTTCGGCGATGGCTTCGAGGACGTCGGCGGGCTCATTTTCGGTGGCGACGGCGCGGCCGCTGATGCGGACGGTGATGGCAGCGCCGTCCTTGCGCTTCCAGCGGACTTCAAAACCGTCCATGCGTCCGGTGCGGCGGAATTCGTCGACCAGGCGGGTGTATTCGGAGGGATCGAGGAAGACATCCTTTTGAGGAT
>Ga0302320_10031145_pt1 | contig 10133 bp, 7 predicted proteins | sample Bog_T0_3_FD_202130 | JGI IMG/M metagenome (GOLD analysis project Ga0302320, IMG submission 202130) | Peat permafrost microbial communities from Stordalen Mire near Abisko, Sweden - Bog_T0_3 | ecosystem: Environmental > Terrestrial > Soil > Wetlands > Peat | place: Sweden: Abisko, Stordalen Mire...
GTTCGGCGGCGGCATCGGCTACTCCGAATCCCAGAAATTCAGCCTGAACGGCAATTTCGTGCACAGCAATTTCATGGGCACCGGCGACCGCATCGCGCTCGAGATCAACGCGGGCAAGTACAGCAAAACCTACACGTTTGCTCACACCGATCCGTACACCACCATCGACGGCGTCGCGCGCACGACCTCCTTGACATATCGCGACATCACGCAATTCGTCGCGGCCGCCTCGAAGTTCTCCACCAAGCAATTGACCGGCGCCGTCAATTGGTCGTACCCCATCACCGAGTACCAATATCTGCAGATCGGCGCGTCGGCCAACAAGAACGAGCTGGTGGTGAGCCAGGGCTACAGCGCGCAGCAGGCCATCGATTGGGTGCAGCACAACGGCAACACCTTCACGCGCTTCCTCGACGATACCAACGGCGACGGAGTGGTCAACTCGCTCGACAGCCCCTATACGGTGTACGGCACCGACTTCTATTCCTATGAGCTCACCGGCGGCTGGAATTTCGATACCCGCAACCGCGCCTTGTTCGCGGACCGCGGCATGCACCTCGCGCTCTCAGGCCGCTACGCGCTGCCGTTCAGCGACGTCCGCTACTACGCGACCAACCTGCAGTTCCTGCAGTACATCCCGCTCTGGCGAAAATGGCTTTTGTCGTACAACGCCAGCGTCGATTACGCCGCGGCGCTCGGCAAGACCACCTTCCTGCCGCCGTACCTCAACTACTTCGCGGGCGGTCCCGACAGCGTCCGCGGCTATCGCGAGAGCACGTTGGGACCCCGCGACAACATCGGGATCGGCAATCCGTTCGGCGGCAACTTCCGCGTGATCAGCCGTTTCGAGCTCTTGTTCCCGGTGCCCGACAAGTGGAAAAGCGCCGCCCGCGTCAGTTGGTTCTACGACATGGGGAACGTGTTTTACACGGGCAATAGGGTCAAATTCCTGGGCGAGGACGACATTACGCCGGTCGATTATCACTTCAGTTATGATAAGCTGAAGAGATCGACCGGGATCGCGGTCCAGTGGCTGGCGCCGCTGGGCCTGTTCCGTTTTTCTTATGGTATTCCCTTGAACGCTTACCCTGGCGACACGGTGAGGTTCAACGACGAAACGGAGCGTTTCCAATTTTCCATCGGGCAGGCATTTTGACCGATCATCAATCGAGGTCCTAAAAACAAACATGTCGACTTTCAATCGCAGCATTGCGTTCTTGGCATTGGGCTTATGCGGCTTCCTCGCCGCCGGGCAGGCGAGCGCGGAGATCAAGATCGGCGTCGTCAATTTCCAAAAGCTGCTGGAAGATGCGCCGCAGACGAAGGCGGCGATGCAGACGCTGGAGAATGAGTTCGGGCCGCGCCGCCGCGAGCTGCTCACCATTCAGAATGACCTGAAGGCCAAGGACGAGAAGCTGCAGAAGGAAGGCGCGGTGATGTCGGAGAACGACCGCGCGACCGAAGAGAAGAAGCTGCGCGATCAGCAGCGCGAGTTCTCGCGCAAGGGCGGGGAATTCCAGGACGACGTGTCGACGCGCAAGAACGAAGAAATCGGCAAGGTGCAGCGCTACCTCGTGGGCGAGATCCAAACCTACGCAAACGCCCAGGGTTTCGACCTGGTGCTGGGTGACGGCGTGTTCTTCGCCAAGCCGCCGCTCGATATCACGGCTGCCGTGCTGGCCGTGCTCACCAGCAAGCCGGCGACGCTGCCCGCACCGGCGAAAGCGCCCGCACCGGCCAAGCCGACCACGAACAAGTAGCGCTCAGCTCCGTGTTCCAGTGCTCGCGGACTACAGCCTAGGCGAGTTGGCAGTACGCTTCGGCTTGGAGCTGCGGGGCGCTCCTGACACCCGGGTGTCGCGGGTGGCGACGCTGTCCCAGGCTGCCCCCGGGACCCTGAGCTTCCTCGCCAACTCGCGCTATCGCAGGAATCTGGCGTCGACGCGGGCGAGCGCCGTGGTGGTGTCGGCGGCCGAGGCCGAAGGCTGTCCGGTCGCGGCATTGATCGCCAAGAACCCCTATTTGAGCTATGCGCGCATCGCCGAATTGATGTACCCCGAGCCGCGGGGAGTGCCCGGCGTTCACGCGACGGCGGTGGTTTCCTCCGGCGCGCGTGTCCCGGCATCGGCCCGGGTGGGTCCTCTCGCAGTCATCGAGGACGGGGTCGAACTCGGCGAGCGAGTGGACATCGGGCCGGGCTGCATCGTGCAAACCGGCAGCCGGATCGGCGATGACACCCGGCTCGTCGCGCGGGTCAATCTGTACCCGGGCGTCTTGATCGGCCGGCGCTGTCTCGTGCACGGCGGCGCGGTCATCGGTGCGGACGGTTTCGGCTTTGCACCGGATGAGGGCGCGTGGGTCAAGGTGCCGCAGGTCGGCAGCGTGCGGATCGGCGACGATGTGGAAATCGGCGCGAATACGACCATCGATCGCGGTGCGATCGATGATACGGTGGTTGAACACGGCGCCAAGCTGGACAATCAGATTCAAGTCGGCCACAACGTGACCATCGGCGCTCACACGGCGATCGCCGCCTGCACGGGGATCTCCGGCAGCACGACGATCGGCGAGCGCTGCATGATCGGCGGCATGGTCGGCTTTGCGGGTCATCTGACGATCGCCGACGATGTCGTGGTCACCGGCTGCAGCCTGGTGAGCGCGTCGATCAAGGAGCCCGGCAGTTACTCGAGTGGTATGCCGACGGTCCCCTCGCGCGCGTGGCGGCGCATGGTGGCAAGCTTGCGGCGATTGGCTGAAAAGGAGCGATGATGGCGGAACCTTGCAAAATGGATATCGAAGCGATCATGCGGCAGCTGCCGCACCGGTATCCGTTTTTGCTGGTCGATCGCGTGCTCGATTGCCAGGCGGGGCAATACGTCCACGCGCTGAAGAACGTGACGTTCAACGAGCCGTTCTTCCCCGGCCATTTCCCGCACCGGCCGCTGATGCCGGGGGTCATGATCATCGAAGCGCTGGCGCAAGCCTGCGGAATCCTGGCGTTCAAAACCGTCGAAGTGGTGCCGGACTCCGACACGCGGTTCTATTTCGTCGCGATCGACAACGCGCGCTTTCGCAAGCCGGTCGAGCCCGGCGACCAGCTGTTGCTCAAATGCGTGCTGAAGCGGGCGTTCAAAGGCATCTGGAAATTCGACTGCTCGGCGTCGGTGGATGGCGCCGAGGTGGCGTCGGCGGAGATCATGGTTGCGCCGGAGACCAAGGCGCCGGCAGCCAAGGCGCGGGGACCGAAGCCAGAGGGTGGAGGAGAGCGCGGATGATCGATTCGCGCGCGGTGGTGTCGCCGCAGGCAAGACTTGCCGCGAATGTCGACATCGGACCTTTCAGCGTGATCGGCGCGGATGTGGAAGTGGGGGCCGGGACGTGGGTCGGACCGCACGCGGTGATCAACGGTCCGACGCGCATCGGCGTGGACAACAAGATCTACCAATTCGCCTCGATCGGCGATGCGCCGCAGGACAAGAAATACAAGGGCGAGCCCACTCGGCTGGAAATCGGCGACCGCAACGTGTTTCGGGAATCGGTCACGGTCAACCGCGGTACCGTGACCGGCAACGGTGTCACCCGCATCGGCAGCGACAATCTGCTGATGGCGTATTCGCACGTTGCGCACGATTGCCGCCTGGGCGATCAAATCGTCATGGCGAATTGCGCGACCTTGGGCGGCCACGTGGAACTCGGCGATTGGGTGATCATGGGCGGCCTCTCCGCCGTGCATCAATTCACCAAGGTGGGCGATCACTGTTTCCTGGCGCACAACTCCATGGTGACGCGGGACGTGCCGCCCTATGTGATGGCGGTGGGCCGTCCCGCGGTCCCGCATAGCGTGAATTCCGAGGGTCTGAAACGCCGCGGGTTCTCGGAAGAACAGATCCGCAATATACGCCGCGCATACCGCGTGCTGTACCGGTCCGGGCTCAAACTGCAAGCGGCGTTGGAGCAGCTCGAGGTCGCGGCGGCGACGCAGCCGGAAGTGCGGCCGTTCATCGAGTTCATCAAAAACAGCTCTCGCAGCCTCGTCCGCTAGGGGTAGGTGCCGGTGCCGCTGCGCGTGGGACTGGTCGCGGGCGAGGCGTCGGGCGATACGCTCGGGGCGGCGTTGATCGATGCCTTGCGCCGGCTCGAACCGGATGCCGAATTCTTCGGCGTCGCCGGTCCGAAGATGCGCGCAGCCGGCTGCGAGATGTGGGAGCCCTCCGACTCCCTTGCCCTGATGGGTCTGTTTGAAATCGTGCGCGAGCTGCCTCGGCTGCTCAAGCTGCTCTCGCGGCTGCGACGCGCGTTCATCGATGCGCGCCCGGACGTATTCGTCGGGATCGACGCGCCCGACACCAATCTGCGCCTGGCCCGCGGCCTGCACGCTGCGGGCATCCCGACCGTGCAGTACGTCAGTCCGCAGGTCTGGGCCTGGCGCCAAAGCCGCGTGCACGGCATTCACGAATCCGTCGATCTGGTGCTTTGCCTGCTGCCGTTCGAGAAGCAGTTCTACGACGACCAGGGCGTGGCGGCAGAGTTCGTCGGCCATCCCCTCGCCGACGCGATCCCGCTGCATCCAGACCGCGCGGCAGCCCGCGCCGCGTTGAAGCTTCCCGCCGACGCACAGGTCGTGGCGCTGCTTCCGGGAAGCCGGCGCGGCGAGGTCACGCGGCTGGCGGACGACTTTGCGGCCACGGTCGCCTGGCTGGCGCGGCGCAAACCCGAGCTCGAGTTCATCGCACCCATGGCCAACCCGGCGGCCCGCGATATCTTTTCACGGGCGTTGGCGCGCCAGGCACCCGGTATTGCGGTGCGCCTCATCGACGGGCAAGCTCAGAGCGCACTGATCGCCTGCAATGCGGCGCTGGTGACCTCGGGAACGGCGAGTCTGGAGGCGGCGCTGTGCAAGCGCCCGATGACCGTCGTGTACCGGCTCGGCGCGCTGACCGCGTGGGTGTTGACGCGCCTGAAACTGGTCAAATCGAAGTTTTTTGCACAACCGAATCTGCTTGCGGATCGGCGCGTCGTCGGCGAATATTTTCAGGAACAAATCGACCCGGAGTTGCTGGGAGCGGAGCTCTTGATGTGGCTCAGTGATGCGGGGCGGCGTGGCGAATTGGAGCAGGAGTTCTTGCGGCTGCACGTCGATCTGAAACGTGACGCCAGCGCCCGCGCTGCGCAGGCGATCATGAATCTGTTGCGCAAGCGGCGCGCCGCCGCGCCCGCGGAATCGGCTTGATCCTGCGCACCGCAGGCGTCGATGAAGCCGGACGCGGCCCGCTCGCGGGACCTGTCGTCGCGGCAGCCGTCGTGCTCGGGCGCGGCCGGTCCATCGCCGGCCTCGCCGATTCGAAGGTTTTGAGCGCCGAGACACGGACCCGGTTGAGCGGAGAAATCCGCCGGCGCGCGCTCTGCTTCGGAATCGGCTGGGCCGACCCGGCCGAGATCGATGCGCTCAATATCCTGCATGCGACCTTCCTCGCGATGCGCCGGGCCATCCTCTCCATGCCCGTGTGCCCGCATCGCCTGCTCATCGACGGCAATCGGCTGCCCCGCCTGGAAGGGCTGGGGCCCATCACGGCACGCGCCATCATCGGCGGAGATGCGACCGAGCCGTCGATCAGCGCCGCCTCGATTCTGGCGAAGACCGCCAGAGATGAGTATATGGATCAAATGCATACGATCTATCCTCAATATGCTTTCGCAAGTCACAAGGGTTACGCGACCGAGCTGCATCGGCGTCGCTTGGCCGAGCACGGTCCTTGCCCGCTGCATCGGCGCAGTTTTGCCCCGATCGAGTCGCTGCTCGGCTCCGCCGATGGCGCCGCCGAGTGGAACTCCGATTTAGAATGGATGGCGGATGCCCAACTCGAATCTTTGGAGGGCTAGAGCGCGGTGACTCAGTTTGTCCATTTGCGGCTGCACACCGAGTATTCGCTCATCGACGGCATCGTGCGCGTGCCGGAATTGATGGCCGCCGCCGCCGCCGCGCACATGCCGGCGATTGCCCTCACCGACCAGAGCAATTTGTTCGCCATGGTCAAATTCTATAAAGAAGCGCTCCTGGCGGGCGTCAAACCCATCATCGGCGTCGATGCGTGGATTCGGGAGCCGGGCGAACGCACGCCGCCGTCGAGACTGGTGTTCCTCTCCCAGAATTTGGCGGGCTATCGGCATCTGACCCAGCTCGTCACGCGCTCCTTTCTCGAGGGGCAGCAGCGCGGGCCGCCGATGCTGGAGCGCAGTTGGCTCGAACCCTCCGTGCTAAAGGGCCTCATTGTCTTGTCCGGCGGGTCGGAGGGCGACATCGGGCAGGCGTTGACCCGCGGCAACGCGGAGGAAGCCGTTCGCTGTCTGACGCGCTGGCAAAGTCTGTGTGGCGACCGGTTTTATCTCGAGGTGCAGCGTACCGGGCGCCGCGGGGAGTCGGTCTATTCCGAGGCTGTGATGGATCTGGCGCGCGAACGCGGGGCGCCCGCCGTTGCGACCAACGATGTGCGGTTTCTGGCGCGCACCGAGTTCGAGGCGCACGAGGCCCGCGTCTGCATCCGCGAGGGCGCGCAGCTTGCCGATCCGAGCCGGGCGCGGCGCTACTCGGAGGAGCAGTATCTAAAGACGCCGCAGGAGATGAGCGAGCTGTTCGCGGACGCCCCCGAGCTCATTCGCAACAGCGTCGAGATCGCGAAGCGCTGTTCGCTGGAAATCAAGTTGGGCGCTTCGATGCTGCCGGCGTATCCGGTCCCGGCGGGCAGCACCACCGAGGGCTTTCTGCGCGAGGAGTCCGCGCGCGGGTTGGCGGCGCGCCTCGCGGAGGCGCTGTCGCTGCGCGGTGTGGCGCGCGATGCCGCGGCCTACGCCGCGCGCCTCGAGCTCGAGCTCGGCGTCATCTGCAGCATGGGGTTCGCGGGATACTTTCTGATTGTGGCCGATTTCATCCGCTGGGCGCGCGAAAATGGCGTGCCGGTCGGTCCGGGCCGCGGTTCGGGCGCGGGATCGCTGGTGGCATTCGTACTCGGCATCACCGATCTCGATCCGATCGAACACGATCTTCTGTTCGAACGATTCTTGAATCCGGAACGGGTGTCGATGCCGGATTTCGACGTGGACTTCTGCATGGAGGGCCGCGACCGCGTCATCGAATACGTCGCCAACAAATACGGCCGTGAACGGGTGTCGCAGATCATCACTTACGGCACCCTTGCGGCCAAGGCGGTGATCCGGGACGTCGGGCGGGTGCTCGGCCACAACTACGGCTACGTGGACAAGATCGCCAAGCTCGTGCCGTTTGAAATCGGCATCACGCTCGACAAGGCTCTCGAGCAGGAAGAGGAACTCAAGCGGCTGTACACGGGCGATGCGGAAGTGCGCGATCTCATCGATCTCGCGCGGGCGCTCGAGGGGCTGGCCCGCAATGCCGGCACCCACGCCGGAGGGGTGGTCATCGCCCCGTCGGTGCTCACCGATTTCACGCCCCTGTACTGCGAAGAGGGCAGCACGACTCCGGTCACGCAATTCGACAAGGACGACGTCGAGGCCGCCGGGCTGGTCAAGTTCGACTTTCTCGGGCTGCGCACGCTGACCATCATCGAATGGGCGGTGCGCGACATCAACGCGGCGCGCGCAGCCGCGCACGAGCCGCCGGTGATCATGAGCGCTCTGCCGATGGATGACACGGTGACCTACCAGCTCTTGAAGAGCTGCAAGACGACCGCGGTGTTCCAGCTCGAATCGCGCGGCATGAAGGACCTCATCCGCCGTCTTCAGCCCGACCGCTTCGGCGACATCGTAGCCTTGGTCGCCTTGTTCCGGCCAGGCCCGCTGCAGTCGGGAATGGTCGAAGATTTCATCGCGCGCAAGCACGACACCACCGGCGCGACCATCGACTACCTGCATCCGGATTTGAAGCCGGTGCTCGAGGCGACCTACGGCGTGATCCTGTATCAGGAGCAGGTCATGCAGATCGCGCAAATCCTCGCCGGCTATACGCTGGGCGGCGCGGATCTACTGCGCCGCGCGATGGGCAAGAAAAAAGCCGAGGAAATGGCCAAGCAGCGTTCGGTGTTCGTGAGCGGCGCGGTGGCACGCGGCGTGCGCGAGGCGCAGGCGACGCACATATTCGATTTGATGGAAAAATTTGCGGGGTATGGCTTCAACAAGTCGCACTCGGCCGCCTACGCGGTGCTTTCCTATCAAACGGCGTGGCTCAAGGCGCACTATCCCGCGGCATTCATGGCGGCCGTGCTCTCGTCCGACATGGACAAGACCGACAAGGTCGTGACGCTGATCGACGAATGCGCGAGCATGAACCTGACGGTGGATCCGCCGGACGTGAACGAATCCACCTTTGCGTTCCGCGTTGCAGGTCCGATGAGCATCCGTTTCGGGCTGGGCGCCATCAAGGGTGTGGGCGAATCCGCCGTGCAGGCGATCATCGAGGAGCGCACCGCCCGGGGGCGCTTCGAGTCTCTGCCCGATCTGTGCCGGCGGATCGATTTGCAGCGGGTCAATCGACGCGTGTTCGATGCGCTGATCAAATCAGGCAGCCTCGATCGGATCGGCCCGAACCGCGCATCGCTGAGTGCGGAGTTGGACCGCGCGATGCACCTCGGCGAGCAGAACTCGCGCGCAACGAGCGTCGGACAGGTGGACCTGTTCGGCTTGAGCGCCGCCGAGAATCAAGCCGTCGCCGACTGGAGCGAGGCCCAGAGACTCGCCGGCGAGCGCGAAACCCTGGGTTTATTCTTGAGCGGCCACCCGATCACGCCCTATGAACCCGACCTGAAATTTCTGGTGAGTGCGCGCTTGGTCGATGTCGGCGGCCCGAAACCCGCGGCGGTGCCCGGAGAGCGCCCATGGGGCCAGGGCAAGCCCGCCACCGTCGCCGGTCTGGTGCTGGAGATCCGCCGCCGGCCGAATCGCGTGACGCTGATCTTGGACGATCGCAGCGCACGGCTCGAAGTGAGTCTCTATGAGGAAACCTTCCAGCAGTACCGCGATATCATCGTCAAGGATGCGATCCTGATCGTCGAGGGCACCTTGCGCTTCGATGATTTCATCGAGGCCTGGCGCCTGCAGGCCAAGACCTTGATGGACATCGACCGCGCGCGCGAGCGTTTCGCGCGCCGACTGTGGCTGCGATGGCCCGCCGATTTCGACGGACCCCAGGGCATGGGCCGGTTCGAGGAGCTGCTGAAGCCCTACCTGAAGGGCCCCTGCGGGGTCAGCGTGGCGGTGGCGCGCGCGGACTACACCGGGCGGCTCAATCTGGCGGATGCCTGGTCGGTGCGGCCCTCGCGCGAGCTTCTGGATAAACTATCGGCGCTGGTGGGACGCGACGGGTGGTATTTGGTGTATGGTCCGCGTAACGATATTCGTGGGGAGGAAACATCTTCATGGCGATGAATTTTCTGGAATTTGAACAGCCGATCGCGGAGCTCGAGGCCAAGATCGAGGAACTCAAATTCCTGGGCTCCGATGAGAGCCTCAACATCGCCGACGAGGTCAAGCGGCTGCAATCGAAGAGCCGCGCGTTGACCAGCAGCATCTTCTCGAATCTATCGCCGTGGCAGATCACGCAATTGGCGCGCCACCCGCAGCGCCCCTACACCTTGGATTATGTGTCGCTGATCTTCACCGATTGGCAGGAATTGCACGGCGACCGGATGTACAGCGACGATCTCGCGATCGTCGGCGGCTTTGCGCGCCTGGAGGGACTGCCGGTGATGCTGATCGGCCACCAGAAAGGCCGCGATACCAAGGAGCGGGTGCGCCGCAACTACGGCATGCCGAAACCTGAGGGCTACCGCAAAGCCCTGCGCCTGATGAAGATGGCCGAGCGATTCCGCATGCCGATCATCACCCTGATCGACACGCCGGGCGCCTACCCGGGCATCGGCTCCGAGGAGCGGGGACAAAGCGAAGCCATCGCGCGCAATCTGTTCGAAATGTCGAATCTGGCCGCGCCCATTTTATCGGTGGTCATCGGCGAAGGCGGATCCGGCGGCGCGCTCGCCATCGGGGTGTGCGACCGGCTGGTCATGCTGCAGTTCAGCGTGTATTCGGTGATTTCGCCGGAAAGCTGCGCATCGATTCTGTGGAAGAGCACCGACAAGAAGGAAATCTCCGCCGACGCCATGGGTGGA
>Ga0302320_10031149_pt1 | contig 10132 bp, 9 predicted proteins | sample Bog_T0_3_FD_202130 | JGI IMG/M metagenome (GOLD analysis project Ga0302320, IMG submission 202130) | Peat permafrost microbial communities from Stordalen Mire near Abisko, Sweden - Bog_T0_3 | ecosystem: Environmental > Terrestrial > Soil > Wetlands > Peat | place: Sweden: Abisko, Stordalen Mire...
CAACCCAAGTCCGCGCGCGATGATGCCGCGCAGCACTTCCGTCGTGCCGCCCTGAATGGTGAGCTTTGGCGCGGTCTTGATCGCAAACGCCAGCTGGTTCTCCAGGGTTTCGTGGTTCGATGCCTCGGGATCGACGAAGGCGGCGAGATCGCGGACCCGGTGCGGCAATTGCTGCTCCCAGACCGTACCGATGTCCTTGACGATGGAAGCTTCCACCACCGGCTCCTTGCCTGCCTGCAGCATGCCTGCGACCGAGACCGACATCCGCCGCATGGTGTGCAATTGCGCCACCAGCCGGCCGATGCCCTCGGCGCTGCGGGTATCGGGATTGTTTCCGACCGCGCGCACCAGTTCGGTCAGCACGTAATAGGTTTCCAGGAAGCGTTCCGGCCCGGAGCGTTCATAGGCGAGTTCGCTCGTTGCCTGCTTCCAGGCGCCGTCGATCTCGCCGAGCACGTGATCGTCGGGCATGAAGGCGTCGGTGAACACCACCTCGTTGAATTCGAACTGGCCGGTGATCTGGCCGATCGGGTTGACCTTGATGCCCGGAATCTTCATGTCGACCAGAAACTGCGTCAGCCCGTGACGGCGGTTCTCCTTGGTCGACGGCGAGGTGCGGAAGATCGCGATCATGTAGTCGGCGATGTGGGCCGACGAGGTCCAGATCTTGGTGCCGTTGATGAGCCAGCCGCCGTCGGTCTTGGTCGCCTTGGTCTTGGCCGCGAACAGGTCGGAGCCGGAATTGGGCTCGCTCATGCCGATGGCGAAACACACTTCGCCGCGGCAGATCCGCGGCAGGATGTCCATCTTGATATGCTCGGGGGCGTATTTGAGCAGCACCGGGCCGCTTTGGCGATCGGCGACGAAGAAGCGCCGCGTCGGCGCGTTGGCGACGCGCATTTCCTCGGTCACCACATAGCGCTCGAGGAAGGAACGCTCGTGGCCGCCATATTTCTTCGGCCAGGTCATGCCGAGCCAGCCGCGCTCGCCGACCCGGCGGGAAAATTCCGGCGCATCATTGTCCTCGCGCTGCGGCTGGTGCGGATCGAAGGTGCCGGCGGCGATTTCCTCGGCGAGGAACGCGCGCACTTCCTTGCGCAGCTTCTCGCATTCGGGCGGCAGGCGGATCGGATCGAAACGAAGGGCTGCGGTCATTTTCTGGTCCCGGATGCGGAAATTCTCTTCACCCTCCCCTGGAGGGGGAGGCATAGGCGGCCTTCGGCCGCCGTCTTTTGAGAACGCCGATGCTTCGCATCGGCTATGGCGACTGAAAGGAGCGGCGGGGTGGAGTGACGGTCTCTCATCTCGAAAGCCGCCCGAGTTGAGAGATCACCCCACCCCGTCTCGCATTTCGCTGCGCTCCATGCGAGCCGACCCTCCCCCTCCAGCGGAGGGTAAGTGCGACGCCAGTCGGTGAACGAAGTCGCCCGTTGCGATGGGTTCATTGCCATCTTCTATCTCGACGCCACCAGCGGCCACAATTCGTCGGCGCCGCGCGCGGCGACGAGCTTGCCGAGTTCCACCGCCCAGTAGCTCTCGGAGCCGAAATCGTCGCGCCAGGCGAGTGCGCGCAAGGAGTAGCGATGCAGGATATGCTCGATGGTGAAGCCGATGGCGCCGTGCACCTGATGGGCGATCGCGGCGCCCTTTTCGGCCGCTTCCGAGCAGCGGATCTTGGCGGACGCGGCTTCGAGGAACACCTCGTCGTCGAAGGATGTGGCGTTGGCGATGGCGTCGGCGGCGGATGTCGCGGCCGCCAGCGCCGCCGCCGACTCGCCGGCGAGTTTCGCCAGATTGTGCTGCACCGCCTGGAATTTTGAAATCTTCTTCTCGAAGGCCACCCGCTCGTTCGAATAGCGCACGCTGATGTCGAGCATGGTTTCAAGGCTGCCTGCAATCTGCAGGCTTCGCACGACCCCGCCCATCAGCATCAAGCGGGCCTGGTCGAAATCCTTCGGCGCCGGCTCGATCGCGATCGGCTGCGCCTTGTTGAAGGTCACCGTATCGCTGCCGTCGTTCCCAAGATTGAGGCCGGGATCGATCCGGCAGGCGGTCGCATCGACCAGCGCGATCGACAGGCCGCCGGCGCCGGCAGCCAGCACGGCGATGTGCCGGGCGTCGCGGGCAAAGGCAACGCCGCGCGCGCGCCCCGACAGGGTGCCGTCGGCATTGAGCGTGATGCGGTCCCTGGGGCTGGCCGGCGCCACCGTCATCATGCCCCCGGGAGACGCGATTTTCGCCTGCGCCAGCAGCCATCCTGCCAGCATGGTTTCGGCGAGCGGCACCGCGATGGCGGCGCGCCCGGCCGCGCTCAAGACGCTGAAACCTTCGGCGAGGCTTGCGCCCGAGCCGCCGCAATCCTCAGGCACCCACGACAGCGGCAGGCCGGCCTCGGTCAGCGCCTGCCACAGCGGCGCTTTCCACTCGCCGTTGCTGTCGCGGTTGATGGTTTGCGCGTCGGCGAGATCGGCGAATATCTTTTCCGCGGTCTCGGCGACAATGTTCTCACTCTCCGCCACAGCGTTCCCCGTTTCGAATTTTGACGCAGACTTCGGTCTTGGCCATCCGGCCCGGGCCTTGGCTGCCGTCTTTTCTTGCACCCGATGATGGGGAAAAGCCACCGTCCTGACAAGCGCCGATGTCCGCAAGGCTGCCTGCAGTGACGACATGAAAGGCGAGGCCGCCGGCGTTAATTCCGGGCGACGGAGTTTTGCCGATTTGCAGGCATTTGTCGGCACGCTATGGTGATTCGCCGTCATAACGTGCAGCTCAAGAATCACCGCGGGGAAATGCGATGTCGAAGGATGGTATGTGCGCGATCGTAACGGGTTCGGCGTCGGGCCTGGGGGCTGCGACCGCGGCGATCCTCGCCAAGGGCGGCGCGCGCCTCGTCGTCAACTATTCCTCGAGCCAGAAGGAAGCCGAAGCGACCGCCGATCTCTGCCGCAGCGCCGGCGGCGAGGTGGTGGTGGTGCAGGGGGATGTGTCGCGTGACGAGGACTGCAAGAAGATCGTCGCGGCGGCAGCGCCCTGGGGGCGTCTCGATGCGCTGATCAACAACGCCGGCACCACCAAGCACGTGGCGCACGGCAAGCTCGACGAGCTGTCGGCGGAGGATTTCCAGCGTATCTTCGGCGTCAACACCATCGGCCCGTTCCAGATGGTGCGGGCGGCGAGGTCTTTGCTGGAAGCCGGCGCCAAGGCTACGGGGCGCGCCTCCGCGGTCGTCAACGTGTCGTCGGTCGCCGGCATCAGCGGCGGCGGCTCCTCGATCGCCTATGCCGCCAGCAAGGGCGCGCTGAACACCATCACCTTATCGCTGGCGCGCGCGCTGGCGCCCTTGATCCGCGTCAACACCGTCTGTCCCGGCTATATCGACACGCCCTGGTTCACCAAGGGCCGCGGCGAGGCCGGCGCCAAACTGGTGCGCGACAATGTTGTGGCGAAAACGCCGCTCAAGGTTGCCTCAACGGCGGAGAATCTCGCGGCGCTGGTGTGCTTTCTGGCGACGTCAGCATCGAGCAACATGACCGGCGAAGTGGTGCGGATGGACGCCGGGATGCATCTGGTTTTGTGAATATCGTCATTCCGGGGCGATGCGAAAGCATCGAACCCGGAATCTCGAGGTTCCGGGTCTGATCCTTCGGACCATCCCGGAACGACAATCACATCGTCATTTCACGCCGGAATCGTGGATCACGCCGCTTGCCACCAGCCGGTTCCAGATGAACAGCACCACCAGCGCGCCGATGGTCGAGGTGATGAAGCCGGCGCCCTGATCCGGGCCGTAATGGCCGATCGCCTGGCCGATGAAGGTCGCGAGGAATGCGCCGACGATGCCGAGCACCGTGGTCAGGATGAATCCGCTGGGATTGTTCGGGCCCGGCGACAGCAATCGCGCGATAATTCCCGCGACAAAGCCGACGATGATGATCCAGATAATGCCGCTCATGGCTGCCGTCCTTTTTCGAGAAAAAAGCAGGGTTCAAAATCTTGATGACCGGCGTCAAAGCCGGCCTGACAGTTCGCTTTCGGTCGGCAGTCGTCCGTCCGGCGTCAAGTGGTCGACGACGTCGGGCAAATGCTGGCTGAGACCCGAAAGCAATTCCTCGCGCGACAGCCCGCTTTGCGCCATCAGGCCATTGATCTGATCGGCGCCGAGCGCATTGGCGAGGTCATTGGGTGAAATCGACTTGTTGGGGCCGGGGCCGACCCATGAATTGGCAGTCTCGCTTTGGCCGCCCTGCTGCAATTGCTTGAGCAGGTCGCCGAGCCCGCCGCTGATCACGCTTCCGGCCGCGCCGCCCGCGAGCAGGCCGCCGAGGCCACCGGTCAAAAGGCCGCCGAGCCCTCCGCCCGATCCGCCGCCGGCATTCGCCGGTACCGGCGATGGCGCCGGCGCCGGGCTTGCGCCGGGCTGGCCGCCGAAATGCTTGACCGCCTTGTAGGCCAGCAGCGCGAGGATCGCCATCGTCATCGGCGACATCCCGCCGCTGCCTTGTGCGCTCGGAGTGCTCGGGCCACGCGGGCCGTTCTGCATCCCGTTGAGTACGTCGAGTAAACCCATGGCTATCTCCTGATGCGTGCCCGCCCGCCGGCGAAACATACCGGCGCGCCATGACGGTTACAAGGCGCCGAAGCTTTCCAATGGGGCGTCAAACGCGGAAGTCTGCTATCGAGCTTCGCATCGAGGGATGGAATGGCGGGATGATTCTGGACAGGCCGATCGTTGTCGCCGGTGCCGGCAGCATCGGCTGCTTTGTCGGTGGCATGCTGGCGGCCGCTGGCCGCCGCGTCGCGTTGCTGGCGCGTGCGCGTGTGATCCACGATATTGAAGCCTGCGGGTTGCGGCTGACGAGTTTTGACGGCTCCGAACGCCAGATCGCCGCCAACGAGCTGACACTGTCCGAGGATGCGCAGATCCTTGGCGTTGCCGGCGTGGTGCTGGTGACCGTCAAGAGCGCCGACACGCGTGGGATCGCCGATCTGATTGCGCGGCATGCGCCGCCCGATGCCGTCATCATCAGCCTGCAGAACGGCATCGGCAATGTCTCGGTGCTGCGCCGGCGGTTGCCGGGGCGCCGCGTGCTGGCGGGAATGGTGGGGTTCAACGTGGTCGCGCCGGGAGAGGGACGATTTCACCGCGCCACCTCGGGCGATATCGTGATCGAACGCGATCAGGCCGGCACCTCGGCGCGGCTGTCGGTGCCGGGCCTGCGGATGCGTGCCTCCGGCAATATCGACGGCGTGCGATGGGGCAAGCTGCTGCTCAATCTCAACAACGCGCTCAATGCGCTGGCCGATCTGCCACTGCGCCAGCAGCTCGCTCAGCGCGGCTGGCGCGTGCTGTTCGCCGACCAGATGGCGGAAGGTCTCGCCGCGATGCGGGCGGACGGCATTCACCCGGTGTCGTCGACCCCGATCCCGGCGGGCTGGACGCCGGCCTTGCTGCGGTTGCCGGACGCGGTGTTCTCCGCGTTGCTGGGGCGGACCATGAAGATCGATCCGCAGGCGCGCTCGTCGATGTGGGAAGACCTGCAGCGCGGCCGCCGCACCGAAATCGATTACCTGCAAGGCGTCATCACCGAAATCGCCGACCGCAGAGGGCTCGAGGTGCCGCTGTCGCGCCGGGTGGTGGCGCTGATCAGGCGCGCCGAGGCCGCCGGTCAAGGCTCGCCAAAGCTGACGCCCGAGCAGATCCGGTGGGCGGATCGCTGAAGCCGGCGGCCGAAGCCGGATGGCCGCATGTGTTAACAACTGATCTACGCCGGCGTTACAATTCGAGCAATATCGCTAGAATCCGGCAAATGATTCGCCGCTATGGTCGTGTATCTTTTCCGGAAAGCGACAGGACTGCTTCAACATGCGAGATTCGCGATTTCCAGTCCGACTGTCCGCACTGATTTCCCGTTTTCGGCGCGATAAAAAAGCCAATCTCGCCGTCATCTTCGCGATCGCGCTGCTTCCGATCCTGGAAGCGATCGGCTGCGCTACCGACTATTCGCTCGCCGTCCGTGTGAAGTCAAAGCTGCAGGCCGCCGCCGACGCCGCCAGTGTTGCGGCGGTGTCCCAGAGTTCTCCCGGCTATGCGGCGGCCGAGGTGATGTCCGGCAACGGGTCGGTCGCCGCCGGCGTCACCGACGCCAACAACGTCTTCAACGGCAATTTGAGCGGGGCCACCGGCTACACCGGGTTGCTCGTGACCAGCACCGTCACGAAAACCTCCGCAACGCTGGCTTCCAACGTCCAGTTCAGCGCCAACGTTCCGGTCACCTTCATGAAGGTGATCGGCTGGAATTACATGACGGTCACAGGCGATTCCAAATCGAGCTCCTCGCTGCCGCTGTATCTGGATTTTTACCTGATGCTGGACGTCTCGGGATCGATGGGATTGCCGTCGACCAATGCCGAGCAGACGCGGCTCGCTGCGGTCAATCCGGACAATTTCGGGAATTATCCCACCGGCTGCACGCTGGCGTGCCATTTTGCGACGCAGGACGTCTGCACCACCAGCACCCAGAAATACCCTACCAACAATTATTGCCTGGGCTATCCGATATCGCGCGTCAGCTATAGCGGATACCAGAACCTGATCTCCTCCAACAGCGGCCATCTGCCGAATTCGATGGTTTCCGGCTTGCCGAATTCGCTGTACTCGACCCTGTCGCCGGTCTCGTCCTGCCCGACCGACGGCACCGACGCCTGTATCCAGCTGCGCGCCGACGCGGTCGGCTACGCCGTGAACCAGTTGTTCGTTACCGCAAACAGCGTCGAGAAGGTTACCAATCAATTCCGGATCGGCCTGTACCCCTTCATCCAGTATCTCTACGCCTATTTTGCGCTGACCAGCAGCATCAACGGCTCTCCGACCAGTTCTTCGACCATCAACTACGCCGCCGCAAACCTCGCCTCGCAGCTTGATACCAATACCAATTCAGGCCTCGGCTCCGGTGGCACGCATTTCGAGAATGCGTTTTCCACGATGAATTCCACGATCACCAGCGTGGGCGACGGCAGCGCCTACAACAATACGCTGCCTTACGTCTTCCTGGTCACCGACGGCGCCGAGGATCCCCAGACCAAAGGGCTCAACGGCGGCGGCTGGTCCGGAAGCAACCACGCCACCGTGTTGGATCCGGTGGCACAATGCGGGCCGCTCAAGAATCGCGGCATCATCGTTTCCGTGCTTTATATCCCCTACGCGCCGATCCAGAATCCAAACCCCAATTTCGCCGGTGACGAAGACGACGCTGCCAACAACAACATCCCGAGCATCTCGCCGTCGCTTCAAAGCTGCGCCTCGCCCGGCTTCTTCTACACCGCGAACACGCCCGCCGACATCACCACGGCGCTCAATGCCATGTTCAATCACGCGCTGGTCACCGCCCACATAACCAATTAATGTGGTGAGAGCCGCCCGCAGACAAGCATGCGCTTCATCCAGACCTTTCAGCTGTATGACTTCCTCGACACGCTGGTCAGTCTGCTGACCGCGTTCGTGTTGGGAACCCTGATCGGCGCGGAGCGGCAATATCGCCAGCGCAGCGCCGGCTTGCGCACCAATGTACTGGTCGCCGTCGGCGCCTCGGCGTTCGTCGATCTCGCCAACCGCCTGACCGGATCGGAGGGGAGCGTTCGCGTCATCGCCTATGTCGTCTCGGGAATAGGCTTTCTCGGCGCCGGCGCGATCATGAAGGAGGGAATGAATGTCCGGGGCCTCAACACGGCCGCGACACTGTGGGCCTCGGCTGCGGTCGGATGCTGCGCAGGCGCGGATATGGTTGCGCAGGCGGCGTTGCTGACGCTGTTCGTGCTTGGCGGCAATACCCTGCTTCGTCCGCTGGTCATTGCGATCGACCGCATTCCGATCAACGAGCAATCCTCGGAAGCGAGCTATGACGTGCTGGTCACGGCCGACGCGGGCGCGGTCGCGCGGATACGGGAGCTCCTGCTCGAAAAGCTCCAGGCGGCAAATTATCCGGTGCGGGATACCGAGGTGGTCAACCGCTCCGGCGAAATTGCCGAAATCGTCGCAACCCTCGTCAGCCAGTCGATCGAGCCGGCCGAACTCGATGCGGTCGTGGCCGATCTCGCCGGTGAGTCCGGCGTTCGTCACGCGACCTGGAACATCCGTGCCCTCGAATAGAGCGGGGCCAAGGTCACCGGCCGCGCGCGCTGTCTGGGCGATGCTGATCACGGATTGAGGCTGGAGCCTTTTCCGCTTCGATCGAATCGAAGCGCGGCTCTCGATTCTGGACTGGACGGGGTTTCCTGACGCGAAACGATGCCGACGCTTTAACGGAAAATCAGCTGCGCTTGGCCTTGCCTGACGAAGATCCAAACAACGCCTTCTTCAGATCCCTGATCCCTTCGGAAAGCCGCGGCCATTCGCAGGAGAACGAATGCCGCGGACAGCCGCCGACGCGCGCGCGCGATCTCAAATCGTTCACCGCGGCCGGCGGTGGCGGCTTGTTCGGCGCCTCCACCGGCAACGGCACCTTTTCACTCCTGAGCGAAGCCTGCTGCAGTTGCTGCTGCTTGGCCGCGAACGCCGCCGCGATGCTGCTGCGCCGCTGGCTGTCGAGAAACGCGGTATATTGCTCGTCGATATGCTTCTGCTCTTCCGGCGTCGGATTCGGCCCCGCGATGTCGAAGCTGCGGTTCTGCATGAAATCGAAATAGCTGTAGCCGCCGCCCGGCTTGCGCCTGCCGGCGAATTTCGCGTTGCATTCGGTGAGCTGGGAGGTCCGCTCTTCCCTGGTCGCGGCTTTCTCGGCCGCGTCGGCGCATTCCTCGAAATCGGCCGGCGCGCGCGACCACCACTGCGCCTGCGCACGCGAGGGCTGCAGCAGAACGCCACATGCGATTGCGGCAAGCAGCAGGACAGATGGGCGCAATGCGATCACGGATCTTCCCGGGGTTCCCGCGGCACAATATTTGCGAATTGTCGCCATTATTGGGCGGCTTGTCACCCTGAAAAGGTGAATTTCCCGGGCGACCGGCGCGCGCGCCGGTGCGCGTGTGACAGGCAGGACACATCCTTGTCCAGGCCGCGCACGGCATCGGCACATTTTGAGTCGAATTATGCGACGGGCCCGTGCTGAACCCGGGCGCTGGTTCCGGCGACCAAACGGCGATATCGTCAACAGGACTGCGCGGCATGCGTCGCCCGCCGCGTCGTTCAAGGCGGAGGGTTATGGTCATGCCGTATCGTCATACCCAGCGTGGTACCTTGACAATATTAGTCTGTCTGGTGTTCGCGGCGATCGATGCCGCGATCATGTGGACGAGCGGGCAATGGCAGCTGGCGGCGGTGCTGATCCTGGTGCTCGCGGTCGCATTCCTGTTCTCATCCCTGACGGTCGAGGTGAGCGAGAACGAGCTGCGCTGGCATTTCGGCCCGGGATTTTGGAGCTATCGGCTTCCGCTCAGCGAGATCCAGGCGGCCGCGCCGGTGCGCAACAACTGGTGGAACGGCTTCGGCATCCGGATCGGCCCACATTTCCGGCTCTATAATGTGTCTGGTCTCGACGCGGTCGAATTGCAGCTGAAGTCCAGCGATATCAGACGCATCGGCACCGACGATCCGCAGGGGCTCGCGCAGGCCTTGAAATTGTCCCTGCGCGGGTGAGCCGGTCTCCCTGATCACCTGTCATCCGCCACTGCGCAGCAGTCGAGGCGCGCGAATTTCCCTCACCCCATCCTCGCCAAAATCGAGCGCGGGTTGCCGCGCTCGATCTTCGTCAGGGCATCGTCGGGAAGAACGCGCGCAGGCCCCTGGCGGTGTCGAGCGGCGAGGCGGCGGGAAAGTCCGAGCCGAACACGATGTGCTCGGGCGGCATCAGCCTGGCGAGCGAAGGCAGGCTGTACTCGTTCCAGGCCCGCGCGGTGTCGAAATAGAGTTTCTGGATCAGCGCGATCGCGCCGCCGGGGTTGTTCCTTCATCAGCGCCGCGTCGCCGCCGACCATGCGCTGGAAACGGAAGGTGAGGAACGGCACCGCGCCGCCGCCATGGGAGAAGATGAAACGGATGTCGGGGTATTTGATCGTGGTGTGATTCATCAACAGGCTCGCGATGGTGCGCGAGGTCTCGGTGCCGTATTCCACCACCACATCGGGCACCTGCGACACC
>Ga0302320_10031150_pt1 | contig 10132 bp, 11 predicted proteins | sample Bog_T0_3_FD_202130 | JGI IMG/M metagenome (GOLD analysis project Ga0302320, IMG submission 202130) | Peat permafrost microbial communities from Stordalen Mire near Abisko, Sweden - Bog_T0_3 | ecosystem: Environmental > Terrestrial > Soil > Wetlands > Peat | place: Sweden: Abisko, Stordalen Mire...
AAACCAATTTCTTCTCTTAATATTTTTTTTTTCTAGGGAAAAAACGCAACTTTTTCTATCACATTTTCACATTGCTAAATGCTTTGGTTTGTATTGTTTTGATATCGCCTACAATCACAGGTTTATAATGGAAAAAAAACCCTTCAATATATTATATAGATCGATGTAAAAACGAGGATAAAAACATATTTCATCATATGTTTTTTTATCTTTTTAAAAAATTCTTTAAAATATTAATCTAAGCATAGCATTTTCATCGAGGTCTATATTTTCATCTTTTTCATTCTTGGAATCTTATCTATTTGCTTGGGAGTCCTCGATTATCGCAAAATCCGTATATTGACTCATAATTCTCATTATTATAATTAAATTTTAGCAAATAATAATCTAAACACTGCGAAAAAGAAATATCTAATTAGACATATTATAAATGTCTTCATTCTATTCATTTTTTGGCTGTTTCCAGCAATACAATACTTCCAAAACATTTTCGTGGAACACGGGATTACTTATCGATCAGATCTCATAGAATTAGTAATTTATCAAATTTGACTTTTTTGTTTAAAAACTTTAATTTTATTATAACAGTTGTCCATAGTTTTCTCGATGAGCATCGGACTTTTGTTAACATTGCTTAGAATGTCAGAAAGATATTTCTGGTTCCGGTTTAAAGTGATGATCTTGGGTTTGTTCGGGAAGGTTTCTGAGGAAGACCTGAAAAAAATCGAGGAAACAGAGGAAGTTCATAAATTTTTAGAGAATTTTCATTTTTATTTTTTCAATTTTTTTTCGATATTTTATTATATTTTTTTTTAATTTTTTCTATTTTTTCAATTTCTTTCAATTTCTTTCAATTTTTTTGTTCAATGTTTTTCAGTTGTTTTGGTTTTTTTTAATTTTTTTAATTTATTTTTAAAGTTTTTTAAATCTTTTTATTAAGAACGACGATGAAGACCTCGAGATTTGGAACACTACAATTGATAATTTGATAAATTCAACATTGAACATGGAAGTAATTTATTTATTAAAATTAACTCTCCTAAAAAAATGATTTTGAAAACAGGTGATCAAATACATTTTGATCAGCATCACTGAGATTTTACAAGATGATTCCGATCTCGAAATACAAATCGTAGACAGTGATTGTCTACGTCGTGTTTGCAAAGAGAAAAAAACACTCAAAAAAACCAAATTGGATTTAGAAATCCTTAGGAAGAAATCCAGGAAGTTCCAGAAATTAGCCACAAAAAAGAAGAACTCTCTGCTTGAATCAATCAGCAAATTTGCTGAGCGAATTAGCATGAAAAAACAAAAAACAAATGTTATGGAGGAGGTTTCTCATGTTGAAAACACTAAAGAGGCTGAAAAGCCATTGATTTCTGAGGAAAAGAAAGAGCCGAAAGTTGAAACGATTAGCATAACATTGAATATAGTTGAATATGCTCCGAAGATATTTGAGAAATTGAGGAAAATCGATGGGGTTGGAGTCAAGGAGTTGACAGAGTATTTAATTTAATAACATTAGATATTTTCTTGAATGAACAGACGATCAAAAATTCAAAGCAATCGACAGGCAAAAGTGGCAGTTTTTTCTTTTTCAGTCATGACAAAAAGTTCATTTTGAAGACAATTTCAGTGCATGAGTTAGAAAGTCTAGTTGAGCTTCTCCCGAGTTATTACGATTACATTTGTTTCGAGAATCCTTTTTCTTTAATGTCAAGAATTTATGGTGCTTTCTCAATAAATATCGGGGGTATGGCTACAATTCATTTATTTCTGATGGAAAACACTTTATCAGAAATCAAAGAAGTACTTAAATTTAATAATTTTTCTTAAAAAACTTAAAAAAATTGAAGAATGTGCTGAGAATTTATGATTTGAAAGGGTCTTTAATAAACCGAAAGACCAAGACTAAGACCAAGGATATCCAAGTCATATCTAGAAAAAATAATAAAAAGACCAAGTTAATGAAAAGCCATTTCGAGGGGAGTAAAAAGGATTTAAAGAAAAAGATTCAAAATGAGGAAAAAAAGGAAATCGCCAATTATAAGGATGTGAACTTTCTAGAGAGTGATGATCTATTCATAATAATGGGCAATAAAGATAAAGACTTCTTTATAGAAAATTTAAGAAAAGATGCCTATTTCCTTACAAAACATAATATCATGGATTATTCCTTATTATTTGTGATCGCGGAGGAAAATGAACAAAAGCAAGCCAATAATAAAAATAGCTATAAGTTATGGAGGTCTTTGAAGTCATGTCCAGAGTTTAAAACTGAAATTTGGAGTTTTGCTCTCATTGATTATTTACAGGAATTCAATAAATTCAAATATTTGGAGTCCAGATATAAGGAACTTCTGAATTATAAAAATTCATATTATGTTTCATGCATCAACCCCAAAACTTATTCAGAAAGGTTCATTAATTTTATGAATTCGATCACTTGTTCTTTGATGACGAATCGGGACTCTGTTGTTTAATGAGATAATTATAATAGTAAAAAAAAAGAAAGAAATAATTATTGATAAAATAAACGAATGGATTTCAATTGCACATATTAATTTTTTTCAAAAATTTTGTTATTAATATTAAGGAAAATAATAAATTCTTTAAAAAAACAGCTAATTTTATATTTTCAAAAAAACGAACAATTAATGAAATTATTAATTTTCTTTCTTTTGAGAAAAACAAATGAAAAACTCCCTTTATCTAATATTTTTCATTCAATTATTCTTTGTTTCCTTTTTGGTAAAATCTTTATTCTTATTTCTGTAAATAAATATAAAAGTGTCACAAAAAGAATTCTTTGAAAAGTCATAATGATAATAATAAAAACTCCACAATTCTAACTTTTTTAGAGATTTCTGAGCATGAAAAAATTGGTGAAAACTTAAATTTATCTGATTTTCAAGGATCAAATGAAACAATCTCTCAAAAAGAAAACCAAATTCAATCAAAAAATTTAACAACACCCATAAAAAAAAGCCATTTCAACAATTTTTTGTCATTTTTGCAAAATGATGCCGATTTCTACGCGTTAGTCAAAGAAAAATTGAACGATGAGGACTTAAAGCAAATAACGAAAAAAAAATTGAAAAAAAATATGACTTGCATACAAATCGACGACCTTCTGAAAAAATGCGAACTTCTGATTGATTTTATAGAAAACCGAGAAGCAACAAAAACTTTAAGCGAAATAATGGAATCTCTGGATGTTGTTAAGGATTTATTGAATAAGATAGTGGAATTGGAGGGCAAAAATTCGCAAATGCAACAAGATCCTTATCAAGGTTTTTTTTAGAAATTTTGATGATGTTTGAATTTTATTTAAAGAGCTAATAAATTTTCTGGATTCTGAAAAAAGCACCACGATTCCTCTAGAAGAAGAGGAGAGCATTTTACAAAATAACCCAGAAATTGCCACCTTCTATACAGAATTGAACCTTAATTTGGAAGAATTATTCGAAATGATTATGGGGGAAGGTTATTTCTTTAAATTTTCATAATTATTATATTTTAAAATATAGGAAATCAAGTGGATATTTCGTATAAATGCGAGGAAATTTTAACGATTGTCAAACAATTCAGAAAATCTATTAACAAGACTTTTAAACGTTTTAATACATTGGCCTATTTGGTGCATAAAAAGATATACCATCTAATCAATATCAAATATAAGAAATGCTCCAAGGAAGAAGGACCTAATGAATTTCTTGAGATACTTCCATCGAAATCATCTGAGTTCATCTCTTTTAATAAGAATAATAATATGAGGCCTTAAAATTTATTTTTGAAAGACAAAAAAAAACTTTGATTTTGATTTATTTTACATTAAAAAAAATATATATTAACAAAAAAACCAAACCACCCAAAACAAAAAACTAAATTTTTTATTGGAACTTCTGCTTATAATAGAAAAAAAATTAATTTTCCTGATTTGTTTTAAATATTTTCTCAAAAAAACATAAATTTTTTCACTTGGAACTTTATTTCAAAAATTCGGTTTTGATTTTTTCAAACTTTTTAAAATTAACATAAAACTTTTTTTTCAATTCTTTCATATCCTCTTCGCTGAGGCTATGAAAGTTCTCCGATATATACGGAAATGGATTTCCGATATAATTTCTGTTCCACAAATTCGATTCCATCATAAAATCCAACAAAGCATGTTTTTCAATCAATCTCTCATCAGGCTCCTCTGTTTTCATTGGAACATTAAAGGCTTTCTCCCAACTATGCTCCAAACCCTCAACTTCATAATATTTCTGGAATGTTAGAAAGCTGTCCATTCTCAAAAAAATCGAAAATTTCTTTTTAATTTTATCCATCTTCTCCATTTCTTCCTTTAAACTTCTGATATAAAAGAATCTCGTGGTTTCAAGAATCGTTCCCATGAAAACCGAAGAAATACTTTGCAAAGTCAAATTTTCGGGGTTGTTTTTCATTATTGTTAAAGCTTCTTTAAAATATACGATGAGCTTCTCTAAACTTAAAGCCTTGGCCAAAACCATTCGATGATAAACAGCTGGTATATCACAAAAATAGATATTTTTTTCCTTCATGTGATTATGGAGGATTATCTGAGTCAAAGCTTCGTAATTTGTTCGGTTATCAGTGAATTCCAAGTTTTCATGGATAACTTCAGTTAGACTTTCCAGAAATTTATCTCGATTTTCCTCGGTTGATATAGAGAGTTCTGTATTTTTCTCAAAGAAATCTTTAACTTCTTTCCCATTTTTTTGCATATATTTCATTTGAGTTTCATAATCTATGATAGCTGGCTCCAATAAACATTCGTTTGGATGTCTTAGTTTGCAAGGGTTTTCTTTAAGAAAATCATCCTAAAATATTTTTTCAAAGACATATTATATAATTTTTTACTTTTGTTTCTATAATCCCTTTATAAACAAACTTATCATTAAGAAAAGAGTATAGTTTGCGTTTCTTGTATAAATGAAGCGAAGGGTCTAAATGAATCAAACAATTTGAATTGGTTTCTTCCTTTTCAGTGGATAGAAGATTTTTTATTTGAGCAAATAAATTTTCATCAGACTGATTCTCAAGAGAAAATGGAATACCATATAAAGTCACTTGATCATTTAAATTTTGGAGACTTTAATATTGATTGAGTTTTTTGAAATATTGCTTATTACCCAATTTTGTTTCTTGCAAATCTTTGATCGAACTAGATTTTGAAAAGTTTTCGAAAAAGGCTTTTTCAGATTTAGCTTCCAAGTATTGCTGATAAGTTATTAGTTGAGATTTCAAAAAATGAAGAATGGATTTTTTCAACATTTGATTTTTGCAAAGGCGCTTTAATAGAAACATTTTTTTTGCGAAAAAGATTTTGGTTTTATTATGAAATAAATAGAACAAAATTTTTTTTAAAAAATCACTTCCTTAAAATATGTTGTTCTAGACACATAAAATTGTTTTTCTCTAAGAATATGAAGATTTTTGAAATTTTTCTAAAAATGAAAAAAATATGAAAGAAAAAATAGCTTCTTTAATTTAGCGAACGAAATGATTTAATTAAGAGCCAAAAAAGAAATTTAAACACAATCCCAAAAACCAAATATCATAATCCAAAAATTATGAACCCAAATGAAAAAGGCATCAAAAAACCAAAAAAAAAATCACCCCCCAATTTAGAACCACCATCCAATCTTCTCATAGAAGAAGAGAAAGAAGAGGCTCAATCACCATTCATAGATATGGTTGTCAACAAGGACATCATTAAAAAATATGAAATCGAGAATATTTTTGATCCCTTAATGAAAGCTGCCAAAATTCCATATGATTTTCCTAAAAATCATTTTGACGAAAAGGATTTTGTCATAATTGATAAAAAAGCCATCACACTTAACGAATTAACTCCAGTCAGATTTGATGAAGAGAAAACAACAATCGAAATTCTGACCAAAACTGCTCTTCAAAGAGATATAGACAAATTTTTGGAAGACATTTATAATAAAGCAGTACAAAAAAAAACCTATTGGATCACAGGGTCATCAGGGATAGGAAAAACTTATTGCATTTCTATCAATGTATTAAAGCAAAGAAATAAGCATTCTAATGAACGGATTCTTCAGCACATGATTTTAACTGATCAGTATTTGACTGATTTCAAAAAAAGCTTTCTACAAGATTTAGTATATGCCTTTGCAACTTGTTTTAATGATCCTCAGTTTCCTGCTTGTCCAAAAATTTGAAAAAAGACAAAAGAAAATCCTCTTATAGATTGGATTGTCGAAATGCTGAATTTGAGTAAAACTAATTCTGATGAAATTTTTGGAGTTTTTGAAGAATTTTACAATGCTGCGAAACAATATGCTAGGGAAAATAACATAGAAATTGACTTTGTCATTGATCAAACCAATGTTTATAAGAGATGGAAAATTGAAAATAAATTAAATAATTCCTTCATTGAGTTTATGATCAAATTATTTGTAAACTGCCAGTTCTGCGACAAATTAATTCTTTCATCTTCCAATAGCAATGAAGATTTAGATTCTATTCTACGAGTTCCATCAGAATCCACTTATGCAATTAATATTTTCCAACCTCATAAAAGATATCTATTTGACAAAGCCAATGTCAGTTTATTTTTGGAAAAAAAATTCAATTTGCAATATAATGACGATGAGCTTAATGAGTTGGAAACAATCACTGGAAATGTTCCATTGGAAATTTTATACTTTGGCAACACTAAGAATGTGAACAATTTTCAGGAGAGACTGAAAAATTACATTTCTAACAGAGCCAAATTGATAGGTCGAGAATTATCAATGTATTACGAAATAAAGAGCAAAGAGCCAAAATGGGAGGCAAAATTTTTGGAATTTTTTGTTATTCTTGACACAGAGTCGGAAATTCCAGACTTAAATTTTCAGACAACAATTGACAGAAAATATATGTTCGTTGAAAATGATCAATTATATAGTGTGAGCCCAATAGCCTATGAAGTTTTAAATAATTTTTATGGGAAAATCATGAAAAAATATGAACAAACCAACAATGCTGCTTTGACCGAACCTTTAAAGATTCTCTACAAAGATATTGATAAAAAAAATGATCCTGCCTTGAAAGGTAGGCTATTTGAAAAAATAATCATTGCAGACTTGCTAAAAAGAGAAAAATCGCAATTCACCCTCAAATGTCATTCTATGAACCCAAATGTCAGCAGCCCTATTAGTTTGAGTATGAAATTTTCGAAAACTGAATTCATCAAGGACAACTTTGGAGTGAATCATAATTTTGCAGAGAATATTCTTTTCGTTCCCTTCAAATTTAATAATCGTTTCACTGATTTATTCTTTTATGGAGAAGGAATCTTATATGCAATCCAAATCACAATAAACATATTTACCCACAAAAATAGTGATACTCAATTTTACGAGAGTGCGGAATTCAAAAAAATTACAGAAAATCCAGAAGTTAAGAAGGTAAATTTTGTCTGGGTAACAATTAATGAGGATGTGAAGAAATTAGAAAATCATTTCAAAAATTCTTTGAAAGACCAAAATAGTTGGGTAATATTAGCCAAAGAAAATACAGAAATCTGGAGCTTTTTAAATTTTTAAGTTAGAAAGAATCAATGAATTGATCACGTTTAATTTTTTTTTCTATATAGAAAATCCGAATCCATATTAATTTTATTTTTTGAAAATAAATAAAATTATTACACTAAATTAACATGTTGAGGTGGTTATGGGGTTGGCCCAATAAAAAAAAATTTCTTCCAAATTTTAATATATTTTGTCATTCGAAAAAAATTTAATATTATATATTTATATGATATTTGATTGCCCTGATCTAATAAAAAAAATAAAAAATTCAAAAAACCGAAGACATTTTCAAAATGGAAAGCCAACAAAAATACAGCAACTTCGAGCTTGAGTCCCAGAAAGAAGAGCCCTACTATCAGAACACTGATGGGATGTTTGCAAACACCCGCTTAGGTTTCGTGCAGAAAGTTTATGGCTTATTGACCTGCCAATTGTTATTTACAGTTTTGATGTGCATCATTTCAATGACAAGCAAATCCTTTCTAAATTTCCAAGTTGAGTATTATGGATTGTTCATCTTCTTCATGGTATTGAATATGGTTATTATGATCACATTGTTTTGCTTCCCCCATACAAGCAAAGTTGTTCCTTATAATTATATTCTTTTAGGATTATTTACGTTTTCTGAATCTTGGATAGTTTCAGCTATGTGTGGAATGACGAGTCCTAAGATAGTCTTCATGGCAGCGGTGATGACTTTGGGAATCACAGTTGCTTTGACTTTATATGCCATAACCACAAAAACAGATTTCACAGTCTATGGGGGGTTAATGTATTTGTTGGGGATGGGATTATTGCTCTTTGGGATTTTTGCTTTTTTCACTGATAATAAAATAATAAATATCATCATATGTTTGATTTCGGTGGTAATTTTGGGGATTTATCTCATTTATGACACACAACTGATCATCGGGAATAGAAAACATAGTTTGGAAATTGATGATTATATCATTGGTGCATTGATGCTTTATGTGGACATTATCACATTGTTTATGGAATTGATTGAATTGCTGAGGAATTTGACTGGAGAACACAATTAAGCCTTAAAAATTAAAGTTAAATTGTTCATTCTCAACAGAAAATAAATTATTGTTATATAATAATGGATTTTCGTTCTTTATTTCTAGATCGATAAACAAAATTTTTAAAAAGTCTTAAAATTCATTAAATAATGTTAATTAGTAGTTTATATGATCCTTTTGGGTTTGAAGTTTCTGATTTTATGGATCTTCTCATCCAAGTCCTTTATTAACCCATTCACCAAAATCAAAGATTTGCTAAAGCCTATACTATTCAATTTTAAGCTTTTTATGTTTAAAGTATAATTCTTCATTTTTTCTTCCAAATCCAGTTTTTTCGCCTGATTAAAATCAAAGGTTTCGCAATTCCTCATTTCATTTATCTTGTTTTCGATGTTTTTCTTTAAGTTTTCACTATGACTGAACACTTTTTTTTCTGGGTGGATTTTCACATTCTTTTCTTCAAAGACTTCATTTTCTTTATTAGAATTGTTTTGTTTCATCACATGTTTGCCAGGAATCATTATTTTAGGGGTTTGTTTTTCATTCGATTTCTTTTGATTGTTTATTTGCAAAACTTGCAATTCTTCTTCAGTTTCTAAAAAAAAAATTAACATTTCTTATAAATCAAAATAACCTTTCAATTGTTGTTTTAACCTTTCGACTTGTTCTTGGGTTTGTTGCCTATTTTCTTCCAATTCAGTCTGAACTAAAGCCAATTGTTCTAATGTTTTATCGATTTTTTCCTCCAAATCTTTAATGAAACTTTCAGCGGTTCTTTTCGCGAATTTTTGAAAAATTTAATACTAACGATATTTTTTATTATAAAACCTGACTTGGATGTTGTATTGCTCGTTCTCATTCTCAAGGAAAATTATCTTCGATTCAAAAGATTTCATTTCATCTTCAGCGTCGTTTTTCTCTCTTCTCAATTTCTCAATTTGCTTTTCAAAGAGGTGAGTTGTTTTTTCTGTCTTCAGCTTAGAAAAAAACATTTTATTTTTGACAATGAATTCATTTTTTAGAAAAAAACCTTGAAGGATTTAAGGTCGTCCTTTATTTTTTCATTTTCTGAACATAATGCTTCATTTTTTTTTTGAAGGGTTTGGTTTTCCTGTTCGAGCTCGTCTTCAAACATTTTGCTTGTTTCTTTGAAATTTTCATAAGTGTTGTTTGTCCGGATAAAAATTATTACAAATACCTTTAAAATCTTGATATTCTGCTTGGAGTTGATCTAATTGCGCCTGCTTTTCCTCGAGCAAGAATTTATAATCGCAAATGCCGAGAGGGTTCGCCATTATATAAAAAAAAAGACTATAGTTTAATTTTGAAGTGTTGAATGAAAAATTAAAATAATGCCGTTTAAAACTAAAAGCTAGATTTTATTTTTTCTTCTATTAATTTTTTTTTTCATATTTTTTTTCTATGGAAAATTGTTTAATTTATGTAATTATTTTTTTCATAAAATTAATTAATTTTTTTACTTAGATAATTTGTTTTTTGGGTTAAAATTATTTTTTAAAAAAGGGATTTAAAAAAAAT
>Ga0302320_10031152_pt1 | contig 10132 bp, 11 predicted proteins | sample Bog_T0_3_FD_202130 | JGI IMG/M metagenome (GOLD analysis project Ga0302320, IMG submission 202130) | Peat permafrost microbial communities from Stordalen Mire near Abisko, Sweden - Bog_T0_3 | ecosystem: Environmental > Terrestrial > Soil > Wetlands > Peat | place: Sweden: Abisko, Stordalen Mire...
GGGCCACATCGGAGGCGCTGGTGCCGTTGGTATTGTAGGACCCTTGGGTGAAATCGGTCTGATTCGATGCCACCTGAACACCCGCGCCGACCTCAATCGGGTCGCCCGAACCGGCCGTGCCAACCTGCTGGTAGAAGAGGTCAGAGAAGTTGGTCGACTGCGCCTTGAAGGCTGTAGTGTTCATGTTAGCGAGGTTGTTCGCAATCGTATTCAAGGCCGTCGAATCGGCTTTGAGGCCGGTGAGCGGAATACTGAAACTTGCCATCGTAGATCTCCTCTTTGTGTTCTCTCCGTGTGCAGGCCTGCGCGGCCGTTTGTTCTTGCGAATTTCGCTCTTTGCTATTCACCTCTGAGCGCGCCCGTTGATTGCGCGGACTACCTCCCACTCAGCGCTTGCGCAACGCGCAAAGCGGCCGGCGTCGCGTCCGGAATGCTGAGATTGCCGGGAACGCGCGCTGCCGACAGCAGGCTTCCAGCAGTGTTTGTTCCTGTTGCAGACTGCGCGACGGTCAACGCATTGCTCGTGTTTCCTGCCGATGCGGATTGTGCGGTCACCGAGTTCGATGACGCGCTTGCAGCCTGCGACGAGGCAGTACCGCCGCTCGAGTTTGTGGCCGGCGTGCTATCCGTAGTCAAAGTCTGGTTGATGTCGATCAACTGCTCCAGGCTGTTGACCTGGACGAGTTGGTTAATGTACTCGTTGGGATCCGTATCCGCCGTCGGGTCCTGGTTCTGCATTTCGGTCACCAGGAGCGTCAGAAAATCATTCGCTGAGATCGTGGCCGAATCGCTGCTTGAACTGCTCGTCCCCGTGGTGGTGCCGTCCGACGGCGTTGCAGCCGATGCGGAGAGCGCCTGTCCCGCCGTGAGCGAGTGATTGAAGATTGCCGATGCTGCCGCCATCTTTCCCCCCTGCAATTCATCTTTCTTGTTTGCGTTACCCGTCGATTCCCTGCCCTCGCACTCTCCGTAGTTCAGTTGTGCGTTTCTCAGTCTCGTTCTTTGCATCTACGGGCTTCACGCCATCACTGAAATGTGCCCGCCCCTCTGCCCTGAATATGAAGCGATTCCATCCGACCTGTCGATCTGAGGCAAAATGCCCTGTGGCAATGTCTGTGGCATCGATACCGGGGCCGGCAGCGGATTCGACTGTGAGTCTGGAGATGCGTTTTGCCCAGAATTCTGGCTTGCTCCCTGCTGCATCATGCCCTGGTCCGCGCTCAGAGCCGCAGTGCCGCTCTCATGGGTAGCCATGGTCAGTGTCTCGACGGGCGTGTGCTGTTCAGCCAGGAATTCCTGCAATCCAGCCATGTGTCCACCCAGCGTCTGAGCAGCCTCGGCCGAGCCTGGCACCAGGGAGGCGTGGACACCGCCCCCGCTCATATCCGCGCGCACGCCGACCCAGCCCAAAGCCGGATCCTCAAATCCCGCCTCGGCCTGCTGCGCCCCGGCATGAATCCAGGTTGGTGCTCCAGGCTCCATATCCGCATCGAGCGCCGCAAAGGTCGCCTGTGCCCCAGATTCCTCCGCTGCCGCTCTTAAAGCGCCCGCATGCCCACTTATTGCGTTCACGGTTGCATGCGCGTCGACGGGGCTCCGCATCCAGCTTTCCGGGGTGTTCACGGCTGCGCCGGAGATCTGCGCTTGAACACTCTGAACTTCGTCCCGGCCCACAAGGGCTGTGCCGGAGCCGTGCACAGCTCTTACCGAACTTGCTCCCGAGACGCGTCCATCCGCGCCCGGACCGGAACTTTCCAGTTTGCCGATCTGACCTTGAGGTCTCGCTGAAGCTGCATCGGCTGTTCCGGCTTCCTGACCTGGTTGCTTCAGAGCGGCCGGCGCTGCTGCAATGACCGCAGCCTGTCCAACAATCGGCACGAGAAGCTGGCTTTGGTTCTGCGCCTGCGCCTGCCGCGCCTCTCCAGGCTGAGCTTGCATCTGTGTGAACCCCGCATGCAGATTGCCCATTTGCGATTCTTCCGGAGGGCCGGACGGAGGAGCATAAACTCCGTCGTTCTTCTCATCTTGCTGCTCGATCACTCCAGTAGACAAACCATTTTGAGGCGAATAGGGAGTGCTTTTGTCTGCCTGCATCGCCAAACGCCCATTTTCCGTCGCGTGATTCCCTGCCGCGCTTGCAACTGGCTCAGAGCGTCCCGCCTTCATGGCAGGGTCACCGATGAAGCCCTCCGCGAAGACGGCCGGCGATTCAATGGTCAGCGCCCTCGGCGAGGTTTGTGACTGTGTCTCGGGCGCGTATGGTTCCGAAGGCGCGGTTCCAGGAGCCGCAATCGCGAGATCAAGAGTGCCTGCCGGCACCGCGCCGATCGAAGGTTGCGCGTTGGCTTCGTGCCCAGTGGCGTTATGCCCGCTTTGCCAGCGCATCCTGCCCGCAGCTTTGTCAGCTGAAACGCTGTCAGAATCTTGAAGTATCCGATCTGCCTCAACCTGCCCGCGAAGCGCTTCCGCCTGGATGGTCGAAGTTTTGCGGAAGACGCCCGTCGAGTTCGGCGCCGCAGTGCCGTTCGCTATGCCGTTTTCCCCCGCACCTCCGCTCTGCGTTCCCTGAGTCGCCAGAGCGCCATGGAGCGAGCTGATCATGGATGCATCCGCAGCATCACTTCCGGGGTTTTCGTTCTTCACTGCAACTCTGGTAGAAGCTCCGCCGATTGCATTCGCATCCTCTTCCGGCTTGCTGAGCCCATCTCTCCCGGTTCCAATAGAGGCTAAAAGCGACTCCCAGCCAGAACGAAATCCTCCCGCGCCTGAGGAACAAGACCGCGATGGGGAGGAAGCTTCTCCACCGGACCAGGCGGCACGATTCGACTGGGCGGCGACCGGCGATGCAAGGAGCCCTTTGTCAGCTCCTGAGTACGCTGCAAATTCCGTTTCGACTCCTGCGGCTTCGATTCCTGCGGTACCGGTCATGGCCTCGAACAGTGCAGATGCCGTGCCAAAGGGGATAGGAGCACGTTAGAACATTGTCAGGAATGGGAATGTCGGTTCCTAATCAGGAAGCCCTTATTGATCACTTGTATTCTTAACTCAAGTTCACTCACTCGCAGGCTTATCGCGCAGAGAGATATCTGCGGTTGTAACCTGAGCCGATGCGATTCTCGTGCGATTCAGACGGTTCAGAAACCAGTCGTCTAAGGTGCGTTGGGCCCGCCGCCCGGCTTCGACTGCGTCCCGTGCCTCGGTCTCCTGGATCAGAGCTTGTGCCTGGCGGCGCTCCACTCTCTTGGCCAGATACGTCTGACGCTGCTCGGCCACATCCTGCGTCGTCTCTGCGATTCTTGGCGCAAGAGCCGCTGCATGGCTGCGTGCTGCGCGAGCTTCCTCTAAACCTGCCAAGCGATCCGACGGTTCTCCACTGTAGGCACTGGCCACCACCAGCAGTCTCCCCCGGCGATCCTGCTCGGCCGTGGCTGCCAGTGCTCGCTTCAGCCTTTGCAATTCGCCCAGCGCAGACTCCAGAGCGAGCCGGCATTGCTCTTCTTCGATCTCCAGCACGCGCAGCAAGCGGCGCATCGCACGCGAAACAGCCATGGCTTACACCTCGGCGGCCAGATCGGCAAGGCGGCGCATGCAATCGGAGAAATGGACCTGCTCGTGCACATCCTGCGTCAGAAAGGCGCGCATCGCCTCCCTGGCGCGCAAGGCGCGATCGAGGTCCGGGTCCGAGCCAGGCTTATAGGCGCCGATGCGCACCAGATCCTCTGAGCGTGCATACACCGCCATTAGCTTGCGCAGCAAGGTTGACTGCTCGCGGTGTTCGGGCGCGGCCACGGCCGGCATCAGACGGCTGATTGAATCCAGCACCGCGACCGGCGGATACCAGCCCTCGGCCGCCATGGCGCGAGAGAGCACAACGTGGCCGTCGAGCAGCGAGCGCACCGCGTCCACCAGCGGGTCCTGCTGGTCGTCACCCTCCATCAGCACTGTATAGAACGCTGTGATGGACCCGGTACGAAACTGCCCAGCCCGCTCCAGAAGGCGGGCCAGCCGCGCAAAAACCGATGGTGTATAGCCTTTCGCGGTGGGCGGCTCGCCGGCCGCCAGGCCAATCTCACGGGCGGCCATGGCAAAGCGGGTAAGCGAGTCGAGAACAAGGAGCACATCCTTTCCCTGAGCGGCAAAGAATTCCGCGACAGTAGTCGCAGCCAGAGCCGCCCGCACGCGCATCAGCGGCGACTGATCGGAGGTGGAAACCACCACCACCGAGCGAGCCATGCCCTCCGCGCCGAGCGAGTCTTCAAGAAACTCGCCCACTTCGCGGCCGCGCTCCCCAACCAGGCCTACGACCGTGACATCCGCCTCGGTGTTTCGCGTCATCATTCCGATCAGTGTGCTCTTGCCCACTCCCGAGCCGCCAAAGATGCCCACCCGCTGCCCTCGGCCCACGGTGAGCAGTGAGTCGATTACGCGGATTCCGGTTCCCAATGGCACTCGTATCGGCACACGGTCCAGCGGAGCGCGCGCCGTTCCGTCAAGCGGCAGCGCGAGTGAAACGGCCGGATGCCTGCCCTCGTCGATCGGCGCCCCAATCGCATTGAGCACTCTGCCCATGAGTGCCTGCCCCACTTCGATCTCAGGCGTGACACCCAGGGCCAGCACCGCATCGCCGTAGCGGACACCTTCGGTCGTCTCCACCGGCATCGACAGCACATTCGATCCCCGAAATCCGATTACCTCGGCCAGGTGCGAGCGCCCGGATTGGTCCTCGATTTCGCAGCACTCGCCCACTGACGCCAGCGGCCCTGCCGATTCGATCGTCTGGCCAACCGATTCAAGAACCTGCCCGCGCCAGCGCCAGGGCTGGCTGCGCTCCAGGCGAGTGAAGTAACGGCCGAGCAGCGCGGTCACGATTCCCTCTCCCCTTGTACGCCAGCCGTCTCGCACAGGCACGCGGCCGGTTCAGCCCTGCCTGCGCCTGCGCGGTCGAAGAAGCCACGCTCGATCTCGCTCAACTGGGCCCGCACGCCCAGGTCCACCGATCCCAGCCTGGTGTCGATCGCACAATCACCCAGCCGCATCCCTTCTCCGGCAATTACGGTGGGCTTCGGATTCAGATTCGGCAGCAGAGTCATCGCTTCCGTCCAAAGATCAAGCTCGGCCGGTGGCACACGCAGATGCACCTCTGTCAATCCTGAGAGTTGCCCCAGGGCTACACGGACGGCGCCCGTTAAGAGCAGTGGGTCCATCTGCGCCTCGCGGCGCAGAATCCGGGCGGCAATCGCAAGAGCCAGCCGTACCACCTCCTGCTCAACAGCGCGTAAGTACAGGTCGCGGGCCTGAGCAAAGCTTTCCACCAATTCGGCTGCCTGCCGCTTGCGCCGCTCTTCCGCCGCGCCTTCCGCGGCGGCCTGAGACTCTCGCTCTGCCTGACGGCCCTCCTGCCGGCCTTTCTCGCGTCCAGACTCGAACGACCGGCGCTTCTCCTCGGCCATCTGCCGTTCGAATTCCGCTCGCCCCACAGGCTCAACGGGTACCCGGGGATGTTCGTGCTGCGATTTCGGTGACCCCTCATCCTCGTTCACCTCCACCCAGCCATTCCAGTCAGGCAGCGGAGGCGCATCAGCGCAGGCCGGATACTCAAAGACCTCGATCCGCCCGTTTCGGATGCCCTTCGTCGCCGCCTCCGTTTGCTCCAACTTGTTCCTCTTCCGGGGCTAATCGGTCTGTGATCCGTGCTTCCTGACCGGCTATGTGTTCTCTCTGCGACGGTCATGGATCGGAATGTCTCCCGGTCCCCAGCACCGCTCAGGCGATCATCTCGTCGCCGGTCTCAAGCTTGAGAACCACTTTCCCCTCGGTCTCCAAACGCCTGGCGAGGTTGAGGATCTCCTGCTGTGCCTGCGCCACTTCGCGCGAGCGTACCGGACCGAGAACCTCCATGTCTTCTTTCAGCATCTCCACGGCCCGCGAGCTCATCGACTTGAAGATCTGAGCTCGAAGCTCATCGTTGGCGCCGCGCAAGGCCAGCGCCAGTTGCCGTTTGTCTACGCCGGAGACGATCTCGCGGATGGTCGCCGCAGGCACCGTGATCAGGTCCTCGAAGGTGAACATAAGGTTGCGGATGCTCAGCGCCAGTTCCGGTTGGCCTTCCTCGATGGTTTCGAGAATCTTCTTCGACTCGTCCGCGTTGAGACGGTTAAGCAGGTCGGCCACCGCCCGAAAACCGGAATAGCTCTTGCGCGCCGTGTCGCCAACGCTTTCCAGGCGGCGATGCAGAATGAGAGCAACCTTTTGCGCCATCTCCGGCGAAAACTGGCGCATCTCAGCCAGCCGCTGAATGGAAACGACCTTGTGCTCTTCGCTGAGGTTGTCCAACACCATCGACGCCCGTCTCGGATCCAGGTGCGCAAGCACCAAAGCAATCGTCTGCGGGTGCTCGGTATCCAGCAGCTTGCCCAGTTGCTGGGGATCGGTGCGCTGCAGCTTGGCCAGATTGCCTTGCGCGGCCTCCTGGGAACGGCGCACCATCAAGAGAAGATCGTCGGCGTGCTCCTTGCCGAACGTGTCGATTAACAACCGGCTGGCATAGTCCAGTCCTCCATGGACCATGAAGTTCTGTGTTTCGAGCAACTCCCAGAACTCCTCCATGATCTCCGCGGACAGGTCCGGCGTAATCCCGCGGAGATCTGCCAGCTCCTCGGTGAGCCGCTGTACATCGGCCTCCGGCAAGGCGCGCAGAATCTCCTTGGCCAGCCCTTCACCGACGGCGATCAACAGCACAGCAGCCTTGCGCACCCCAGACATGCTCGTCGTCTGTCGGCGTCGTGCTATCCGGTTCTCGTTTGCCTGTTCGGCCAAGGCGCGGTTCCTTTCACGGCGGACTAATCGGAGTGAATCCAGCTCTGCAAGAGACGCGAGCTCTGCGTCGGCTCGCGTTTGAGGTGCGCCGTCACCTGCTCGAAGATCTCCTGATTCCGAACCCGCTCAGGATCGGCTTCGGCCGGCTCCGCGGATACCAATGCTCCCGGTACCGCCGCCATTCCAGTGGTTAGCTCTCTGGATGCCCCCTTACCTGGACTCTTGAGGGCAGGCACCGACCCAGCGTGGCGCAGCGCGGGGCGGACTCCGAAGGCAAGCACCACCAGTAAGCCGATAAGCAGCGCCGTATACTTAACCAGCACCGGGAAATTCTCCACCGCAGCCAGCAATTGCTGAAACAATGGAACCGGTAATTGGGAACGGTTCTGGTCAAAGGGCAAATCTTCCACCGTGAGCAGATCTCCCCGCGTCGCGTCGTAGCCCACCGCCGCCTGGGCCAGCGCGTTCAGGTTGCGCAGTTCGTCGGCCGAGCGTGGCTGCCAGACCGCTGCCCTGCCGTTCGCCGCCGGCTGGATTAGCCTGTCGTTGACCACAATGGCCGCTGTCATGCGCCGGATCCGCCCCGGATCTTCCACCGTGTGCTTCACGGTCTTCGAGGCTCCGTAGGTTCCAGACTCGGTCTTTGCGGTCTCGGCGGGCGTTGTCTGTTTCGGATAGACGGGCAGCGCCTGGGAGTTGGGTGCGTTCGATGCGGTGCCGGGAACTCCTGCAGCCACCGGCTGAGGGCCTGAGCTTTGTTCTGTTCGCTGCATCGAGAGCGTAGTCCAGGGTCACCGACGTCCGCACGTTCCCTGCGCCGGTCACCGGCTCGAGGGTCGAGATCAGCTTCTCTTCGAGCGCCTGCTCGGCGCTGGTCTGCATGGCTTCGGCCGTCTTCGGCCCCAACGGCAGGTGGCCTGCCGCATCCACCAGCACCACGTGGTCCGGCGTCAGGCCGTCTACGGCCGAGGCCACCAGATTGCGAATCGCATCCGGCTCGCCGTCGGCCAGTGAGCGATAACGCAGTTTGATCACCACCGCGGCCTTGGCCGGACGGTCCTGGTCGCGAAACAACGAGTCGCGCGGCAGCACCAGGTGCACACGCGCCGATTCGACATCGGAGAGTGTGCCCACGGTGTGCTCCAACTCGCCTTCGAGCGCGCGCTGATAATTGACCTGCTCATCGAATTCCGAACCTACCCAATTCGGCTTGTCGAAGATCTCAAAGCCCAATCGTCCGCTCTTCACGCCCCCCTTTGCCGCAGTTGCCAGCCGCGCCTTGTCCAACTGCGGGGCCGGAACCAGGATGCCGGTTCCGTTGGCGGATACATCGAAGGGAATCTGTGCCTGTGTGAGAATCTGGCCAATCTGAACCGCGTCGCTTGGGTCAAGCCCGGCATAGAGGGTGCGCCAGTCGGTTCGCATGGCATACCAAAGCAGTCCACCGCTCAGGGCTATGAGCAGCAAGACAGAAGTGATAGTCCAGTTGCGCTGCGCCGGCGGCATCTGCACCCAGCGTATCCGCCACGATCCCCATAGCCCAGCGAGCCGATCTGCGAACCGGGGCTGTCCGGGCAGCGCCGGCACGCTCTTCTCCAACTGTGTTCCGGTAGCCATGGTCCCTGTTTTCCGCCGTCTCCTCGCTCACCTTGAAACCTGATCGCGCCACCGTCTATATCGATCCGGCCAACCCGGCCAAACCTGGCAAACCTAACCATCATGCGGCTGCTGGCGCGGCTTAAAGCGACTTTGCGATAGCCGTGCCCAGGAGTCACGGATGCAAAGTGGCCCGCCTCGACGGGCCACCTTCCGCAGATCCAGATTGGGTACGGAAGTGATGGAGCCGCTCTAGAACTGCATTCCAATCACCTGCTGGTAGGCCTGCACTGCCTTGTTGCGCACGGCCAGCGCCAGTTCAAAGGCTGTGCTTGCCTTCTGGGTGGCGATCATCGCCTGGTGCACGTCCACTCCATTGCCGGTCATGAGCCCATCGACAGCTACACGGGCCTGGTCTTCGAGCTGGTTCACCTGACCCACCGCGTCGGTCAGCAAATCGGCAAACGGCGCCGGTGATGACGCCTGCCCATCCGCCGGCACGATGTGAGCCGCCGCGCCCGCTCCGCCCGGGTGCAATAACGCCGCCGAAGCGGCATCGAGCGAGTTCTTTACAGGTTGCAGCACTGCGTCTGACGGATTCATGCATCTCCTTTTACGCCTTGCCGATCTCCAGCGCCGCGGCGATCATCCCCTTCTCGGCCTGCACAGCGGAACCGTTTAGACCATATGCACGTGTCGCCCCCATCAGATCAACCATCTCTGTGAGTGGATTAATGTCCGGATATGAGACATACCCATCGGGCCCTGCATCCGGATGCCCGGGGTCGTAGCGCTTGAGCGGGGGCGAGGAATCTTCGACCACTTGTGCAATATGTACGCCTGGCGCGACCGTTCCGCTGCCCGGGAGACTGAGCGTGGGTAGAGCTGCGGCGGCCAGCGCATTCAGTTGCGCATCGCCAGAATCCGCTACACCCGAAGCTGTCGCCATGGAATCGAGAAATCCCGAATCCCCTTGATTGGCGGCGAAGACGACCTCCTGGCGCTTATAAGGACCGCCCGCCGCAGTCCGAGTGGTCTCTGCGTTGGCCATGTTGGCCGCCACCACTTCGGCGCGCATCCGCTCGGCTTGCATGGCCTCGCCCGAAGCATCCATCATTCCAAAGAGGTTCATGCCAGAGACTCCTCGCTACTTGTCCGCATGGATGGCATCCATGACCCGCTGGTACTCCTCGTGCAGCAAGGCCACGCCAGTCTTGAACCGCAATTGCGCCTCGGCCAGGTTCAGGCTTTCGCGATCCATGGAAACATCGTTGCCGTCGGGGCGTGCAATCAGTCCGTCAACAGTCCTGACACGCACCGGACGCGACGCTCGCCCACTGTCCGCGTCCACCATCGCCTCGCGCATCTCGGCCTCGAAGTCCATGCCCACGGCCTTATAGCCCGGGGTGTCGATGTTGGCCATGTTGGCCGCCGTGAGCTTCGCCTCGCTCACCGAAAGGTCGAGGTAACGCGCAATCTCTTCGCTCAGACGCGTCTCGATCTCCATGCTCATTTCAACCTCCTCGCGCCCATGAATCAGTTCACCGTAAATCCGAAGTCGATTTCCCTGGAGCCAACGACGGGCTCCTCGCCAGCCAGAATGACGGCGCGCTCCAGCACGTGTTCGAGCTCGCGAACATTGCCCGGCCAGTTGTGCAACGCAAGCTTGGCCATCGCAGCGGAATCCACTCGTTTGACAGGAGCCTCGCGGCCAAGCCGC
>Ga0302320_10031153_pt1 | contig 10132 bp, 8 predicted proteins | sample Bog_T0_3_FD_202130 | JGI IMG/M metagenome (GOLD analysis project Ga0302320, IMG submission 202130) | Peat permafrost microbial communities from Stordalen Mire near Abisko, Sweden - Bog_T0_3 | ecosystem: Environmental > Terrestrial > Soil > Wetlands > Peat | place: Sweden: Abisko, Stordalen Mire...
TTTTCGCCTTCGCCGGCGATTCCACGATCACAAGTGACTTTGCCATTCGTTCCCTTCATTCCTACAACCAGGTTGCAAAATACAAAAATCTTCTCCAGCATCTTTCAATGCGAACCTAACACGGAACTCGCAAACATGCGAACCCACCCGCCCCGACAAAAGTTCAGGGCCAGTCGAGAATCTACACCCTTAGACCACTTTTCTTCAATTTCGTTCCACCCGCGAAGCGGAGATTGCTCCGCCGCTCCGATCGCTGAAAGCCGGTCACTGATCGTTGATTCTGTTACCGTGTTTCATCGCGAATGTCCTATTGCATTCGCAACGATTAGAAACACCGCACGTAATTTTTCCCCGGCAACTGCTTCACCCGGCCGCGCAGTTCCAACTCAAACAGCGCAGTGAATATTTCCGCGGACCCCACCTGCCTCTCCAGCCCTTCGATCAACTCATCGAGCTGTGTCGACTCATCCCGCCGCAGCCGGTCGAGCACCAATCGCTCCTGCTCCGGAAGAGGCCTGTCGTCGGCATCGTTGAATAAGGATGCAGCTCCGCCCCCATTCGATTCATCCTGTCTTCGAACTCCCATCGCTGCTTCGAGTTCCCGTTTTACCGTTGACGGCAGGTCTTCCCACACATCCTCCCACGTCGCCGTCAGCTTGGCGCCCTGCTTGATCAGCGTGTTCGGCCCCCACGCATTCTTGTTGGTCACGTTTCCCGGCACCGCATACACGTCGCGATTCTGCTCCATCGCACAGCGCGCGGTAATGCGCGTGCCCGAATACTCGCCCGCCTCCACCACCAGCACGCCGATGCTCATCCCGCTCAGTATCCGGTTGCGCAGCGGAAAGTTCTGTGGCGCCGGAAACGTCCCCAGCGGAAACTCACTCACAATCGTTCCACCGGTTTCCACAATCCTCTCGGCCAGCTTCTTGTTCTCCTTCGGATAAACCACATCGATGCCCGTCCCCCACACCGCAACCGTTTTGCCGCCAGCATCGAGCGCGCCTTTGTGCGCCGCTGAATCCACCCCGCGCGCCATCCCGCTGAAAATCACCAGACCCCGGTTCGCAAGATCGCGCGCCAGCATCTCCGCCATGCCCGACCCGTACGGCGATGGCTGCCGCGTTCCCACCACAGCAATTCCCGGCCGCGCCAGCAGCTCCGCATTCCCGCGAATCCACAGCACTACCGGCGGATCGTAGATCTCCAGCAGCCGTCGCGGATAGGCCTCGTCCTCACGCGTCAGAAAGAATCCGCCCGCCTCGGCGACTCGCTTGGCCTCGTCTTCGGCCGCTCCGAATGCGCCACCCTCAAAGACGAACTGCGCTGCCCGCGCCGGCAGCCCCGCACCTTCCAACTCGGTCAGCGATGCCTCAAAAACCCGTTCCGCCGCACCCAGCCGGGCGATGGCCCGCGCAGTCCGCGTTGGCCCCATCTCCGGCGCCAGCGCCAGCGCCATCCATCCCAGTCTGGCTCTCTCTTTTGTGGTCAGCGCATATTGCTCTGCGTCGCTGCTCGTCGTCATCTCTCTCCATCACACCATGCGTAGGAATCCAGGCCGCAACACTCATTTGCCTGGCTGCAATCCGGCCATCGCCAGCATTGCAAAGAACTGGCGCTGCGTGCAGGTGTCGATGGACAGCGCTACGAGTTTTCCCTCGCGGTCAAAGCCAAAGGTCCTGGGCAGTCCATCGTCGCGGTGCTCATCTACGTGAAACGCCTTACCCACCTTGGCATCCGTGTCGAACAGCACCGTCGGATGATACCCCTTCGACGCCAGGTAGTTGCTCGCCTGGAAAGGGTTGTCGCCCGTGATGGAGAGAACCTCCAGCCCCTGCGACTGATAGTGCGTATAAATCAGGTCTAGATTCAGCATCTCGCTCGGGCAGTAGGCACACTGTGAAGACCAGAAATTGACCAGCACAATCTTGCCGCGAAGGGCGGAGAGAGTGACCTTCTTGCCGCTCGAATCCTTCAGCGTGAAATCCGCCTTCGCCGCGTCCGCCCGGTCCCCATCTGCGATCTCTTCGGCCTTGGCCAGCATCGGGTCACTGAGAGTCGTCTTCATCCCCGCGTACAGCACCAGCTTGGCGAGGTCCATATACGGCTGCGGCGGCAGGCCATCCTTCCCTGGCTGCTGCGGTGTCTCGGAGAGGGCCTGTGCCAGCGTATCGGTTGTCGCCTGCATCGCGTCGCCTCCTGCCTCGCCTTGCGTGGCAGCGTGCGCCAAGGTATCGGCGGCCTTCACCTTCGCCGCGCCCGCGGGCAGCGTCTTGATGTCTTTGGCGAGTTGCAGAATTGTTGCCGGCCGCTGCGCATCGGACGCACTTGCCTGCGCGGGAGGGGTAGCGCCCGGCCCTTGCGGCGCGGGAGGCGCAGTGAGAGTCTTCAGTTGTTTGTTGATGGCGGACAAGTTTGCCTGCCCCCAAAGCACGGGCGAAGCGAGCAACACGAGGGCGATGACGAGGGAACTCTTGCGATTGTTCATAGAGGGCTCACATTCATTCAATTTTGCGACACAATTGTAGCGGGTGTCGCTCACCTTGAATAGGATTTCAAGCACCCAGGGCGGACGCCAGTCCATTTACCCCTCCGCATTCCCATCGCATAAACTAGTCTCTTGGGCCTGCACACCTCAAATCCCGTACGCGTCGCCGCCATCGACTTCCTCAACCCCGCGCCGCTTATGTGGGACTTCGAGCATCCACCCCGCAACGCCGCACTCGCCCAGCGCTACCAGGTCCACTACACCCAGCCCTCCCAGTGCGCCGACGAGTTGCTCGCCGGCCGCGCCGACCTCGGTCTTATCCCCATCGCCTCGCTCACACCCGATCTCGCCATCGTCCCTGGCTGCACCATCGCGTCGCTCGACCGCGTCCGCTCCATCCAGCTCATCGTTAAACTGGACCGGGTGCCCCACGTTCTGCGCAGTTCTACCGCGCAGACCATGGGGAGCTTCCCCTCAAACTCGGAAGCCTTGCCTTCTGTTCGCACCATCGCCGCCGACACCGCATCCCGCAGCTCGCTTGCCTACGCGCAAATCCTTTTCCGCAAGTTTCTCCACACCGACCCCAAATTCGTCCCGGCGCCTGCCGATCCCATCGCCATGCTCGCCCACGCCGACGCCGCCCTGCTCATCGGCGATCCCGCGCTCCTGGCGCTCGAGTCCCGCGCCCGCGTCGAAGCCGCAGCCGGCCCTTGCCTCTGGACCGACCTGGCCCACGAGTGGCGCACCCGCACCAGCCTGCCCTGGGTCGCGGCTGTCTGGGCCGTGCGCCCCGAAGCTTTCACCGCCGCCACCGTCAACCCCGCGCAGCTCGTGGAAGACCTGCAGCAATCTCGCGATCACGGCATCGCACACATCGACTCGCTCGTCGCCGAATGGACTCCTCGCATCGCCATCCCGCCCCAAACCATCCGTCACTACCTCACCCACCACATCCACTACACGCTCGATGAAGACTGCATCGCCACCATCCAGCTCTTCCGGCGGTACGCTGCCGAAGCTGGTATTCTGTCCCCACTCCCCCGGCTTCGTTTCCTCTAAATCGGATTCTGCCGCGACTTCCACCCTCCTCCGCGCGTCCTATCCTCCATGACTCTGCCTGCTGCAGCCGCGACCATCTCGCCCCGAACGGTCCTCTGGGCCCTGGCCGCCGCCACGCCTGCCGCTGCCCGTCATCCCAACCCGCTCATTCATCTGCTGCTTTCGTTCGGCATCGTCGGCGTATTGCTCGTCTCCATCGTCGACTCGTCCTTCGTCCCGCTGCCCATCCCCGGCATCACCGACCTCATGGTCGTCGTGCTCGCCGCGCAGCACGCTAACCTCTTCCTGCTTCTGGGCGCTGCAACCTTCGGATCGTTCCTCGGCGGATTCTTCAGCTACAAGGTCGGCCAGTCCGGCGGCATGGCCTTCCTCGAAAAGCACGTCCCACCCCGCATCTTCAAACCCGTCTGCAGATGGATGGAGGAGCACGCGATCCTTGCAGTCGCTTTGCCCGCCGTCCTGCCTCCGCCCATGCCGCTCTCGCCCTTCGTACTGGCCGCGGGCGCGCTCAAGATGTCGCGCAACAAGTTCCTGGCTACCTTCACCGTCAGCCGCTTCCTGCGCCACTCCGCATTCGCGGCGCTCGGCGTCTACTACGGCCCCCACGTCCTGCGCATGTGGAACCGGCTCAGCCGCAAATGGGGTACCGAAATCCTCATCGTCGTTTGGAGCATTATCCTCGTCAGCGCCGGCATCGCCTTCTGGAAGCTCTACAAAACCTCACGTACCGTCGGCCGCGCCGACGCGAATCCCCGCACCATCATCCCACCCGCCGAAGCCTGACCCACCTCATTGCGGCTGGCGTTGAACTACAGCCACTTCTTTGCCGCCCAATCCGTCAGCGCTTCCTTCGTCAGCTTGTCCAGTTCCTTCAGCAGATCTGGGTCCGGCTGCTTCTTGAAGTTGAAGCACGTCTTGCCCTGCATCCGCTTCTTCAAGTCCGCAGGAATCGCACTTTGCAGCGTTGGGTTCATATAGAGCGGCATCAAATGGTAGCTCACATACGCCTTGCCCAGGCGCACTTCGGCGAACCACATCGGCTGGCCCTTATGTTGTGGAAAGGGAGAAGGCGTCTTCGAATTCACCCCGTAGGCCACGGCGGTGTCCGCGCGCACGGCGAGTCGCTTGGAGTGCTTCACCAAAACACCCTTCAGCGCGTTGAATGCCGCCTCGAAGTCATTCTCCATATCGCAAATCCTACTACGCAGCAGCCCTCGAACCTTGGACCCGTCTCTCCTACATCTCCCATTGCAACAGCGTTGCACCCACCGTGAATCCAGCCCCCACGCTCGCCAGCAAAACCAGGTCGCCCTTCTTCAGCCGGCCCTCCTCGAGCGCCGTCTGCATCGCCATCGGAATCGTCGCCGCCGTCGTGTTGCCGAAGCGGTCGATGTTGATAATCACATTCTCCAGCGGCATTCCCAACCGCTCCGCCGTCGACAGGATGATCCGCTTGTTCGCCTGGTGCGGGATGAAGCATCCCAGGTCCTTGCCCGTCACGCCATTGCGCGATAGCACGATCTCCGCCGCCTCCGCCATCTTGCGCACCGCAAACTTGTACACCGCCTGCCCATCCTGGTGGACCACATGCATGTTCGCCGCCACCGTCTCCGCCGTCGGCGGATGCAGGCTTCCGCCACCCGGCATATTCAGAGAGTGCGCGCCCGAGCCATCGATCTCGTGGTAGTAGTCGATCAGGCCGATCTCGCCTTCTTCGCACGGCTCCAGCAGCACCGCGCCCGCGCCGTCGCCGAAGATCACGCACGTCGCCCGGTCCTTGTAGTCGATGATCGAGCTCATCGTGTCCGCTCCAATCACCATCACCTTCTTCTGCATACCGCTTTCCACCAGCTTCGCGCCCACCTGCAGCGCATACGGGAACCCCGAGCACGCCGCCGACAGATCGAACCCCCACGCGCCCTTTGCCCCGATCTTGTCCTGCACCAGGCACGCCGCCGCCGGAAACAGCATGTCCGGCGTCACCGTGGCCATAATGATCACCTCAACCTCGGTCGCCGGAATTCCGCGCTTGGCCAGACACCGCCGCGCGGCCTCCGCAGCCAGGTCGCTGGTCGCCACACCCTTATCCACGATGTGCCGCTCGCGGATCCCCGTCCGCTCCATGATCCACTGGTCGCTGGTGGCGACCATCTTTTCCAGGTCCGCATTCGTCAACAACCGCGGCGGAACGTACGTCCCCACACAACTGATCTTCGCCCGCACCTGCTTGTGCGGCTTCAACGTCAGACTCAAACTCTCACCTCACTGCATCTCGCGCGACAAACAAGCGCAACCAACTGAATCGCTTCCATACCAGACTTGGAATGCCCCGCGAATCATTCTCTCCGACCAGCGCCCTAAGAACAAGTGCAGACCGGGCAGACAGCCACAAATCTGGGTGGCCCAGCCACAAATCTGGGTGGCCCATCCTTTGCAGTTTTAACGCAAAGGGTGGGTTATTCGCGCCATGCGCGAACCGCTCCTTAGATTCTCCAGGGGGGCAATACCGATCGGACAGCCTCAGTCGCCAACTAACAATGAACAACCAGCAACTATCAACTGTCTTCAAAAGCGCCGGGCGACCTACTGCGCCCGTAATTACCCGTTACCGTTGCTTCCTTCCGGACCTGGCGGGGTTGGCGGGATTACGTCGCGTAGGACCCGGCACTCCCTAAGTCTACCATTCACCCCGCGTCCCCGCGCCGCGCGCCGCCAAATCTCAATGAGCAAATAGGCCTGTCGCAACAAGTGACATTCGGATTGCTTTCGAGAACACAAACAGGTTCGCGGTTATTCGCCGACAACTTACTGGAAAGAGACAAAGCCTTTTGAGTTGCAGACGAAGATCGCCTTGAACAAACCGAGGGGCATCAGGCCGTCTACGCCGGACTCAGGCCGGTTGGGAATCGCGATGGCGTCTCCGCTGGAGATTCTGCGTCCCTGGACGACGAGTGCCTTTCCGGATACCTTGCCGACAAACTGCGAACCGGTGACAGTGCGGAGCTGGTAGTTGGAATCAGGGGCGACGTCTGGCCTGGTGCCGAAGAGCACTAACTGGGTCTGGCCCGAGTCGAGCGCCAGATCGCCGAGGCTTGTGGAGATGACCGGGCGAGCGTTGACCATGCGAAACGTAGTGCGGTTTCCGTCCGCATCCTGCGTCCCAAACTCGAGCTGTTTGCCGCGAAGGTCGAGGGTGTAGTCGAACTGGGAGAGGAACCACTCGCCCAGCACACCCTGAACGTCGGGCGAAGAATTGTGGATGGCGTCCAGCTCTGAGAACAGGAACTTCTGCCCGGCCGCCTTGACCGAATCGAGCGCGATCTCGTTTCCGTCGCTGCCCGCCGTCCGGGTCTTTCCGATAGCGGACCCGAGATCGACCTGGAATGTGGCGTTCATGCCAATTTTGCGGGCCAGACCAGCTTCGATCAGGTTGACGTTCGTCCCGGTGTCGACCAGGAACCGGTAGGGCCCGTGGCCGTTGATGTAGACTCCATCGACGATCGGCCGACCGTCGCGGACTTGCAGTTTCGCAGCGCCAAACATCGGGCTTGCGGCTATAATCAGGAACCAAATCAGGAACTGAACGGTCAGGGTTGTGGGTCGCATAGGAGCAGCCTGCGACCGGTGGCTCCTTCGGGTCTTGATGTGGGTCGGAAGGTTTCCTGAAGCCGTCTGAGGAAATCGTGATGGACGTGAAGGGCCGTTGTTACGAATTCGGTGACGTCCGGATCGATGTTCAGAATCTGCGTGTTACGGTCGGCCCCGATGTTCGCCCGCTGGAACCCAAGTCGTTCCGCCTGCTGCTGTTTCTGGTTGAGAATCCAGGCCGCGTCCTGGGCAAGGAAGAGATCATGTCCGAGGTGTGGCCGGACGCGTTCGTCTCCGATAACTCGCTCGCCCGGGCCATCACTCAGATCCGCAAGGCGCTGGACGACGATTCCAAGGCGCCTCGTTACATCGAGACGGTTCCCAGCATCGGCTACCGGTTCGTTGCGGATTGCAAAGAGATCGCCGAGGGCGAAGGTACGATTGCCGCCCCGGCAGCCGAGCTAACCGCGGGAGCCGCCATCACCGGGGGCGCGGCCGGGCCGGCGAACCGGCGTTTTCCAGCACAACCCTGGCTGATCGCAGGAGCGTCAGCGGCCATTCTGCTGGCGGCCCTGGCCCTCGTGTATGTCCAGAGCGCTTCTTCCCCGGCTGGGCCGGAGATGCGCCTGGATATTGAAACGCCCGTCACCAACGACCCGCGGTCCTTCGCGCTTTCTCCCGATGGACGGCAACTGGCGTATGTCGCCACGGCGGACGGCCAATCGCGCCTCTGGGTGCGGCAGTTGGCTTCCACTACGGCGAAGGCGCTGGCGGTGACGGAAGCAGGCGCGGCCTATCCGTTCTGGTCACCCGATAGCCGGTCGATCGGTTACTTTTCAAACGGCAAGCTGAAACGAATCGACGCCGATGGCGGTTCGCCGCAGACCATCGCCGATGCCAGGTCGGGACGCGGCGGGACATGGAACGCTGACGGCGTGATTCTGTTTTCACCGACGCCGGCCGGCCCTTTGTTCCGCATTCCCGCTACCGGAGGCGAGACTGTGGCGGCCACCAAACTGGATTGGTCGGGCAGCCACCGGTTTGCCCAGTTTCTTCCCGATGGCAACCACTTCTTGTTCTATGTCGAGGGAAGTAAGGAGAATCCAGGAGCGGGGGCCGGTGCGATCTATCTCGGTTCGCTCAACTCCCCAGAAATCAAGCGGTTGACCGAAGCCGAATCGTCCGGCCTATTCTTGCCGCCCAATTGGCTGCTGTGCGTGCATGCGGGAACTCTGCTAGCCCAACGCCTGAACATTGCCAAGGGAGAATTGTCCGGGGATCCGGTTACCGTGGCTGAATCCGTGTTCTTCGATGCCAGTCATGCTCGCCTGTTCTCGGTATCGGCGACGGAGCTGGTGGCCTATCGGCGTGGCAATCCAACGACACAATTCACCTGGTTCGACCGATCGGGAAAGGCGCTTGGCACAATCGCCGCGCCCACCGACAACGATGGGTCCGCACCTTCCGCGCCGCGCATTTCGCCCGACGGCCGCCGCGTGGCAGTCAGCCGCGCAGGACAAGACAGGAGCAATATCTGGCTGCTGGATGAGACCCACGCGGTCCGCTTCACCTTCCTGGAAGCGGGTTGGAGCGGCAACTGCATCTGGTCGCACGATGGCAGCAAGATCCTTTTCAAGGCCATCCGAAAAGGGCAGGTGCGGTTTTATGTGAAGCCTTCCGATGGCACCGGAAGTGAATCACTGGTCGCAGACGTGGGATCGATGGACGATCAGATGGATGACTGGTCTCCCGACGGCCGCTTCCTGATATACGAGTCCCAGGATACGAATTCGGCGACCGGTTACGACCTTTTTGCGATGCCGCTCGACGGTGATCGCAAACCCTGGACGTTCCTGCAGACCAGGTTCGACGAGAAACAGGCCCGCTTCTCGCCTGACGGTCGCTGGGTGGCATACCAGTCCAACGAGTCGGGACGGCCTGAGGTCTACATACGGCCGTTTGTGGAACTGGCGGCCGGAGTTCGAACGGACACCGCCAGTCCGCAATGGCAGGTCTCGGTCGATGGCGGACTCTTTCCAACCTGGAGCCACGATGGCAAAGAGCTTTACTGGGTCGGGCCGGGCAGCCGGATGATGGCGGCGACGATTACCGTGACCGGAAAAACATTGCAGACCAGCCCACCGGTTGCGCTGTTCCAGACAAGAGTCTTTGGCGGCGGCCTGGATATCAATACCGGCGGCAGGCAATTCGATGTGGCGTCAGACGGCCGGTTCCTGGTCAACACCATCCTGGACACCGCCTCCACCCCCATCACCCTGCTGCAAAACTGGAAGCCGAAGTAATTGCGGAGTCAGTCCGCCGATCTCCACCCTGTTTTCAGATCAAACGCCGTGATCGTGTCGACGGACGCCATCCATCGATCTCACTTGAGACAAATTGTCGAAGCACTCATCAAGGGCGGCGCATAATCTCGGGGCCGCCGGATCACCGCTGCAGCGGAAATGCACCGCTTCCGTCGCGCCCAAAGCCGGAGCAATCGCATTTGAATATCCCTGAGAACAAAAGGGCTTGACCCTCGAGCTGTAAGCTTGAGAGCCGTAAGCTGACGGCTTAGGACAGCCGGCTTCCAGTCCTATCGCCGGTGATTTTGCCTCGGAATTGGGTGCGGAACCGTCTCTCTCATCGTCATGCGGGGCCAAATGCGATTGCCCTGCGCCCAAAGCGCGAAATCCTTGACAGGCACGATATAATAAACACAGAAGCAAACCGCAGCGCGACCCTCGGGTCTGGCTCTGTTTGCTGGGTGAAATTATCTTGAAAACTCAGTCGCATGATCCAGCATTTCGCTGCGGGTGCCCCGTCCTAACTCGTTAGGGCGGGTAGGTGAACACCGATATCCCAATTTGTATATACACGCCAATAACCCCTTTATCATCAATTAATATTTGTATATACAGAACCGCAAGCCCTTTGTCATCAACGAATCGAGGTCTATACCACCCACCTACTTCTTCCCTGCTGGTACGAGGGCCTTTA
>Ga0302320_10031156_pt1 | contig 10131 bp, 10 predicted proteins | sample Bog_T0_3_FD_202130 | JGI IMG/M metagenome (GOLD analysis project Ga0302320, IMG submission 202130) | Peat permafrost microbial communities from Stordalen Mire near Abisko, Sweden - Bog_T0_3 | ecosystem: Environmental > Terrestrial > Soil > Wetlands > Peat | place: Sweden: Abisko, Stordalen Mire...
ACACGGAATGGCTGCCGGGAAAGAAAGAGCGCTCCGCCGCCGATCCTACCTCCGCAATATCCCTCATCTCCCTTCGTTTATGATCTTAAAACAAAAAGCCCTGCCCCCATCTGGGTTGATTCTCGCTCCCCGTGGAAACAGGCACAAAAAAACGAGCGCCGGAATAGTCCAGCGCCCGTATCCTCGGGGAGGAAATTTTTGACTTTGCTTATTTCTTTTTCTTGAGAAGAGGGAGACCTGTCCGCTCGTTCTCGGAGATTTCATAACCATCAGGAAGCGCATCAAGAGCGCCCTCTTTGGCTTCGCCACCGAAATAATAGAGAGTCACTTTCTGACCACCACGGAGCTCCTGAAGACGATGGTGCAGGAAATAGGTCTTTCCGCTTTTTTTGCTAACAACGCTGAATGCCATAGTATTGGTTCTGTTGAGGGTTATGGGGATTAGATGAGACCGGCTTTCGAAAGCGTCGCGTGGGCGCCATTCTTCGAAATTGTCTTCAACGCACGAGCCGACACCTTGACGGTGACAAACTTTTTAAGCTCAGGAACCCAGATGCGCTTGACCTTGAGATTAGGGGTGAAATAGCGAGGAGTAACGGCGGTGACATGCATACCGATACCACCTTTCTTTTTGGCGAGACCTCGGCGGTGAATTTTGGAACCGCGAACAGGACGGGAACCGGTGATGGAGCACTTTCTAGACATAAATGATAAAAGGAATGGAGGTGAGATATGCTCAGTTTTGAGCCACATGGTCAAGAATTTTCAATCTTCTGGTTTGAGAAAGATTTCTTGTTTAAACGGCCGCCAGAATTTCTTCCTGGCGCTTGAGGAGTTCCCTGATCCCACGGCGACCGAAATCGAGCATCGTGGCAAGCTGATCATCGCCAAAGACACTCTCTTCTCCAGAGGCCTGAAGCTCGATAAACTCTAGGTCTGCGGTCATGACAAGATTCAAATCCACCTTGGCGTCCTTGTCCTCACTGTAGTCGAGATCGAGCAGCACTTCTGATCCGAGCACACCCACACTTACTGCCGCGATCTGGCGTGAGACAGGACTTTTTGCAAGCTTCCCTTCCTGCACCAAGCGATTACAGGCAAGTGAAATTGCGACACTGGCACCAGTAATAGATGCAGTGCGTGTGCCACCATCTGCCTGTAGTACATCGCAATCTACCCAGAGTGTTCTGGAACCAAGGGCTTCGAGATTAATCCCCGCACGAAGAGAGCGCCCGATGAGGCGTTGGATTTCAGTGGAACGCCCATCCACTTTGCCGCGTGTGCTATCGCGTGTTTTGCGTGGGGAGGTCGAATAGGGAAGCATGGAGTATTCAGCCGTCAGCCATCCCCCAGTGATGCCTTGTTCCTTCATCCAGCGAGGCACTCCCTCCTCAATACTGGCGGCACAGAGCACCTGCGTCCGACCAAAGGAGACCAGCACAGAGCCGGAAGCCTGGGGCGCAATCCCCGTCTGAAAGGAAATTTCTCGGAGAGCATCCTGAGCTCTCCCTGCGTGGCGTGATGTCGTCATAGGAAGGGGAGATTTCCTTCTGAGTCCTTCCAGCGCAAGTCTCTTCTCAAGCAGAAGAGAGAAGTTAGGAACTTTTCTTCGGATTATCCCTGATGGTCTGATGATGACGGAGCGCGGGAAGAATCTGCTGCGTGACCACCTGAGCCATGCCTGGATCACCCGTCTGCTGAAAGACCTGCGACGCCTGCATCGCCACCTGGATCGCCTGATCAAAATTTCCCGTTTCCGCCAGGGCCAGACTCAGGGTCAGGAGAAAGGAGGGTACCTTTCCGTTGGTCGCCTCAACAATTTGGTCAGCCAAAGCGACAGCCTCCTTTCCATTGCGCACCGAATCATCGGGGTGAGTCGCCAGCACCCAGGCTAGCGCACGCTGATTTTGCAGATCGCCGGGATCCACCTGCATCGCAAACCTGAATGCTTGGATGGCATCGCCAGGATCGCCCAGGGAAAGCAGGAGGGAGGCGAGATTGCGTGCTGCACCGGTCGTCGGACGAATCTGGAGAGAATGTTGAAAGGCCCCGATCGCCTCCTGATTGCGCCCCAGTTTCATCAAGGTCAGGGCCATGTCGTTGTGGGCCTCAGCATTGCTTGGCCTGAGCCGAACGGCCTCGGTAAATTCACGAAGCGCCTCCTCGGATTTCCCCTGGGCATCGAGAGTGCATGCGTAATTATGACGCGATTTCCAACTGGTCGGATTGCAGGAGAGTGTCGCCGGGAAGAAAAGATTTCCATCCCTCCATTCGGGAAGCTGATACAGCGACAGCAGTGCCAGGATAGGAACAAGTATCAGAGACACGATCACCGCACTCCGATCTGAAATTCGGCAAAGCAGGAGGGCCACAGCCAGGGCAACTCCGAGCATAGCCAGGTAGAGATAATGATCAGCGACCGTGGAGACGACTTGAAAATTAAAAGGAATGAATCCGAGCGTCGGGAGTACTCCTATGACAAAAACTCCCAGCGGAATCAAATAGCGGCGAAGATTTTTGACGGAAGCGAGCAGCGCCGTGAGCCCCACCGGAAAGATCCAAGTCCAGTTCAGCCAACCAGCATCAAACACGGAATTGGGAGAGCGGCCATAATCGGCACAGAGGTGAAAGGGAAAGAGAATCTTGCCGAAATAAAAGGCCAGGGCATCACACGCCACCAGAGGCCTTGACCAGACTGGAACAAGCGAGCGGGCCAGAGCGGCTGCGGGCTGAGACTTGGAAGTCATCATGACTTCCGCCAGCGCGATCAAAAACCAAGGGAGAAGCCAGAGTAATTTTTTGAGCGAGGCATGACGAGCGGCAAGCAGCCACCATCCCAAGAGCAATGCGAGTGCGGGCGTAACGACACTTCCGGGCTTGGAGCCGAAGGCAAGTAGGAGCAGCAGTGTTGCCGCCAGATAGGAGAGCCACTGCCCAGGGCCACGCGCCCCTTCCAGAAAGGCAAAAAAGCAGACCAGGGCAGCCAGGGAAAACAGACCACCCAGCAGATCACGGAGACCAGAAACCCAGGCCACGCTCTCCACCTGAATTGGATGGAGTCCATAGACCAAAGCCCCGAGCGCCGCTGCTCCGAGCAGATGTTCACGGGAGAGACCTTTTTGAAAGGCTGCGGAGAGCAGTCGGCGCAGGATGAGAAAAACCATCCCTGTGGCCACGAGATGCGCCAGCAGATTGGCACCGTGAAAGAATGCGGAATTAATCGGCCCGACGCTCAGGCTCGTTCCCGCCACGAGACGCGACAGAGCCACCAAAGCCCCCCAGACGGAATAGGTGACCGGAATATAAAGCTGCTGAAACGGTCCCTCCCAAAAGAGAGCGATACTCTTCCAGGAGAGGGGTGAATAGAGCGGATTGCGGTGAATATTGGTGTCGTCATCCCAGAATGGGAGAAAATGAAAGGAGCAGACTTCTCCATAGACGGCGGCTACCAGTAGCAGCAACGCTCCCGCACAGAGCCAGGGAGAAGCAAGAAGGCGGGTGAAAGTTTTTTCTAGTGATTTGATCATATAGATTCTGAGGCGATGCCGGAGATCCAGACTTTGGGGGGAAGATTGCACTCCATCACCTGCTGTGCAGCCACGGCATTTCCTTCATCCGGGACTGCCAAAAAATCCGCCACTGATCCCGGAGAAAGCTCACCCAGCCGCCCTCTCCAACCGATGGCCGCAGCGGGCCTGATCGTCGCCATGCTCAAGATCGTCAGGGGATCCAGCTGAGGAAAGGCATGACGCATCGCCCTCATTTCTGCAAACATATTGAGATCGTAATTACTGGCCAGACTATCGGTACCGAGAAGGACAGGAATGCCGCTCTCCTCAAAAAAATTCAGATCAAAGGGAGGGCGGCCAAAAAAGGCATGGGTACGAGGACAATGAATCACAGGGTAGTCACCGGCGCTCTTTCTCAGGATCGCACGATCCTCCTCATCGAGAAAATTCATATGAACCAACAAGGTGCCTGGAGAGAGCAATCCACTGCCGAGCAAAAGCTGCACGGGGGTCTTTCTCCCGCAATCCATCATCGGGCGATCAATGGAGGAGAGAAAATTGTAAAGAGGGCCCTGCCCGTCTCGGAACATCGCCATCTCCTCGTCGGACTCGGCAAGATGCGTGCAGATGGGAAGGCGGTATTTGGCCCCGTAAAGTTTCACCAGTTCGTAGAGATCTGGAGATGCCGTATAGGGGGCGTGGGGTGAAAGTCCGAAGCCGCCGCCTCCCTTTGCTTCACCGGCCTTTTCAAAGAAATGAATCGCCCCCGCCAGCGACTCCGCTGATTGAAGACGACTACGGACATCCATGACCTCCAGGAACCACCAGGCGCGAATCCGGGATGCGGGGAGAAAGGGAACCAGTTCGGGAAACGACTCGATATTGAGCACTGTCGTGCAACCCCAACGATGAAGCTCCTTGAGCCCGGTTGCGATCGCCTCCAGATAATCGCCCTGATCGAGCGAACGACGCATCGCGTTGAGGCGCTGAATCCAGGCGGAAAAAGATCCTCCACCAAAGAGCGCCCCGCGCATCATCGTGTAATCGAGATGGCAATGGGCATTGATGAGACCTGGCAGGAGAATGGATTCTCCGAGATCCTCCCGTTGAGCGCCTGGATGCTCAGCGCAGAGATCCTTCCATTTTCCGACAGCCAAAATCTCACTTCCTCTGACGGCAATACCTCCATCCTCAATGAGAGGATGACTCATCGGCAGCACGCGTCTGGCGCGGTAGAGCTTGGTATTTAAGGGAACAAGCATGGGAGTGCGGAGAAGGGTATGTTCCCGATTTAGACTTGGGAAGAAAGCGTTTTAGTACACATCCACTCCAGCTCCTCCCCTCGGCGCACAATCTCAACTAGCGATCAGATTGCGCACTCGGAAGATTTTCCCACTAGCAGCCTGTTGGACTTAGAGCGGACAGGCGAGAAATCGCGGTTTGAGTCAGAAATTTTACGGATTTGAGGAGTCTATGTGAACATAAACGACGATAAGCCGGAAAATTTATGGCCAAATCCCCGTTTTTCGCAGCCATGCGAGCTAAGTCCGACAGGCTGCTAGATCGTCCGACGCTTAACCTTGAGCTGGGCCAACGAACGAAGCATGGAGGACTCGACGGTTGCGAGCTCCTCACCGGAGAGATCACCTTTACCAAGCTCGCGTTCGGCACGGGCGACGGCCTCCATGGCGGCATTCTCATCGATTTCCTCTTCTTTGAGCGCCATGTCGGTCAGGACAGAAACTCGATCGGGACGGACTTCAAGGAAGCCCGCGCCTATGGCGAAATAGAGATCACCTTCCTCGGTCGTGACAGTGAGTGCCCCGGGATGAATTTCGGTCAGAAGGGGAATATGCTCGGGAAGAATTCCAAGCTCCCCCTCGACTCCTGGAACGACCACAAACTTCACCTCTCCTGAGAAGATGCGCGTTTCGGGCGTGACGATTTCGAGGTGAAGCGTGCTCATTGAGGAAGCGCTGAATAAGTCAGCGGATTGTGGATGGAGGCAAGTTTTGCGGGATGGCGGAGCCTTCTCAACCCGGCGCTATCTGAAGATAACGACGGATTGAAAGGCTTTGGCAGATCGTGAAAATCGCTTTCAGACATGATTCGGGGATTTATTCAGCGCTTCCTTTAGGATTCCTTGGAAGCGGCGAGAACCTGGTCGATGCCACCCTTCATGTAGAAGTCGCCTTCGTTGATCTCATCGAACTTACCCTCAAGGATTTCCTTGAAGCCACGGATGGTCTCGGCGATGGGCACATACTGTCCCTTGGCTCCAGTGAAAATTTCAGCCACATGGAAGGGCTGACTCAGGAAACGCTGGATCTTGCGAGCGCGATAGACGGTGAGCTTGTCCTCAGGGGAAAGCTCATCCATACCAAGAATGGCGATGATGTCCTGAAGATCCTTGTAGCGCTGAAGCACCTTCTGAACGCCGCGAGCCACAGCGTAGTGCTCTTCGCCGACAATTTCGGGAGCGAGAGCCTTGGAGGTGGAAGCAAGAGGATCAACGGCAGGATAGATACCCAGCTCGGCGATGGAACGCTCCAGCACGATCGTGGAATCGAGGTGAGCGAAGGTATTGGCGGGAGCCGGATCGGTCAAATCGTCAGCAGGCACATAGACAGCTTGGAACGAAGTGATGGAACCGTTTTTGGTCGAGGTGATGCGCTCCTGAAGATTACCCATTTCAGCGGCGAGGGTCGGCTGATAACCAACGGCACTCGGCGTACGCCCCAGCAGAGCAGAGACTTCGGAACCTGCCTGGGAGAAACGGAAGATATTGTCCACGAAGAGCAGCACATCCTGATTTTTTTCGTCACGGAAATATTCAGCCATGGTGAGAGCCGTGAGAGCGACCCGCAGACGGGCACCCGGAGGCTCGTTCATCTGGCCATAGACAAGACCGACCTTGGAACCTTCCTCAATGATGAAGTGGCCATGGGCATCGAGCACAGGATGACCCTTCTCATCTTTCTTCACAGCGATAACGCCGGACTCGATCATTTCATGATAGAGATCATTTCCCTCACGGGTGCGCTCACCGACCCCGGCAAAGAGGGAGTAACCACCATGGCCCTTGGCGATGTTGTTGATGAGCTCCATGATGACGACGGTCTTGCCGACGCCTGCACCACCGAAAGCTCCAACCTTACCACCCTTGGTGAAGGGACAAATGAGATCGATGACCTTGATACCGGTCTCCAGCACTTGGGCCTTGGTGTCCTGATCGACGAGCGGAGGAGCATTGCGATGAATCGGGAGAAATTTGTCGGCCTTGACCGGAGCACCTTCGTCGCAAGGATTGCCCAGCACATTGAAGATACGCCCCAGCACCCCCTCACCCACAGGCACGGAGATGGCGTGACCGAGCGCGCGGACTGGGATGCCTCGCTTGAGTCCCTCGGTGGAGGACATGGCAATGGCGCGCACCCATCCCTCACCGAGATGCTGCTGCACCTCAAGCGTCACCGTGGAGGGCTTGCCATCAACCGTGAAGTCCACTTCCAGGGCTTCATAGATCTTGGGCAATTGGCCTCCTTTGATATTAAACTCGGCATCAATAACCGGGCCGATAATTTGAACGATGGTACCTGTATTGCTCATGAAGTGTGGGTGTGTTGGAAAAAGGGTTGGAGGAGAAAGTGTGAATTTGCCAGGAATTTCAGCCTTAGCCATAGACTTAGCTTAAGGCCATCTGGGCCGTGGTGATTTCGAGAAGTTCCGTCGTGATACTGGCCTGACGGGCCTTGTTGTATTCGAGGGTAAGATCCTTGACGAGATTCTTGGCGTTGTCGGTGGCGCTCTTCATGGCGACCATGCGGGCGCTCTGTTCGGAGGCGCGTGCATCCAGAATCATCTGAAAGATGGTGAAGTGAAAATAGTAGGGCAGGATCGCATCAAGCACCTCATCTGCATCCGGCTCAAAGAGATACCGAGCCTCGCTGGCTTCCTCAGAGCTCCCCTCACCTGCTGCAACCTCGCCGGAAATCGGCAGGAGGGGTTCAAGAACGGGCTTCTGGATCAGCGTGTTCACAAACTTTGGATAGAGAACAGCAACCTCGTCCACTTCGCCGGAAAGAAACTTCTCCAAACAGAATTTGGAAACCGCCTTGGTCTGCAAGAAGGAGGGTGAATCAATCAGGAGGAAATCTGCGATCATCTCGCGACCCGTGCGTGCCAGGAAGGAAGCACCCTTTTTACCGGAGGCGACAAAGAGTGTTTCGCTGGCATTGAGGGCGGATGCTTCACGCAGCACATTGGTATTAAGAGCGCCGCAGAGGCCCTTGTCCGAAGTGATCAGAAGCACGAGCTTCTTTTTCACCGGACGCTTTTCCAGCATGGGATGGGCAACCTCGCTCACATGATTTCGGAGCGAAACCAGCACCCGGTTGAGCACAGCGGAATAGGGACGACCTGCCAGCGCAGCCATCTGGGCCTTGCGCATCTTGGCAGCCGCAACCATCTGCATCGCCTTGGTAATTTGGGCGGTGTTCTTGACCGACTTGATGCGTCGGCGGATGTCGCGTGTATTGGCCATTTGCTAAAGTTCTACTCGTGAATCAGTTCGGAGCGGGCTGAAATTTTTAGCGAAAGATCACTTTAAACTCTTCCACGCTCGCGGTGAGTTCCTTTTCGATCTCAGCATCGATGGCACCCTTCTTGAGGATCGAGGTAAGAACGGCTTCCTTGCGGGTGGTGAGAAATTCGGTCAGCTGCTTCTGGAATTCCTTGAGACGGTCCACGGAGATGGCATCGAAGTATCCTTTCTGCATGGTCCAGAGGATGGCGACCTGCAGCTCCACCGGCTGTGGATTATACTGCTGCTGCTTGAAGAGCTCCACGATGCGGGCTCCGCGATCCAGCTGAGCCTTGGTACGGGCATCGAGATCGCTACCAAACTGGGCAAAGGCGGCCAATTCGCGGAACTGGGCCAGATCTCCCTTGATCTTGCCGGCAACCTGCTTGGTGGCCTTGATCTGGGCGGCGGAACCGACACGGGAGACCGAAAGACCGACCGAGATGGCTGGGCGGATACCTTGGTAGAAAAGATCAGTTTCGAGATAGATCTGTCCGTCTGTGATGGAAATCACATTCGTCGGAATGTAGGCAGAGACATCGCCTGCCTGGGTTTCAATGATCGGCAGAGCGGTCAGCGAACCATCGCCAGCATCCTTGCTCAGACGGGCGGAACGCTCAAGAAGGCGGCTGTGGAGATAGAAAACATCACCGGGATAAGCCTCACGACCGCTGGGGCGCTTGAGCAGAAGGGAAACTTGACGATAGGCCACGGCGTGCTTGGAGAGATCGTCAAAAACGATCAGGGCATCCATGCCATTGTCCATGAACCACTCACCCATCGAGGCTCCGGCGAAGGGAGCAAGATACTGGTTGGTCGCGCTGTCGGAAGCGGGTGCCGAGACAATAATGGTATCGCGGAGAGCGTCCTTAGAAGCCAGCGTATCGACCACGCGTGCGATGTTGGCGTTTTTCTGTCCGATGGCGACATAGATGCTGTAAACAGGGCGGAAGGAAGGATCGCCCGAGGCTTCGCCTGTACGGTTGATCCTAGCCTGATTGATGATCGTGTCGATGGCAATGGTGGTCTTGCCGGTGGCACGGTCACCGATGATGAGCTCACGCTGTCCACGACCAATCGGAATCATAGCGTCCACAGACATGATGCCGGTGGAAAGAGGCTGACTCACCCCCCGGCGCTTGATGATGCCGGGAGCGATCTTTTCGACAGGATAGAAGCCTTTGGCCAGAATCGGGCCTTTGCCGTCGATAGGCTGACCGAGCGCGTCAACGACACGACCGAGAAGTTCCTTTCCAACAGGAACCTGAAGCAGACGACCCGTCGTCTTGACTTCGTCCCCTTCGGAAATGCTGGTGTAGTCACCCAGAATGATGGCGCCGACCTCGGTCTCTTCAAGGTTGAGCGCCAGGCCATAGATGCCGCCTGGAAATTCCAACATCTCGTTGAGCATGACGCCTCCGAGTCCCTCAATGCGGGCGACACCGTCACCGATTTCACGCACGGTTCCGACATTCAATGTGGAGACGGTCGTGTTACGGAGTCCGTCAATCTTGGATTCAAGTTCTTGCAGAAGGGTGCTCATGGTTTGTGTGGATTAAAATATTGGGTGCTACGGGTGTAAAAAAATTAGGAAATCGAGGCTGCGAGATTCTGAATGCGGGATTGCACGGTGGCATCCCAGACCTCGCTACCAAGACGGATGCGGACTCCTCCGATGAGTGAAGGATCAACTTTGGATTCCAGAGAAATCTCTCCTCCATCGCGCTCCTGCAGGGTTTTCAGAATAGAAGTTCGTGTGGCCTCGTCCAGCGGAGTCGCACTCTCAATGAGGGCGTGGTGTTTGGAAGTTGCCAGCCGAACGAGTCGAGCGTACTCCCTAAGAATCTGAAGCGTGTGACGGGGCGCTGACTTGATCAACAGATCCGCCACGGTGAGCGTCCTGGAAGCATCAGGGCGACCTGATGCATCAAGAACGGCATCAAAGAGCTCTCGGGCCTGGCGACGGGCTGCTTTGGGGATCTGCATGGCGTTATTCCTCGTGTTGTTCCCTTAGGAGTAAAATTGTGAGTAAAATTGTGA
>Ga0302320_10031157_pt1 | contig 10131 bp, 10 predicted proteins | sample Bog_T0_3_FD_202130 | JGI IMG/M metagenome (GOLD analysis project Ga0302320, IMG submission 202130) | Peat permafrost microbial communities from Stordalen Mire near Abisko, Sweden - Bog_T0_3 | ecosystem: Environmental > Terrestrial > Soil > Wetlands > Peat | place: Sweden: Abisko, Stordalen Mire...
TGGACGTCCCACCGCCCTGGACGACTCCGAGCAGGCGCGTTCGGTGGAATCGCTGCGCAAATGCGCAACCGACTTCGCCCGGACCGGGATCAAGGCGGCGGTGGAGCCGATCCGCTCGGCGGAAGTCAGCCTGGTCCACACCGTGGCGGACGCCCTGCGCTATCTGAAGGCTGTGGACCACCCCGCCATCGGCCATATCAACGGCGACGTCTATCACATGAGCCTCGAGGAGGAGCATGTGGGAGAGGCGATATTGCGGGCCGGGAGCCGGCTGGTGAATCTCCACCTCGCCGACACCAACCGCGACGCCCTCGGTTCCGGAAGCCTGGACCTGGATACGGTCATCATGGCTTCGTACCTCGTCGGCATGAACCAGGCCGGGCGGTTTCTGACTCCCGAACCGCTCGGACCGTTCCCCAACCCGTATGTCCTGGCCAACGGGCCGTGCGACGAGAAGGTGATGGACGAGGTGGTGGCCAAGACGATCACTTGTTTTCGGGAGCGTGAAGACCACGTCCGGTCGCTTTATTGATTCTGCGCCCCAGACCCGCTTGCCGGGTTGTCTAGGATGCGGCCAGCGCCGCCTTCAGGAACGCGGTGACCAGCGGGTGCGGCCGCTCCGGGGTGGAGCGGGCCTGGGGCACGTACAAGGTGCCGATGAAGAACGGATGCTCGGGCAGTTCCATGACCCGGATTTCCCCTTCGCTGTCCGATCCGGTGAAGCGCATGTGGCCTTCCTTCAGGGCGTCCATGCAGTCGGGGTTGACCCCGAAGTTGCAGTAGTAGCGCTCCTGCGCGGTGAGCGCGCCGTAGATGGCGGCCACCCGCGAGCCGGGCTCGAATTTCAGCCGCATGGTCCGGCCGGCCAGGGCGCATTCCAGCTCGGTGATGAAGAGGGTGGAGGAGTCCGGGTCGTACTCGGCGTGCTGGGCTTCCCGGAAGCCCAGCCCATTGCGCGCGTATTCCAGCACCATGTGCTGGAAACCGCCGCAGGTGCCCAGGCAGGGCACCTTGTTCTTGCGGGCGTGGCGGATGGCCCAGAGGGTCTGTTCCAGGTTCTTGTAAGGGCTGCCCGGAGCCACCCAGATGGCCGAGAAGCGCTCGAACAGGTCCGGCCCGATCTTGGCGGTGGAAACCCAGACGGCCTCGAGTTCCGCGCCGAGCAACTGGCGCGAATGGGCGATGGCCGCATCGGTCGCCGCATGGGGCGGGAAGGCCGGGGAATACTCACCAAGGAGGGCGATCGGCTTGTACATTTTTGACTCCACGGCACCTACCTCATTCTAGGCCAGCGGATGCAGGTCTCGAGCGAGACTTCTGGAAAATCCATGAATTATCCAACAGCGACCCAGGCGGGCTGCTAGAATCGGCCCGAGTCTTCCGGAGCTGATCATGCAACTGAGCGCGCGCAATGTCCTTGAAGGCCGCGTCACCAAGGTGACCCACGGCGCGGTGGAATCGGAGATCGTCATCCAGCTTTCACCCGGGGTGGAGATCGTTTCGACCATCACCAAGTCTTCCGCCGAAAGGATGAACCTGAAACCCGGCGACCAGGCCCACGCCATCATCAAGGCCTCCAATGTGATCGTCGGCGTGGATTAGGTCTGCCGCGCCTGGTCCACCCTGGCCTCGAAGGCCGGGAACAGTTCCAGGGCCCGCCCGTAATCGTAGCTCTCGATCCGCGCCTTCATCGGCGCCAGGGCCCCCTGCAGCGGGCCGCCCTTGAGCAGGGCCGCCAGGGTTGTCAGGTCATGGCCGGCCTTGGCGTCATCCTCGCGCAGGGCCTGCCGGAGCACGGCCAGGGCGGCCAGGATGGCCGGCCAATCCGCCGCCGCGGCGGGGGCCTCCGGCGCCGCCGGCGTCAGGGCCAGGCCTTCCAGCAGTTCCCCCAGGCGCTCCTCGAGCCGGGCCAGCGGCTCCTGCCAGGCTGCCCCGCCGCCCAGGACCTCTTCCAGTTCCCGGGCGGCCGCGCCGATGGCGTTGGCGCCCAGGTTCAACGCGGCCCCCTTCAGGGAATGGGCCACGCGCATGGCGCCGGGGCCGTCGCCCTGGGCCAGGGCGGCGCGCAGGGCTGCCAGTTCTGCCGCCTGGTCGGCCGCGAAGCGCCGGAGCAGCCGCAGGAAGGTGTCCGCATCCAGTTCAAGCCGGGCCAGGGTGCCGGGGAGGTCAACCCCTGGAATTTGGCCGGCCTGCCGGGCCGCCGCGCCCATCACCTCGAGGATCAGCCCGGACAGGGTGTGGACCAGCAGCGCCGGATCGATGGGCTTGGCGATGACCTCGTTCATGCCCGCCGCCAGGACTTTCCGCCGCACGCCGGCCACCGCGTCGGCGGTCAGGGCGAGGATCGGCAGGGCCGCCCAGCGGGGCTCCTGGCGGATCCTCCGGGCGGCTTCCAGCCCGCCCATGACCGGCATCTGCAGGTCCATGACCACCGCGTCGAACGACTGCTGTCCGAGCCGTTCCAGCGCTTCCCGGCCGTTCCCGGCCAGGCCGACGCCCGCCCCGGCCCGGCGCAGGATCTCCCTGGCCACCTGCAGGTTCAGTTTGTCGTCCTCCACCAGCAGCACCGTGCGCCCGCGCAGAGGCGTGGTCCCCGGGACCGGCTTCGACCGGCGCCGGCCGGTCCGCTCCGGAATGGCCTCCTGCAGCGTCAGCACCAGGGCGAAGGTGCTGCCCTGTCCGGCCCGGCTGGCCACCTCCAACTCGCCCCCCATCAGCCGGGCCAGGCGCCGGGAGATGGCCAGGCCCAGGCCGGTGCCGCCGTAGCGGCGGGTGCTGGACTGGTCGGCCTGGTTGAACGGCTGGAACAGGCTCCCCAGCTCGGCTTCGGTCATGCCGATCCCGGTGTCGCGCACTTCGAAGCGCAGGCGGGCCCGCCCCTGGGCGCGCTCCAGGAGGCGCGCGGTGAAGGTCACCGCTCCGGCTTCGGTGAACTTGACGGCGTTGTCCCCCAGGTTCAGCAGCACCTGGCCCAGGCGCTGGGGATCCCCCAGCAGCAATGGCGGCAGTTCGGAATCCAGGTCGCAGGACAGTCGCAGGCCCTTCTCCGCGGCCCAGTGGGCCAGGAGGCCGGACACCTTGTCCAGGCTCTCCCGCAGATCGAACGGCACGGTCTCCAGTTCGACCCTACCGGCCTCGATCCTGGAGAAGTCCAGGATGTCGCTGATGGCGGTGTGCAGGTGCCGGGCCGAAACCGCGGCCTTGTCCAGGTAGTCCTGCTGCTGGGCGGTCAGGCCGGTGTCCTGGAGCAGGTGGATGAAACCCAGCACTGCGTTGAGCGGGGTGCGTAGCTCGTGGCTCATGTTGGCCAGGAACGCGCTCTTGGCTTGAGCCGCCGATTCCGCATCCAGCTTCGCGGCCTGCAGGTCCTGCTCGGCGCGCATCAGCTCGGTCACATCCTCCTTCATGGCCACGAAGCAGGTGATCCGGCCCCGTTCGTCGAACACCGGCGCGATGATCGCCTTTTCCCAGAATAGTTCGCCGTTCTTCTTCCGGTTGTGGAACCGGCCCCGCCAGACCTTGCCGCCCAGGATGGTCTGCCAGAGGTCCTGGTAGAAGGCCTGCCCTTGCTGGCCGGACTTGAACCGCCGGATGTTGCTGCCCACCGCCTCCCGGGAACTGTAGCCGGTGAGTTCCTGGAAGGCGGTGTTGACGTACTTGATGGTCCCGTCCAGGCCGGTGATCACCACCGCCGCCGGGCTCTGCTCCAGCGCCAGTTTCAGCGTGCGGATCTCCTTCTCGGCCGCCCTGCCGCGCGGGGGGTCTTCCGCCAGCCTGGACCGGAGCAGGGCCCGGACCCGCGCGGTGCAGCGCATGGCCCTCAATCCCCGAACGCGGCGGTAACGGCCAGGATATCCGGCAGGCGGGCCAGGAAGGCCTGCACCACCCGCGGTTCGAAATGGCCGCCCGAGCCCCGGACCAGTTCGGCCACCGCCGCGTCCACCGTCCAGGCGGGCTTGTACGGACGCACGCTGGTCAGCGCGTCGAACACGTCGGCCACCGCCACGATCCGCCCCACGCGCGGAATGGCCTCCCCCCGCAGGCCCTGAGGGTAGCCGCTGCCGTCCCACTTCTCGTGGTGGGTGAGCGCCACCTCCGCCGCCATCTGCAGCAGCGGGGAGGCGTGGCTGCCGATGATGCCGTGGCCGATTTCCGGATGCCGGCGCATGATGGCCCACTCCTCGGCGTCCAGCTTGCCGGGCTTCAACAGCACCCGGTCGGGGATGCCGATCTTGCCGATGTCGTGCATGGGCGAAGCCTGCAGCAGGGTTTCCGCTTCCAGGGCCGGCAGGCCCAGTTCCAGGGCGACGATCTGGCTGGCGTGGCTCATGCGGATGACGTGCATGCCGGTCTCGTTGTCCCGGAATTCAGCCGCCCGGCCCAGGCGCTGGATGATCTCCAGGCGGGTCTCCTGCAGTTCCCGGGTGCGGTCGCGCACCGAGGCCTCCAGGGCCCGGTTCTGGTCGTGCAGAGCCAGGTGGGTGCGCACCCGCGCCCGCACCCGGGGCGCGCTGATGGGTTTGGTGATGTAGTCCACGCAGCCCAGGTCGAAGCCCTTCTGCTCGTCCTCCGGGGATTCCTTGGCGGTGATGAAGAGCACCGGAATGGACCGGGTGCGCGGATCCGCCTTGAGCCGCCGGATCAGCTCGTAGCCGTCCATGCCCGGCATCATGATGTCGAGCAGGATCATGTCAGGCGGCTCGTCCTGGGCGGCGATCTCCAGGGCCCGGGCGCCGCTGGCGGCCACCTTCACCCGGTACGCTGGCGCCAGGATGCCCTGGAGGAGGTCGATGTTTCCGGGCGTATCGTCCACGACCAGGATGGTTGCGAGGGGTCGAGCCTGGTCGGTCAAGGTCGTCTCCGGGATATGAGTTCCATCACTCCTATCGGCAGCATCCCTGGAATCCTCAACATCTGGAGTTCTGGGTGGCACCTGCCTCCACGGGGTGGCCACCGACCAGGTTTCTCCTTTGGAACTCATTTACCAACTATGCCTCTCTGAGCAGTTCCGTGCGGTAAATGGGTGCAAGCGCCTTCACTTTCTCCATGAACGCAGCTTGCTCTATTTCGTCCAGCTTTGGCGGAGGCGTCGTACGCGTGGCGACCGGGATCCCGACCTCCATGAAGAACTTTTCCTGTCCCGCTGGAGAGCATATACAGAGTGCTCGTACCGGCGCACTGGAGGCATTGTGAAACTGATGCGGAGCGTTGGCGGGAATGTTCAATGTGTCGCCGGTGCGCACGATCGTCTTTTTGCCACGGAATGTTGCCTCCAACTCACCTTCGAGCAGGATGAAGGTCTCCTCGAAGTCATGGCGATGGGGTGGCGGCCCGCCCTCTGGTGGGATGTGCATGTCAATGACGCAGAAACGTCCTTCGGTCTCTTCGCCGGTGACGGTAATGGTATAGGTATCGCCGACCAGACCGATGTGAGGGAGGTTGTCAGGTTGCGCCAGCGTGAGACTGCGTTTAGGGTTGTCCAGCGGTATGCCTGGCAGAGCGGGTGACATTGCTTTTCTCCTTGTTATATTCCCTTGGATTGACCACTTTTCCAACCTGCTGCATGCAGCACCCTATGTATGGGTCAGCCATCCTCGTTTGCAATGCCTTTTAGCGCAATGCAGGATTGCATCACGGCAATTCTGGGATATGCTCCACGAAGTTGAGCTGCGTCGTACTTCCCATAAAGCAATGAGACCTCGCGCAAATTCGTTCCATTGGTGAATCCATGAAATGCGTTCCATTTACCATCGACGTCCCCGAGGCCGCCGTGTCCGATCTCAAGCTCCGCCTCTCGTTGACCAGATGGCCAGACGAGTTTGGAGAGCGCTCCTGGGAATATGGAACACCGCTGGCGGTTGTCAAAACATTCGTTGAACATTGGCGCGATCGTTTCGACTGGAGAAAAGCAGAACACAACCTCAATCAGCTTCCTTAGTTTCAGATCGAGTTGGATGGCCGAATCATTCATTACGTGCATGTCAAAGGTTCTGACGTTGATTCTGTTCCACTCATCCTGACGCATGGTTGGCCAGGTTCATTCATCGAGATGTACAAGATCATTCCGATGCTGACGGACCCAGCGAGTCACGGCCTCCCGGGCTTCCGGTCTTTCGACGTGATCGCACCGTCATTGCCCGGCTTCGGGTTTTCGCAGGCACCATGCACGCCAGGCACCAACAGCAAAGTCGTTGCCTCGATTTGGCACAGGTTGATGGCAGAGTTGGGCTACCCGAGATATTTCGCCCAGGGCGGGGACATTGGAGCTGGCGTTAGTTCCTGGCTCGCACGCTGCTATCCGGATTCCGTGCGGGCGCTGCATCTGAATTTTATTCCCGGGAGCTACCAACCTTCGTTGAAGGACAACGATCGGCCGCTTTCCATAGATGAATCCGAGTGGTTGACTCGCCGAAGTCAGTGGGTGGCAAGCGAAGGAGGTTATAGCCACGTTCAAAGCACCAAGCCGCAGACGCTTGCCTACGCCTTGGTCGATTCCCCGAGCGGGTTGGCAGCCTGGATACTGGAGAAGTTCTTCGCGTGGAGCGACGGTGGCGATGAACTTTTGGAGCGATTCGACATCGATGAGTTGTTGACCAATATTTCCATTTACTGGTTTTCGGGCAATGCTGCTTCGACACTTCGCATATACAAGGAGAACGCAGCTCAGCCACTTCGGTTCGATTCGGGTGAAACAGTCACTCCTCCTCTTTGCTATGCGCGCTTTCCCAAGGAAATCGTCAGCCCGCCTCGCGAGTGGGTTGAACGCGTATTCAAGGTGGTCAGATGGACAGAAATGCCCCGAGGTGGCCACTTCGCCGCACTGGAGCAACCGGCCGCGTTGGCTCGCGACATTCATGAGTCGTTTGCGGTGTTCCGCTGACCATGTGCCGGTAAGGGGGGCCTACGACCCTTTTCCGGTTGGTGCACCCACCAGGTCGCATCCCTGTATTCCCTACCCCGTCCCATCCCACCCCTCCGCCGCCCGGAAGCTGTGGAACCGGTCCCGGCCGACGATGAGGTGGTCGCCCAGCGGCACCCCCAGGGACTCCCCCGCCGCCCGCAGGCGCCGGGTGAGCAGGATGTCCTCGCGGCTCGGCGTCGGGTCGCCGGAGGGGTGGTTGTGGAACGCCACGGCGGTGGTGGCCCCGAAGCGCAGGGCTTCCCGGTAGAACTCCCGCGGGCCGATCAGGGTGGCGTGGCTGGTGCCCTGGCTGAGGATCCGGTCGGCCAGCAGGTCACCCTTGACGTTCAAGGCCAGAAGGCCGAAGCGCTCCTCGGTCCAGCCCTGGCAGCGGGGCAGCAGGTAGGCGGCGCAGGCGCGCGGGGAGTTGATCCGGGGCGGGGTCCGCCCGCCGCGCCGGCTCCGGCGGCACAACTCCTGGGCGGCCCACAGCTGGCAGGCCCGGGCCGGACCGATGCCCGGCATCCTGATCCAGTCGCCCACCCCCTGGACCAGGATCCCGGGCAGCCCGCCGCAATGGCTGATCAGCTCCTGGGCCGCCTCCACGGCGCTGAGGCCGCGCCGGCCCGTGCCCCAGAGCAGGGCGAGCAGGTCCGCGTCGCTCAGTTCCTCGCCCCGGCCCGCCAGCAGCCGTTCCCGGGGCCGCTGCTCCGGGGACAGGTCGCGCATGCGCATGCTATTCCATCCGCCATCGGCCCAGCCGGCTGCGCCAGCGCAGCAGGGTGAGCTTGCCCAGGGGCGACACGCGCAGGCACACCGCGTCCCGACCGTCGGTCAGGAACCAGGTGCTGGCCTCGGCGCTGCGGGTTGGGCTCACGGTGACGCAGGGATGAGCCAGGCCGGTGAGGTGGGCCCTTGCGGTGGGCTTCATGTCCGGCGGCAGGGGGAACCCGGCATGGGGCAGGCCCCAGCGCACCCCGCGGGGCAGGCTCAGCCCCATGATCGGGTTGCCGTCCCGGTGCCGGCCCCGGCAGGCGGGAACCGGGCCGCCCAAGGCCACCCGCACCGGCGCCCCCCGGGCCCGGGCCCGCAGGAAGGCCTGCTCCAGGCTGGCCCGCAGTTCGCCCTGAACGGCGTTGAGGGCCGGATTGGCTGGGGGCAGCGCGGCCCCGGCCAGGGCGCCCAGCAGCGCGACGAGGCCCAGCGCCAGAGACAGCTCCAGCAGGCTGAAACCGGCCGAGGGCTTCACGGGGCACCCGCCACCGTGATGTAGGGCTGCAGCCGGCGGAAGGTCTTTTCGCCGATGCCCTTCACGTGCATGAGGTCCTCCGCGCGCTGGAATGGGCCGTGTTCCTGGCGGAAGGCGATGATCCGCTGGGCGGTCTTGGGGCCTACCCGCGGCAGCTGCATGAGCTCGGTCACGGTGGCGGTGTTCAGGTTGACGGGATGCTCGGGGGGGCGCCGGGGGCCGGCCAGCAGCAGCGCCCCGGACAAGCCCAGCCCGAGCGCCCAGTGCTTGAGAAGGCGGGTGAGTTGGCTGATCATGCCTGGGACCGGATCAAGCCCCGTGCCGGAACCGAGGGCGCCTGGGATCAGCGCTTGAGGCTCCGCCTCCGCCGCGCGGCGTCATCCGCCCATGACGCCAACCTGGCCACACCCGGTCAATCGGCATTTTCCCAGGAACATGGAGACGACGGGGCTGATTCGTCCTGGCGTATTTTCATGACACGGCCGGTGCGCGCCGTTATGTTAGGTGAGAACAGGGACCGTGACGAACCTATGATCAAGAAAGTCCACAAGGCTGACCTTAGGCTGGGCATGTTCATCCACGACCTGAACTGTGGGTGGATGGACCATTCATTCCTGCGCAACAGTTTCATGCTGCGCAAGGAAAGCGACCTGCAGAAGCTGTTGGAAAGCCGCATCACCGACGTCTACATCGACACCATCAAGGGCATCGATTGCAGCGAAGCCCCCACCCTGCAGGAGGTGGAAGCGGACCTTTCGGCCCGGATCCTGGCGACGCCCACCCCCGCGATCCCGCCCGGCGCCCAGACTTCCCATCAGGAGGAGCTGAAGTTCGCCAAGCAGATCCAGAAGGAAGCCAACAAGGTGATCCACTCCGTCCTGGGCGACGCGCGCCTGGGCAAGCAGATCCAGGTGGAGCGCCTGCAGCCGGTGGTGGCCCAGATCACCGACTCCATCCTGCGCAACCAGGGCACCCTGGTGAGCCTGTGCCGGATCCGCGAGGGGGACACCTACACCTTCCAGCACTCGGTGAGCGTCTGCACCCTGCTGGTGACCTTCTGCCGCTACATGGAGATGAGCCCGGAAGTGATCCATGAGGCCGGCATCGGCGGCATGCTGCACGACATCGGCAAGATGCGGGTGCCCGACCACATCCTCAACAAGCCCGGCAAGCTCACCGATGCGGAATTCGCCATCATGAAGGACCATGTGGTCCTGGGCCTGGAGATTCTGCGCGGAACGCCCGGGATTTCGAAGACGGTGGTCCAGGTGGCGGGCGAGCACCACGAGCGCTTCGAGGGTTCGGGTTACCCGGAGCGGCTCCAGGGCGCCGAGATCTCGCAGCTGGGCCGGATGGCGGCGATCGTCGACGTCTATGACGCCATCACCTCCAACCGCATCTACCACAAGGGCATGGAGCCGCCGGCGGCGCTCACCAAGCTGTTCGAATGGAGCGAGCAGCACTTCGACCCGGAACTGGTGCAGCATTTCATCCAGGCCATCGGCATCTACCCGGTGGGCTCCCTGGTGCGGATGGCCAGCCATCGGCTGGCCGTGGTGATGGAACAGGGGCAGCAGGGCCTGCTGTTCCCCAAGGTCCGGGTGTTCTTCGACATCCAGCACAACCGCAAGCTCAAGCCGCTCGACCTGGACCTCACCGATCCGGAGACCGGCGGCGACGCCATCCTGCGCAACGAGGAACCCGAGGACTGGGGGGTCAATCCCTTCGAATACCTGCTTCTGGAAAAGGTCTAATGCAAAGGCGCCCCCGAAGGGGCGCCTTTGCGGGATGGGACGAAACGGATCAGCCGTTCTTCTTGACGAAGGCTTCCATGAATTCGACCAGGGTCTTGATGTTGTCGACCGTGACGGCGTTGTAGGCCGAGACCCGGATGCCGCCGATATCGCGGTAGCCCTTGAGCCCGACCATGTTGGCCTTCTTGGCCTCGCTCACGAACGCGGCGGTGAGGTCCTCGCTGGGC
>Ga0302320_10031158_pt1 | contig 10131 bp, 8 predicted proteins | sample Bog_T0_3_FD_202130 | JGI IMG/M metagenome (GOLD analysis project Ga0302320, IMG submission 202130) | Peat permafrost microbial communities from Stordalen Mire near Abisko, Sweden - Bog_T0_3 | ecosystem: Environmental > Terrestrial > Soil > Wetlands > Peat | place: Sweden: Abisko, Stordalen Mire...
GTGGTCGCGCTCGTCGACATCGGCGGTCAGCAGAGTCGCCGATTCTGCATCGGTACGCGCCACCAGCACCGTCGGCACGTTGCACACGTCGGCCGCCAGGCGCGCCGCGACCAGCTTGTTGATGCCTTCCTGGGTCGGCACCAGTACCTTGCCACCCATGTGGCCGCACTTCTTGGCCGACGACAGCTGATCCTCGAAATGTACCCCGGCGGCGCCGGCTTCGATCATGGCCTTCATGAGCTCGAATGCATTCAATACGCCGCCAAAACCGGCTTCGGCGTCGGCGACGATCGGCTTCAGCCAGTCGATGCTGTCATCGCCCTCGGCGTGATGCAGTTCATCGGCACGCCGCAGCGTGTTGTTGATGTGGCGCACGACGGCCGGCACCGAGTCGGCCGGGTACAGCGACTGGTCCGGATACATCTGCCCGGAAAGGTTGGCGTCACCGGCCACCTGCCAGCCCGACAGGTAGATCGCATCCAGCCCGGCCTTTACCTGCTGCATCGCCTGGTTGCCGGTCAGCGCGCCGAGCGCGTTGACGAATGGCTTCTCGTTCAGGTAACGCCACAGCTTCTCCGCCGTGATGCGTGCGATCGAATGCTCGATCGGCAGCGTGCCGCGCAGCCGCACCACATCCTCCGCCGAGTAGGCACGCGTGATGCCGCGCCAGCGCGGGCTGTCGTGCCAGTTGCGCCGCAGCTCATCGGCACTGGGCAGGGTTCGTTGCTGAATCATGTCTCGCTGCTCCTTCGCTCTGAAGACCGGTCAGCGGCTGCTGCATGGGCTGACTGTTCATTCCACCAGCTTAATGCGCAAGGTGAGCAATATTTGACTCTCAAAACTTCACAGTGTTAATTTCACAAGCCATGGCAAACCTGCTCCGCAAGGGTCACTTCCTGGGCGCCAAGCTGCGCGCCATCCGCAAGCGCAATGGCCTGACGCTGGAGGAGCTGTCGACCCGCTGCATCCAGACCGATGCCCAGATGGCGCCGTCGGTGTCCTACCTCAGCATGATCGAGAGCGGCAAGCGCATGCCGTCCGAGGATGTGCTGGGGTTGCTGGCTGGGGTGTTCCAGCGCGACGTCGCCTGGTTCCTGGACGAACAGGTCGATGTCGCCGCCGATACCGGCTCGCCCAAGGCCGGTGGCGCGACCCGCGTGCCGTTGGAGCCCGCGTTCCTGTTCTCCAAGGAGCTGCTGCAGGCGGCGATTCCGGAGCTGCTGTCGCAGACCGGGACCAGCGGGCGGCAGTTCGCGCACCTGCTGATCCGCTCGCACCAGGAGATGTCGCGCAATGACTTCCCCGACCTCGAGCGCACCGCCGAGAGTATTGGCGAGCGCCGGCTGCCGCTGAGCGTCGATGACCTGATCGGACTGGTGAAGCACCACGGCCTGCAGCTGCGTTGGTTCGAGCGGCGCGCAGTACTGGTGCGCGACAACGACCAGGAAGTGCGCAGCACCGTGCGCTCTTTTTTCGAGGCCCCGAACACCATCTACCTGAACCAGTCGCTGCGCGCCGATCCGGCGCGGCTGAAATTCGACCTGGCAACGCATATTGGCCACAAGGTGCTGCACGGCGGCGATGGCATGAAGTCGCCGCATGCAACCGGCGGCGAGATGGGCGGCAGTCCGGAGAGCGGCTCGGAGAACGCCGGGTTGCGTGCCCAGGACGTATTGCACGCCTGGCGCGATTTCGAATGCAGTTTCTTCGCCGGTGCACTGCTGTGCCCGAAGATTCCGTTTCGGCGCTTTCTCGCCCGCAACCAGTACCGCATCGAGCCGGCCACCCGGCTGGAGCTCACCCCGGCCGTGGTGATGCGGCGCATGACCAAGGTGTCACCGTATCCGTACTGGCACTTCTTTGATGCCTATCCGCCCGGCTACCTGCGCGCGGTGTATCGCGGCAACGGCATTCCGCTGCCCTGGGGCAACATGGCGCAGGTCAGCGATCCGTGTCCGCAGTGGGCGGTGTTCCGGATGATCGACGGCGAGCACAAGGACGCAGGCTCCCAGATCTCGGTGCTGCGCGACCAGGATCGCTCGCTGCTCTACTGCTGCCACTCGATCCGCACGCGCGATATGGCCGGCAACTTCCACGTGCTGTCGGTCGGCATCGACCTGGCCCCGGCGCTGGATGCCAATGGCAACAACTGCAGCGAGATCGTGGCGGCAATCACCGATGAGTGCCTGCGCCGCCGCGGTGACACCGCCATTCCGACACCGGCTGCAAAGGCGCTGCGCGCCGTGGCACGCGTGCTGAACATCGCCTGGATCGAGGAGGCGCTGGCGCTACCGGCACGCATCATCTGCCCGCGCAGCAGCCGCTGCCCGCGTCCGGATCGGTGTGAATCGGCGCTGCCGTCCAAGGCGCGCGAGATCACGGATATCCGCGCCGAGATTCTCGGACGGCGCGATGCGGCGCGCAAGTGACGCCGCGCGCCCGTGTCAGCCGGCGCTAGGAAGCCTTACGCGCCCGGATCAGGCGCTCGAGTTCCGGCACGATCACAAACAGGTCCCCGACCAGTCCGATGTCGGCCACCTCGAAGATCGGCGCCTCGCTGTCCTTGTTGATCGCGACGATGGTGCGCGCATCCTTGATGCCGGTCAGATGCTGTATCGCGCCCGAGATCCCCAGTGCCATGTACAGCTCCGGGGCGATGATCTTGCCGGTCTGTCCGACCTGCAGTTCGTTGGCCGCATAACCGGCATCGACCGCGGCGCGTGAGGCGCCGACCGCAGCTCCCATGGTGTCTGCAAGCTGGTACATCAGCTTGAAGTTCTCGGCGCTCGCCAGCGCCCGGCCGCCGGACACCACGCGCGCAGCGGTCTGCAGGTCGGGCCGGTCGGCATTGGCGGCCGAACGCGAGATGAAGCGTGTGTGCGTCGGCAGTGCCGCATCCACCTGCACCGCCTCGATCGCCGCGTTGCCGCCGCCGGCCACCGGCTGGAACGAGGCCACCCGCACGGTGGCCACGACGATCGCGTCGGCCGGGGCCTCCACGGTGATGATCGCGTTGCTGGCGTACACCGGGCGGCGATATTTGTAGGCCGACTGCACCGCCATCACGTCACTGATCTGGCCGACCCCCAGCGTTGCAGCGATGCGCGGCATCAGATCCTTGCCGAATGTGGTTGAGGGCCCGAACAGGTGCGTGTAGCCGCGGCTCTTGGCCAGTGCCGCCAGCTGCGGCGCCCACACGGCGGCCAGCGCCTCGGCATTCTCCGGCCGCGTCACCGTCAGCACGCGCCGCACACCGGCGAGCGCCGCGGCCTCCGCCGCCACCGTCCCCGCATCGGCGGCCAGCACCGCGATATCGATCTCGGCCTCGCCGATGCCCTGCGCGCAGCTAACGCACTTGGCGGTGCTCGGATTGAGCTTGCCCTGTAAATGTTCCGCGATGACCAGTGCCCGGTTCATCTACAGCACTCCGCGCTGCGTGAGCGCCGCCAGCAGTTCGGCCGCATCCTTGACCATTACGCCGCGCGAGCGCTGCGCCGGGGCCTCGAACTTCAGCGTGCGGATGCGCTCTGCCGGGGCGATGACCCCAAGTTCCGCCAGGCTGGTCACATCGAGCGGCTTCTTCTTCGCTTTCATGATATCGGGCAGCTTGATGTAGCGCGGCTCGTTCAGCCGCAGGTCCGTGGTCACGACCGCGGGCAGATCAATCTCGATCGTGTCCAGCCCGGCATCGACTTCGCGCGTCACGCGTGCCACGGCGCCGTTGAGTTCCAGCTTCGAGGCATAGGTAGCCTGGGGCCGGTCCCACAGTGCCGCCAGCATCTGTCCGGTCTGGCCATTGTCGTCGTCGATCGCCTGCTTGCCGAGGATCACCAGCTGCGGCACATGCTTCTGCGCCAGCTTCAGGAACACCCGCGCGGCAGTCAGCGGCTCTACCGGGCTGTCAACCTGTACCAGCAGCGCACGGTCGGCGCCCATCGCCAGTGCGGTGCGCAGCTGCTGCTGCGCCTCGGCCGGGCCGATGCTGATGGCGATCACCTCGCTGGCGAGATTGCGCTCCCTGATGCGCAGCGCCTCCTCCAGCGCGATCTCGTCGAACGGATTGATACTCATCTTGACGCCGTCGGTCACGACGCCGGAGCCGTCCGGTTTGACGCGCACGCGCACGCTGTAGTCGATTACACGCTTTATGCCTACCAGTATCGGGCCCATGCGGCAGCAATCCTAGGTGTGAATCAGCGCCGACATCAAATCGCTGACCGGCATGGCCTCCAGCGCGGCGCGGTCGGAAAAGCGTCGCAGGATCTCCCCGGTCTGTGCGTCGTCGAAATGTCCCCGCACGCTGGCTTCGAATTTAGCCCGCAGCAGCGGCAGCCCCTCGGCGCGCCGCAGACGATGCCCGATCGGATAGTCCACCGCAACCCGTGTACTGCTGCTGCCGTCGCGAAAGAACAATTGGATGGCGTTTCCGATATAGCGCTTGGCCGGATCGTAGTAATCGCGCGTGAAATCGCGGTTTTCCACCACCTGCATCCTTGCGCGCAGCGCATCGATGCGCGCGTCGGCCGCGACCGCATCGTCGTAGTCCGACGCCTTCAGGCGTCCGAAGATCAGCGGCACCGCCACCATGTACTGGATGCAGTGATCGCGATCGGCCGGGTTGTTCAACGGCCCAGTCTTGTCGATGATGCGCACGCCCGGCTCCTGCGTCTCGATCACGATGCGCTCGACCTGGTCCAGTCGCGACGCCACCTGCGGATGCAGCGTCATCGCCGCCTCGACCGCAGTCTGCGCATGGAACTCAGCCGGGTAGGAGATCTTGAACAGGATGTTTTCCATCACGTAACAGCGCAGCGGCTGCGACAGCGAAATGCCTGCCCCCTTGAACAGCACGTCGCAGAAGCCCCAGGTCCTGGCCGACAGCGCCGAGGGATAGCCCATCTCCCCGCGCAGCGCGATCAGCGCGTGCCACACCGCCCGGCTGGTGGCATCGCCCGCCGCCCAGCTCTTGCGCGAGCCGGTGTTCGGCGCATGCCGGTAGGTGCGCAGCGCACCGCCATCGACCCAGGCATTGGACACCGCATTGATGACCTGCTCGCGTGTCGCACCCAGCAGTGCCGCAGCCACTGCGGTCGACGCCACCCGTACCAGCAGCACGTGATCCAGCCCGACGCGATTGAAGCTGTGGTCCAGTGCCAGCACGCCCTGGATCTCGTGCGCCTGGATCATCGCCGCCAGCACCGAGCGCACGCTCAGCGGTGCGCGCCCTCGCTGCAAGCCGGCACGCGACAGCCAGTCGGCCGTCGCCAGGATGGCGCCCAGGTTGTCCGACGGATGGCCCCACTCGGCTGCCAGCCAGGTGTCGTTGAAGTCCAGCCAGCGGATCATCGCCCCGATGTTGAACGCCGCGGTAACCGGATCGAGTTCGAAAGCGGTGCCGGGGACACGCGCGCCGCCGGCCATGACGGCGCCAGGCACCACCGGGCCGAGCAGCTTGGTGCAGGCCGGAAAGCGCAGCGCCTGGAAACCGCAGCCGAGCGTGTCCATCAGGCAGTAATACGCGGTCTCGCGCGCCAGCTCACTGCCGCCGTTGTACTCGAGTGCATAGTCGGCGATCGCGCTCAGCACCGCGTCCGGTACCGGCCGCTCGGCTGATTTGTAGTCCTGCGACATGGACTCTACGGTCGGTCCTGCAGGGGGACGAATGGCAGATTGTTCGGCCCGGTGTAATTGGCGCTCGGCCTGATGATCTTGCCGTCGACGCGCTGCTCGATGATGTGCGCCGCCCATCCGGCGGTGCGCGCGATCACGAACAGCGGCGTGAACATCTGGGTCGGCACGCCCATCAGGTGGTAGGACACTGCCGAGTACCAGTCGAGGTTCGGGAACATGTTCTTGGCCGCGCGCATCACCGTCTCGATGCGCGATGCAATTTCAAACAGCTGCAGTTCACCGCTGGCTTCCGCCAGCTGCAGCGCTACGCGCTTGATTACCTCGTTGCGCGGATCGGCGGTGGTGTACACCGGATGGCCGAAGCCGATGATCACCTCGCGCTCGGACACGCGGGCCCGGATATCGGCCTCGGCTGCTTCCGGGGACTCATAGCGCTGCTGGATCTCGAACGCGACCTCGTTGGCGCCGCCGTGCTTCGGTCCGCGCAGCGCCCCGATCGCACCGGTAATGCAGGAATAAAGATCGGAGCCGGTGCCGGCGATCACCCGCGCAGTGAACGTGGAGGCGTTGAATTCATGCTCGGCGTATAAATTCAGCGAGGTATGCATCGCCCGAATCCATAGCGCACTGGCCGGCTTGCCGTGCAGCAGATGCAGGAAGTGCGCTGCGATTGAATTGTCGTCGGTGGACAGCTCGATGCGCTTGCCGTGATGGCTGAAGTGATACCAGTAGCACAGCATCGACGGCAGACCCGCCAGCAGCCGATCCGACAGCGCGCGCGCGGGTGCGACTTCGTGCTCGTTGCCCTCAGGCGTCAGGCATCCGAGCACCGACACGCCGCTGCGCAGCACATCCATCGGATGACTCGCTTTCGGCAGCAGCTCAAGCGCCGCAAGCAGCGCCGGCGGCAGCGCCCGCCAGCCGCGAAGCTTCGCCTTGTAGGCGGCCAGCTCGGCGACGTTGGGGAATTTCTCGTGGATCAGCAGGTAGGCGATCTCCTCGAATTCGCAGCGCTCGGCGATGTCCAGGATGTCGTAGCCGCGGTAGTGCAGATCGTTGCCGGCCAGTCCGACGGTGGACAGCGCGGTATTGCCGGCCACGACGCCCGACAGGGCTACGGATTTCTTCGCCACTTATTTTCCCTTCCCGGCCGCGAACAGCCGATCCAGTTGCTGCTCGAAGGCATCGTAGTCCAGGTATTTATAGAGCTGCTCGCGCGTCTGCATGCGCTCGATCATGTTCTTCTGCGTGCCATCGCGCCGGATCGCCTCGTAGGTCGCCAGCGCCGCGGCGTTCATCGCGCGATAGGCAGCGCAGCAGTACAGCACGATATCCACGCCCGCCGCACCGAGCTCATCGCGGCCGAATAATGGCGTCTTGCCGAACTCGGTGATGTTGGCGAGGATCGGCACGCCGACCGCATCCCGGAAGCGCCGGTACTGCGCCAGCTCGCTGATCGCCTCGGGAAAGATCATGTCGGCACCGGCCTCGACACACGCCACCGCGCGTTCGATCGCACGCTCCAGTCCCTCGCTCGCCAGCGCATCGGTGCGCGCCATGATCACGAACTGGCGATCGCTGCGAGCATCGACCGCGGCCTTGACCCGATCCACCATCTCGGCCAGTGGCACGATCTCCTTGCCGGGCCGATGACCGCAGCGCTTGGCCTGCACCTGGTCCTCGATGTGCATGCCCGCGGCGCCCGCCTTGGTGAAGCTGCGCACCGTGCGTGCAATGTTAAATGCGCCTCCCCAGCCGGTGTCTGCATCCACCAGCAAGGGCAGCGCACAGGCATCGGTGATGCGCCGGATGTCGACCAGCACGTCTTCCATGGTGCTGATGGCGAGATCCGGTATGCCGAGCGAATTGGCCGCAAGGCCGCCGCCGGACAGGTAAATCGCGCGAAAGCCGCTGGCCGCGGCCAGGCGCGCGACATAAGCGTTGATGGTGCCCACAACCTGCAACGGCCGCTCATCCCGCATCGCGGCGCGCAGGCGTGCTCCGGCCGATGAAGCGTACGTGGGTGCCGTTTCCATGCGCCGAACCCTACACTAGTCGGCAGCGACAATGGAACTGGTGAAAATCGGATAGTGCAATGCCACGGGTACCCTACCGACGCTCGGCGTTGATGCAGGATCGGCTGGCCGACAATCGCGCGCGCATCATGCGCGCCACGCGCCATCTGATTGCCCGCGGCGGCTTTCGCGCCGCGCGCATTAGCGCCGTGGCGGCCGAGGCCGGGCTTTCCACCGGCTCCATCTATCGCTACTTCCCCTCCCAGGCGCAGCTGTTCATCGAAGTGCTCACCGCGGCGGTGGCACACGAGATCGTGCTGCTAGAGCGCATCACTGCGACGCCGGAAGCTGCACCCATGCGTCTGCGCAGCGCAGTCGAGGCCTTTGCCCGGCGCGCACTCGACGGCCGCAACCTCGCCTATGCGTTCATCGCCGAACCGATCGGCGCGCCGGTCGAGCTCGCAAGGCTGCGCTCGCGGCGCGAATTCAGCGCCGTGTTCCAGCGCCTGATGCTCGCCGGCATGCGCAGCGGCGAGTTCCCGCAGCAGGATGCGGAAGTCGCCGCGGCCTGCATCGTCGGCGCATTCACCGAGGCGCTGATCGGTCCGATCGCTCCAGGCAGTAAAGCCGCAAGTCCGCGCGCGCGCGCGCGCCTGGTCACCGCCATCGGCCGCTTCTGCGTCGCTGCGGTCAGCTAGCGCTCAGCTGGCCTTCGCGCGCAGCGTCCACTCGCGCCAGATCGCCATCGCGATCGCCAGCACCACCGGACCGGTGAACAGGCCAAGCAGCCCGAATGCCGTCAGTCCGCCGAGCGCGCCGAACAGCACGATCAGGAACGGCACCCGGGTGGCATTGCTGATCAGTATCGGGCGCAGCACCTGGTCGGCCGGATGCACCAGCACCGCGCCCCAGGTCAGCATGATGACGCCCTTCCACACCAGTCCGATCGACATCAGGTAGATGCCGATCGGCACCCAGACGATCGCGGTACCCACCAGCGGCACGATCGACAGGATCGCCGTCAGTGCGCCCAGCAGCACCGGGGCCGCAAGTCCGACTACCCAGTAACCAATACCGGCGAGCACTCCCTGCGTAATGGCAGTTATCAGGAGCCCATACACCACCGCGCGCGTCATCCTGCCGGCGGTGATCACATACGGGTTGAGTCGGTCGCCGAAGAAGCCCTCGACCACGTGATCGGCCTGCGAGGCAATGGTCTCGCCGTCGCGATAGAAGAAGAACACCGTCAGCAGCGTCAGCGACAGTTTCACGACGTTGCGGCCGACGCCGCCCAGGATGTGGCCAAGTTCGCTCGACCAGCCCAGCAGCCAGGCGCTGACCTCGCGCGTCAGCTCGGATGGGTCGGCGGCGTAGCGATTGAGCATGTCCTGCAGCTTCGGTCCGGCCCACGGAATGCGCGTCAGGAAATCCGGCATCGACTGCGGTCCCTGTGCCAGGTATTTCGTCAGCGCCTGGTAGGCGACGATCAGTTCGCCCTGCACCAGCACCAGGATCCACAGCACCGGCACCACGACCACGCAGCCCAGGATCAGTGTCATCAGCAGTGCCGCAATGGTCCGGTAGCCGCGCAGCACTCGGCGCAACTGCCGATAGAGCGGCCAGCTCGCATAGGCGAGGATCCCCGCCCACACGATCGGCGTGATGAACGGCGCCAGGATCATCACGCACAGCAGCGCAAGCCCGGTCAGCAGCAGCGCCAGCAGCAGCGGCCGCACCCAGACAGTGCCGGGCGTACTCATGCGGTCAGCGCCGGCGCGCACGCCCGGGCGACGCGCGACTGCGTAGTGCGGCCGAGCGCCTCGCAGATGTAGCGATCGGCCGCCAGCAGCCCATCCATATGCACGCCGGTGTCAATGCCGAGTCCATCGAGCATGTAGAGCAGATCCTCTGTTGCCACGTTCCCCGAGGCACCCGGCGCATATGGACAGCCGCCCAGTCCCGCCACCGAGGCATCGAATACCGCGACTCCGAGTTGCAGCGCCGCGTACACGTTGGCCAGCGCCTGGCCGTAGGTATCGTGGAAATGGCCGGCCAGATGCGCGATCGGCACCCTAGCCGCCACCGCTTCGAGCATTGCCGTGGTGCGCCCTGGCGTGCCGACGCCGAGGGTATCCCCGAGCGAGATCTCATGACAGCCCATCTCATAGAGCGCATGGGCGATGTCTGCCACCGCCGCCGGCGCGATGGCCCCTTCGTACGGGCACCCCAGCACGCACGACACATAGCCGCGCACCGGCACAGCGCGCAGGCGCGCAGCGCGCAGCACCGGTTCGAAGCGTTGCAGGCTGTCGGCGATCGAACAGTGGATATTTTTCTGCGAGAAACTCTCCGAGGCCGCACCGAACACCGCCACCTCGTCGGCGCCGGCAGCCATCGCCGCCTCGAATCCGACCAGGTTCGGCGTCAGCGCCGAATAGATGAGTCCGGGCCGTCGCGGCACGCCGGCCATCACCGCGTCGTGATC
>Ga0302320_10031159_pt1 | contig 10131 bp, 9 predicted proteins | sample Bog_T0_3_FD_202130 | JGI IMG/M metagenome (GOLD analysis project Ga0302320, IMG submission 202130) | Peat permafrost microbial communities from Stordalen Mire near Abisko, Sweden - Bog_T0_3 | ecosystem: Environmental > Terrestrial > Soil > Wetlands > Peat | place: Sweden: Abisko, Stordalen Mire...
AGCGGCGAGGATTGGCATTGCGTTCACAGGGGAGTTTCGCTTATTCTGCCCCTGCATTTCACAAATTCTGGCAAGGAACCGATCATGAAGAATGTGCGTTTTGGGATCATTGGTTTGGGGAACATGGGTTCGCATCATGCCCGGCAGATTCCGACGGTGGCGGGGGCGGCGCTGACGGCGGTGTGCGATATTGATGCGGCCAAGCTGAAAAAGTTCACCACCGAGCTGGGGGTGCCGGGGTTTGCCAGCCATCGGGAATTGCTGGATTCCGGACTGGTGGACGCGATCGTGATCGCGGTGCCGCATTATGACCATGTGCCCATTGCGATCGATGCGTTTGGCAAGAACGTGCATGTGCTGTGCGAAAAGCCGCTGGCGGTATCGGTGAAGGCGGCGCGGCAGGTGGCGGAGGAATACAAGAAGCACCCGCATCTGAAGTTTGGGATCATGTTCCAGATGCGCACCAGCCCGATGTACCGGAAGCTGCGGGATGTGATCACGTCGGGCGAATTGGGGGAGATTTCGCGCATCACGTGGCTGGTGACCAACTGGTTCCGGACGTGGACGTATTATGCGTCGGGCGGGTGGCGGGCGACGTGGAAGGGTGAGGGGGGCGGCACGCTGATCAACCAGTGCCCGCATAACCTGGACATGATTCAATGGGTGACGGGGGGGATGAAGCCCAGCCGTGTGACGGCGGTGGGGTTTGTGGGCAAGACGCATCCGATTGAGACGGAAGATGAGATGTCGGCGATTTTGGAATACCCCAACGGGGCGATCGGGCATTTTGTGACATCCACCGGCGAGGCCCCGGGGACGAACCGGCTGGAGATTGCCGGGGAGCGCGGGAAGATTGTATGCGAGGGCGGAAAGCTGACCTTTACGCGGACGCGCAAGGGGGTGCAGGAGGTGAACCGGACTTCGCCGGAGTCGTTTGCGACGCTTGAGACCTGGGTGATGGAGATACCGCACGAGGGGACGACGGAATCGCACAAGCTGGTGACGGAGCGGTTTGTGGAGACGGTGCTGAAGGACCTGCCGAATGCGAGCCTGATTGCCGAGGGGACCGAGGGGGTGCATGGGCTGGAGATCGGCAATGCGATGATGATGGCGGGGCTGACGCGTGTGCCGGTCTCTTTGCCGGTGGATGGGGACGCGTTTGATGCGTTCATCGAGGACATGCACAAAAAATATGGCGGGAAGAAGACGCTGGAGACGAAGGAGGCGGCGAGCGTGAATTTGATGGGGAGTTTTCAGCGGACGTGATGGAAGTTGGCAAATTGGTAATTTGGTAAGTTGGTAATTTTTAATTGGGAATGGGCGATGGGTGAGGCTGCGGACGGCGCTGAGGAGTTGCGGATACGGACGAGGCTTTTTGCGATCCGGGTTTTGCAGGCGTATCGGTCGATGAAGGCGTGTCCTGAAACGCGCGTGCTGGGGGGCCAGATGCTTCGCGCGGGAACGAGCGTTGCCGCCAATTACCGGGCTTCGTGCCGTGCGCGTTCCCGCCGTGAGTTTATTTCCAAGCTGGGTACGGTTTGTGAAGAGGCAGACGAAACCCAGTTCTGGCTTGATTTGTTCATTGAGGCTGGAATGCTCCATCGTGTCCGAACCCTCCCGCTTCTTGATGAGGCTGGTCAGCTCACGGCCATCTTTTCCGCGTCACTAAGAACCGCAAGATCCCACGATCTCCAAACCAAACAAGATGCACCGCGATCCGTCAAAAAACCACCCTGATGAATGCCGTTGTTCTCAAATTACCAAATTACCAGATTGAGAAATTACCAAATTCGGAGTTCCCATGGCCTACTTTGATCTGCCGTTGGCGGCGCTTCAGACATACAACCCGGCGGAGAAATCCCCCGCGGATTTTGATTCCTTCTGGAAGAAAACGCTCGCTGCTTCCGCTGCGTTCCCGCTCGATCCGCAGTACGTGCCGCTGGACGATCCGATTTACGCGCTGGTCTCCGCGTACGATCTGACATTCACCGGCTATATGGGTCAGCGGGTGAAGGGGTGGTTCATTGTGCCGGCGGGGGCGAAGGGGAAGTTGCCATGCGTGGTGAGCTACATCGGGTACACGGGTGGGCGGTCTTTGCCGGTGGATCATTTTGCGCCGGTGGTGGCGGGGTTTGCCCATTTGGTGATGGACACGCGGGCGCAGGGAGGCGACACCGGCGATGAGGGACCGTGCGGGCCGAGCATTGGCGGCTACATGACGCGCGGCATTCTGAACCGCGACGATTATTTTTACCGGCGGCTGTTTACCGATGCGGCGCGGGCGGTGGATGTGGCGCGGGCGCATCCGCTGGTCGATCCGGCGCGGGTCTGCGTCACCGGCGGCAGCCAGGGCGGGGGCATTGCGATTGCCGCGGCGGGGCTGGCGGGAACGAAGGTGAAGCTGGCGATGCCGGACGTGCCGTTTCTGTGCCACTACACGCGGGCGACGACGCTGGTGGATTCGATGCCGTATGGTGAAATCGCGTATTACATCAAGGCCCACCGCGCCGACGAAGCACAGGTGTTCAAGACGCTGGCCTATTTTGATGGCATCCACTTCGCATCGCGCATCAAGGCGCGGTGCCTGTTTTCGGTCGGGCTGATGGACACGATCTGCCCGCCCAGCACCGTGTACGCGGCCTACAACCGCATCAAGGGGAAGAAGGACATCCGGGTCTATACGTTCAACACGCACGAGGGCGGCGGCGTGGTGCAGACGCAGGAGCGGATGCGGTATGCCGCGAAATATCTGTGAGCGATGACGGCTGCGGCAGGCGCGGTGCCGCTATCAGGCGGTCTGCTCCACGGCTTCCACCAGCCGGGCGAGGGCGGCGCGGACGGTGTCGGTTTGGCCGCCGAAGCCGATGCGGAAGTGGGCGTGGATGGGGCTGGGTTGGCCGGCGTGGGGATCGTCGCGGTCGGGGTCCATGGGGTCGAACCACGCGCCGGGGATGAGGGAAAGGTGGTGGCGGTGGAGGGCGGTCTGGAAGAAGGATTGGATGGCGGCCTTGGCGTTGCCGGTTTTGGCCGCGGTCAATTTTGGAAAGGCGATGGAACCGTGGAGCGGGTTGACCCATTCAACGAGTCCGCGGGATTGCAGGCCATCGAGGCAGCGGGAGACCAGTTCCATGTTGGCCGGGGCGAAGGAGGCGATATTTTTTTCATGTTCGGCGCGGCGGCGGAGTGCGTCGGCGGCGATGGATTCGGTGATGGCCGAGCCGATGTTGGCACCGATGATCCAGAGGTCGCGCAGGCGGTCGAGGATTTGCCCTGAGGCGATGATCCACGCGGCGCGGAGGTCACGCAGGGCGATGGTTTTGGAAAGCCCGCCGATGACAATCACGCGCGGATCGTGCAGGGTGGCGGCTGAGAGGTGGCCGTTGGCGGGCGACAAAAAGGATTCATCCACGACGACCAGCGCGCGGGGAGGAAGTGCGGCAAGCAGCGAAGTGATCTGCGCCGGCGGCACAAGGACGCCCGTGGGATTGTTGGGGTTGGAGAGAATCGCAACATCGGCCCGCGCACCGGCGGGGGGGGTGATGCGGTAGCCCTCGGCGAACAGGCGCGGCAGGGGGGTGATGGAAAACCCAAGGTAACGTGGCACTTCAAACAGCGGGCCGTAACTGGGGGCCTCAACCAGGGCCACGGGGTTGGCAAGATGGGAAAAATGATGGCGGAGGACGCTGGCGACAAAGAAGTTGGCAAAAGTGGCGCCGGGGACGATGAGCACATTGTCCGGCGAAGGGGCACCATAGATTTCGGCGACATGGCGGCGGAGTTCGCCGTGGCCCCATTGGGAATTGTTGGGGGTTCGCCAGCCATGGCCGGGCGCGGAGTTGAGCCGGGCAAAGTCGTCGTGCAGGGGGAGCGGTTCCGGCCCGCCGGTCAAGCCGCTGAAGGCCAGGTGGAGGAAGGGTCGCTGGGGGGGCGCGGCGTTGGCGAGGGGTTCCCACACAAGCAACTGCCGCCGCAGCCATGCCAAATAGGTGTCGGCCATTGAAGCCTCCGGCGCGTGTCATTCAAAGATGCATTTTCGGTGGCAAGATGGGGGATGTCAATTGGGGTTGAGCAGAGAAAGGGGGATGTGTGAGATTGGACAATGAGGCATTGCGAGCGCCGTGGGCGTATGGCAAGGCCGCGATGTTTTATGACATTACCTTGCCTGGGGAGAAACAACCCATGCGCATGATGAAAGACGATGCATCACACCATGCGATCCAAACAACCGGAATAAGGGGCATTGGCTGGAAGGGCTGACCTGATCAAGTCGGGCTTAATATCAGACAGCGCCATAGGTCATGTTGACGCGATCGCCCTGCTTGTCGAGTTCGCCGGCTTCGACGGCAGCCTTGAGGAACATGGAAATCTTGACATCGGCCTCGGCGAGCTCGGGGAATTCCGCGAGCAGTTGGGCGGCGCTATAGCGCGTCCCCTTGTGGCTTTGCATCCAGCGGACAACGCGCTGGCGGGCTTCGGTCATGTCGGTGCGTTTGCGGCGTTCCTTGGTTTTCTCGGGACTTTTGCCGGTGATGGAGGCGATGGCAACGTCAATTTCGGATTGTTGATGCTCCAATTCCGCGATTCGGGTGGTAATAGCTTCCCGCGCCTGGTGGAGCGATTCAAGCTGCTTGTCCTTTTCCGCCTGGGCCTGGCGGTCAATTTCCTTGATCTTGTCCAAGGCTTGGCGGGCAATGGCGTTTGCGGATTCGGGCTTCTGCGTTAACTTGCTCATAGGAGTTTCCATCGCAAAATGAAGAAAAAAATGCCGCCACGGGCTGCCGAGTGGGGCGCGACAGCTTTCACGTGGCAAGTGGGAGCCGACGTGGTGGCGGCGAGGTTCGTAATTTCTTGAGCGGTAGAATAATGGGGGCCTTGGGCGGAGTCAAGCGCCCGAATGGAAAAATTCCAGGAAAAATCCCAGGCATGCAAAGCTGGCCCGTGGTTGGCGGATGTGACGCCAAGTTTGCACAACACTCCGGCAAGCGGCGGATTTCAACTTCCGCTATAATCCCCGCACCTGGTTTTTGATTCATCGCGGAGTCTTTCATGCACGCCATCGCCAAACTCGCTCTTGAAGACGGCACCATCTTCACCGGCACAGCCTTTGGGGCGTCCGCAACCAACGCGGGCGAAACCGTTTTTAACACCTCACTGGTGGGCTACCAGGAAATCCTCACCGATCCATCTTACAAGGGGCAGATCGTCACGATGACGTATCCGCAGATCGGCAACTACGGCATTGCCAACACGGACGATGATGAGTCGGCTCATCCGCAGGTGGAGGGTTTCATCATCAAGGATCTCTCGCCGGTGGTGTCCAATTTCCGCGCGGTCGAATCGCTGGACGCCTATTTGAAGCGGTACAGCATTCCGGGGATCGCCGGGATCGATACCCGGGCGCTGGTGCGGAAGCTGCGCATCGAAGGGGCGCTCAAGGGCGTGATCTGCACCGACCCGGCGGTCGTGGCGGACGATGCCGAGCTGGTGCGAAGGGCCAACGCCTGGCCTGGCCTGGTGGGGATGGACCTGGTGCAGATTGTGAGCCCGAAAAAATCATACAGTTGGACGCAAAGCAAGGGGGCGTGGTCGCAGTTGACGGACAACCACGGCGCGAGCAGCTGCCATGTTGTCGCCATCGACACAGGGACGAAACGGAATATTCTGCGGAACCTGGTGCAATCGGGCTGCCGGGTGTCGGTCGTGCCTGCCGCGGCCACCGCGGACGAGATTCTGGCGCTGCAGCCGGACGGGGTGTTCTGCTCCAACGGGCCGGGCGATCCGGAGCCGGTGCATTACGTGCAGAAGACGCTCAAAACATTGATTGGCAAAAAGCCGATCTTTGGCATCTGCCTGGGGCACCAGCTTTTGGCGCTGGCGATGGGGGCGAAGACCTACAAGCTGAAGTTCGGCCATCGCGGCGGAAATCAGCCGGTGCAGAATATCGGCACCGGCAAGGTGGAGATCACCAGCCAGAACCACGGGTTTGCGGTGGATCCCGAGTCGCTGAAGAAGCACGGCGGTTCCCCGACGCATATCAACCTGAATGACCGGACGCTGGAAGGGTTCCGGCACGATTCCGAGCCGGTGTTTGCGGTGCAGTACCACCCGGAGGCAAGCCCCGGGCCGCATGATGCGACCTACCTGTTTGATTGCTTTGTGGAGATGATCAGGACGGGCCGGAGCCCGACGGCGGAGCAGATGAATGATGCGCAGAAGCGGCGCAACGCGGTGTGATGCGGCGTGTTTGAGATCGGACGAGGAAATGAGTAGAAAAATTTGGGCGACATGGACGTTGTTGACGCTGGCTTGCGTGTTGCCGCTGGCGGCATGCAAGCAGCCGCAGGACACGTCCCCGGAGCAGGTCTACGCGGAAACGACGCAGTTGGAAACCGGCAGCGTGGTCCATATTACGATGTACGATGGGCCGCCGACGGTGACGGACCGGCACCATATTCTCATCCTGTCGGGCAAGATCACGATCTGGTCCAACGACCTGGTGGTCGTCATCGACCGCGACGGCATCAAGCATGCGGCCCCGCTGGAATGGTGCTCGGACATCGTTTACAAATGACGATTGCGCGGGTTGCAGCGCTTGGCCTTCGGGTTCAAACGTGGTGCGATTCATTTGATATAATCAGCCGGTGATCGAAAGGAGCCTTATGCGTCCCATGCAGGCAACCGCCGCGTTTGATTCCATTCCCGCCGAACCGGCCAAGGGGGAACCGCTGGAAATCCGCCGGCTCAACCAGCCGCTGGCGTTCGTCTATCCGGCCGGGAATGCGGCCCATGATCCGCGCCGGGTCAAGGAGGCTCCTGACGGTCTGCGGCGGGTTCAGGACCGCAACACGCTGGGCGGCATTTCCATCAAATCCCTGATCGAAGAGGGGCGGCGTTAAGTGGAATCGCACCCTCGGCTCGCAACTCTTGATCAGCCTCTCGCCAACGCCGCGGCGCAGGCGGGTGTACGAGTGCCTTGACCATGCTGATTTCCGGCATCGCCACAGGCCTCTGCGCGGCATTCTTTTCCGCCCTGTCGTATCTGGCCACGCGCTATTTCACGCATACGCGCGGGGCCTCCTCCACGCTCATGCTGCTTATTCTTTCCCACGTGCAGATGGGCGCAGTCTCGGCCATTGCGCTGCCGATCTTGCTTTGGTCGGGGCACCTGACGCTGCCGCCGGCGGGGCAGTGGGCGGGAACGCTGATCGGCGTGGTCGTCATTTACCTCATCGGGCATACCGGGCTGCTGATGGCCCTGCGGTATTCGGAGCCGTCGCGCGTCAGCCCGATGATGGCGCTGAAGCTCATTGTGCTGGCCGCCATGGCGATGACTTTTGGCCACACGCCGCTGACGCCGCTGCAATGGGTGGCGATCGGCTTTTGCGTCGTCGCCGGCATCAGCCTCAATTACACCGGCGGCAAGCTGCACGTCCGGTCGATCATCGGGCTTGCAGTGGGGGTGATGTTTTACAGCGTTTCGGACTGGAACTCCGGCGTGCTGATGGATGAACTGGGGATGAGCCGGGTCCAGTCGCCGTTTGTGGCGTTCTTCCTGATCTACATTCTGGCCGGGGCGATCATGACGCCGCTGCTGCTTTTCTGGGGTTCGCGCAAGGGGCGGGACTGGCTGGATGCGGTGCCATTCAGCTTCACATGGCTGGTGTCGGTGGTGGCGCTGTATGGGTGTTTTGCGCTCGCCGGGGTGGTGTTTGGGAACATCATGCAGAGCACGCGCGGGATTATCTCCATCGCCCTGGCGGCGGTGCTGGCGCGCCTCGGGCATGTGCATCTGGAATCGCTGACGCCGCGGTCGGTCATGCTGCGGCGGATTGGCGCGGCGGTGCTGATGACGGTGGCGATCAGCCTGTATTCCTATGAGAAGGGCCGGCTCGACCGGCACGCCGCGGCGGCCGCGAGCGTGCCGCCGCGGTGAAAGGGCGGCCGCGGGGAATGGCGATGCGACACCTGCCGGGGCACTCTTATCGGCCGGAAAATCGCCCGAAACTGTCCAATTTGGCTTAATGGCCCGGCGTCGGGCGGTCGATTGTAGCTGGGATTGGGCAGGCTTTCGTGTAGAGGCAACGCCATGGAAGTGACATGCAAGTGGCAGGGTGATGTGCTTGTGGCCGCGGTCGCGGGGGAACTGGACTTGCGCAATCAGGCGGTGATGGAACAGGAATTTCAGGCGATCCGTGAACACGGCGCCAAGGCGGTGGTTTTGGATTTTTCCAATGTCCGCTTCGTCAGCAGTCTTGGCATCGGGCTGATCATGCAACTGAACCGGGACCTCAAGTCCGGCGGAACGGGGCTGCAAATCGCGGGAGTGCAGCCCCGCATCCGTCTGGTCTTTGACATGTGCAATTTGGGTAGAGTGATTCCGCTGGCGCAAAGCGTCGAAGAAGCGTGCGCGACATGCGGGGCACCTGGGGAAGAAACGCAGCCATGTATGGCGGCGGCGAGCTGAGGGGACGAATTCTCAAACGGTCATAGCGCCGAAAAATCAGGAGGCACACCAGTTGTGCCACATCTGCCGATAGGCGGATTCGATGTCGCGTGCAAACTGTCGGGAATTCATCAGGGGCGAGCCCGCCATTCGCGGGCGTAGCGTGGCGCGGAGCGCGGAGAGGCGGGGGAGATCACTGGCGAGGTTGGCGGCAAGTTCGATGTACTGCTCTGGCGTTCGCGCAATAAGTTCCGGCAGGCCGATGGTCGAGAGAATGCTGACGCCGCCGCGACCGACGGCGGTTTGCCCGGCGAGCGTGATGACCGGGACGCCCATCCATAGGGCATCGCAGGTGGTGCCCCCGCCACCGTAGGGGAAGGGATCGAGGGCGATATCGATCTGCTGGTATTGGTGGCAGTACTCGCCCCAGTTCATTTTGCCGGTGAACGCGATGCGATCGGGCGCGATGCCATGCTGGGCGAAAAAGGAGGTGACGCGCTGGCGGTGTTTGCCGGGGGCGGCGTGTATGACGAGGCGGGAATTGGGAACGCGCGCCAGGAGCGCGGCCCATGTGGAAAGCGCGTTGGGGGAGACTTTGCAGAAATTATTCAGGCAGCCGAGTGTGATTTGGCCGTTGTGCTGGGCGGGAAGGGAACTGACTTCCGGCGTGGGGTGGGTCTGGGCGTAGCACCAGTAGGCGTTGGGCAGCCGGATGGATTTTTCGCAGTAGAAGTCGGGCGCATCCGGCGGGTCCAGGCGGGAATCGGTGAGGCGGTAATCCATGGCGCTCAGGCCGGTGGAGGCGCAATAGGCGAGGTATGAAACCTGGACTGGCGCCGGCTTGCGGGCAAAAGCCAGCAGGCGGTTGTTGGCCAAATGCATGGTGAGATCGACGAGGATGTCGATCTGGTCGTTGCGGATGATCGCGGCGACCTGTTCATGGCTTTGGCCGGCAATGGAACGCCAGACGTCGGCATGCGCGCGGAGGCGTTCGGTGATCGCGTCGGGGGCCGGGGTATCGCTATAGCAGAAGACGTCCACGCTCGCGTGGTCGTGGGCGGCCAGCAGCGGAAGCAGGAACAACCCCACGGCGTGATCGCGGAAATCGGGCGAGACATATCCGATGCGCAGCCGGCGATCGGGATCGCGATTGTTGGTGTGCGGGAGGATGGCGGACCGGAGCGGGTCGGCGTGCCGCTGCTGAAACACGCGGTGTTCCGCCGCGATGGCCGCGGCGTCGAAATCCGGATGAAAGTGCAAAAGACAAAGCAAGTTGCTGTGGGCGGGGGCGAATGTCGGGTCGGCCTGCAGTGCGGCGCGAAACGCGGCGAGCGCGGCATCGAGGTCCCCGACATCCTTCAACGCGCCGCCAAGGTTGTTATGTGTAAGCGCGCGATTGGGTTTAAGTTGCAGCGAATGGCGATACGCGGCGATGGCTTCATCCGGCTGGCCGTTATCGCGGAGCGCGTTGCCCAGATTGATAAGGGCTTCCGCGCAGGACGGATGCAGGAAGTGCGCCTCGCGGCACGCGGCGATGGCCTCGGGAAACCGGCCCATTTCGCGCAGGGCATCGCCGAGATTGCAGTAGGCCGGGGCGTAGTTGGGTAGCATCTCGATGGCCTTCCGATAGTGGCTGATGGCCTGGCTCGGCTGACCGTTGCCGGCGTACGCCGCGCCGATGCTGTTAT
>Ga0302320_10031161_pt1 | contig 10130 bp, 11 predicted proteins | sample Bog_T0_3_FD_202130 | JGI IMG/M metagenome (GOLD analysis project Ga0302320, IMG submission 202130) | Peat permafrost microbial communities from Stordalen Mire near Abisko, Sweden - Bog_T0_3 | ecosystem: Environmental > Terrestrial > Soil > Wetlands > Peat | place: Sweden: Abisko, Stordalen Mire...
ATCTGCAATGAACCTCTCCGTGCACTTGCCGAACCTATCGCCAAGCCGATTTCAAGTCGGTTGATGGCTCTTCCCGCAGGCTTCGCACCGCCGACCGCCATCAAATCGTTCCCCTGTGAGAAATGGCGGTTAGGCCCTTTTCCCGCAGCCTGTTCAGTCGTGCCAAGAGCGCAAGAAGGTCAACGCGAGCGGTAGCCCCCGAGGCAATGCTGAATCCCTACCGCAACTTGTGCAGAGATTCCCTACCGGCAATTCGAGCGGACTTATACTCTGCGCCCAGCAAAGGTGTGAGTTGAAAATGGGGATCAGGCGTTGCAGGGAACAGGCTCCATCCCTGTTCCCTGCCTTGTTTACGAGGCAGCCGCAAGCTCGGTGACAGCGGTCATGCGCTGCGCGCCCTTGCGTGGGCCGCGCTTGCGCGCGCTCATCACCTTGATCCGCTCCAGCAGCTCCTGCGGAGAACAATGCTTTTTGGCCACCAGCGCATCGGCGGCATGCATCTCGCTGTTCATGCGCTGCGGATCGCCGAGCAGGATCATCGGCACGTGGGGCGCGATCTGCTTCAACCGGTCTACCAGTTGATTGCCGTTCATCTGCGGCATGCCAAAATCGGCTAGCACCAGATCGACGGCGATTTCAGAAAATGCCTCGATTGCTTCGTGTCCATTGGTTGCCGATACCACACGGTACCCGTTGGTCGCCAGCATGAACTTGAGGACTGAAAGGTCCTGCTCGTTGTCGTCTACACAGAGAATAACTTTCTTGGGCCGCATGGTCTCTTAACTCGCTCCTTGTTGCATTTGGGCCGCAATTTACAAATACTTCCCTTGACCCGCTTCTGTGGCAGGCTGACCTAACTTGGGTGTTCGGGGCCCTTGGCTGAAAGCAAGGCAATCGCTGCCTGGTTGAATGGTCGTCTGCGCCGTCCTGCATTCAATCGCCTGCCCTCAAACCACACGCAGGCTTCTCGCAAGAACGGCTGCTCCCTTTCACATTCCAGGAGGCTCAGCAGGTTCTCAGCTGGTTTGTATTTGATTCCTGGGGCTAGACTGGCAATGGACCGGCCAAATTCCTTCAATGAATCGCTAGACTACGGGGCTTTCGAGATCGTGGGAAGAGGGAAAGGCAAGCGAAAGTGCAGCCGTAGATTCGCCTGAAACAAATGAAAATTACCTAGATTTAATCATCACCATCACTTGCACCGATGAATTCCTGTTGAAAGCATGTGCATCACGGCAGGAAAAGCCGCCCAGTTGCCACAAGAACAGTGCTACCCGCAACCCGCACATCGGTGACCCTCGCCGGCTGAAGCTGTGCGGAAAGGAACAAGTCGCTGGGCCGGCCGATCTCAACGCCTTGCCTCAGGTGGATCGTCTGGCCCGGTTTCACCGCTCCGCCAAACACCAGGTAGGCGATGGCGCATCCCGCAGCCGAACCGGTGGCCGGATCTTCGCCGCCATAGAACTGCATGCGCACCCGCCACGCCGGCGCCTCGCCGCCGGTGGGGCCAAGCACATAAAACCACCGCGCGCCGTGCGCACGCAGCCACGGCGTAGCCTCCTGCTGGTTCACTTTGAGCCGCGCCAGCGCCTCGGCAGAGCGCAGCGGAACAATCGCGAAGGCCATTCCCGTGGAGACGCAGCGCGGCGGCAGCGCGGGGTCAAGGTCTTCCACCGCCAGCCCTGTCAATCGCGCCACCTCTGCCTTGTCCAGCTCTTCGCCGAACTCCGGCTCCGGCTGCGTCATCTGCCCAAACAGTCCCTCGCCTTCAAAGCGCACCGGCACCGACCCCACATTCAGCGCCAGCGTCACCGTGGCCTCGTGCACGGTGTCAGGTGCCTTGAGACGCAGTACGCTGGCCGTGCCCAGCGTGGGATGGCCGGCAAAGTTCAGCTCCTCCTGGGTGGTGAAGATGCGCACCCGCACGCCCTCGGCCCGCTCCACCGCCGCAGGCCGGCGCTGAACAAACGAAGTCTCTGACAGGTTGAACTCGCGCGCAATGGCCTGCATGCGCTCGGTGCTCAAGCCTGCCGTGTCCATGACCACGGCAAGAGGATTGCCCTCAAGAGCCGTACCAGTAAAAACATCCACCACCAGGTAATCCAGCTCCGCCATTGCTTGACACGCCCCCAAGACATTCTCTACTCTACAATTACTCCGGCAGGTTGAGGCTTGTGAGAGCGACCACTCCGGCAAACGAATCCATGGCTCATCTTTCCACTCCCGCGTTCTGTATGTGTTGCAGCTGTCAGGGCTGCTGCGCCGCGCGGGCATGTCGTCTGGGCTAGATTCGGAAATTCAGAATCCCCAAGTGACCCACCCGCCCGAAGGCGCGGTGGGTTTTTCAATTGCAGCAAACAGTTCACAGCAGACAGCCAACAGTTCAAGGCCCAAAACAGCACATCTCAAACTGTTCACTGTTAGCTGTCAGCAGTTTCACAAGCACCGGTGGCGAAGTGGCTAACGCGCAGGTCTGCAAAACCTGTATTCGTGGGTTCAACCCCCACCCGGTGCTCCAGATTTTCCAGAGAGAAAAAGGGCCGCGCTTCCTGAGAAGGAGGTAGCGGGTGTTTCCCGCTGCAAGGGGTGGCTTTGATCAAGCCTCGCAGCGCGGCCACTGAAACCGTTAGAGCGCGATCAGCGGCCGGGGCTGCCGCGTTTTGGCGCGATCCAGAAACAGCCGCATGCGCAAAGCCTCGGCCCGCTGCATGGCCACCAGCCACATATGCCTGCGAATGTGGTCGCTATCCTCGAGCGTGGCCACCTGTGCCTCGTCAAGCTTGGCATCCCTCTCAAGCCGCGCAATGCGCTCTTCCAATGAGCGGCGAAACCGCGGGCTGATCTCAAATTCCTGGTTGGTGGCGCATTGGGTATTCATGGCGGGCTCCTCGGCTGGATATCTCTTGAAGCTGGAGGATAGTTTTCGATCAAGCCTCAAGTTTTTCCAACCTGCGCCGATATTAACGAAGACTCATCTTTTGCACCAGATTACCGAGTACGAGGACTTCCGTAATTGAGTGTCCAGAAACAGAACAGGGCCGGATCTTCTCCAGCCCCGCTCAACGTATCGCATCCCTGCCTAACGCGCAGTCACCACACCGAGCACCATCTGCGTCCCGCTGTCGAGGTGCACATTCTGTTTTTTAGCCGTCAGCGAACCTGAAGTGTGTCCCGATGCATCGCCGGCCAGCATCACACCCTCAACCCCCGTGACATGCATTCCCTCGCTGCCCTCTGCGTCTTCGGCAACCGGGGTGCGGTCAGCCGCATTCCCGGTTGCCCGCGGCTCGTCATCGGGCACCGCACCAATCCCTGGAATCACGCGGCCCGTCGCGCTGCCTACGCCGCCCACCCCGGCGCCGCCGGCGCCCATGCGCCCGCCGTTCACGGTTCGGCTGCCACCCAATGGATCGCCGCCAAAATTTTCGTCGCCGCCCGCCGGCGCCAGCACCGGCGGCGTGAGTGACCGAATCTCGGAGTAAATCGCCAGGCTCGCTCCGCCCTTCAGCTCAGCGCGGTCAAACACGATTGCCATCACCGAGTCAGGGCTGTCTTTGCTGTGCGCCTGCACCTGCGTTAAATGACCCACCAGCCGCGTTCCCTTGGGAATCGCCGTTCCATCTGCGGTCGCAATCTTCTCTGTGGTCTTGAGCACAACCGCGTCGCCCACTTTGGCATGTTTCGCATCCAGGCTGCCCTGCAACTCCGCATTCACTGGCCGCATCTGGGCATAGGCCGCGGCCCTCAACTGCCCGCCCTGCTGGCCACCGTTGGCGCTTGCGTTCGCGTCTCCCTGCTGGCCCATCAAGGCAAAGCTCGTCATCGTGACCACCGCCGCAGCCAGCAATCTGCTCGTTCTCATGCGAAGATCCTCTGTTCGAATGGTATGCTCCGGCCCGCTGCGCCCGACGCCGGAATCAGGATTCTTGTCCGGAGCCCATCGCAAATCTTCTGCCCAACTCGGCTTCCGTGGTGGAAACTCGGTGGGCGATTTAAATGGGATTTTTGCGGGGCGTGTCTTGCCGGCCCTGAGGCGCACCGGAATTCTCTCAGCAACAGGCACAGGCTGGAAAGTTCTCGCCTGCCCTGCGGCCTTCCCATCGCGCGGCCTAGTCGTTAGTCCTGCGGCGGAGTCGCAAAGTAGCCCTTGCGCACCTGCACCTTCATGCCGTCTCCCTGGCACTCCACACTCAGGTGCCGGAAGCTGCCGTCCAGCTTGGCATTGCTGGGCGTGTAGCTGGCCACGTACTCGGTGCGCAGCTCGTCTTCAATCTGCTGGAAGGCCGCCTCCAGCTTGTTGCCGTTGTTGCCCACATCAATCAGCCGCCCGCCGGTCTCTTCGGTCATCCTCTTCATGGCCGAGTAGCCGCTGTACCCAAACCCGCCATAAAAGCCGCGGTCCGCGATCAGAATCACGTAGACCAGCACATTCGAGCGTTGCGCCGCGGCAATCGCCTCGCTGATCTTCGTGCGACTGCCCTCGTCTTCGCCGTCGGTCAGCAGGATCATCGCCTTGCGGCCATTCTCCTGGGTCATCTTTTCATTCGAAGCTAGGTAGACCGCATCGTAGAGCACGGTTCCCCTCGGCCCCCCGGGGGTCGGGATGGTTCCCCCGCCCAGGCCCGGAATTCCCGAACCGCCATTGCCGCCGGCGGTGTTGATTTCAGCCTTGTTCATGGCATGGGTCAACTGGCGCGCGCTGTTCGTAAAGTCCTGCAGCAGGTCAACGTTCACATCGAACGAGAGCAGAAAAGCCTCGTCCTTGGGCCGCAAAACTCGCTCAAGAAACTGCGCGCCCACCTGCTGCTCCAGCGGCAACACCCGCTGCTGGCTGCCTGAAGTATCAAGCAAAATTCCCAGTGTCAGCGGCTGCTGGGTCTCGGCCACAAAGCTCTTCAGCTTCTGCGGCGCCTTGTCTTCTGAGATCGTGCAATCGTTCTTGGTCAGGTGCGGCACCAGGTTGCCCTGCTTGTCCTTGACCGTGAAGAAGACGTCCACCAGGTTCACTTGAAGCTTGAAGGTGGCCACCGACTCTTCGTCCGGCGAGGGCGCCGGAGCGGTGCTCACCGGCGGCGCGTCCGGCGAAGGGGCGAGCTGAGCCCATCCTGCCTGGGTCATACCCGGCAGGCCAAGCAGCAAAGCAGCGGCAAATCCCACACCCATGCGCATTCTGGTCATTTAGACGCCCCCACTCTCACGAGGAAAGCATACGCGAACCAACTCTTCGCTGGCAGCCAACCAGCGGCCCTCCGGCGCGTCTGATACTCTTTGAAATGGAGCCGTGTTGGCCGCTGTGCGGCTTGTACGGAGCGCTTCCGCGTGCCGTTTCACGGCAGGATGCGGCAATCGGGGAGGACGGAATACCTGTGAAGCTTGGTTTAACCGCAATCGCGCTGGCTGCGCTTCTCACCACGAGCCTGACCCTCAGTCAGGCGGCGCTGGCCCAACAGCAGCAACCCCCTGTCCCCGACGCCCCGACGCCCCAGCCGCACCCCCCGCTGAACGGCGCAGAGGGCACAATCACACCCGGCCTCGGCGCCGGAGACGTGACTTCCAACTCCGCCTCCTCTTCCACCGAAGGAGCCCCGCAGAACGCGGCCCCCAGCAGCCAGGCTCCTTCTGCCCAGGGCAAAGACGAATTCCAGACCACCCCGCCGGAGATGCCCATGGCCGGTCAGGGCATGTCGGCGCTGGCGCATTTCGTCGTCAACGTGAACTTTGTTGAAGTCCCGGTCACCGTCAAAGACGCCAAGGGCAAGCTGGTTCCCGGCCTCACCTTTCGCGACTTCAAGGTGTTTGAGAACGGCATTCGCGAGCCCCTGCGCCTGTTTACCGTGGACCCGGCTCCCCTCTCCATCGCCTTCGTCATTGACCAGAGCCTCACCTCAGACGTCATGGAGAAAGTGAACAACTCCCTCGGCGCAATCCAGGGAGCGCTCACTCCTTACGACGAAGTTGCCGTTTTCTCCTATAACAACGGCGCGCAAGAGCGTACCGGCTTTACCGGCGCACAGAGCGCCCGCCTGCCCGCCGTGCTGGCCCTCACCAAGGAGACCGGCACTGAAGAACTCATCCCGGTCAACAGCGGCCCCCTGGCCGGTTGCAACGTCCACGTCAACGGCAACTGCGCAGATCCGAACCTTCAGCCCGGCCGGTCGGCCGGTGGCGGCTCGTTTATCACCATCCCCAAAGAAATTCACACCCTCAACGACGCCATCCTGGCCGCAGCCAAGGAACTCTCCACCCGTCCCAAGGGCCGGCGCCGCATCATCTACGTCATCTCCGACGGCAAGGAATACGGCAGCAAGGCCACCTACAAAGAGGTTCTGCACTACCTGCAAACCAACAAGATTGCCGTCTACGGCACCGCTGTGGGCGACTCCGCCCGCTGGGGTGAGGGCTACGTCAGCAGGCTCCATCTGCCCTTCACCATGTACGACAACCGCCTGTACGGCTACATCAGCCAGACTGGCGGCACGCTCGACTCAGAGCGCGGCGTCAACGGCATTGAAAAGAGCTATGCCACCATCGCCGAGGAGGCGCGCACCCAGTACACGCTGGGCTACCTGAGCCACCAGCCCGTCATCGACGGCAAATTCCGCGTCATCGATGTGCGCGTGGATCGGCCCGGCCTTGAAGTGATTGCCAAGAAGGGCTACTACCCCTCCGCCCAGGATTTGAAGTAGCTTGTGAGTTCTTCAGCAGCAGCGGCCGGTTTGGGATTAGTGTCGGCCGCCAGTTGGGGCGGCTCAGACTTCGTCGGCGGCCTCGGCTCTAGGCGCGCTCCAGCCTTGCTGGTCGTCTTCGCCGGTCATTTAATTTCTCTCTTCGTCCTTTTGTCCATCTGCCTGGCCATGCACCCTTCCCAGCCGGGCGCACATCCGGTTCTGCTTGCCGCCTTGGGCGGATTTGAAGGCTCCCTCGCCCTGGCCATCTTTTATCGCGCCCTGGCCATGGGCGCCATGGGACTCACCGCTGCCCTCACCGGCCTGCTCACTGCGCTGGTTCCCGTCCTCTTCTCTCTCTTCCACGACGGTCTCCCCGCCCCTCTGACCACCGTTGGCCTGGCGCTCGGATGCATTGCCATCTGGTTCATCACCCACGCGCCCGCCGTCAGGGGCGAAGGCACGCCGCCCAAGGCGCTGCTGCTGGGCGCGCTGGCTGGGGTGGGCTTCGGCGCCCAGTTGATCCTCTTCAAAATGGCCAACGGAGGCGGCATTCTCTGGGTCATGACTTGGGCTCGCGGCGCTGGCGTGCTGGCCATGCTGCTGGTTCTCGTCGTCAGGCCGCCCCGTGGCGCGGACGGTGGCTTCCGGCTCACCGGCTTCTGGCTCTTCGGCATTGCCGCCGGAATGCTCGACACCGCCGGTAACCTCTTCTACCTGCGCGCCTCCCAAGTAGGCCGCCTCGATGTGGCCGCGCTGGTCTGCTCACTCTACCCGGCAGGGACCATCCTGCTGGCCGCGCTGGTTTTGCGCGAACGCCCCACGCGCCGCCAGGTGGCCGGAATCGGCCTCGCCCTCGGCGCCGTACTCATTCTAAGTTTGTAAAATATGCCCACCCGCGCAAAAAGACCTGTGCATTCGCACAGGCCTTTGAACTTGCGTGATTCAACTAAAAATATGCACAAAAACCAAGCTGCCCCGGACCCGGGGACCCGGTTCCTGCCGTCTCTTACTTCTGTTCGGTAGTGGTCTGAGCCGGCGGCGGTGGAGGCGCGCTCTGCTGCACGACCGGAGGCGCAGGAGTTGGATCCGTGACGCCCTTGATGCCCTCTTTGAAGCCCTTCAGGCCTTCGCCTAATCCCTTGCCCAGTTCCGGCAGCCGCTTGGCGCCAAACAGAAGAAATGCCACAACGCCCAGCACCACCAGGTGCCATGGCTGTAATAGATCGCCCATCGTCCTATCCTCCGCACGCGGCCTTGAAGCCAGCGCACTCAAATCCGTCTCTATTGTCGCACAAAGGCAGGGAACCGCGCTGTAGCGCAATGCCCAGCTTCAACCATCCGCTAGTTCACCTGCGCCGGCTTGCCCAGCCGCTCCACCGCCATTGCAAAGAAGGCGCGCAGGTCTTCCTCCTCGCCCACGGTCAGACGCCGGTAAACCTTCAGCAGCGGAAACAGCCGCGATCCCCGCACATCCACCGCCGGAACCGCCACCATCCCGCCCGGATACTGTGTCATCTCCCACCCGCCGGCATAGCGCCGCCGCAGAACCTCACCCAGGTAGCTGCCCCACAGGCGCGTTTCGAAGTCCAGGTCCAGCTCCGGGCTCTCGCCCACCAGCACCAGAATCTCGTCCAGAGCGTCAATCGACTCCGCCGTGAAGTCCAGCTTCTGCTTGAACTCCCGCTTGGCCAGCTCGGCCGCCGCCCGGGCGTAGCCCTCCATCATCGCCCCCAGATCGGGGAACGCCGAGGACTCCAACCGTTTGCGCAGATCGCCCGTGCTTGTCATCCAGTCTCCAGATTACAGCAGAATCACGATAGGTGTACCCTAGGCCTCGACCATAAAGTGTTGATTTCCTTAAGAAATCAACACCCTGCACAATGCTTTTCAGGGCACAGAAATCGTGATTCTGCTCTCCATCCTGCGGCGCCCTCGCACAGCCCGCGGCTCCGCGTTTGTGGCACACTGAGAACAGTCCTGGAGGATCGCCCCGTGAAGTCCATCCTGCGCCTTGCCTTTGCCGCCTTGCTGCTTCTGGCCGCCGGCAAGGCCAACTCCGCCGCTCCCGATATCTATCCCGATCCCGCCCAGGCCAAAACCGACCTGGCCGCCGCCCTCAAAACCGCGGCCCATACCCACAAGCGTATTCTGCTCGACTTCGGCGGCAACTGGTGCGGCGACTGCCACGTGCTCGACCTCTACCTGCACGATCCCCGGAACCTGCCCATTCTCGAGGCCAACTTCGTCCTGGTCCACATCAACATCGGCTACAACGACCGCAACACTGAGATCGCCCGCCAATACGACGTCCCGCTCGACAAGGGCGTGCCCGCAATGGCTGTGCTGGCCGAGAACGGCAAGCTGCTCTTCAGCCAGAAGAATGGCCAGTTTGAGGCCATGCGCCGCCTGCAGTCCACAGCCGTCACCGAGTTCCTTGTGCAGTGGAAGCCCACGCGTGCCGGCTGCTCCGCGGTGGTGGTCAACTGCTGAGGTAGCGCCTCGTCAGGTCAGCGGCGCCAGGTGTTTGGTGTTCTGGTAGGTATACACAATGCGGTGAGCGACGGTGATGGTTGAGAGCACGGCCAGCACCCACAGCACCGGGCCCATCACCCCCCAGTGATTGAACAGCGCGCCCAGAATCACCAGCACAATCCGCTCCGGCCGCTCCATGAAACCCACCTTGCACTGGCCGATGAGCGCCTCGGCGCGGGCGCGCGTATAGCTCACCATCAGCGAAGTCACCATCACAAACGCCACCAACACCACGTAGCGGAAACGGTTAATGCGGCCGTAGTAAACCAGCAATCCGAAGAACAGCACCACGTCGGAGTAGCGGTCGATGACCGAATCAAAGAACGAGCCGAAGACCGTGACCTGGTTGTTGCGCCGCGCCACGCGGCCGTCCACCATGTCAAAGATACCCGCGCCGAAAATCACGCATCCCGCGTAGAAAAACATGCGGCCGGCATTCGTCGCGTTGGCGTGGCCAAACAGAAACGCGGCCACAATGTTGATGACCAGGCCGACGAACGTGAGCACGTTGGGTGAGATGCGGGTAAGCGCCAGGCCATGCACGATGTGGTCAAGAAGCCAGCCGCAGGCGCGGCCAAAAGCGCTGGTCCAGGTCATTGCTCGTCGTCCTTACTTCTGTTCCGCGCCGGCATTCTCGGTGTTGGCTGCGGCGGCTTCGTCGTGAATCGTGGTCAACTTCAGAATCTCAAGATCGCGCTTGCCGTTGGGGGTCACAATGGTGGCAATGTCGCCCACCCGCTTGCCCACAATACCGCGCCCAATCGGCGACGTGGTCGAGATCAGCCCCTTGGAAACATCCGACTCTTCGCTGGTAACGAGCCGGTAAACGATCTCCTCGTCTTTGGTGGAGTCGAAGACCACCACTGTGGAGCCAAATCCGGCCTTGTCCCTGGGAATATTCGACAAGTTCACCAGCGAGAGCTCGGCCCT
>Ga0302320_10031162_pt1 | contig 10130 bp, 8 predicted proteins | sample Bog_T0_3_FD_202130 | JGI IMG/M metagenome (GOLD analysis project Ga0302320, IMG submission 202130) | Peat permafrost microbial communities from Stordalen Mire near Abisko, Sweden - Bog_T0_3 | ecosystem: Environmental > Terrestrial > Soil > Wetlands > Peat | place: Sweden: Abisko, Stordalen Mire...
GGCCTATCGGGCCGCGGGGGGAGAAGTGGAAGCATTGAGTTTCGCAGGACAGCCCCACGCGTTCATCATACGCGCCCCGGACGCCGCAGCGTCTATCGAGGCCATGGCGGCGATCGAGAGCTTCATCAAACGACATTCTGCCGCCGCCACGGACGTGTGATGGGTTTCTACCGCTGGCTGGTCCGGCCGACCCTGTTTCGATTTGATGCCGAGGCAACCCATCGTGCCACGGTGGCGGCCTGCGAAGTGGTTGGGCGTTCGGCCCTGATGCGGAAGTCGACCGCGCGGCTGTTTGCCTTCGACGACAGGCGGCTGCACACGAACGTGGCCGGGATTGATTTCAAGAGCCCGGTCACGCTCGCGGCGGGCTTTGACAAGGATGCGCGTGCGATCGAGATCATGGGCAGGCTGGGATTCGGGGCCGTCGAGATCGGATCGGTTTCGAAATACCGGTGCGCGGGCAACGCCGAACATCCCCGGATCTGGCGTTTGCCGCTCGACCATGCCCTGCGCACCCACTACGGCTGCCCCAACGATGGCGCCGATGCGGTCGCCGGTCGATTGCGGCATGCGCATTTCCCCGTTCCGGTTGGCATCAATCTGGTCGAGACCAATACCGGCGTTCCCTCTTCGGCAGAGCAGGCCAGCGAGGAACTCAGCCAGGCGATCACGCCCTTCCTTGGGCTCGCCGATTATCTGGTGTTGAACCTGAATTGTCCCAACGTGCCCCGCGGCCACGCCGGACTATTCGATGATCCTGCCAAGCTTGCCGTGCTACTCGAGGCCTGCTCCCGCCACCGCGATATTCCGCCGCTGTTCCTGAAAATAACCCCGCGCGGCTCGGACGGTCGAACTATCGATGCGATTGTTTCAGCGGTCGAGCCGTTCGGCTTCGTGAAGGGGTTCATTCTGAATATTCCCGCCGCCGAGCCATATGCGCTGCGAACGCCGCGCGCGGAAATCGACGCCATGCGGGGCGGCATCGCCGGACCACTTTTGCGCACGCCGACCAATGACGCGATCCGCAACTGGTTTCCCCGGATCGACCGAGAACGCCATGTGTTGATCGGGGTCGGAGGCATCGCCGGCGCAGAGGACGCTTACGCGACGATTCGGCTGGGTGCCTCACTGGTCCAGCTTTACACGGCCCTGGTCTATCACGGGCCAGGCCTGATCCATCGAATCAACCGCGGGCTTTGCCGGCTTCTTGAGCGCGATGGTTTTCGTAGCGTCAGCGAAGCGGTCGGCGTCGATAATCGCGCAGGTCGCGCGCACTGAGGGCACGGCGTTCAAAACGGGACGTCCGTGATGCAAGGGAATTCCCGAATGAAACTCGATCAACCGCCAAAGTACTGGGATCGTCTGTTCGCGCCGAGTTCGAGCCTCGCCATCATTACCAGCGTGGACCGGCAAGGACGCGTCAATGCAGCGGCATACGGAACCTGCACCCGCGTCAACCACGAGCCGGTCTGTGTGTCGTTTACCGCCAACACCAATAGTGATACCGCGAGAAATATCCTTTCTGGCAGCGATTTCGTGGTGAATCTCCCGTCGTTCGACCGTGACCTTCTTGAGAAGGTCCGCATCGTGGGATTGCCGTTTGCCCCAGGCATCAACGAGCTGGATATGGCCGGCCTTGGCGCGCTGCCTTCCAGGCTGGTCACGCCCCCTCGCGTTGTCGAGTGTCAGCGGCATTTTGAGTGCAGGGTCGCCTGGACAAGGGAGTGGGACAACCGGCTGATGGTCGTTGGCGAACTGGTGGCGGCATCGGTCAATGCCGGCTGCGTCGATGAACACGGCAACATTCTCTGGGACGTGGTCAAACCGGTGCATTATTGCGGGGCGCCCTACGGCGGAATGTTTGTCGGCGCCTATGAAACGATGACCGTCGATATCCCGTACGAGGGGCCGGAAGTGGCCGAATTTCACCGACGGGAACGGGCCATGTTCAAGGAGCTGTAGGCGTCGCTGTCGAATGCCGGATGCGACCGGCGCTGCCGGCATCATGCCCCGAATATCCTGTTCTCGATCTGGTGCAGGCTGGCGACGGGGCCGTGGCTTCGATCATGTCGTTGCCGCAGTCGAGGAATTGAGCCTCTCTCCACACCTTTCGGTGTTGGGCCGGCCTCATGGCCGGCCGGTTCACAATGGCCGTCCGAGCGCCGGCCCCAAAGACGCAAGCCAGCCCCCATGTTTGCGTGATCCTCGTCATACACCCGGCCTGCCTTCCCGAAATAAAACCAGACGGAAGAGACCCAATTACCGTCCGCAGAATGCAGACAGGATCGTCAACATGTGGAACTTCACAACCAGCAAGCCCCGGCAGGAGACCCCGGAACAAGCGCCATGTCAGGCAAAGACCGGCATGGCCAAGCTCTATGGCCAGATTTCCAGATCCGTGCGCGAAAGGGGCGGGGTGGCTGCTGCCCTGGTCGATTCGATCGGGCTCGATCCGAATCCCACGTCGTCGTCGGACCACCTCGAGCGCGGCAATGCCCACCTCGAAGCCGGCTGCATCGAGCGGGCGATTGCCGACTACTCCAGGGCGATCGAACTCGATCCGCAATCCGCCATCGCCTACAACAACCGCGGCGTGGCCCGCGCCGTCGCCGGCGAGCCGCGCAACGCGATCGCCGACTACGATTGTTCGGTTGCGATCGATCCGGACAATGCATGCGTGTACCACAACCGTGGCGATGCCTATCGCGAGTTGGGTGACCGAGAGCGCGCCATTGCCGACTACACAACTTCCCTCGGAATCGATCCGACCTGTGCCGAGGCCCATTGCGGTCGCGCAGCCGCCCATCAAACCCGCAAGGAACTCAAGCTCGCGCTCGCCGACTACGACAAGGCGATCGAGCTCGATGCGGGCAACGCGGCGGCCCATTGCGGTAGAGGCCGCATTTGCGCCAAACGCGGCGATTTCGATGCCGCGATCGCCAGCCTTACCCGGGCGATCGAGATCAGCCCGAACCTCGCGAGTGCCTATAACGAGCGCGGACACGCCTACCTCGGCGCGCAGAACTTCAGCGCTGCCATTGCCGATTACGGCAAGGCGATGGAACTCGATCCGGCCATCGCGCAGAGTCTGCGCGCCGCCGAACTTTCGCTCGAACTCCGTCCGAAGCAGCCGGCGCTGGCGGCGGCGTCGAAGCCTGCAAAACACGACGGGATGACCGTATCCTTTTACGACTATCTTTCAAAGCCGAGCGGGTTTTACTACTGGCTCGTTCCATTCGACCCCGCCGCGTTCGCGACAAGACCGGCGCCGCTCGATGCCGCCCTGAAGGCAGCGTTCGGCGCCTATCGGAAACAGCAGGCCGACGGCATCCTCGATGCGCTCGAAGGGCTCGACCGGGATCCGCTCGTCGAGCTGTTCCGGGGCATTGCCACGCTGACGAAATCCCATGGCGCCGATCGGGCGGAGTTCGAAGCGCAGGCGGAGCGCCACTTCCGCGCCGCCGCCGACGCCGGCAACGAAAAGGCTGCCGCCATCCTCGGCGCCCTTCTGTCATTGAATCTGGATGGCATTCCCCAGGATATCCCGCGGGCGCGCGAGTTCGCCGAGCGCGCGGCGCGGTCGAACGACGCCTTCGCCATCCGCCAGTACGCCGTGCTGTTGCTCTCCGGAGCCCTCGGGTCCGCGGACCCGCAGCGTGCGGCCGATCTGATGTGGACTGCCGCCGAACTCGGCGACCCCGTCGCCAACGCGATGCTCGCCGCGTTCTTCGATGGAGGTATCGGACTGGAGCAGGATCACGCCAAGGCAGAACGATACCTTCGCCGCGCCGCGGATCTTGGCCTGACCGACGCACAAGTCCTGTTCGGCGATCTGTTGTTGCGGCGTTACCTCAAGAAGCTGAGCGACACTGCGGAGGAGGGCGTCCGCTATCTCGAACGCGCGCTGAATTCGGGCAATTCCATCTGGGCAGCGAGCCGGCTGGCCGGCCTCTACGGCTGCGACGGCCGCAATCCGCCGTGGCAGAACTATCAGAAGGCGCTCGAATACATTCCGAAATTCGCGCCCTATTCCAACTCCGGCTACCACTTCTCGCTCGGTGCGATCTACCGCGCCAACTGCGATTTCGTCTCTTCCTGGGCCCACTACAACGTGGCGCGGTATCTCGGCTCAAACGACGCGGTCGAACGTTTGACGTCGCTCGAATCGCAGCTGACGAAGAAGGAGACGCAGCGCGCGCTGACGCTGTCGCAGACGATCAAGAACGACCTGAAGCCGGTGCCGACCGCGATCACGCTGCAGGGACCTGGTGTGTGAGGCGGAGGAGGGACCGGCAGATTCACTCACATCCGGCATAGCTTTCGATCGTCCAGCATCTTGCGCATCGGCCCGTCCTTGACCGTCTCGCATACCGGACGCGCCGTCGCCAGCGCCTCTTCCGGACGATCCCTGCTGATGGCGACGGCGAGAAAAGTCCGTAGTCCGTTGCCGACCTGCGGTGGCAGGACCGAATGCCAGAGATTTTCTTCGGCCAATCCTGCGCGTGCCTCGCGTTCCGCGCCGGCAAAGTCCCTTGCGTCCAGGGATGCGGCGGCCGTGGTGAAGCGGGGCCTGGGATCGTGCGGGTATTGCGCGATCAGCTGCGGGGCGCGGGCCCGCATCTCGGCACCGTTCTTCGGATATGTGTCGGCCGGAATGAGCCGCGTCGTAAAGGTCGCAGCCTCGTAGCCTGCCAGGATCGATCGGATCGGATAGGCCAGCGCGACCACTCCGGCCAGCGCAATCGTCGCGGCGACCGGCCGCAATCGCGGGATCGGTTCCCTTCGCGGCCAGATCGCCAGCATCACAAGACCGACGACCACCCCGCCGATCGCGCCGCCGGCATGGGCCGCGTAGTCCACCTTTTGGCCCTGCATGGCGTTTGCCAGCGGCAGCAGCGACGGGATCAGAACATAGAAGGCGTTCGACCGCAGCGCGCTGCGAACCGGGCCGGACGGAAAATGCATGCTGATGACGAGCATCGCGGCAAACAGGCCCATGATGGCGCCGGAAGCGCCGACGCCGACGATCGAGGGCGGATTGAGCTCGAGCGAGAGCACCGAGCCGGTGAGCGCACTGGCGGCATACAGCGCGCCGAACCAGGCGCGCCCGATCAAGCGCTCCATCGTGCGACCGGCGATGAACAGGGCGAACGCGTTCATGGCCAGATGCGGTGCACTGGCATGCAGGAACGGCGCGGACAGCAGCCGGTACCATTCGTCGGATCCGAACACGAGATCTTTCGAAAGTCCGCCAAAGGCCACCAGGGTGGCAATGGTCGGCTGCATGAGGTCGGTCGGCGGGCCGACGCCGTAGACGATCTCGGCCGCGAACACCGCACACAGGACCAACAGAAGAAGGACGGTGAGGATGGGAAAGGCCGGCGGCGCGATCGCAACGGCGATCGCCTCCTGTGCTGATTGCGGCGGCTCGGATGGGAGCGGCCGATCGGAGGAAGACATCTCGCGAATTCCCGGGCTCTGACCCGCTGACCAAAATCGACGTGGCGGCGATGCTATCGCTGTCAGGCGCGGTCGACAATCGCCGCACCATTGGCATCGGCAGATAATTTCCGAGCCAACCTCAGTGCGCGCCCTTCAACGTGCAGGAGGTGGTGCAGGTCGTCGTGGTACCGTGGTCGCATTTCTTGCAGACCGCCACGCACTGATCCATCGCCTTTGGATTGTAGGAGCTGAACAGGTCGGCCGCGCACTTGTTGATGGATCCGGTCACTTCCTCTGCGGGCGAGCAGGAGGCCATGGCCATGGCAATGGCAAGGATAAGCAAAACAGCTTCGCGCCGCATAAGGCCTCCGTCTTACCAATGTCATCTATTTTTGCACCAGCATTCCGATTCTCGCCAGAGCCTGCCGACGGCGGCAACCCTCGCGGCGGCAGGCGTCCGCCTTGCAAGGGAGCGATTCGTGCATTGCAACAAAAACGGCTGTGGCCAATTCCGTCAGGCAGCGGCGGGTCTTGTTGGCGAAACCAAATCGGCACAAACTCGGGTTTTCGATCATCGGAGGCGGGATCATGTGCACTCGTTGCGGGAACGAAGGGATAGGCCGCAGGGATCTGCTGAAGTTCGGCGCGGCGGGCATTGTCGCGTTCGGCATCGGCGGCATGTCCTCCCCGGCGCGCGCCGCGGACGGCGCGGCGACGGCGCTGTCGCCGGGTGAAGCGCTGGCCGCGCTCAAATCCGGCAACCAGCGCTATGTCAGCCATCCCGAGCTTTGCACGATCGACCTCGCGCAGCAGCGCAGCGCGGTTGCCGCGCACCAGGCGCCGTGGGCGACGATCATCAGCTGCGCCGACAGCCGCGTGCCGCCGGAGCTGATTTTCGGCGGTCACGGCGTTGGCGAACTCTTTGTCGCCCGCAATGCCGGCAATCTCCTCGACACCGCGACGCTTGGCACCGTCGAATATGGCGCCGCCGTTCTCGGCTCGCCGCTGATCGTCGTCCTCGCCCACACCGCCTGCGGCGCCGTGAAGGCGGCCTGCGATGTCGTGACAAAAAATGCGACCTATCCCGGCGCGATCGGCCCGATGATCGAGCCGATCCTGCCGGCCGCGCTCGCGGTGCGCAGCCTCCCGGGCGATCTGGTCGACAATGCGGCCCGGGAAAGCGCCCGGCGCACCGCCGCCCGGCTGACCGCGGCGAGCACGCTGATCGCGGGCATGGTCGGTTCAGGAAAACTGAAGATCGCCGCGGCGATCTACGACCTGCAGACGGGCGTGGTCAGCTATCTCGATTGAGGGGTGCCCCAGCGCGCATCTCTGTCATCGTGGGCCTCGGTCGCGTGAACGCCATCATTTGCCGGCCTTTGAGTGTGACGTTTGACGAATGAATTTAGCTGCGGCAAGTGTTCTTGGACGATGTCCCAGACGACGGTGACGTCAGTCTCATGGTAGGCGTGGCTTAACCGATTGCCAAAATCATTCATTTTGCGCCAATCGATATCTTGTTCATCCTGTTTGATGTGGTCAGGAAGATTTCGCGCCGCCTCGCAATCTGGGTTTGAAGACGCCGCGTGCTCGCGACCCAAAAATGGCGAGCCTGGTCACGCCTTCCGCCTTGATCGCTGGTGCGATCTCGCGCGGCTTGGCGATGATCTGTTGCAGGGTGATGTCGGCAACGTCGTTCATGGCCCGATATTAGCCTGGATGCCAGAAAACCGCGCTACTCCGCAGCCTCGCTGTGCCCGAGCCTTGCATTGAGCTTGTGGATCAGCTCTTCGGCGGCGTCGGCGATCACGGTGCCCGGCGGGAAGATCGCCTCAGCACCTGCCTTGTAGAGCGCGTCGTAGTCCTGCGGCGGCACCACGCCGCCGACGATGATCATGATATCGTCGCGACCCTGCTTTTTCAGCGCGGCCTTGAGTTCAGGCACGGCCGTCAGGTGCGCGGCCGCGAGCGACGACAGCCCCAGAATATGCACGTCGTTCTCGACCGCCTGCCGCGCCGCTTCCTCGGCGGTGGCGAACAGCGGCCCGATATCGACGTCGAAACCGACATCGGCGAAGGCCGACGCGATCACCTTCTGGCCGCGGTCGTGGCCGTCCTGGCCTATCTTCGCCACCAGGATGCGCGGCCGGCGGCCTTCGGCATCCTCGAAGGCGTCGATCAGCGCCTGCACCTTTTCAACCCGGTTGGACATGGTGGACGCCTCCCGCTTGTAGACGCCGGTGATGGATCTGATTTCGGCGCGGTGCCGGCCGAACACCTTCTCCATCGCATCGGAAATCTCGCCGACGGTCGCCTTGGCGCGCGCGGCGTCGATGGCGAGCGCCAGCAGGTTGCCGTTGCCTTCGCCGGCGCTGCGGGTCAGCGCCGCCAGCGCGTCGTCGACGTCCTTCTGATTGCGCTCTTTCCTGAGCCGCGCCAGCTTGTCGACCTGCAGCCGCCGCACGGTGGAATTTTCCACCTTCAGCACGTCGATCGGCGCTTCGTTGGTCGGTTTGAACTTATTGACGCCGATCACCGCCTGCTTGCCTGCGTCAATGCGGGCCTGGGTCTTGGCGGAAGCTTCCTCGATCCGCAGTTTGGGAACGCCGGCCTCGATCGCCTTGGCCATGCCGCCGAGCGCTTCGACTTCCCTTATATGGCCCCATGCCTTGGCGGCAAGATCATGCGTGAGCCGCTCGACATAATACGAGCCGCCCCAGGGATCGATGATCCGGGTGGTGCCGCTTTCCTGCTGCAGCAACAATTGCGTGTTGCGCGCGATCCGTGCCGAAAAATCGGTCGGCAGTGCCAGCGCCTCGTCGAGCGCGTTGGTGTGCAGCGACTGGGTATGGCCTTGGGTTGCCGCCATCGCCTCGATGGTGGTGCGCATCACATTGTTGTAGACGTCCTGCGCGGTCAGCGACCAGCCCGAGGTTTGGCAATGCGTGCGCAGCGAGAGCGAGCGCGGATCCTTCGGGTTGAATGGCGTCAGCAGCTTGGCCCACAGCAGCCGCGCCGCGCGCATCTTTGCCACCTCCATGAAAAAATTCATGCCGATGGCCCAGAAGAACGACAGCCGCGGCGCGAAGCGGTCGACATCGAGACCGGCCGCCAGACCTGCGCGGAGATATTCGACGCCGTCGGCCAAGGTATAGGCGAGCTCGAGGTCCTGGGTCGCGCCGGCTTCCTGCATGTGGTAGCCGGAAATCGAAATGGAATTGTATTTCGGCATCTTCTGCGAGGTATAGGCAAAGATGTCGGAGATGATCCGCATCGAGGGTGCCGGCGGATAGATGTAGGTGTTGCGCACCATGAACTCTTTCAGAATATCGTTCTGAATGGTGCCCGACAGTTTCTCCGGCGGCACGCCCTGTTCCTCGGCCGCGGCCACGAACAGCGCCAGGATCGGCAGCACCGCGCCGTTCATGGTCATCGACACGCTCATCTGGTCGAGCGGGATGCCGGAGAACAGCGTGCGCATGTCGTAGATCGAATCGATCGCGACCCCCGCCATGCCGACATCGCCGGTGACGCGCGGATGATCGGAATCGTAGCCACGATGGGTGGCAAGATCGAACGCCACCGACAGGCCCTTTTGCCCGGCAGCGAGGTTGCGCCGGTAGAACGCATTGGAATCTTCCGCCGTGGAGAACCCGGCATATTGCCGGATGGTCCAGGGCTGGTTGACATACATCGTGGGGTAGGGGCCGCGCAGATAGGGCGCGATGCCGGGCCAGGTCTCGAGAAAGTCGATGCCCGCGAGATCGGCTTCGCCGTAGCTTGGCTTGACGAGGATGCCTTCGGGCGTCAGCCACGGTTCGGCGCTGCCGGCGGGCAGGGCGGAGGCAGTCCTCTCAAACGCGATATCAGCGAAATCGGGTATGCGGCTCATGGATCCCATCATAGCACTTCGCCCCCCCGGGCGCGCCACCCCTAGTCATGGTCCGGATGCTGGTGGCTGACGATGCCGCCGAGCTTATCCGGGCCGTAGTTCTGCAGCGTGGTCTGGCTCGGCAGGTTAGCAATCGCGACCACCCAGCCGAGCCGGGACTCGATGCCGAATTGCCGGGTCGGCACCACCCGGTCGGGGCGGTCGAAGGCGCCGGTCATGATCTCGATCCGCGGGCCGTCGATGCGGCGGAAGCTCAAAGGTGTGCCGCAGTCTTTGCAGAAATCGCGCTCGGCGATGGAGGAGGAGCGGAACGCGGACGGCCGGCCGCGGGTCCAGGCGAAATCGCCGCGGTCGATGTCGGCAAAGGAGGCGAACGGCGCACCCGCCGCCTTCTGGCACATCCGGCAATGGCAGATACTGACCTTGACCGGCGTACCGGAAACCGCAAAGCGGATGGCGCCGCATTGGCAGCCGCCGGTCAGTGCGGGTTTGGTCGGCGAATTCATGCTCACTCCATTTGCCGGTAGATTTCCTGCAAGCTCGCCAGCGCATCCGTGCCGGCAAAGACAAAATCGTTGACGCCGGCGGCGCGGAGCGTGGCTTCCTGCTCGCCGGGCCGGCCCGCCAGATAGATATGTCTGGCACCGGCGGCTTGAAGGGCCTTCGCGGCCGCCACAGCCTGCCCGGCATAGACTTTGTCCGATGAGCACAGACAGGCCAAATCAGCGCCGGAGGTTCTGAAGGCGGCGGCGAGGTCCTTCACCTCTCCCATAGGGAGAGGTGAAGGAGAGTCCAC
>Ga0302320_10031169_pt1 | contig 10129 bp, 12 predicted proteins | sample Bog_T0_3_FD_202130 | JGI IMG/M metagenome (GOLD analysis project Ga0302320, IMG submission 202130) | Peat permafrost microbial communities from Stordalen Mire near Abisko, Sweden - Bog_T0_3 | ecosystem: Environmental > Terrestrial > Soil > Wetlands > Peat | place: Sweden: Abisko, Stordalen Mire...
ATTCACTCTGCTGGGGCTGACGCAGGAAGACGGCTGTATCGAGGCCCTCCTGACGGGCAAAGGGTCTCCGCCTGCGATTTATGAAGGATGGGTAGCCAGCTTAGAGCGCGCGCTTTACCCAATTCGCACTCGCCCTCTTAAAAAACGCGACCTGCGTTTTTTGGAAACCCCGGGAGTCCTTGATGAAGCTCCCGACGACGAAATGAACGAACCAACAGAATAAATTCCATTCTATGACGATCACCGCCAATTGCGACTACGAGACTGATACCATCCAATTCGCCCTGGATCCGGAAGCCCAGGCGATTCTTATTCAGGCCCTCCCCTTGGTGAGGGATTTTTGCCACGACACCGATGTGCGCGAAATGCTTGCGCCATTTCCCAGCATTATTCTCGAACAATTCACGGTTGGTGCAGCGACTCTCGAGCAACTCGCCGACGACTATGATGGCGGCCGCATATTCGAATCCGAGGAAGCACGATGCGCCCTTCACGTCACACTTTTTGCACTGCTCTATCGCCTAGATTCTGCGCAAATCGTCACACCTCTCCCGCTTTTTGCGCTTTTGCTCGCACGAGCTATCCCTTTCGCCGTACCGCCTCTCGCGCTGCCGCCGGTGGAAGAAATGGCGAACCTGAACCAACTTCCGGCGAACGCCCTGAAGACCTATGAGGCCCTTCGGCTCTGGGAGAAAACAAAAGGTAACCCTAGCTTACCGATGCACTCTCTCTACCAGCTGGGTTATGCCCTTCACCAAACCGGTGAGAATTCCCCCACCATAAAGACTCTTCTCAAGAACCTTGAGACGGTAACCGGCATATTCAGCAATGTGATGGCCCAAGCGGCGCTAAAAGACGTGGCTGCCGGCTCGATGCGAAACTGATTTGTGGGACCTTTGTTCTATCCTATTTTTCCTCTCGCGTAATCCCGATATCGTCTTGAATTGGTTGTCCTACATGATCCGGCAAACTGCCATTAGGTCTAGGCTTGCTCTCCTCCCATTTTTTGACGGTCTCATCCAACTTTTTTTTAAGACCTGGCTTTATTGATCTCTTCGCGTAAGTAATTCCCAAGTAGAAAGTTGCGATAATTGGAATGTCTGCGGCCGCGTTCTTATCCTGGCTTTTATCTTCACCGTTACCTTCGCTCTTATCCGCAACGATAGTCAGGGCGTCCTTTAATGCCTGCTGGACGAGCTTGCTAAGCGGCCACTGCAGTACCCGCGCGACTTGTGAAAGGCCTTCCATCTGTTCCGAAGAGAATCCTATCCAGATCGATTGAGTGTCCGAATTGGGGAGTTCTCTGTCGCGCCTATCAAAAATACGGGTGCAAATGGCTCGCAGTTCATCGCTCTGAAATAAGGTTTTAATCAGCCCAGATGGCATTAATTCAATTTCTTCGCCCGATTCGCGAGCAACTGATGTAACCAACTCGACTGTAATAGCTTGTATAACTTTGCTTGCAGGCAGGCCATACAACCGTTCTCCAATTAAGCGATAATCCTCGAGGTCATCCAGCGGAAAGCGGACGGATGTTCCCAATCGATTCAGTTGATTCGGCATTGCAGCTCTAAGATACTTTTTTATTGACTAGAAGTCAATTTCCGATACAGTTGACTTACTTAGAGGTTATCCAACGTCTTGAGTAAAACTAAAAAATATATTATGAACACACCCAAATATAAATCAGCCGCTCGCGTAAATTCAAAACTGACACCTAAGCAGGTTCGGGGAAAGAACAGCCAGCCTGAGATGGATAGACTTAAGCGAATCACCTTAATGACTAACATTGTTGTTAACCTAATGAATCAACTCGTACTGGCGAAAAAACTTACTGGAAAGCGAGACATGGTAACCTATCGCTTAACTATAAAAAAACTCCGAGAACTAGCTTCGGAAGTCAAATCGGGGACGTGTTAGGCCCTTGCTGCACTCAGCAAATCAACAGTGTTATCAGGAGATATGTATGGTACACCGCGATAGGTCGTTTGCCAGGAAGCCTAATGTGGCAGCTAAGCAGCTTGCCTTCCTCGGGAAATCTCAACGCTTAGCTGAATTAGCTGTAACGAGCGCTGAAGTTGCGCCTGAAATCGCTCAAGCCGAGAAGCTGCAGCAAAACCGCGTCTTCCAAAAGGCCTTAAAAGCCGCGAACCGAATTTACCGAGACGCTCGGACTGGTCGCACTAGCTATCCCCGGTATCACCGCGTTCACGTAAGCCCAGAAGGGAAAATCACCGAGACGTGCACCAGCCATCCGGGTTCGAGAAGTGAGGACGAGTATTACCAAATTGTACCCCACGACCTCACTCTCTGGGAGATCGACATCGACTTCGAAGACAGCAGCGCTGAGGCGGAGCGCCATGGAGGAGAAGAACGGATGGGCCAGATCTGCCGGCACAGCGGAGGTAAACGGTTTTGCCACCTTCCAGTCTCTCCAGAAGACTGGTCGCGAGAGCAGTCTATCGCCGTTTACGAGGAATTCATTGGCCACGAGTTGATTTCAGACCAAGAAGTGGCCGATAAACGCCTGCAGTTCGACGAATGGGCCAAGCTCAATCTCCGCGCAATTGCCTAAAAATTGATACCCAGTCATGGCGCTCCAAACCCCTATTCAATGGTGTGACTCATCCGTTAACCCCGCTATGGGATGCGGCGGCTGTGAACTTTGGCCCACCAATGCCATGCTCAAACTGCGCATGGTCACGGCGCTGAGAGCGCACTTCCCAAATGTCGAAGTGGTTCGATTGCGGGAACTAGTTCACGCCACAATGGCTGACCACGAGCCTTCCATACTCTGGAAAATGCGCTGGACCATCATCGCGACGATGATGTCCCTTCTCTCCGTCAATCTCAATAAGGAATAAAATAACATGATCTCCATTCTAAAGGCTGTTGTGAAAGCATTTGATGAAGCATTCAAATGTTATGCGGGCCGACTTCATTTGCTGAGAGGGGGAAATAAAGGATATGCCCCGATCTTTGAACAGGTTACCAAATTTCCTGGTCGGATGGCGGCTATGGCGAAGTCTTCTGACCTGACCGGACAACCCCGGGCTGGCAAGGAATGGCTTAACGGCCTGTGTCGGTTAATTTTCATCTCTGATATGGGAGACGTATTGAGTGATGAGATCGATTTTCAGTTCCTAAAAGAGGAAATCATCGACGTGGTGTCTAGTCCCGCCGGAAAGCGACACCTCTGGCTTTGGTTAACAAAGCGCCCGCAGAGGATGGCCGAATTCTCCGACTGGCTGATCAGCCAGGATATCCCGTGGCCAGATAATCTTGTGGCTATGACAAGCGTGACCTCGAAATCGACTTGCAAGCGAATCGAGCAATTGAAACGAGTTAAATCGCGATTCAAGGGGATCAGCGTGGAGCCCTTGTGGGAGCCCATTATGCCGAACCTTGATGGCATCGACTGGTGCATCGTGGGCGGCGAAAGTGGGCCCTCAGCCGAACCCTTCGACCTGGCTTTGGCCCGCAGCCTTCGAGACCAGTGCCAACAAGCAGAAACGGCTTTTTTTGTGAAGCAACTCGGGGCAGTGCCCATCGAGAACGGCAAACCTCTAAAACTTGGCGACAGCCACGGTGGGGAATGGCACGAGTGGCCACAGGACCTGAAAATAAGGTCGTTCCCCGACGCTTTTTATACAATGAGTCCCCTTGCGCCGTCCTACGCCCATGAGGCAATTGTTGAGTAGAGCCTTTCGAAGTTCATCTGGCGAACCATGACACTCTTTGATCTCGAAAGGCAAAAGCCCTCGTCCCTCGCCTGCTCAGCGATCACAGGCCGTGCTTGCACGCTTGACGTGCCACGCGACATGGGAAATTTGCTTGCTCGCTCTGTTACGTTTCTCCGGTTACCACTCCAGATGCAAATTGATGAGATCCCCGTAGAGCTATATTTGGTGGATGACACGGAGGCAAAGATCCTAACCGGGCCGGTACATTTCCTGAAAGACAGCGCGAGTTGGTTCTGCTCTAACGATTCGGAACTGGTCACGATGCTGCGATACACTTTGGAGGAGGGTTTACGACCCGGAGAGGACCCGGAATATGAATCGGTCGTAAATAATGCCATGGACCTCTTCATCAAAGAGCTGCGTAGTCATCTCAGACCGATCAAAGGCGTTGAGCTAGTGGATCTTTGACTCGCATTCCGTAAAGTTGCGCCAGCTGAATCTGAGAAACAGCGAACCTCCTCGCTGAATGTCTGAAATCTAGTCGCTGCTTTCGTCGATCTCTCTCGGCGAATATCGGTGCGTAATCTAGGGCTGCTTCCCGCCTCGCTCCACTACCGGCTACACAGATAGTCGTTCAGTAAGGCGTAGGCCCAATTCGGTCGGTAAGCGAAGCAAAACACAATCACTGCATGAAAAATTCTGACATCATTCGCCTCAAAGCCCTAACCGTTCGCCCCAAAACCGCCGAACGCCTTTTCGAAGCACCGCATCTTTTCAATGAAATGGTGCGCTCTGGATGGATCAAGCCCTGTTACAAATCCAATCGATGCACACTTTATCTCGTCACTGACTTGGAGAAATGCGCCTTGCGCCTTGCCGCTGGGGATCGACCAGGACAATGACACTGTCGGGCGGGATGCTCCCCCAAACGGTATCTCGAGCTCAGCCAAAAGGCCTGGTTTGCCATGGCGGCTCAAAGTGTAACTTGCGTGAAAACGTCGCCCTCCATATCGAGGTCGTCAGTCTTCGACGAGAGTACGATAATACGAAGCTCTCTAGTCACCGTGTCGCAATTGGTACCTGATAATACTTATTATCAAACTTTCCTGCAGAGCATGTGACCAACCGAATGTTACCGGTAAACTCTTGCTGCTTCTAGCGCCGACCTGGTGTGGTTTGACTTCACTTCAGGTGGCGGCGAGCGTCGCGAAGAGCCAAATCAATCTTCCTTGAAATTTCCGTCACGTACTGTTCTGGGAGCTGAGCATCTTTCAGATAGGCAGTCGAACGTGCAACGACATCGAAAACATGATCGCAGATGCCGTGAACCTCGGCTACCACTTGAGCCTTTTCGCATCGCTCCAGGTCCCGGTCTATTTCGTCTTGGGGAACCATGATTTCTACCAGGGCAGCTTCGCGTCCGTGGATGAGGTGGCCAGGAAAGCATGCCGCAAGCACCCCAATCTGGTGCATCTGGGGCAAGGAGAAATTATTCGCCTCACGAACAAAACCAGCCTCATAGGTCATCGCGGGTGGGCGGATGGGCGCGCAGGCGTTGGGGATCGGTCAAACACCCGGCTCAACGATCACCTGCTCATTGAAAACCTGACGGCTAAAGAACCCGAGGTTCTTTTCGCCATTCTGAACGCCTTGGGAGACCAGTCGGCCGACTATATGCGCACTAAAGCGGAGGAGGCCCTGATTGGCTGTCAGCAGCTGCTGATTGCCACTCATGTGCCGCCCTTCCCGCAGGCGGCCCTATATCAAGAAAAGCCCTCCGGTCCGGAATTTGCCCCTCACTTCGTCAACGTGGCTATGGGAAGCGTCTTGCTCGACTTGGCACAGCGGCAACCGGACAAAAAGCTTACCGTTCTTGCAGGTCACACTCATCACGCAGCTTATTACTCACCTCGGCCGAATCTCGTGGTCAAGGTCGCCGACGGTCGGTATGGCCACCCCGCCATTGCCGAGGTGCTCACTTTATAGTTTGGAGGGCATAGTGCGATGGCCTTCAAAACCTCGACGAAGTCATCAGGTGTTTTGGACATGCTTAGAGCAAGCCCATCGTTGCGGTAACGATGTCGAAAAATACGGTACATATTTGTGCTGGTGCCGGAATGAACCGGCACCAACCGAATGACTCCTATTCGATCAGGAAGTGCCGCCAGGCAGGGATGCGGTCGACGTTCCGTATGAATATCGTGCTGGGCAGTTCCCGTGGGGCGGCTGGCAGCTTGAGCAGGCGCAGGCCGATTTCCTCGGGCAGGCGGTCGCCCTTGCGGCTGTTCACGTCCTTGCTGGCCAGGACGCAGTTCTCCCACGAGGTCTTGCCGCCACGCGAGCGGGGCAGGACGTGGTCGATGTTGCCTTCAGTGGGCCGCAGCGACTGACCGGTGTATTGGCAGCGGCCACCGTCCCGCGCCCAGATGGCCCGGGCGCTGAACTTCGGCCGGCGCTTCGGCACCTTGGCAAAGCGGCTCAGTACGATCACGTGCGGAATGCGCACAGGACCGCTCGGCGTGCGAACGGAGTGATCGCTCTCACGCACGGGCAGCTTGATCCATTGCGCCCAGCGAACGGGGACCATGTTTTCGCCATCGATGTCGAGGGCTGTGGCCACGTCGGTGGCCATCTGAACGAACGCCTGTTGCGGCGTGCGCACATTGATCGCCTGCCAGTTGCGGTTAAGCACAAGTACAATCGGTCGGTTGAGTATGTCGTCCATAGTTCTTCTTCGTCTGTGGACTCATAACGGTGTTCGTTCTTTATTGTGATTAGATACGCGGCTGTCGAAAGTAGTTGCTTTACCTCAAAATGCACCTCGTGTTCGAGATTCAAGGCCTTTGGGCCTACGACGCAAAAAGAGAAAAGTTGGCCGGCACTCTCGTTGAAGGAGCCGCCGTCTGGTTGAGCCGCGAGCCACACCCCAAAGACCAACAAGCGATTGCCATCCGTTTAAGAGGAAATTCGAACGCTATGCTGGGTTACCTGCCGAGGGTGAACATTCCTGTGGTTGGCCAACGACTGCTTTCAGGCGAAGCCTACGAAGCCAAGGTAGCTCGCCTAGGTACACGGAAATATCAGGGAGCGAAACAACTCTTTTGTGAGATAGCGTTAACATTTTCGACACTTACGAGCGCAGAAATTAACAAGAAGAGCGAGCCGGCTTCACTCCATCCTACTGCAGAGGTTGTAGGCAGACGCTGTGCAGAGTGTAGTCGCTCCCTCGTAATGAGACCCATAATCCTCGTTGAGGATATCACCTACTGTTATCGATGCGCCAAGCAACAGGTTTCTAAATTGGAGCAGGGGCGAAAAAACTCCGCGCTCGATGAATACAACAAGTTGCTGAAGCCCTACACCAGTGCCAAAACCAAATTTGAGGCTGCACTAATGATTTGGGAAAAGCGTCGACTTGAGATTATAAAAAGCACCTTTTGGAGTGATAAGGTCTGCGCCGTGTTTGCTTTGCTTGGTGCAATTCTGGGGGCGTTAGGGGGAATACAAGGCTTCGTATGGGGTGGCATAGGCGGCTTTGTAGTCGCTCTGATATTTCACGCATGGGATGAGAGAAGGCTTTTCGAGAAGTATCTCAGGAGTCATACCCGACCCACTTTTGACCTCGAGCCTCCTATCTACCCTTCCATCGAATCCGTGAATTACTTCTTCCTAACGCCACCCTCCGGTGATCCGGTAATGAGCAGAGAGGCGATTCTCGAAAGAGATCTTTACACGTGTCAGTCTTGCGGCCAGCAAAAGAAGGCTGAAAAGCTCGAAGTTCATCACGTCTTGCCTCGGTCTAAAGATGGATCCGATACCGCTAGTAATCTTGTGACTTTGTGCCTGCATTGCCATGATCGCGAAGATTGGTTCGGCCATATACGCGCTTACCCGACCACATTTCCAAAGCGTCGGCCTCTACCTGCAAGATTTCGCCGATTTCGATGAGCTTTCTTTGAGAAAGTTGACCGCGTTCCCGGCCCTCCGAATTGATGACCGGGTTTTGGAGTTATCCACTGCAAGCCAGCGCCAACGCCGGTGAGCGCAAGCAATGGCTTTGGAAGAAGCGGTTGAGTTCAACCGGATCAGGCGCGGGTTCTTCCTCAATCGGGATATGCTCCAGACTGGCGAGTTCCGCGTCGATGTAACGGCTGAGCACGACGTCCTTCGGGCCTCGATCCAGTTCGTCGCCGGCTCTTTTACGGGCAACGAGGTTGGCAATCGCTGCGCGAACGTCCGCATCTTCCACCACACCTGCGACCAGCTCCTCGAAGAGCATCGGCACCTGGCCCATGTTGCGCTCGATCCATCGGCAGGCCAGGAGCGGACGGAGCACGTAGAGGTACTTCTTCATGCAGACCTGGTCTTGCTTGAGATACTCGCGCGCGTTGCCGAACGCCATGTGCAGGTAATGCTGGAAGCAGCGGGCGGGCGAGTAGTACTCATCGGCCAGTTGCTTTAACTCGGAGACAAATTCCTCGTCCCAGGCATACACCACCGGCGACTTGAGCCATTCCAGCAGTGGCGGGTTGGATTTGCGCAGGAGCCGAAGCGTCTTGCGCAGTTCCCATCCGCGGATGTCGAGTCCTTCGCTGATCGGCTCCTCGATCACGTCGCGGCGGTCCTCGATGGAGAGGTACCAGTCGCGAGAATGAACGTAGAGAAACCGTACATCGTAGTCGCTATCTTGCGAGGCAAAGCCCCAGGCGCGACTGCCCGATTCGCAGGCATAGAGGACGCGTACGTCGTAAGCCTGCTCAATGCGGCGCAGTTCCTTGCCGACCGAATTGAATACTTTGAGCGAGACCATGGGGCCTCCTTTCTTGGTGACTTTTGTTTGTTCGAGGTTTTAGATTTTCCAAATGGCACTGATCAAATGCCCCGGCTGCAGCAGGGAATTCGACAACAACAATCCGGAAAGTCTTGTTACGCGCTCCGTCGCTGCCACCGCGCTTGGAGCTACCGGATTCATACTTGGGGGTGAGGTCGGAATTGCCGGTGGTCCTGTAGGCGCGATTTCTGGATCCATTCCAGGTGCTGCTATAGGGGCGATAGCAGGATGGTGCTTAGCCGATCAGGTTCGTCGGTGTCCCCATTGCAGCAAGGTGTTCAAAACCTAACCCGGCTCTCCGAATTGAGAGCCGGGATTAGGTTTAGTCCTTGTATGGGTCGTAGATATCTTGCCCGGCCATGGCGACGCCAATAGGTGTCAGCGTGTGTAGGACGCGAATCGTGCCGTCGTGGGCGGCGAGAACTTCCGGCAGACGACGATAGGCTTGCGGCGCTTCGTCGAGGTCGCCCCCGCGAAGCTCAACCTTGCGGTCGTGCAGCCACTTCATCATCTCATCGTGGCGGACTAGGCCCGCCTTGCGGACGCGCTTGGTCTTGCCATCGTCACCGGTCTCTTTGACGAACTTACCCTTGGCGGCGGTGCGGGACATGATGCGGCCCGCGCCGTGCACCGTAGAGTAGAGCGCCTCTTTGGAAGCCTCGGAATCGACACCCTCAATGATGACGGCATCGTCGCCCATGCTTCCGCCGATGAAACCCTTCTGCCCCGGGAACGCCGGGGTCGCGCCCTTGCGGACGACGAGGTAATTCTCGCCGAAGTGCTCTTCCTCCCAAGCGAAGTTGTGGTGGTTGTGCACTTCTTCCTCAATCTTCGCCCAGAGGATCTTCTTCACGACGTGACGCCCGACATATTCGCGGCCCGCGTAGGCGTAACGACCCGCCAGGTTCATCCCAGCGAGGTACGCCTGACCCAGATCACTATCGCGGCGCACGACCGCCGGCGCGACGTCCATGCCATCCTTGCCTCCCGCTTTGTTCAGGAAGTAGGTGGCGGTCTTGTGGCCCAGGCCACGCGAGCCGAAGTGGACGCCGACCCAGACGTGGTCCGCCTCGTCGACAAAGATATCGACGTAGTGGTTCCCGCTTCCGACGGTGCCGAGCTGCGCCTCCGCCATCGGCTTGAGATGCGCGAAAGGCTGCTCCGCCCAGAGCGGATCGTCGAACAGCTCGTGCTCGACGCGAGTCTTGTTATGGCGGCCCATGCCGAACGAGATCGTGCGGACAACTTCGTCCATGATCTCGGCGATCTTGGGACGAATCTCCGCGCCAGTCTTATTGGTGCGGATCGCGAGATTACCGCAGGCAATATCAAAGCCCACGCCCGAGATGGATACGAGATCGCGATACGCGATAACGCCGCCAATAGGCTGGGCATAGCCCTTGTGGCCATCGGCACACAGAACGGCGCGCGCTCCACCGACCGCCATACAGCGGTGGATTTGCTGCACCGTTGCCTCATCATGCTGACCAAAAATACGAACGCTCATGGTTTTTCCTTTTTTGTAGCGACGGTCGATGACCGCCGCAGTTGTTAAATTGGTTCCCGAGCATGGTTCCGCCCCATGGTCTCCTGATTCAAAGTCAGGCATCCTCCT
>Ga0302320_10031170_pt1 | contig 10129 bp, 10 predicted proteins | sample Bog_T0_3_FD_202130 | JGI IMG/M metagenome (GOLD analysis project Ga0302320, IMG submission 202130) | Peat permafrost microbial communities from Stordalen Mire near Abisko, Sweden - Bog_T0_3 | ecosystem: Environmental > Terrestrial > Soil > Wetlands > Peat | place: Sweden: Abisko, Stordalen Mire...
GGCAAATCCCAGGCACACGCGGTGGGCCAGCTTTCCGACGACGCAATTGGCGAGGCCGGGCTGAACGTTGGCCTCGTGGATCACCACCGGCAGACCCAGCCAGCGAGCCGCGATACAGGCGCCGAAGGACGCATATCCGCCGGTCCCGATCAGCAGTTGCGTGCGCTCGCGGCGCAACAGGCGGCGGGCCGCCAGAACCGCTCGCGGAACGGTCGCGAGGGCGGCAATGCGGCCACCCCACGCCTCGCGCCCCCACGGCAATCCGGGTATGATTTCGAGCCGTTCGCCACGCGCCGGGACCAGGTGTTTCTCAAAGCCCGCGGCACAGCCGATGATGTAGCCTTCGGCGCCGAACTCGCGGCGATAAGCTCGCAGCAATTCAACGGCGAGCAGAGTGTGGCCGCCCGTGCCGCCGCCGGCTACGGCGATTCTGCGGGGAACCGCATCACTGGCCACGCAGGAACCGCCCGGTGTGCGAATCGGCGATGGCGGCGATGTCTTCCGGAGTCCCTTCGCCCACGATGCGGCCGCCGCCGTCGCCGCCCTCCGGGCCCATGTCGATCACCCAGTCGGCGGCGCGGATCACATCCAGGTTGTGTTCGATGACCAGCAGCGAACCGCCGTTATCGATGAGCCTTTCAAAGGCCGTCAGCAGCTTCGAGATGTCGTCGAAGTGCAGGCCGGTGGTGGGCTCGTCGCAGATGAAGAGGGTGCCTTCGTTGGTGGCCTGCACCAGATGCGCCGCGAGTTTCACGCGCTGCGCCTCCCCGCCCGAGAGCGTAGTGGCGGATTGCCCCAGACGCAGATAGCCCAGCCCGACTTCGTCGAGCAGCTTCAGCTTCGTGACCAGCCGCGCGGTGTCGTGGAAGAACCCGATGGCTTCGCGCACGGTCAGCTGCAGCACTTCGTGGACATTCAGACCTTTGTAGCGAATGTCGAGAAGAGCGCTCTTGAAGCGCGTGCCTTTGCACTCGTCGCAGACCAGCTCCACGTCGGCGAGGAACTGCATCTCGACCGTCACGGTGCCGTCTCCCTGGCAGGTTTCACAGCGGCCTCCGGGTACGTTGAACGAAAAGTGCCCGGCGGTGTAGCCGCGTTTCTCCGCTTCGCGGGTGGCCGCGAAAAGGCCGCGGATGATATCGAAAGCCTTGATGTACGTGACAGGGTTGGAACGCGGGGTGCGGCCGATGGGCGTCTGATCGATCATCACGACGTCGCGAATACCCGCGGCGCCTTCCATGCGCGTGCAGGCCATGCGGGGCGCGTCGTTATCCGCGCCGACGCCGTCCGCGCCGACGCCGTCTTCGCCCTTATTCTCCTCCGCGTCGGCATTATGCATCTTCGCCTGCAGCGATCGGTAGACAACGTCGTGTACGAGCGTGGACTTGCCCGATCCGGAAACGCCCGTGCAGACGGTCAGCAGGCCGAGCGGAATCTCGACGTCGACGCCCTTCAGGTTATGCACGTAAGCGCCGAACAGCCGCAGCATCTTCCGGTGGTCGGGCTCGCGGCGATGCTTACGCCGCGCAACCTCTATTTCACCGCGCAGGTACTTGCCCGTGAGCGAGCCGTCGCGGTCGGCCAGCAGGGCGGGGAAGTCCCCCTCGAAAACGATGCTGCCGCCGTGCTCGCCGGCGCCGGGGCCGAGATCGATGATGCGGTCCGCCGCCTTCATGACTTCCGGATCGTGCTCGACGACGATGATGGTGTTGCCGAGATCGCGCAGCTCGCCGAGAATGCGCAGCAGGCGCGCGGTATCGCGGCTGTGCAGCCCGATCGACGGCTCGTCGAGTACGTAGCAGGCGCCCACCAGCCGCGACCCGAGGCAGGTGGCGAGTTGTATGCGCTGGGCTTCGCCGCCCGAGAGCGTGGACGACAGGCGGTCGAGCGTCAGGTACTCGAGGCCGACGTCGTTCAGGAACTTCAGGCGCTGCTCGATCTCGACGAGAATCTTTCCCGCGATGCCGGTTTCCTCCGGCGTCAGATCGAGCGCGCCGAAGAAGCGATGCGCTTCGGCGATATTCATGCGCGCCGCCTGGGCGATGGTCTTCCCGCCGACGGTCACATAGAGAGCCTCTTTGCGAAGCCGCGATCCGCCGCAATCGGGACAACGCGCGTAGCCGCGATAGCGGCTCAGGAAGATGCGCACGTGCATCTTATACTTCTTGGTTTCGAGAAAAGCGAAGAACTGGCGGACGCCGTCGACTTTCCTGTCGCCCTCGAGCACGAGGCGCTGCTCGTCGTCCGTCAGATCGCAGAACGGGACGTTGAAACGCACGCGGCCCGCCGCCTGTTTGCGGAAGCCGTCCATCCACTCCTTGCCCTTCGGTTTGGTCCACGGCTCGATGGCGCCGCGGTCGAGCGACAGGCCGCGATTAGGGACGATCAGATCCTGCGAGTAGTCGATGGTGTTGCCGAATCCCTGGCAGCGCGGGCACGCGCCCACCGGGCTGTTGAAGCTGAACAGCACCGGCTCCGGCACGCGGAACTCAATGTTGTCGTACTTGCAGATGAATCGCTCGCTGAAGAGCAGGCGGGCGCCGGTCTTCGCGTCTTCGAAAACGACTTCGCCGGTTTCGCGGTAACAGATCTCGACGCTGTCGACGATGCGCTGGTGCATGTCTTCGGCAATCGCGATGCGGTCGGCAAGGATCATGACCGGCTGGCTCCAGTCGACGTCGAGCAGCGACTCGGGCGTCGAAAATTCGAAGATCGTGCCGTTCTGCCAGAGGCGATTGAAGCCCTTCGAGCGCAGATCCGTCAGCCGGTCTTTGGGCGCCAGCCCGGCCTCGTGCCGCACGGGAAACAGCACATACCAGCGCGAGCCGGCAGGCTGCGCGAGCATTTCCTGCGCCACATGATCGACGGTGTCTTTATACACCCGCCGCCCGCAGACGGGGCAAAACGTGCGCCCCGCGCGCGCCCACAGCAGGCGCATGAAATCGTAGACTTCGGTCGACGTGGCGACCGTCGAGCGCGGGTTGCGGGTGGTGTTCTTCTGGCGGATGGCGATGCCGGGAGCGATGCCGTCGATCTCGTCGACGGCCGGCTTTTCCATGCGTTCGAGGAACTGCCGCGCGTAAGCCGAGAGCGACTCCACGTAGCGCCGCTGGCCTTCGGCGTAGATGGTATCGAACGCGAGCGACGATTTTCCCGATCCCGAAACGCCCGTAATCACGGTGAGCTTGTTATGCGGAATCGCCAGCGTAAGGTTCTTCAGGTTGTGAAGACGAGCGCCTCGGACAACGATCTCGCCGGAACTGGACTGCGGATGCAATGGGGTTGGGAAACTTCAGTTTACCAACCCGCGCCGTTATACTTTGCAGATCTCGAACGCCTGCTCGAGGCCGCGGATCGGCGGCGTATTGGCGGGGACGAACTCGTGCGAGAGGAACCCCTGAAATCCGGTGTCGGCAATGGCTTTCGCCACCCCGTGCCAGTTCACTTCCTGGGTGTCGTCGAGCTCATGACGCCCGGGATTTCCGCCGGTATGGAAATGACCGATGAAATCGATGTTCTCCCGAATGGTACGGATGAGGTCGCCTTCCATAATCTGCATATGGTAGATGTCGTAGAGCAGCTTGATGCGGGGCGAACCGACGCGCTTCATCAGCTCGACGCCCCACGCGGTGTGGTCCGCCATATAGTCCTTGTGGTTGACCTTGCTGTTCAGAAGTTCGAGATTGACGGTGACGCCCTTTTCCTCGGCGTAGCCTTTGATCTTGTTCAGGCCCGTGGCGCAGTTGGCGAGACCTTCGCCATCCGGCATGCCGCGCCGGTTGCCTGAGAAGGTGATCACGTTGGGCGCCTTCGCCGCGGCGGCCAGCGTGATATCCAGCTTCACTCTTTCGAGAACCTTATCGTGATTCTCCAGACGGTTCAGGCCGATGGGAATGCTGTTCGGCTCGATGGCGGCCGTCATGGAGGGCACCAGGCCGTACTTCTGCACGGTCGCGTACTGATCGGGCGTGACCAGATCGATGCCCTTCAAACCGATGCGCACCGCTTCTTTGCAGAGCCCATCCAGATCGAACCATTTCGTGTAGGTCCAGAGCGAGACGCCCTGTTTCAGGCGTCCGCCTCCGGTCTCGGCGGCTGTGAGCGCGGAACCGGCCATAACGGCGGCCCCAACGGCAACGGTGGATTTGAACGCTTCTCTCCGATTCATTTGCAAGCATCCTATCAGAGTCTCAACTCGAATTTACAACCTGTTTACAACTTGGCGACCATGCCCGATGAGCCCGAACCTATCATCGGGACATGCGACCGATTGCCGCTTCCCTTTCCGACGAAGAGCTGATGTCGGGGCTGCGCCTGGCGACCGACCGAGAGTCCACCGAGATCTTCTTCGGCGAAGTCTTCAATCGCTACCATGGCCGGGTAGTATCCTGGTGCCACCGCGTGGTGAAGAACCGCGATACGGCGCACGATCTGGCGCAGGAGGTCTTCCTGAAGGCGTACCGGCACCGCGCGGCCTTCCGAGGGGAGTCCCGGTTTTCCACCTGGTTATACGCGATCGCGCGCAACCATTGCCTCACGGCGGCGAAAAAGCTTCATGCCGGTGCGGACCGGATCGAGCCGATCGGACACGCGGGGCTGCGCGACGCGGCGGCGATCAAGCCGGACCTCGCCGCCGAGCGCGGCGAGTTGTACCAGGGGATGCGGCAGCTGATGGCGCGCACGCTCGACCCGATGGAGATCCGCGTGATGATGCTGCATTACGGGCATGAGGTGCCACTGGCCACGATTACGCGGAAACTGGCGCTGACGAATCCGAGCGGCGCCAAGGCTTATATCGTAAACGCGCGCAGGAAGCTGCAGAACGTGCTGCGGAGGCGGAAGCTGCAGCGGGAGTATTGGCGGGATGAGATGGCCGCATAGACGACGTTATGCCGGCGTGAGGCGGCCAATCAAGGTGGGGCAGGCGGTTCCGCCTGCCGACATTTCTTAAGATCGACAGGCCAAACGGCCTGTCGCACCCGCTGTTCCTGAATGAAAGGCTTGCTACGGCGCTTCCAGCATAGCTTTCCACCCATCCTCGTCCTTGCCCACGCTGAGGCGATTGGCACAGCGGACCAGCGGCAGGCGCAGCAGCGCCGGTTCGCGCTCGATGCGGCGCAGCATTTCGCCGTCGCCGATCTTCATATACTTCAGCCCCGCGTCGATCCAGGCTTTACCTTCGGTATCGAGGAGCGCCGCCAGGCTGAAGCGGTCGGTGAAGCGTTTGATCTCGGCGGGAGCCATAGGCTTCTGCTTCAGATCGACGAAATGAATCGCCACGCGGCGCTCTTTGAAGAAGCGCTCGGCGGCGCGCGTCGCCTGCGAGTTTTTCGTGCCGAAAATCTGGACGCTGAGCGGCGGCATATCAGCGCGGCAGGCGGGCGACGGCATCTTCCAGTTGTTCGAGCGCGCCGGCGAAGAAGTGGTCGCCGGCCTCAATGAAGCCGAGGCTCTTCGGTTCGGCGAAGGTCTGAAAAGCGGCTTCAAGCGCCGGTTGGGGGCCGTGCTCGTCGTTGGTGCTCTGGATGAAATACTTCGGCAAGGCACACGATGCGAGGTATTCATAACGGCCCAGCTTCGTGGGAAAGCCGACCGCGATGAGACGCCGCGGCTTCGGTTCGGGGAGCGAGCAGCCGAGCCGCAGAATCACGCGCGAGCCGAATGAAAAACCGGCCAGCGCGTAAGGCAGATCGGGATATCGTTCGCGCAGAAAGGCCAGTGCGGCGCGCGCGTCTTCCACCTCGCCGCGGCCCTCGTCGTGTTTGCCTTCGCTGAGATTGACGCCGCGAAAGTTGAAGCGCAGCACCACGCTCGCGGAGCGGCGCAATCCGCGCGCCATGCGGTACACGACCTTGTTATGCATGGTGCCGCCGTAGAGCGGGTGCGGATGGCAGACGAGGCAGGCTTCGACGGGATCGCGGTCCTCCGGCTCTTCGAGCAATGCTTCGAGGCGACCGGCGGGCCCGGCGACGAAGTGCGATTCGATGCGCCGCGCCACGTCAGTTCGACCGGTAATTGGTGAACTGCAGATCGATTCCGAAATCGGCGCCCTTCAGCAACGCGATAGCCTGCTGCAGGGTATCGCGGTCCTTGCTGCTGATACGCACCACGTCGCCCTGAATGGCGGCCTGCACCTTCAGTTTGCTGTCCTTGATCTTCTTCGTGATTTCGCGCGCCTTTTCGATGGAGATGCCCTGCTGCAGAGCGATCTCCTGTTTCACGCTGGACCCGGCGGCGGACTGGACGGTCCCGTAGGTCAGGTTCTTGATCGGAACGCCGCGCTTCACCAGCTTCTGCTGCAGGATCTCGGTGACGGCCTTCAGCTTGAAATCGTCGGCGGAGGCGAGGACGACCTTCTTCTCTTTTTCGTTCAGCTCGATCGACGACTTCGAGTCTTTCAGGTCGTAGCGCGTGGTGACTTCCTTCATGGCCTGCTGGATGGCATTGTTCACCTCCGGCATTTCAATCTGAGAGACCACGTCAAAACTGTTATCGGGCATGCACCAAACAGTTTACAGAATGGAGCGTATGCTTCCGCCGTCGACCGGGATGGTTGCGCCGGTGATGTAGGCGGCGTGCTCGGAGGCGAGGAAGGCCACCAGCGCCGCCAGTTCCTCCGGTTGTCCGACGCGCTTCACGGGTATCGACTGCGCGATCTGCTCGAGCGTCGAGTGTTTCAAAGCCGTCTGGCGCACGCGATCGGTCAGGATTGTGCCCGGCGCCACGTTGTTCACCGTGATGCCGAACGGTGCGACTTCGTCGGAAAGCAGCTTCGCCATTCCGACGATCCCGAGGCGTCCCGCGGTGGAGAGAACCGATCCGCCGAGCACGCTTTTGGCGCTCAGGCTGATGATATTGACGATGCGCCCCCAGTGCGCTTCCTTCATGGCGGGCAGAACCAGGCGGCTGAAGCGGACCGTGCTCATGAGGTTGAGTTCGAGCGCGTGGTGCCACTGGGCATCGTCGAACTGCTCGAAGGGCCCGAACGGTGGGCCTCCGGCGTTGTTGACGAGAATATCGACGCGGCCGAAGGCGGCAACCGCCGCGTCGAAAATGGCCTGGATCTGCGCCGGATCGGTCACGTCGACTGGAAACGACCGGGCGCCGATTTCGGCGGCCGTTTTTTCGAGTTGCACGCGATCGCGCGACCCGATCATCACGTTGGCGCCTTCGCCCGCCAGCGTGGCGGCGCAGGCCCTGCCGAGTCCCTTGCTCGCGGCCAGAACGAGCGCCGACTTACCCTTTAATCCGAGATCCATTCTGCGTGGGTTTCTTGCAGGCAAGCGCGGATACCACGCGCTCGGTAATCTGATCGATCATGGCGGGCAGGGCGGCATCGAGGGCCACGGTGATGGCGGCGCGAACCTGTTCGGGGTCGATGACGGCGATAGAACGAGAGGTCGATGCCGCAGCGTGCGAAGAGGCGGCCTCCGGAGGCCGTTTGCGCGCGCCATCCACGAAACGGCCGATGGCCTGCAGCAGGAGACTGGCTTCAAAAGGCTTCTTCAGGACGCCGTCGGCGCGCACCCGCGAGATCTCCGCTTCGTCGATCGGTTCGACTGCGCCCGCCGTCAGAAACACCGGAGCGCCGCCGTGGCTCTTCACATACTCGCAAAGCTCGTAGCCGGTGACTTCAGGCATCGAGATATCCGCGATAACCAGATCGGGGGCGGCATCCTGCAGCCGCAGCAGAGCCACTTTGCCATCGCTGACGGTGATGACTTCGTGGCCTTCGTCCCGAAGAATCCGCTCGCCCATGCGCTGCGCATGCGGGCTGTCGTCGGCGAGCAGAATACGGCTCATTGAGGCGTCGCGGCGGCGGCAGGCGTCGTTGCAGGGGTAGCCGCGGGCGTAGTGGCCGGTGCGGCCGCCGGTGTTGTCGCGGGAGTGGCCGGCTTTTTCTTCGCGTCCTTCGCGGCCTTCTGCTGGAGCTTCGCCTGCGCCTTCTGGTAATCCTTCATCTGCTTGGCGGTAGGCACGTGGTTGGAAGGTGGCGGCGCTTCCGGTTTGGGCGCCTCGGCGACGGCGGGAGCTGCGGTCTGTCCGTTCGACAAGACACTGGCCCGCTGCTCGCCCGCACCGGCGCCTTCCGGAGCCACCAGCCCGTTATTCGCGCTCATGCGCACGTCTTTACCCTGATCGAGCGCGGACGAATCGCTCACTACGCCACCGACGACATCGCTTACGCCGGTCTGTCCGCCGTTCGCCACGGCCGGAACACTCACCGGGACGGCGGGGCGCAGCGACTCCATAACGGGTGCGCCGCTCTTGGCCGCGAGGCTGACATCGGGCTTTCCGGTAACCAGATCCATCGAGCGCGTAACGATGCCGAGCTTATGCCGGTTCTCCAGCTCATACTTCATGTGAGCGTAGGAATCGGGATCGGCCTGGGGCACGGGGCGCTTCAGCGCTTCAAGGCGCGCCTTGGCGTCGTTGACGTGGGCACTGAGCGGGTAGTTTTTGACAATCTTCGTCAGAGCGTCGCCTTCCTGGGTCTCGAAGCGATCTCCCATCCGGCGATACGCATCGGCCAGTTCCCACAGCGCCTGATCGGTGCCGCTGTAGTTGGGATACTGCTGGCTTACGTAGGCGAAACGGCTGGCGGCGGCGGGCATGCTGCCGCGATGGTGGTAGAAATCGCCCGCGCGAAATTCCTTATCGGCCAGAACTTCCTGGACGTCGCGCAGATTCTGCTCGGCCTTCTTCACAAACTGCGTGGCGTTGGGGAACTGTTTGATCACCTGGCGGCATTCGTCTTCGGCGCGCTGCGCCTGGGAAGAATCGCGGTCGGCCTTTTCTATCTGCCGGTAGTGGATCTCGCAGACCTTGTATTGGGACTCGGCCGCCTCCTGCATGTTGGGGTAGAACAGGATGAAGTCCTTGTACTCGGCTTCGGCCTGCGCCAGACCGTGCGCGCCGCCTTCCTTATACCAGCTGTCGGCGATGGCGAGCTTGGCCTTGGCCAGGTATTCGCTCGTGTCGTAGGTATTGATCAGGGTGTTGAGGGTCAGCCGGGCGATCTCGTAGTTGCCGTGCTCGATGTTATTGATGGCCCGGTCGAACAGCACTTTGTCGGGCTGCAGGGTGTCCTTCGAGATGGGCCTTTCGTATTTCTTCTTGCGAAACGGAAAAGCGAAGCCCGAGAGCAGCAGAATGGCGAGAAGACTCGCCGCGATTACGAAGAGATGATTGCGTCGCTGCATCAGATTGCCGTATTCTTCAGACCTTTATTAAATCGGGGCGCATGCGGAGTTCCGATGGCAGATTCCCGCTTCATCGCCCACGTTCTCTATACCTTGATCGCCCTGGCGGTTTCCGCGAGGTGTTGCATTTCCCGCACGGTTGCGGCCGGGTCGGCACTATGAAAAATGTGCGATCCGGCGACCAGCCAGTTACAACCCGCCCGCACGATTTCTTCCACATTGTCGTGCGTTACCCCGCCATCGATCTCAATGGCGAAATTGAGCCGCCGCTCCCGCCGGATATCGTCCAGCCGGCGGATCTTGTTCAGGGCGTTCGGAATGAACGCCTGCCCGCCGAACCCCGGGTTCACACTCATGATGAGCACGAAATCGGTCACATCGATAACGTCTTCGAGCAGGCTCACCGGTGTGCCGGGATTGAGAACGATGCCCGCCTTCGCGCCATGGCTCTTGATCAGGTGGAGGGTACGGTCCAGATGAACGGCGGCTTCGACGTGCACGGAAACCTGGTCGGCGCCCGCCTCGATGAAAATGGGCGCGTAGGTATCCGGGTCCGTAATCATCAGGTGGACGTCGAGCGTGAGTTTGGTGATTTTGCGGATGGATTTGACGACCGGCGGGCCCAGCGTGAGGTTGGGGACGAAATGGCCGTCCATGACATCCACGTGCAGCATAGTGGCGCCGCCGCGCTCAACCGTGGCGATGTCATCTCCGAGCCGGGCGAAATCGGCGGAGAGGATGGATGGCAGTATCTGAACCATATTATAGAGAAGCCACGATTTTAGCACGGATTCGGATGGACACCAGCTCTAGTCTCTTCCAATGCCAGATGAGCCTGAAGGGCAGATGCGTTTCTAACGCCAGATGAGCCTGAAGGAGGGAAACGGCATGCTGGGGATTGCTGATCAGCATGAAGAATGGAGAGC
>Ga0302320_10031171_pt1 | contig 10129 bp, 10 predicted proteins | sample Bog_T0_3_FD_202130 | JGI IMG/M metagenome (GOLD analysis project Ga0302320, IMG submission 202130) | Peat permafrost microbial communities from Stordalen Mire near Abisko, Sweden - Bog_T0_3 | ecosystem: Environmental > Terrestrial > Soil > Wetlands > Peat | place: Sweden: Abisko, Stordalen Mire...
CTTTCCGGAATCAGATATTCCATTCTACAAAACAATGTCAGCAACACATGCCACTCTAGGCGCTGCAGCAGATGAGCGCAAAGCTCGTCTTGCCAAACTCAAATCTCTAAAGCGCAAACAGCCAGACGATGAAATTGTACCCCCAGAATCCACCCGCTCCCCTTCACCACCCGGAGAGCCTGATGTCGCCAAGCTCCATCTCTCAGGACGTAATTACGATCCAGAGGCCAAAGGACCCAAGCTCGGGTTTGAGGCGCCGCCAACGTTGGCCTTGGAAAAGCCTACACTTGAACAACAGGCGAGGGAAGTCGAAGAGGAGATTAGAAAAAAGGCAGAGGAGGATGAACAGGATGATAAGGGTGTGGATCTTTTCAAACTCCAGCCGAAGAAACCGAATTGGGATTTGAAAAGAGATTTGGACAAGAAGCTGGAGATACTGAATGTACGGACTGAGAATGCAATTGCTCGTCTTGTCAAAGAACGGATTGAGAGTGCACAGAAAGCAGCAAGGACGAAGTCGGGCAAGGCTACAATCAATGCAAGTGAAGGAGGGGAAGAGATGGGAATGGAGGGTGTTGCTCTTGTGGAGGGTGTCAAATTACGGGAACGGGAGGAGGAAGAAGAAGAACGACGGGAAAAAGCGGACGAAGAAATCCGATAACTGTATCATATTCGGCGTTCTTTTTGCATGATGGCATAGCACAAGGAGTTTGGAGTTTCCAAAATGATACTGAAAGCTACGGGCTCGCAGCTGCGGGGGTATTCTATTTTACATCCATGACTCCAGCCCAATCCTCTGTAATTTATATCTATCAACTCATGTTCATTGCCTGTGTCAAAGCCAATCTTTTGCTAAAAGGGCTTAAACTTCTCTCCCTTGGCGGCGAAGGTTTCCTTGTAGGTCGCACGAAATTCCTGCCCTCATCTGAATTTCTTCTATCATTTGACAGTCTCCCATTTCCTCGATAAGGACTTCGCCCTCTTGCGCGCGGGCTATGCTCTTGGATTTTCCGTCTGGTGTATCGCTCTTCTGAGTCTTGAGCGCCACGGTGTGGTTGTTCTGAAGAACGCGATTCGACTGAAGAGAAAGAGTCTCTCCTTCGTTTCTTTTCGGAGTCTGTAAGTCTTCGAGGGGGAGATATTGATATTCTGGACGCTCGTCGAGTCGGTGGAGACTCTGATCTTAGCGCTCTTGATTTCTGCCGAGCATTTTGGGGTATCGAGGGTCTTGGTGATGGCGATCGTGAAAGATTTGTAGAAATAGTAGAAACAGAAACAGAGGATGCCGAGGACACTGAGCGTCTTCGTTTTGGGACATCTTGGTCAGAATCTTCGCTTTCTCTCGCACGCTTCCTTCCCCTTTCCATCTCCGCTTTAGCAAGTTGTTCATCTGCGACGCCTTTCCTAGAAGTTGCGCAAATCAGCGAGTGGCCCTCCAAAGAGAGAGGCTCTAGGCAGGACTCGAGTTTGGAAAGTAGCTCGGCTGAGTACAATTAAAGGAATTGGTCCTAGTACACGCACTTTCTTAGAAGATCTTGAGGAACATCGCTCGTCAACTTTGGAACAAGCTTGGGATTCTGCAGCTGTTGTGTCCGCGACGGGCGAGAGACGTAAGGTCGCTCTTGGGCTATCGCTTTGCACTCATAGCTGTAATGGCGTGAAATGAAGTCAGCCTTTTGAGCTTAAATGGAATATGGAATGACCTATCTCTCTTTAAACATTTCTGGCAAAGAGTCGTGGGTGTAGCTTTTGACGGAGCTCCCATCGTGGCTCTATTCATGCCGAATCGATTCATGGTGTCGCAGGTTTCTAGATGTAGAGATTTGCGCAAAGACTGAATAGGATGGATTAAGTTATTTCGCATGAAATTGAAGGATGCTCTGGCTATTTGTAGGCAGGCCGGTGCGTCGCCGTGAAAGAAAAATAGAAGTGTATCCAGATGCAAGATATTTTGGATTTTACTTTGTAGGAATGTCGAGATCCTACTGTACTGTAACGTCCTGCAGGCAGGTAGGGAGGGAGAGTTCGGCCCCGTCTCGTCTAGCCGTGGGCCCTGTCAAGTTGCTTGTCAGCTTGTCAGGCGCAGGTTTGGGGCTTGTGAATGCATTTTACCTACAGTATGTCCATAAGTTATCTTTTCCCCCTCCAAATTTTAAGCTTTTCGCGCTAATTACAATTTCAAGGCTTGACGACTGCCCTGACTTTTAGCTGGCTCCCTGACCACTTCGCATACGGTACCGTATCTAGCTTCTCCCAAAATAAATTAGGAAAAAGAGTCGACATGCATCCACGGATCTGAATCCCCTCACCCCCCTCCCCCCTCCTTCCACATTACCACATTACCCATCCATTCTTTTACTTCGTACCCGATTCTCGAGAGTCTGGGGAAAAGGGCTTGCTATCTACCACTTTGTAGCTGTGGTTGTACTAAGAGCAGAAAAAGCTGAGGAGACGTTCCGGCAGTCTACTCCAGCACTATCAATTTGTCGTACACCTCCTGGTTGTCGTCGTCCCAAATCCAGAACGAAAGGACTTCCTCATATTACCTACCTTACCTTGTTCTTCCTACCACTCAACAACTACTTCTTCAAAATCCTGTCCGCTACGACAATGACCAGATGTTTCGTCTCTCTATCGGGCGCTCTTGTTAACTTTCTCCCTTAATTTACTTCACTTCAAAAGTTTCCCCCCCCCCCAAAGTTTTACAGGCCTGTCGCCTGGCTGCGATCTTCACATTGTCCGATTTGGACGGCTACGCTCATTTCAGCGATTGTTGTCTTTCTAGAGGAATTATATTCTCCAAAATGGCCACTGCACCAATTTCTGCAGATACATCTAGGCTATCCTTCGCAAAGGTGTGTGCAACTCCCCTTCCCATGTCATGCGGCTTGGCGGGCTGCGCTGTCTTCATTCATTCTGCATACCTCTCACTTCTAAGCTCCTTGCTGACAATATTTCAATACAGGTTGCCGCATCAGCTGGGAAAGATAACGTAGCGCTTGCTTCGTTTGCCAAAGTTGCAGTAGCTTCCGCTGCTCGAGAGACCCGGAAAGAAAATATTTCGGCACACACAAGCCAAAACGGATTCGGAGATGTTCCATATAACCCAATTGATTCCTCCGATGGCGTCAAGTCTTTGAATCGAATTGCCCACTTGGAACCACAGAATAAATGCCCTCAGGCCATGGTCCCCATCGAGACTACAGGCAACACGGCTACCGTCGATACGACTCTCGCCGATGCAGTCCAGGCCCTAAATCTTCGTGATTCGATGCCAAGTCTTGTTGTCAATGGCTCAGGTGTTGTAAGTCCTAACCAGAAAGGCGACCTGGCAGAATCTTTCTCGGAAGATCCTTTCCAGAGAACGGACTCGGGATCGGAATTAGGTACCAAGCCTCCCAGTCTGGATGGGAAGAGCATCACTTCTGGCACAACATTTGCATTAGATGAGAAGGAATCACTGCGTCCTGATGATAGTGCCAGCGTGAAGGCTGCTGAGGATGATGACACATTCTCTGGCCGAGGGTCTATTGTTGCAGGTTCCAGAATCGGGTCTGAAGCAGCTGCCCGCGCATATCGTGCACAATTCTACGAAGCCCCAGATCGGCGTAGTATGCAACCAATGCAGGAGCGTCAAAACCAGGGCATCAGTACACCCCAAAGTGGGTCGTCAGGACAGCAAACTAATGATGAAATTAAGCCAAAAGCGCTTGGAGGTCCAGCAGGAGCCCCTGACGCTTTTAATCTCTTCTATCGCAAAACGCCCGATGAGAAGTTGTTGGAGGCCCTGGAATCACCGAAAGACCGCATATTTTTGCTAAGACTCGAACAGCAGGTGATAGAATTTGTGAAAGATTCGAAGTAAGTTTTACCTTGATTATAGTCTCTGTTCGGGGAGGGGGCTCTTTCTTACTTTCTAAGAGCCGTGTGCTGACCGAAATGATCAGAGAGCCTTTTATTGATTTACCGCCATGTAATTCGTTTTGTAGAATGCTTACCCACAAACTTGCGGATTATTATCATATGACCCATCAAGTTGATGCTGTCGCAGGAGCCGTTCGTATATTTCGAACTCCCTTTTGTCGGCTGCCGCCCTCGTTGACGAGTATCTCAAACCCACCAACTTCTGGTAACACGCCTCCACCAGCACCCCCTCCAGCTATGAAAATTATGCGCAGAGGTGGGGATGGGGGTACCGGCCCTAGTCCCTCCAAAGCGACATCTGAGACGGGGAGCGATGGCAAAGACAAAGGCCTCAGTGCGAAAGAGAGAGAGAGGTACGAATTGTAATCACATTGAACCACTGTTTACAAGCTAACACTATATAGATTGTCTATGGAAGAGAGAAAAGCAGCATATGATAAAGCTAGAGAGCGTATATTTGGGAAGGATGATAAGTCGGGAGAGGCTACTCCAGGTGCGTATTGTCAACTTTTTTGCACGCAATAATATAAAATGGGAAGCTAACACTCCGCTCAAGATACTGAAGATGGAAACGAAATGTCTCGCTCTAGCTCTGTTTCTACTAAGGACAAAGCTAGTCAGGGCAAGAGGACTAAAGGTGTAAAGCAGCGCCGCGATGATTCTGAAAACTTTGATGTTCGGTCTCAATATACACCATTCTTCCCCCAACAGCAACAACAGTCTCCATCTTGGATTCCGAGTCCTCAGTATGGTCCTATGGCACTTCAGCCGTTCAATGGCATGACACAAACCAATTTTCAAAATCCAATAGCTCCACAATTTGTCCCGCCGCCGCAATTTAACCCTACAATGATGAATAACGGCAATGCTCAACCATATAATAATGTAGCACAGGTAAAGTTATACCCTTTGCGGCTCGCAGCAAATTCATTAACCAAGACTAAAGCAGTTTCCTCAACCTGGTCAACCGCGTTTTCAACCGAACATGCCAGCTGCCTCATTTGCCCCTCCTGTACCATCTCAATCCCAAGCTCCACCGCAATGGCAGCAGCAGAACGGGTACCAGGCCCCATATCAGGCCCGAGGGCCCATGGGCCAAGTCCAAGCTGCAACTATTCCATATGCTTTCGGTCAGTTACCCAGCACCGCCAACCCCGCCGACCCTAAAAGCCAGCACCCTATTCCTGGTAGCTTCAATCGACATGCTTTCAATCCGAAGACTCAGTCATTTGTTCCCGGCAATCCCAGTCTTCCTATTCCCCAAACGATGCCTCATCACGGTTCTCCTCACCATGGCTCTCCGCACCACGGCTCGCCTCATCTTTCTTACAACTCGCTGCCCCAACAACAATATGGAAATGGCATGGGCTATGGTATGGCAAGACAAGGATCTAGTAATTCTTTGCCATCATATCATGCGTCTCCACATATGGCACACCGGCCTATGATGGGCATGCCACAAGGTATGTCTCAAGGTATGCCTCCAGGATTCCCTCCGCAGGGTCTACCGCAGAGCTTTCCTCAAAACATATCTCATGGAATGCCGCAAGGTATGCCTCAACAAGTCGGAAGTCATCTCCCAAATTTCGGAAATCCGTCAACGTTACCCCCCAAGCCACCGACTGGAGTTTAGGTCTTTATGCGATAAATCGGCAGATGGTGGCGTATGGGCATTGGTGGAGTTAACGGGGGCCCCGCAATGAATATTTTAGTATTAGGTTCATATTGGCTGATAGACCATGAATACAACACGCAATAAATCAAATTTAAGATCTTAGAGCTTGAATTGCGGAAGAGCATGTATAATTCTATTGTGCATGGCTTTAAGTCCCACCTTAACGCCAGAGCTTTTCCATCCTTACGATGCAAATAGATGCACAGTTGAAAAGTAATGGAAGGACTAATCATAACAAAACTATTCTCCATTCTCGCGCGGCTCTCTTGGTTCCCTAGGTTCCCTGGGTTCCCTTCCTCCCCTGCCACCTCCCCTACCACCACGTTTTCCACCTCTCTGTCCTCCACGCTCTCCTTTCTCCCCACTCTCTGCTCCACCTGCAGCTGCAAGTACATCTGAACCACCCATAGTAAGAGTCGCTGTTGCCAGTCTTTGCGAAAGATCGATTTGTGTGCGAATAACATTAGCAAGATACGACACAACAAGAACGTCTTGGATGTGGTTGTTAAAGTCACGCTCAATGTCTTGAGGGTCAACCTTTGGAGCCAAGGACAAAGCATTCATGAGGAATTGACCTAAAGCATTAGATGGCTCTCTTTCCTCATCCAGAACCGAGCTGACATATTCCGACACTCTCTCCAAGAGATCAAGTGTTTGGTCAACAGCTCTCTCCAGCCCCTCGATATCTGAAACGACAGGAGCAGCACGGTTCTCGCTGTCTTTTGCACCAGAAATCAACTCTAGTCCGCTCTTCTCTGCCTCGCCATATCGAATCTCGTACGGAACAGGAATGAAGAGACAGCTTTCAGCCGCACGTTCAGCGTTTACACCAACCGGAGCACTTATATAAGCCCTAGCCTCGATCTCCTTTCCGGCATCCGTAGAAACCGTAAGATGAACTGCCGGATGAGGGAATGTTCCAGTTTCTGGGCTGGCGAAAAAGTTCTGGATCAAAGCACTGAAGCTGTTGAGTTCCAAACTCGTCGTGTACCATCCCAACAGGACCTCTCGCGGATTGGCTTTGAGCTGTAAAGCCAGCATATTTTTTTGATATTCCACATCCACTTCGACTTGATCTTCGTTCTCGGTGTGTGGGATTGCGAAACAATTTCGTACTTCGACTTCCATGCCATCTTCAGAGCGAAGTCCCAAGAGAGCGCCAATCACACGGGAGGTTTGCGTGTCGCGAATATCACGTCTGATAGCATGATCCAGGATTGAGAAGACGGCCTAGATGGCATTAGTAGAGTATTTCAACTTTGATTTGGTATCCTTACTTGTGGTTGGATTATGACATTTAAGGGAGCAGTTGTTGGTTGAATTCCGATTGCTGAGGGCGCAAGAGGACGTGCAAGATGGAGAAATGAATCTGCGGCAACCGCCATACTGGGCAGGCGTTTGATCGTAGAAATGAGACCTAAGGTCGTGGTAGATGGTGTTTTTCTTCGATATGCCGACTGGAGGTAGTCGTCGACGGCGGGGATTTTCTGTGTGGGCAACTTTCACGCTAAGATAAAAGATAAGCAGGGGTCTTCAACTTTTTTTTCTCTACTGAGTTCGAATCTGTACATATTCTCCAGCATTTGGCGCATTCACAACACATAAAGGTAGAATGGCTTTTCATGGATCTAGAGGAGGGCCAGGTGTTCGTGGAAGAGGTCGAGGTCGAGGTCGAGGTGGGACCATGAGCTCTTCACGAGGCAGGGGCAGAGGCGGAGGAGGAGGTATGGGTGGCTCCCGTGGTAGGGGAACAGGTGGCTTTCGAGGAAGGGGAAAGCCAATTTTTGACAGTGCAAGATTGGCTCAGCAGGAAGAAGAGTAAAATTCCGAAGTGAAATTTTCAGATGAGATACTAACATCTTGACTAGAAAATCCGACCAGGATTCCGGATCTGAGAGTCCAGAAGAGCCAGAGAGTGAAGAGGAGTCTAGCGAGGACGAGGAGGATGAACCACAACCAACTGTACGCTCTTATGCAGCTCTGATGCAAAGTTTTGCTACTGAATCAGCACCCCAAGTCAAAAGAAGGAAATTGACTCACAACGAAGAGCCAAAAGCTTCTGAGGCTTTGGAAGAAGAAACAAGTAAGGCTAACGACAAGGACCACGTTGAGGAGGCGGAAGAAGGTCCAGAAACTGCAATTGATGGACTCTTGGAGGATGACGATGAAGAGGACATCTCTGATCCTTTCGAGACCCATTTTACCGATCCAGACAAGAATGAATTATCGAACCGACTCGAATTTCTAGAGAAGAATGAATGGGTTCCTCAACAGGCAATGCTGCCAAAAATTGGAAGGGCTTTATCACTTACGCCTGGTAAAGGAAGTCTGGAAACAGTATCCCCGACCGTGGCCCAAAGAACAGGCGAACTCAAATTGAAGCAGAAGCTGGCTCACATTATCGAAAAGCAAATACCATCTTTTGATGCACTCGAGAAACATTTAGCACCTCTTATGTTCAATTATCAAGATATACTATTTTGCGAACGAGATACCGGTAATGCGGAGAGTCTACGAAGGCTAGCATGTTTGCATGCTGTCAACCACGTTTTCAAGTAAGCATGTTTATGTTTCTCATTTTTGGAGCACAATCTAACAGAGATAGAACTCGAGATCGAGTCATTAAGAATAACTCTCGTTTAGCAAGAGAAGATAAAGACGATGATACAGAACTACGGGACCAGGGATTCACTCGACCCAAAGTCCTCATGCTATTACCTACTCGCGAATCTTGCGTTCGGATGGTCAATATGATCACTTCCCTATGTGAACCAGACCAGCAAGAGAATCGAAAACGATTTGATGACTCTTACATAGAGAAGGATGAGAAGTTTTCTTCTGACAAGGCAGAAGATTTCAGAGAGCTTTTTGCAGGTAACGACGATGACATGTTTCGACTAGGCCTCAAATTTACTCGCAAGACGATCAAGTACTTCTCGCAATTCTACAATTCCGACATAATTTTGGCCAGTCCGTTAGGTTTAAGAATGGCTATTGGGACAGAAGAAGAGAAGAAAGTAGATTACGACTTTCTAAGCTCGATTGAAATGGTCATAGTCGATCAAGCCGATGCACTTCTAATGCAAAACTGGGATCATGTCGAATTCGCATTTGACCATCTCAATCTACAGCCAAAGGAAGCTCATGGGTGTGATTTCAGTCGCGTACGAAGTTGGTATTTAGACAACAATGCGAAATATTTCCGTCAAACGATTGCCTTGGCCGCTTTCAATACTCCTGAACTCAACACTCTTTTTTTCAATCGATCTAGGAACTGGGCAGGCAAAGTTAAAATCAACGCTAACTATTCTGGAGCTATAGAAACGCTTGGTCTAAAGATCAAACAAACATTCTCAAGACTTGATTCGTCATCCTTTTCAGAAGACCCAGATACACGATTCACATATTTCACAACTGCCATAATACCTTCTTTGACTCGACGTAGCAAAGACAGTGCCGGAACCCTCATATTCATTCCCTCCTATGCAGATTTCACTCGCGTTAGGAATTACTTCGCAACTTCTGCCGCCACTAGCAATTTACCATTCGCCAGTATCTCAGAATATACCTCTGTACGAGATGTAGCACGGGCCCGATCGCATTTCTTTAGTGGTCGACATAGTGTTTTGCTATATACGGAACGTGCTCACCATTTTCGGCGTTATCAGATTCGAGGTGTGAAGAAAATCATCATGTACGGATTGCCTGAAAACCCGATCTTTTATAAGGAGACTGTTGGGGAGTATCTGGGAAGAAGTGTTAGGGAGGGACAGCTGGAGCCTGGGATGGGGAGTGTGAGGGTGATGTTCTCAAAGTATGATAGGTTGAAGTTGGAGAGGGTTGCGGGGACAGAGAGGGTCGTGAAGATGCTTGAGGAGAAAGGGGATACATTTGACTTCCTGTAATACCCTTCAGCGCTGTAGAGATTGGCATATAAGAGCTTTCCCCGAAAAATATCATTGGATCAAAATGTTATTTTCATTCATTAATTCGATGGGGATTAAGTAGGGAAGCAGACCGGAGTTGAAAAATACGCAATTTTGATACGCAAATTTCTTTTCGGGAAAATTTTACATATTTGTTTTTACCTTTTGGAGCGAAGTGTTTTGAATTATCGTTTATATCTTCATGTTTTGAAAGGGTTTCGCTTAGCAAAAGGAGGGGCCACGGGTTTCTGGATCAGTAGAAATGGTATAATGGGTTTCTGTTAGCTGAGAAATTTATATAATTCTACAGTAGCTCTTTTCTCACATGTAAGAATAGAGACAGTCTACAAGTATAATCAACATTCAAAACTAGACCATTGCCCCGGTCATCTGTTCCCATCTACTTCTCTATCTACAATGTCTCGCTTCAAACTCTCAAGCACCGCGCATTCTACCTAGTATTTTCGAGAAAGGATATGTTGACTGTTTGATTGAAATGATTGTGATCATAATGAACAAACTAGGTTTCAAGGTTCAAAGAGACTATGAATTACTTGCCAAATCTGTTTCAATAACTCTGCAACTTTCGCATTGCCCGAAAGTA
>Ga0302320_10031172_pt1 | contig 10128 bp, 11 predicted proteins | sample Bog_T0_3_FD_202130 | JGI IMG/M metagenome (GOLD analysis project Ga0302320, IMG submission 202130) | Peat permafrost microbial communities from Stordalen Mire near Abisko, Sweden - Bog_T0_3 | ecosystem: Environmental > Terrestrial > Soil > Wetlands > Peat | place: Sweden: Abisko, Stordalen Mire...
CCGCGAGGTCCGCCGGATGCTTTCGGTTTCGAAATGTGCGCGCGTGTTACTTGGCGCGACGACGACGCTGTTGGCCGAGACCCATCTGCTTGGCGAGCGCCGAGCGCGCCTTGGCGTAGGCGGGGGCAACCATCGGATAGTCCGGCGGCAAAGCCCATTTTTCGCGATATTGCTCCGGCGACAGATTGTACTGCGTGCGCAAATGGCGCTTCAAGGACTTGAATTTGCGTCCATCTTCCAGGCAGACGATGAATTCGTTGGTTATGGACTTCTTCGGCGACACCGCCGGCTTCGCCACTTCGGGCGGCGGCGGTACGGCGACGCCGGTTGCGACGCGAACGATCGCGGCGTGCATATCGCTCAGCAGCGAAGCCAGTTCGCTCGCCGGAACGGAATTATTGGATACATAGGCCGAAACAATTTCGGCCGCCAATTCCACATGATTATTCGCTTCGCTCATATCGATAACAGCTCCACTTTTGCCTGAACAGACAAAATACCCCAAGCATTTAACGCGGATCGTTCAATGGCGGGCTTCAACCTGCTTGTCCCAAACTCCAGGAGCTTCAACTCATGTGTCCCAAGCAGATGCGCTTATAGTGCCAAAAATAATCATGATCAAGACAGTTTTCGACAAAATGTCTGTTGTCTTTGCGATATCCGCGTTCCTGTGAGCGTCATTAGCGGCCGTTAACATTATGGTGCGCCACATATCGTCAAGTAGAATTGCGTAAATTTGCCGCGGCGCAATAACGCAGCGGCGACGGACCCGATATGCGAGCACGACGACGGCAAGAGAGCGCCGAGCGGAAATGCGCGGCCGGGTGTGAGGGCGAGGGTGCCAATCGGACGACGAACGCCTATATCAAGAGCTCGGCTTTGGCCCATGCGGAACGTCATGCAACATCAAAAGTCATCGAATTTCATGGGCTCCAAGGCCGGACGCGAGGCGCGCGGGACGTTCCTGGGGACGGTCAAGCTGCTAGCGCCCTATATCTGGCCGGCGGATCGCGCCGACCTGAAGCTCAGGGTTTTGCTCGCGATCGCGCTGATGGTCGCGTCGAAGTTCGTGACGATCTCGATCCCCTATTCCTTCAAGTGGGCGACCGATTCGCTGGTCACCGGACATCCGTCCTCGACGCTGCCGCTGCCGGGCTTTCTGACCGGCATCGTCGCCTTGGTCTGCATTTACGGTGGCTTGCGCATGGCGATGTCGCTGACGCAACAGGGTCGCGACGCCCTGTTCGCCTCGGTCGCGATGAACGCGGTCAGGCGTCTGGCGATCGAGGTGTTCGTCCACCTGCATGAATTGTCGCTGCGCTTTCATCTCGAGCGCAAGACGGGCGGCTTGACGCGCGTGCTCGAACGCGGCCGCAACGCGATCGAGACCATCATTCGCACCTCGATGCTTACCGCCGCGCCGACGATCGTCGAATTCGCGTTGATCGTAGCGGCGTTTCTCATTTCTTTCGACTGGCGTTACGTCGTGACGATCTGCGTCACCATCGTCGTCTACCTCGTCTACACCACGATCGCGACCAACTGGCGCATCGCCATCCGGCGCTCGATGAACGACAGCGACACCGACGCCAACACCAAGGCGATCGACTCGCTGCTCAACTTCGAAACCGTGAAATATTTCGGCGCCGAGCAGCGCGAGACCGCGCGTTACGACAAGGCGATGGCGCGCTACGAGAAGCTGAGCGTCAATACCTATGTTTCGCTCGCGGTGCTCAACGCGGGGCAGGCGGTGATCTTCACGTTGGGCATGATCGCGGTGCTGGTCATGTGCGTGCAAGGCATTCGCGCCGGACGCAACACGGTCGGCGACTTCGCGTTGCTCAACGTGATGATGCTGCAACTCTACCAGCCGCTGAATTTCATGGGCATGGTCTATCGCGAGATCAAACAGGCGATCGTCGATATCGGCGCGATGTTCGACATTCTCGATCAGCATCCGGAAATTCGCGACGCGCCGGGCGCGCCCGACTTGAAGGTCACGACGGGCGCGGTGCGTTTCGAGAACGTCGAGTTCCGCTATGACGCGGCGCGGCCGATCCTGCGCGGCGTTTCCTTCGAGGCGCCGGCGGGCCATACGATCGCCATCGTCGGCCCCTCGGGCGCCGGCAAGTCGACCATTTCGCGCTTGTTGTTCCGCTTTTATGAGCCGTCCTCGGGCCGTATCACCATCGACGGGCAGGATATCGGCAAGATCACGCAGACGTCGCTGCGCGCGGCGATCGGCATGGTGCCGCAGGACACCGTGCTGTTCAACGATTCCATTCTCTACAACATCCGCTACGGGCGCGACGGCGCGAGCGACGCGGAAGTTCGGGAAGCGGCCGACAACGCGCAGATCGACGCGTTCATCCGCTCTCTTCCGCTGGGCTATGGCGCGCAGGTCGGCGAGCGCGGCCTGAAGCTGTCGGGCGGCGAGAAGCAGCGCGTCGCCATCGCGCGCACGATGCTGAAAGGGCCGCCGATCCTCGTGCTCGACGAGGCGACCTCGGCGCTCGACACCTTCACCGAGCGGGAAATTCAGGCCGCCCTGGAGCGCGTGTCCAAGGGCCGCACGACGCTGATCATCGCGCATCGCCTCTCCACCGTCGTCCACGCCGATGAAATCCTGGTGCTGGACAAGGGCGTGATCGCCGAACGCGGCAAGCACGAGGAATTGCTCGCGCGCGGCGGCCTCTACGCGGGCTTGTGGAGCCGCCAGCGCGAGGTTGACGCCGCGCAGGAGGCTTTGCGCCGCGCCGACGCGGCCGAACGGGAAGAGGACGACCAGACGACCGGCCCCGCGGAAGCGGAGCGCGACGAGGAAACGGGCGCGAAAGCCGGCGCTTGAGCGCGAGATGACTTTTGGCGCGATTGGCGCCAAAAGACCGCCCTGTTCTCACCTGAGCGCCCCCGTATGTCGGTTCTGAAATCCGTTCGCGAGTCCCTCGCGCCGATCCATCCCGAAGGCTACATCTTCCTCGCGGGGTTCATCGTCGCGACGCTGTTCCTCGGCTGGCTCTGGTCGCCGCTGGGATGGCTCGGGCTGATCGCGACGCTCTGGTGCGCGTACTTCTTCCGCGATCCCTCGCGCGTGACGCCGCTGCGCGCCGATCTCGTGGTCTCGCCCGCGGACGGCCGCGTCTGCTTCAACGGCGTCGCCGTGCCTCCCGCCGATCTGGGCCTCGGCGCGAACCCGTTGCCGCGCGTTTCGATTTTCATGTCGGTGTTCGATTGTCACGTCAATCGCTCGCCCGTCGAGGGCCGCGTGTCGCGCATCTCCTATCGCCCGGGCATCTTCCTCAACGCCGATCTCGACAAGGCGAGCGAGGACAACGAGCGCAACGGGCTCGTGATCGAGTCCGCCGCCGGCGAGTTCGGCGTGGTGCAGATCGCGGGGCTGATCGCGCGCCGCATCGTTTGCTTCACCCATGAACAGGCGCAGCTCAGCGCGGGCGACAGGTTCGGCCTCATCCGCTTCGGGTCGCGCGTGGACGTCTACATGCCGGAAGGCGCGCGCATCATCGTCGGCATGGACAGCCGCTGCGTCGCCGGCGAGACGGTGCTCGCCATCACCGACGACGTCGAACTCCCGCGTCAATATCGCAAGAGCTGAAAGCGCGGAGCGTCCGAGCGATGATCGACAGCGAAGCGGTTCCGGCCGCCACGAGAGAAAGCGAGCGGCAGCGCCGGTTCCGTCCGGTGCCGCTGCGAATGCTGATCCCCAATGTCGTCACGCTGCTGGCGCTCTGCCTCGGCATCACCGCGATTCGCTTCACCTTCGAGGGTTCGATTGAATGGGCGGTCAGCGCGATCGCCGCCGCCGCCGTGCTCGATGGTCTGGACGGGCGGATCGCGCGCGCGCTGAAAAGCACCTCGCGCTTCGGCGCCGAGCTGGACTCGCTCGCCGATTTCGTCGATTTCGGCGTGGCGCCGGCGATCGTGCTGTATTTTTCCGGGCTCGATCAGATAAAGGGCCTCGGCTGGCTGGCGACATTGGTGTTCTGCATCGCCAGCGCGCTCAGGCTCGCGCGCTTCAACGTGATGATCGACGATCCCGACATGCCGGCGTGGCGCAAGAGCTTCTTCGTCGGCATGCCCGCGCCGGCGGGCGCCGTGGTCGGGCTGCTGCCAGTCTATCTGAAGTTCCTGGGCTCGGGCGCCAGCGCGGCCTCGCCATTCTGGATCGCGCTGGAGGCCGCCTATGTCGTGATTGTCGCGCTGCTGATGGCAAGCCGGGTGCCGCATTTCTCCGGCAAGTCGATCGGCCGCGTGCCGCGCGAATATGTCGCCGGCGTTTTGATCGCCGTCGCGGCGGCCGTGCTTTTCATCGCCAACTATCCGCTGCAGGCCTTGATCGCGCTTTCGCTGCTCTATCTCGCGACAATCCCGTTCAGCATCCGCCATTTCCAGCGATTGCAAAAGCAAAACGGTTGAAACGTGTCGAGTCGGGGGGCTTTCGCGGCTAAAGCGGCTAAAGCGGTTTCCTCTTCGCACGTATTCATATAGGCTCTGCGCGCTTCGCGCCGACAGGCGCGGGAAGCCGTCGCGAGGCGGCGTCGCTCATGTCGAGGCTGTTCTCGCGGCGACCAAAGAAAGGCCCCAATGTCGAAGGAAGAATTACTGGAGTTTCCGGGTTTCGTGGTGGAACTGCTGCCCAACGCGACGTTTCGCGTCAAACTCGAAAACGATCACGAGATCATCGCCCATACCGCCGGCAAGATGCGCAAGAACCGCATCCGCGTTCTCGCGGGCGACAAGGTCCTGGTCGAAATGACGCCCTATGACCTCACCAAGGGTCGTATAACCTACCGGTTCAAGTAATCAGGCCCCTAGGGATGTCCGTCATGAGCTTGATCGCGTGAGCGAGACGAAGACGCGTCCGCGCCTCGTCCTGGCGTCGGGCTCGCCCCGTCGTCTGGCGCTGCTCGCCCAGATCGGGATCGAACCGGACGCGGTCATCCCCGCCGACATCGAGGAGACGCCGGGCCGAAACGAATCGCCGCGCGCCCTCGCGCAGCGACTCAGCGTCGAGAAGGCCGATATCGCGGACGCCATCGCGCGCAAACGCGCCGAGATCGGGCCCGCGTTGGTGCTCGGCGCCGATACGGTGGTGTGCGTCGGCAGGCGCATTCTGCCCAAATGCGAAATTCTCGACGAAGCCGAGGACTGCCTGCGCCTGCTCTCAGGGCGCGCGCATCGCGTCTACACCGGCCTCGCGCTGACGACCCCGGGCGGGGGGAGGCGGCAACGCCTCGTCGAGACGCGCGTGCGGTTCAAGCGGCTTTCGCGCGAGGAAATGTCCGCCTATCTCGCCAGCGGCGAATGGCGCGGCAAAGCGGGCGGCTACGCCATACAAGGGCTCGCTGGCGGCTTCGTGGTGCGCCTGATCGGCTCCTACACCAGCGTCGTCGGCTTGCCGCTGGCGGAGACCGCCGCGATGCTGTCGGGCGAGGGCTACACGCCCTACGCCTCATGGAATCCGGTGGCGGCATGAGCCAGGCTCGCCCCAAAGCCCCACGCGGCGAACCGGTCAAGACCTGCGCGATCTGCGGCAAGCCGCGCGATCCCAAATACGATCCGTTCTGCTCGCGTCGCTGCGCCGACGTCGACCTGCATCGCTGGCTGAAGGGGACCTATGTCATCCCCGGTTCGGAGCGGCCGAGCGTCGAGGGCGACGCCGGGGACGACGAGTAAGTTCAGATCGCGCGTCGCGGCGCCCGCTTCATTTTCGCCAGATCCTCGCGGTTGCCTTTCGAGAACGAATCCTGCGCGGTCATGAACACGATCAATGAGAGCGCCATCGCCGTCATCGTCAGCGCGAGCGTGATGACGAAGGGATAGCCGATGAAATAAATCGCCGCGACGAGCACGGCCAAGCAGTTGACGGCGAAATAATATTTCGCTTCGGGAAGGCCGTTGATCGCGTCGCGAAGCAGCCAACCGAGCACGGGTACGCGAAGCGCGAGACGCCCAACCTGATCCATGATGTTTTCCTGATTTTTTGGTTCGCTCACGCGGTCGCGTCGGGGCGATGTTGCAATGCAGCATTTTCAGGTTTTGATCAAGATCAAAAAAATACGAGATGGGGATGTGGCGTGGTGTCGCGCGCGCGAGTGTCATGCCCGCGAAAGCGGGCATCCCGACTTTGCCGCGGTTCGAACCGTCCCGGTTTCCATCTTGGGCTCACGTGGCGCTCTGGATTCCCGCGTTCGCGGGAATGACAACGCCTCCCCCTATCTTCCCCTCCGCCACCGCGATCGCGAACGCATACGCCCGCGCGACCTCGTCCAGGCGATCGAACCGCCCCGGCGCGCCGGCGTGGCCGGCTTCCATCGCGGTGCGCAGCAGGATCGGGCCGCCGCCGGTCATCGTCGCGCGTAGCCTCGCCACCCATTTCGCCGGCTCCCAATAGGTGACGCGCGGGTCGGCGAGGCCGGCGAGCGCGAGGATCGCGGGGTATCTCTCGGCGCGGACGTTGTCGTAGGGGGAATAGGCGCGGATCGCCGCGAACGCGGAAACATCGCGGATTGGATCGCCCCATTCGAGCCATTCGGGAGGCGTCAGCGGCAACGTCGCATCGAGCATCGTGTTGAGCACGTCGACGAAGGGAACGTCGGCGATGATCCCGGCGTAGAGTTCGGGCGCCTGGTTGGCGATGGCGCCCATCAACATGCCGCCCGCGCTGCCGCCATGGGCGATGATCCGGCGCGGATCGGCGTGGCCGGTGGCGATGAGATGGCGCGTCACCGCGAGGAAATCGACGAACGTGTTCGCCTTCTTCTCGAGTTTGCCCTCCTCGTACCAGCGAAAGCCCTTCTCCGTGCCGCCGCGCACATGCGCGATGGCGTAGACGAAGCCGCGATCGACCAACGAAAGGCGGTTGGTCGAGAAATTGGCGTCCATGACGTGACCGTAGGCGCCGTAGCCGTAGATCAGCAGCGGCGCGGTGCCGTCGAGCGGCGTGCTTCGGCGCGCGAGCAGTGAGATCGGCACGCTTTCGCCATCCGGCGTCGGCGCCATCAGCGCCTTGACGACATAGGCGCTCGGGTCAAAATCTCTAGGCGTCATCTGTTTTTTCAGCAGGATGCGTTCCCGCGACGCCATGTCGTAATCATAGGTTTCCTGGCTGCACGCCATCGTGGAATAGCTGAAGCGGAACACCGAGGACGCGAACTCGTAGACGGTCTCGAGTTTGAGAAAATAGGTGCGCGCCTCGAACGCGATTTCGTGGCTCTCGCCGCTCGCGAATTCATGGATGATCAGCCTCGGCGCGTTCTCCTCGCGCGCGAGCATGACGAAATAGTCCTGAAAGATTGCGACGTTCTCGATCAACCGCCCGTCCCTGGCGGGCAGGAACGGCCGCCAGTTCGCCTCCTCCGGCGCGTCGCTGGGCGCGACGACGATCTGAAAATCCCGCGCGCCGCCGCTGTTGGTCTTGATGTAGAACGCGTCGCCGTGATCGAGCGCCTCGTAACGCAGACCGGACCGGCGCGGCGCGATCAACAGCGGCGGGGCGCCGGGGTCGTCGAGATCGACGACGTGCGATTCCATCGCGTCGTGGCCGTGGACGCGAATGAACGCGCGCCGCCCGAGCCTGGAAGACGTGACGCTGATGAACCAGGCCGGGTCCGCCTCCTCGAACACGCGGACGTCCTCGGACGCAGGCGCGCCGAGACGATGCCACATGACCCGGCAAGGCCGATGGTTTTCGTCCTGCAGGATGTAGAGGAAGCCTTGCGAATCGCGCGTCCAGACGATTTCGCCGCTTGCGTTCTCGACGAGATCGGGAAGGTCTTCCCCCGCGGCGATATCGCGCACCCGGATCGCATACATCTCGGAGCCCTTGTCGTCGGCGCTCCAGGCGAGGCGGCTATGGTCGGGCGAATGGCGCGACATGCCCATGGAAAAGAACGCGGCGCCTTCAGCGCGCGCGTCGCCGTCGAGCAGCACGCTTTCCTTGCCGCCCGCGCGCGGGCGGCGGCAATAGACGCGATGCTGTCCGCCGTGGCGAAAGCGCGAGTAATAGCTGAACGGCCCATCCGGCGTCGGCGGTTCGCTGTCGTCCTCTTTCAGCCGCGCGCGCATTTCACGCGCGAGTTGGCGTTGCAGGGCGTGCGTGGATCCAAGCGCGTCTTCCGCATAGGCGTTTTCCGCCTCCAGGAGATCGCGGATGTCGCGCGGCAGCGCGGCGGGATCACGCAACACCTCACGCCAGTTGTCGGCGCGAATCCAGGCGTAATCATCGCGCCAGGTCTCGCCGTGGGCGCTGACCTCGTGGGGCCGAAGTTCCGCGCGCGGCGGCGGCGCGCTTTTCGATTTCGTGTGCGGCATGTCGGACCTCGTGGGGCATGCGTCATGCCACGGCCGCGTCGCCCGCGCCACATCGACCTATTGCGCCTGTGCGCGCGCCGCGCCACATAGGGCGCGATGGCGCGCTAGGGCGCCGATGGAGACTTCGCGATGCCCCAGACCCGCGGTCGGATTTTCGATGACATTTCGCGCTTGATGACGGACGCGGCGGGCATCGCGGGCGGCGCGAGGCGCGAGGTCGAGACGCTCGCGCGCACCCAACTGGAGCGCCTGATCGCCGGAATGGACATGGTGAGCCGCGAGGAATTCGAGGCCGCTCGCGAAATGGCCGTGCTCGCGCGCGCTCAGAACGACAAGCTCGAAGCGCGAATCGCCGCCTTGGAAGCCAAGCTCGCGACGGCGCCCGCGAATCCGCTTTGACTCGGCGATCAAGTTGATTCGTTTGAGAGATTCTGTGGACGAGTCCTAACGGAAGGTTTACGCCGAGGCTCGAATCAGGGACTTTTGCCCTATTCGAGCGGCGCGCGGGCATGTAGGTTCGTGGCGGGTGATTCGGAGCTGTCAAGCTTCGCCGCTCGGATGTGCGTAACGTGCCATGTGTCCCGCCAACGCCCTCCGAAAGCCTGTAAATGACGCCCTCACAAAACGAATCCGCCGATCGGCCGGAACATCCCGTGGATGTCGTCGAGCGCCTGGCGGCGCTCAACGAATGGGCGTTCGACCGCGCGGACGAAGACGAAATCTCGATCCTCGTCGCCGGGGTGTGGGCGCACTACGAGGTCGCGTTCACCTGGCTGCCCGACATGGAATCGCTGCATGTCAGCTGCTCCTTCGATCTCAAGATCCCCGGGCGCAAGCGCGCCGACATCACCGCGCTGGTGCAACTGATCAACGAGCAACTGTGGCTCGGCCATTTCGATCTGTGGAGCCGCGAGGACATCGTGATGTTCCGCCACGCCCATTGTCTGGCCGGCGGCGCGCAGGCGAGCGACCTGCAATGCCGCACCATCGTCAACGCCGCCCTGAAGGCCTGCGAGACCTATTATCAGGCGTTCCAGTTCGTGCTTTGGGCCGGCAGGACCGCGCGCGAGGCGATGGATCTGGCGATGTTCGAGACGCACGGGAACGCCTAGTCCGTGGCGTGTCATTCCCGCGAAAGCGGGAATCCAGAGCGAACGGAAGCAGCCATCGCTGGGTTCGCGCCTTCATTTGCGGCTTAGCCTGGATACTCGCTTTCGCGGGTCTGACAGTGAATGAATCACCCGGCGCTTACGCACTCCCTCAGCGCGGCCAGCAACCTGTCGATCTCCCGCTCCGCCCCGACCGTGATCCGCAGATAATCGGCGATCCGCGGCTTCGCGAAATGCCTGACCAGCACCGCGCGCGCGCGCAAGGCGCGCGTCAGGGCGGCGCCTTCGTGGGCGGGATGCCGCGCGAACACGAAATTGGCGGTCGAGGGCAAAACCTCGCAGCCGAGCCGCTTCAGCCCTTCCGTCATCCGCTCGCGCCCGTGCATGACCGCCGCTCGGCTCGACTGAAAATAGGCCTCGTCGGCGATCGAGGCGATGGCGCCCGCCTGGGCCGGGCGGCCGAGCGGGTAGGAGTTGAAACTGTCCTTCACGCGCCGCAGCGCCTCGATCAAACCGACGTCGCCGAGGGCGTAACCGACGCGCAGCCCCGCCAAGGCGCGCGACTTCGACATCGTCTGGATGACCAGCAGGTTCGGATGCGTGGCGATCAGCGGGACCACGCTCTCGCCGCCGAAATCGACATAGGCCTCGTCGATCACCACCGGCTTGTCGGGATGCTCGGCGAGCA
>Ga0302320_10031173_pt1 | contig 10128 bp, 7 predicted proteins | sample Bog_T0_3_FD_202130 | JGI IMG/M metagenome (GOLD analysis project Ga0302320, IMG submission 202130) | Peat permafrost microbial communities from Stordalen Mire near Abisko, Sweden - Bog_T0_3 | ecosystem: Environmental > Terrestrial > Soil > Wetlands > Peat | place: Sweden: Abisko, Stordalen Mire...
AGGGAATATGGAAGCCGATGAGCGGGCCGAAGATGACCATCGCGGGAAACAGCAAGGTTCCGATGGGGTCGATGTGCACCATGGGATTGAGCGAGACGCGGCCCTGCATGCGCGCCGTCTGGTCGCCCAGGCGCGAGGCCATAAAGGCGTGGGCGCACTCGTGAAAACTGAGCGAGAAAAGGAGGATGACGAATTCGAAGACGGCAACGACGAAGGCGGTGGCTTGCAAAACGATTTCTCCGTAGATCGAAGAATCAGCGTAGCATGGCGGGATTGCGGGGGTTGATTGCGTGACGCGCTTGCGCGGGCGGGGACGCCCGCACGACAGCCGGCAAAGATGCCGGCGCTACAAGATCACTTGGTCTCGGCGCTAGCTTTCGATGTATTCCCAGAAGGAGTCGGCCAGTTCTGCGCCCAGCTCGTTGATCATCCGGCGCCCGGCGCGCTCGGCTTCTTCCATAAGGCCGTGCAGGTAGTCGCGCGAGCGCGAGACGGCGGCGACGCCGATGGTGGCCGATTGCCAGGTGACGGCCTCGTCGAGCTCGGCGACGGAGACGTTGAAGCCCTGGCGCAACTGGTCCTTGAGAGAGCGGACAACCTGGCGGCGGTCCTTGAGCGACTGGGCGTGCTCGATGCGGATCTCGAGGGTGAGCTGAGCAACGGGCATAACGGTCTCGGGAGGATCACCGACAGTGTACGGCTGGTTTGGGTGGACGGAACAAGTTTTTTGAAGGGGTGAGCTGGGGCCGAGAGCGGAGCACCCTGCGGCGTTGGGCTCAAAAATGATAGCCGTCAGACGTTGAAGTTTGCTACACTCTCGACACCCCCGGCGCATCTCCCCAGGCACAAGCCTGGCGCGGAATCATCGTGCCTCGCGCAAAGCAATGGGCCAACAAACCAATGACGAGGGACCTTAACCATGCCAATGTGCAATGCCATGAAGTTTCTGCGGATCGCCGCCGTGCCGGTGGTCTCGATCATCCTCGGAGTTCCCGCCTTTGTCTCTGCCCCAGCGCAGACCAAGCCGTCTACCGCCTCAGCCGCTCCGCCGGTCCGGTTGCAGACCTACACTTTGCCGGACAGGAGCGCTTCTGCCGGTGTGCCTGCCGGATGGAAGGTCAAAGGCGGTGGCGCCGGCATGATCTCCATGTCGGGAACGAAGGGCGAAAATATCACTCTCGGACAGATCATTCTTGCGCATGACGGTCCGTTCCAGGTGGGACAGAGGAGCCCCAACCCCGCTGCGATCACAATGCCCAGTTCGGCAAAGCTGAGCGACAAACTCATGATGATTTTCCGGCAAACTGAGGCGGCCAACGGAAATTCGGCTCCCCAGATTAAATTCATCTACGGAAACCTTCTGCAGGTTCCGCCGGCCATGGGCCAGTGTGGCTCGTTTGTTGTGAGCCAGACCGGCAACGCTAACCCGGACGATGCATTAGGCATTTTCTGTTCGCTCCCGGACGACTCCGGCCAGTTTTTCAAGAATATTTTGATGATTGGTTCGGCGCCCGCGGCCGTGGCCGCCCAGACTGAGCCCATCGTTTTGGCTGTCCTCAAGAGCTACAAGATTGCTCCTGGTTGGTCGCAAAAGATTCTCGCCCCCTTCATGTCACCCGTCGCGGCAGGGCCAGAGATGGCGCCCAGTGCGCCGGGCGTGGGCGATCCGTACGCAGCGATGTTCCAGCGGCCGGGATTCGATCCCGGCTTCGATTGCACAGACGCAAACCTTGTCGGCCCCTCGAATTTGCATACCGCCATCGAGTGCGGTTATTTGTCGCCGGACTTCTAAAATCGAACCTGGCATTCTCAATGTGGCGCAAGCGATTCAGGTTGCGGCTCCTGCTCCGTGATTTGCCCTTCGCACCTCTGGAGATTGCCGGAGTGTTCGAGCGGAAGAAAGGCATGTTGGCGCGGATGAGGCAAAGGGTCGCGCAGGGGAATCGTTGCGTGCGGCGCAGTATCCGTCCTTGATTGTGGATCACCTGGAGCGGCCGTCGGAGAGCTGAGGGCGGGCGAGGCTGCGAGAATTCTCTTCTAGGGGGATTTATGCCACTTGAGCCGGGAAGTGTAGTTTCGAATCTGCGCGAGCTGCGCAACCTGACAGCCAACGCTGACGGGGCGCAGCGCGTTGCGTTTACTCCCACGTGGCTCAAGGCGCGCGAATGGTTTGGGAGCAAGCTGATTGGGCTGCCTGTGGAGCGGCACTTCGATGCGGCGGGGAATCAGTGGGTGACGCTGCGGGGCGCGAGCGAGAAGACGCTGGTGCTGGGCAGCCATCTGGATTCGGTTCCCAACGGCGGGTGGCTGGATGGAGCGCTCGGCGTGGTCGCTGCGCTTGAAGTGGTGCGGTACCTGGCGGAGAAATACAACGGAAAGCCGCCGTTCACCGTGCGGCTGGTGGATTGGGCGGATGAGGAGGGAGCGCGCTTTGGCCGCAGCCTGTTTGGATCCGCGGCGTTCGCAGGGACGCACTCGATTGCGGCCGACCGGGGACGGACGGACCGGGAAGGGATCACGCTGGAAGCGGCGCTGAAGCAGGTGGGGATTGACATTGATCGCATCGGCGACGCGGCCGTGGAGCGGAAGAACATTGCGGCGTACCTGGAGTTGCACATTGAACAGGGACCCGTGCTGGAGAATGCGAATTTACCGCTGGGCGTGGTGACGGGAACGAAGGGCGTGGAGCGCTACGCCATCACCTTCACAGGACAAGAGGCGCACTCCGGCTCAACGCCGATGGCGGTGCGTCGGGATGCGCTGGCTGCCGCGGCCAAGCTGGCGCTCGAGATTCGCACGATTGCCGGCAAGCACGCTGACTCCGTGTGCACGATGGGCAGCGTGAAAACTTTCCCGGGGATTGTGACGGCGGTGGTGGGGCGTTGCGAGGCGACGCTCGATCAGCGCGATCTGGATGCCGGGATTTTAGCGAACATGTTCGAAGAGGCGCAGGCGGCGAGCCGGCGCTTTGCGGCCGAAGAGCGGTGCGAGGTGGAGTGGTCGCGCATTTGGAGTATCGAGCCGGTTCCGTTTCACGCGGAGTTGATCGGGCTTTGCGAAGAGGCAGTTCTGGAGACGACACCGGAGACGCAGCGGCTGCCCTCGGGGCCGCTGCACGATGCTTCAGAGGTTTGCCGGTCGGGGATTCCCACGGTGATGATGTTTGTGCAGTCGATCAAGGGCATCAGCCATAACAAGATTGAGGACACGCGGACAGAGCACCTGGAGATGGCGGTGCGAGCTTTCGCGCGGCTGGCCGAGAAGACCCTCGAGTGGATGGAGACGCATTAAACCTGCGACCATGCGGGAATAACTCGCTTCCCCTTACTCTGCAAGCTTGGCCAGTTGCGCGGGCGTGGGCTTGGGCGTGAAGGCGCTGACTACGATGAGCGCGGCGACGGCCGTGAAGAGCGCGGGGAAGATGGCGTCGCGGTCGGCGAGGATCGGCGGGAGACGCAGAAACTCCTTCACACCTTGCACGTCCCAGAACAGCGTGACGACCGTTCCTGTTGCGATGGCGGCGACTGCTCCCCAGGCCGTGGCGCGCCTGGAATAGAACGCGGCCAGCACGACCGGCGTGAGCGCGGCGGAGTAGATGGTGTAGGCGTAGAGCATTTTGGCGAGAATGCTGGGCGCGTAAAGGGCCTGAATGAGCGCCCAGGCACCGAGCAGCACGACGGCGAGGCGCGAAAAGATGAGGACGCTCTTGTTCGACGCGGAGGGCGCGATGTAGCGGACAAAAACATCTTCAATAAGATTGCTGGCCGGCGAGAAGAGATAGTTCGAAGCCGTCGAAATGACCTTGGCGAAGACCGCGCCGAGCAGCAACGCGCCCATCAGAGCCGGCAGACCGTGGCGCGCGGTGTAAGGAATGATCTCGTAGGGCTGCGCGGCGGCTTCGCCAGTGGGATAGAGTGCGGAGCCGATCACCGCGATGGAGACGATGAGCGTTTCAAGCACCACTGTGCCGAGAATCCAGCCGATAACGGAGATGCGCGCGTCGCGCTCGGATTTGGCGGAGAAGAACTTCTGATACATCACCTGGTTGCCCAGCATCAGCAGCATGGTGGGCACAAGAAATTCAAGCCCGCGCACCAGCGTCAGGTTCCCGAGAAACTGAAAGTGCGTGGCCGGCAGCGCGGCGTGCAGGCCGCTCCAGCCGCCGGCCTTGGCCAGCAGCATGGGCGTGGCGATGATGCAGATGACCGTGACCAGCGAGCCGATGGCCACATCCATATAAGCGACGGACGACATGCCGGCCATGGCCGTGGTGACGATGACGAACGCGGCGATGATCCAGGTACCCTGCTCCGGTGTGAGCGAGTCAGGGAAGATGAGATGCAGCACGTTGCCGCCGCCCTTGAATTGATAGCTGGTGATGGCGACGTAGGCGAAGAGGATGGCGATGGTGCCGAGCACGCGCGCGGTCTGGTTGTAGCGCGCCTCGAGCAGATCGGGCAGCGTGAACTGCGCGAATTTGCGCGCGCGCGGGGCGATGAAGTAGATGAGCAGCAGGCCCAGCCAGCCGCCGGCCGGCAGCCAGAGAGCGGCAAATCCGTTGCGGTAGGCATTTTCAGCGCCTGCAAAGAGCGATCCCGCGCCGATCCACGAGGTAAGGAGAGTGAGGACGAGGACGATGGCGGAGAGGGAGCGTCCGGCGACTAGGTAGTCGGCCTTGGTTTTGACCAGCAGCGCGCGATTGACGGCCACCGCGAGCAGCGCGGAGGCGATGATCACCAGGACAACTATATAGAGAATGGACATCCGCGGGGTTCCTCAGGGGGACACGAGAAGATTGAGAGCAGTGTAACGGAGCGGCGCGCCTCAAGTCGTGCCCTGTCCCATTGCCCTGCGTCCTTTACGAATCCAACCTGGTCACACAGCCCCGCCGTCGCCCGGTCCTGTAGCCCCGATTCACTTTTGCGGCGCCGCCGGCGTCTGCGGCGTCTGATTCTGCGGCGGCCCGGGGTTATTGACCTCTTGATCGCCGTAGAAAATCTTGCTCGTCGAGCCGAAGCGCTTGTAGTCGGAGTACTTGATGGTATCGCGGATGTGCACGTCCTGCGCCATGTAGCCGTAGCCGCCGCCGAAGTGCAGAAAGCCCTCGCCCTTGGTGTACACCGGGAACCAGTAGTGGCCGTCCACCTGTGCCCGCCAGGTCATGAAGGGCGGGTGCAGGTCTTCGTGGTTCTTGCGCGTGTCGTCGGGCACCATGCGGCCGTTGGTCACCACGATTTGTAAATCGGTCGCGTCCACCCAGATGCGCCCATCCAGGTAGCGTTTATTCTTCTCGATCGTCTTGGGGCTCACATCGAAGACGTAGCAATCCACCTCGTCCACCTTTTGCCGCCCCACATATTTGATGTCGTATGTGGGAACATCCTCCTTGGTCAGAACGAACGGATAGCCATGCTGGATGTCATGGAGATCGGAGGGGGTCATCAGGATTCCTGCATCTGCCAGCGTGCTCGCCGGCGCGAAAACCGCCTTCTCCGTGCGACGGCCCGTTGAATCGAAGATCACATCGTCCACCTCGTAATACTCGCCAAGCGTTTTCTTCTCATCGTCCGGGTCCAGCACCTGCACACGCGCGGTGCGGCGGTAGGTGTAGTGATCGAGCGCATCCTGGAACTCGGATTCCTTGGCGGCCATGCGTTGGACGATCTGCTCCGGGGGAATCGCAGGGTCGGAGAGGTCCATGCGCCCGAAACCGGAGTCCAGCGGCATGGCTGTAAAGCTGTCCTTATCCTGCGCCGCTGCCGCCTGCAATCCCAACAACGAAGAGCCGCTGCCCGGAATCCCGGCAAATGCGCTCACAGTGACAACAATTGTTGCAATCCATTCGTGCCGTTGCACCTTGGTTGACCTCCTCCGCCAATCCTCGTGTGTGATTGCGGACTGCCGGATTCCTCCAGCTGCTCTGCAACTTTAGACGCGCATTCTCGCCTTCCGGAAAGCCTTAATCCGGGTCAGGAGCGATTTGCGCCGTGAAAAAAGCCAGGCGCTTCTCAAAGGCAGCGCCTGGCGGGTTCCTTATTGAATCCGTTCAATAGATCTTGAACGAAGTCATGAAGTCAGAGATCTGCGTGGCCGGGTTGGCGGCATTCGACACCACAATCAGTTGGTAAAGGCGTTTCCCGCTCAGGTACTGCCGCACCGTGTAGTTCCAGGTGCCGTCCTTGGCCGTGAACTCCCGCCCCGGAATCCCGTTCAGGCTGATTACGGTGTCAGACAGCACGGTCTTGCCACTCGTCGCGCCGTCTCGCGCTGCCGCCAGCACGGTCTGCGGATCGCCGGTGGCCTGCTGCGCGGCGTAGTCGTTGTACATCACCATGTAGGCGATGTTGCCATTGGCCAACTCCACTGAGAATTCGTACATCGTTCCCGTGCTGCCGTCCTTGTAATGGATCGGATCTGAACTCTGCTTGACCTCGGCTTGTGGGAAGTTTACGGTGAAACGCCCATCGGTGGACGTGTAGGGCGCCATCTGCTGCCCGCTGGCCGCAACTACGGCCGTGAACAACACCATCGCTACAGCCATCTGTGTGTACAGCTTTCGCATCGTCATCCTCTTTCCGCTGTTGTGCTGGATTTTCCCAGGATCAGGCAATTCCAGATAATCAGTAGACCGAAATCGCGCTATTCTATCGACGTAATCTTTGAGAGTTAAGACCCCAGACCAATTTCCACAAGACCAATTCACCTTTGAATGTACCGTGGACGGCAATCGCATCCTGCCGGGAACCGGCCAGGGGAAGTAGGTATATTCCATCGGACGCTCCTGCTGGTGTCAAGAACATTGTGTTGGCAGGCAAAAATCCCTGCATCCGGCTCCACTCACACTCACACTCACACTCGCACCCGCACTCCCACTCACACCCACACCCACACCCACACTCACACCCACACTCGCACTCGCACTCCCACTCACACTCTCGCCGCCGATCCAATCCATCCGTAGAATAGATAGAGATGGCATTTACGGAACAATACGACGTCGCGGTAGTGGGCGCGGGACACGCCGGCTGCGAGGCCGCCATGGCCGCCGCGCGCATGGGCCTCAAAACCGCCCTCATCACCATGAACCTCGACCTCATCGCCCAGATGAGCTGCAATCCCGCCATCGGCGGCGTGGCCAAGGGCCATCTCGTCCGCGAAGTCGACGCGCTCGGCGGCATCATGGGCGAAGTAGCGGACGCGGTCGGCATCCAGTTCCGGCTGCTCAACGCCTCGCGCGGTCCTGCCGTCTGGAGCCCGCGCGCCCAGTGCGACAAACAGCTCTACCGCGTCAAAATGCGCGAGGTCCTCGAATCCCAGCCCGGCCTCCACATCCGCCAGGCGGAAGTCGTCGATCTGGTGATCGAAGACTCCGACCCTTCCACCGAAATCAGCGATCTTCAATTGGGTGCCCCCGGTCCCTCGCATTTGGGGACCGGGGAGACCATCTCGGCGGAAGGAATCGCGGAGACCATCTCCCTCGACCCACCAGAGCTACCGCGTCCCGCGCGACGAAGCGGACGCGTCCTCGGCCTCAAGCTCCGCGATGGCCGCAACCTCCTCGCCGGCGCCACCATCATCACTACCGGAACCTTCTTGAACGGCCTCATCCACTGCGGCGAGAAGCGCTATCCCGCCGGCCGCTCGGGCGAGCCCGCCTCAGTCCTTCTCGGCGAAGCGCTCCGCGCGCTCGGGCTTCGCACCTGCCGCCTCAAGACCGGGACGCCTCCGCGTCTCGACGGCCGCACCATCGATTGGAGGGTCTTCGAGGAGCAGCCCGGCGACGCCGACCCCACGCCCTTCAGCTTCCGCACAAAAAAGATCGTGCAGCCGCAGGTCTCCTGTCACATCGCCTTCACCACGCCGGAGACGCTGCGCCTCATCCGCGAAAACGTGCACCGCTCGGCGATGTATTCGGGGCGGATTGAAGGCATTGGTCCGCGCTACTGTCCGTCCATCGAAGACAAAGTCGTCAAGTTCCCTGACAAGACGCAGCACCAGTTCTTCCTCGAGCCCGAGGGCCTCAATACGCACGAGGTCTACGTCAACGGCATGTCCACCTCGCTGCCCATGGAAGTGCAGTGGCAGATCGTGCACTCCATTCCAGGCCTCGACCAGGCCGAGATGCTGCGTCCCGGTTACGCCATCGAGTACGACTCGGTCGACGCCACCGAGCTCGACCGCTCGCTGCGCGTCAAGTCCTTCACCGGACTCTATCTCGCCGGGCAAATCAACGGCACCAGCGGCTATGAGGAAGCCGCATGCCAGGGCATCATGGCCGGCATCAACGCCGCACTCTGGCTCAAGGGTCAGCCGCCCTTCACCATGGATCGCACGGAGGGCTACACGGGAATCCTCGTTGACGACCTCATCTCGAAGGGAACCAACGAACCGTATCGCATGTTTACCTCGCGCGCCGAGTTCCGCCTCCACCTGCGCATCGACAACGCCGATCGCCGCCTCACGCCGCACGGCCGCCGCCTCAGTTTGATCAACGACCAGGCCTGGGCTGAGTACGAACAAAAACAGGCGCGCATGTCCGCGCTCGCCAGCTTTTTGGCGACTGGTAAGGTCAACTCCGAAAGGCTGCAAGCCGCAGGCCTTGGCGAGCAACCGGCCGTTGCGGGCCTCACCTGGGCGCAACTGCTCAAGCGCCCTGAAGTCACAATCGATTCGCTCCTCGCCGTCCTCCGCGACGACCTTGCCCGCGACCCGCTGCTGGCCGAATTCATCTTGAATCCAAAAGGATCCCAAACAATCGATGTCGTGAAAGGGCACCACTTCAGTCGTGCCGAAGAAAATCCCAAAAAGGAGGGGGCTTTAGCCCCTGACGGACGAACTTTGTCGGGACCAGAGTCCAACATCCTCCGCAGCACCCGCCGCAACGAAGCCCGCTCCGTCGAAACCGAGATCAAGTTCGCCGGCTATCTCGAGCAGCAGAAGAAGTCCATCGAGCGCCTCAAGGCCGCCGAGTCCGTCACCATTCCCGAGTGGCTCCAGTACAACATCATCAGCGGCCTCTCCCGCGAGATGCGCGAAACATTGGAGCGCGTGCGTCCCCAGACGCTCGGCCAGGCCAGCCGTATTCCCGGCGTCACGCCAGCGGCATTGAGTCTTGTTCACGTGTCGATAAGGATTCAGGGCAAGCAGCAGGACGCGCGTCGCGCCACGGCCTGAGCGCCGGACGTATAGGAATTGATTCCCGAATTAAGACCGGCCTAGCCGAATTATCAGCGCTTGCTTCCTGCGCGGCTGAAGGTGGGCTACGATGGAGTCAATGAGTTCTGTGGTGACTGAACCCGGCAAGCTCGTACTGGACTACACCCATGCCAAGGTTGGCAAGGGCGTAGTTATTCACGCGGATTGCCTCGAATGGATGGGACGAATCCCAGGGGGCTCCATTCATGGGATTGTCACGGACCCGCCTTACGGCGTAAAGGAATACGAATTCGACCAGATCGAGAAGCGCGCGAATGGTAATGGTGGGATCTGGCGAATCCCACCGTCATTCGATGGGTCGAATCGGCAACCGCTTCCACGGTTCACAGCGCTTAATGAAAAAGAGCGCAAGCAATTATCTCGTTTCTTTATTGAGTGGGCTAAAGTTGCGATTCACGTCCTCCCACCAGGCGGACACGTAATCCTCGCGTGCAATTCCTTTCTGGCTCAACTTGTCTATGGAGCGCTGATCGACGGCGGGCTCGAATTCAGAGGGCAGATTATTCGGATTGTCCGAACTCTACGTGGTGGCGACCGACCAAAGAATGCGGAAGAGGAGTTCCCCGGCGTTTGCTCCCTTCCCAGGGGGGCCTATGAGCCCTGGGGAATCTTTCGTAAGCCCCTGCCTCCAGGCATGACCGTGAGTGAGTGTCTCCGCAGATTCGGTACAGGCGGCCTGCGGCGACTGCCGGAGGGTCTGCCGTTCTCCGATGTTCTCGAATTCGGACGGACTCCGAAAGCCGAAAAAGAAATAGCATCGCACCCTAGTCTCAAGCCCCAAGCCCTTCTGCGCGAGTTGGTGTGGTCAATTCTGCCTTTAGGGGAAGGTTTGGTCTGCGATCCATTTATGGGGTCAGGTTCGACTGTAGCCGCTGCCGAAGCAATCGGGTACAGGAGCGTAGGCGTTGAAAA
>Ga0302320_10031174_pt1 | contig 10128 bp, 11 predicted proteins | sample Bog_T0_3_FD_202130 | JGI IMG/M metagenome (GOLD analysis project Ga0302320, IMG submission 202130) | Peat permafrost microbial communities from Stordalen Mire near Abisko, Sweden - Bog_T0_3 | ecosystem: Environmental > Terrestrial > Soil > Wetlands > Peat | place: Sweden: Abisko, Stordalen Mire...
TAACGCGCTGGTCTGCAAAACCAGTATTCGCGGGTTCAATTCCCGCCCGGTGCTCCATAAAATCAATGATTTACAGAATTTTCGCACTTTCGCCCAACCCATAATAACCCATGATAAGGTAAACTGCCCTCAGTACGGCCCATGCAAAATGGGTTGGAGATGGGTTGATGAAAATTCGTCGGGACAAGTATCAGCAGGGTTCTATTCGTCGTGTAAAACGGGCCAACGGCTTCGCCTGGGAGTTCCGGTACTACGTTGAGGAGAGCGGCAAGCGCGTCCTCCGTAGCCAATACTTCGAGGGCGCACTCTACCGGACAGAGAAGGCCGTCCGTCAAAAGGTCGAATCGCAGCTCCTCAAGCTGAACGAAGCCACAGAGTACGCGCGGTCGCAGGATGTCACCTTCAATGCCCTGCTCGACCGCTACGTCGCCGAAGAGATTCCCGCGCGGGCGTCCACGCAAGGCTCCTACACCTCCATCATCAAACGCCGCCTTCGGCCACAGTGGGGTGAGAGGATGGTCTCGGAGATTCGACCTGCGGAGCTTCACGCATGGTTTCAGAGCCTTGACCTCGCGCCGCTCACCAAAGCCCACCTGCGGAGCCTAATGCACAAGCTCTTCGACCTCGCCACGCTCTGGGAGTATCTCCCGATGGAGCGCCGCAACCCAATCGACCTCGTCAAGATTAAGAACGTCACGATGCGGAGCAAAGAGTCGGTCGTGCTCTCGCCGGAGCAGTTCCGCGACGTGGTGAAGCGGCTGCCGGAACACGTCAACATGATTGCCGTCACGATGGGATGCCTGGGCCTTCGCGTAAGCGAAGCGCTCGGCCTTAAGTGGGAGGACATCGACTGGGAGCGCCAGACGGTAACGATCCGCCGCAGCGCCTATCGCGGCTCTATAGACGAGACGAAGACAGCTTCATCCAAAGCCAAGCTGCCGCTGCATCCGGCGCTGGCGGACCTGCTCACCGTCTGGAGGATGAAGTGCGAAACGGAATGGATCTTCGCCAATCCAGTGACAGGAATGCCCTATCAATCGCCGTCCATGCAACAGCGTTGGATACGCCCTGCCGGCGAAGCCATCGGCATTGAAGGGCTCGGCTTTCACTCGCTGCGCCACTCCTACCGCTCCTGGTTGGACTCCGCCGGAATCGCTCCCGGCGTGACCAAAGACCTGATGCGCCACTCGGCCATCTCGACCACGTTCAACGTCTACGGCAAGGCGCTCTCGCCAGAGAAGCGCGAGGCCAATCGGAAGGTTGTGGAGATGCTGCTGAAGGCGAATACCATTGATGGCAGTTAGCCATCGGCGTCCCCTTTGGCTTCTATGCTTTCCTCTTTGACAACTTGATCCCGTGCCCTCAAAATCTTGCACCCAAGCGACCCTTCTGTTGGGTAGGGATTGCGCTGTTTTCACCGACCATTTTTGCCCAACCACTCAAGGATTTCTTGGTAGCTGAATGCAACAGCAACGGCAGCCTTCCTCGCAAACGCACGATCATTCGCTGCGCCGCGTTTCGATGAACCTGGCTCTGGCTGCCCAATCAAATCCAGACACCCACGCCGCAATTGATCCCATGATCTGTTGCCCTCGCGACGAAGCTTTGACAGCGCTTGTCCGACGGGGTCATCGTCCTCAGATGAAATCTGACCTTCTATCAAGCCGTGCCCGTGTTTACTCAATGGAATTGGAGGCCGTCCATCGCGAACTGGATGATGCAGCTCGCAGTCAGAGTCGAGAATATCTCCAGAAACTAAACAGTTGTCGGCTGCTGCACGGCAAAGTTTGCGCGACGTGCCACCAAGTAGGTAGCGATCTGTCGCACTTTGTTCGGCAGCGACCCACTGCTTTATTGCGTTAAGCGCCAAACAGAACACCCGATACTCGCGCGGTAGGCGTTCAGCGATCGCTGGGGGCAATGGGTTGTCATCCAGAAAAGTTGCAACCGGTCCCTCGATGGACGCGAGGCTTCTCGATTTGGTCAGAAGCGTCTCACCCAGTTCATTTAGGAGACCTTCGAATGCACTGCGGGGAAGCTTCACGTTCAGAGCGCTTGGATTCTTCTCGTACAGTGCCCGATAGTATTCGAAGTATTGCTTGAGCAAAATAGGCTTTTCTTCCGGGGATAGCGGCAGCCCGCTTTCAGGACGTACGTACGCCATATGATTCCACCAAGTCCGCCTTTCGAGGCAAATGTACCATTGGATAGCGCGGTGCAGCCTTCGCTTCACCGGGTCTGTGGAAAGCTAGCAGCCGAGCAATGCGGTGTGCAATGGCAAAAGAGACGTCACCCAATTCAGGGCTCGCTTACGTATCCCCAATGACGCAACCATGTGTGCTGCAATGGGCGCGGTGCTGCGCAACGGAAGCATATTGCCACTCCACTTCCCCCCTCCTTACCGGGGCTGGTAAGGTCCACTGCACCTGAATCGAGGGACGTGGAGTCGGTGGAGGTTGAACGGCTTCGAACGCGGTTCGGACTGAGCCGGACAATGTTCGACCTTGTCCGAACTCTGTCCGATGCTGATGTTATTAGCGCCTTACGTAAGCCGACAGGCTTAGGGATGGTGTCTACCTCTTCACTGCTCTCCGCGTGGCCCTGCAGCGGCTGCTGGACGCATGGGCGTGGCACTCCGGTTCTCTTGAGAACGGAGGAGCAGATATGCTCCTCCTGACTGGGAACACCCGTAGTGGAGGCGTCAGTCAGGGCCGCGCGTTCTTCGCGCGCCGCGCAGCGGGCGAAGCGCCTTGACGGACGCCGGAGCGGAGGGTACGGTGGCCACGGATGCTTAGGACTTCGCGCGGTCCTCTTTTCTGTAGTCGGCGAGCATATCCTGCGCATATAACCGCTTCCTCTTGGATATCTCCCTGAGATACCAGTCAAATTTCTCCGCTGTCAGCAGCTCACCCGTCACCAGCTCCGGCCTGAACAAGTTCGTGAGAAGCACATGGACGCCGGCGATCTCCACCATTTCAGGGCTGGGCCTTTCGCCCTCTCGGTCGCGCCGCACCTCGGCTGCGATGAGGTCACGGATGAACTCGCCCTGCGTCTGCCGACGCTTCTCCACAAGTGCCTCGAACGCTCGAAGCTCTGCCTCGTTGAGCTTTGTGCCGACGTGGTTCAGACGAAACTTCGCCCGCCTCGCGGCATCCGCCTCCAAGTTCTCTTTTCCAAGGATCGCCATTGCCGTTGGCCTCCAATCCTGCAGGGTTCCTCGCGGTTCCCGGCGGACACCCTCGATCTTCTAAGTAATGGATGCCGCGCGCGTTAACGCCGTTGGCCTCGAAGGTTCCCCAGCACCACCCTGCGAGGGGTGAAGTGTCATAACCCATCCGGTGCGAAGCACCGAGAGCTTTGTCACCCAAGAGGCAGCACCGGCATGGGTCTTAGCGGCTCATCGGAAGTATGAAATTTGGCGACGCAGTTCGCTGAAAATAGCATCTCGATATTCTTTGCTCACATGCTCGTTACTCAACTCGTCTAGCAATCCGTGTAGAACAGGGATGGCGAGAAAAGGTGGAACTACGTACCACGTTGGGTTGACCCCTTGACTGGGAAATCCAAGACTGTCACCGTCGCCGTTCCACCTTTCTCCAAGCGAGCGCTGCTTGAGTTTACCTCCACCATCAAAGAGTCCAGAGATTACTGAGTATGACCCGTTATCGAAGAGAACTTGTATGGCGGTCCATCTTGCTGGAGTTACTTCAACTGCACTTGGCATGTCGAGATCCTTTAAGACGGCTTTGAGTTTCGATTATTCTACCGCAACGAGCTTCAATTCTTTTGCTCTGTCGGGTCGGGTTGCGGGGGAAGATCATCTTTGCCCGACAGTTCAATTTGGACGCGGGTTGCCTCCACCGTTATCGGATAGTCATCCGATATGGCCCGATTGGGAAACATGCGCCATATGGCTAATTCTTGATTAGGATGTTGGGGAAATGAAAAGGAACTAGTGCAGGAAAAGTCGTTCGCTAAGACATCCGTTCCAGACGGTATGACCCTCAGAAACGTCTCACCATAAGCGGAACTCAGCGCCTTATCCCGTAGCCTGTTTGCATCATCCGTCTTCTTAGAGCAGTATCCTTGCGCATCTAAGTATGCTGATTCATCAGTGGTGGAGTTCTTTGCCAGGTCGTTGTCGGATTCAATTCTCCAGCTATCAGTATTGACGCAGAACTTGAGATAGGCTCGACCAGGGTTTGGTGACGTGACATCAATCGCTTCCATGACTCCGATCTGGTGGATCCAACCATGCTGCTCGCCGCATAGCGTTGTATCAAAGCTCGCAGAATCTCGGTTCGAGATTGAGTCGAAATCCGGCGTGGGAGACATCCGCAACATGACTTCGGATTTGGCTCTCTCCTCAAGCGCCTCTCTAGCCTTCTGCTCCTCCGGTGTTTCTTGGAGTGCAACATAAACCGCGGCGATCAGAAGGACGACAACCAATGGGATCGAAAGCTTGACAGCCTTCATGAGCTTTGCGCCCTTCATGCACCGTACCTCCTAACGAGTGTGGACGAATGAAATCTCAGTGGCAGCGCCGTAAGAAGGTTAGCAGTCTGTCACCGGGCCATTGAGAACAAATACGGGGCCATTCTTTATTCATTTTATTTGAATCTTGTACAAATTGCGGTATTCTAGTGCTGTGCTGAGGCCGCTAGACATCGTCGTCTTGCTCAAACTGTCCCTATCCAAGGGGGATAGGCCTCCGTATCTCCAGTTGGCGAACGAGCTGCATCTGTACCCCTCCGAGGTGTATGCGTCTATCAAACGGGCGCGGGCCTCCCACTTGGTGCAGGGGCCGGAGCTGAAGGACCGGCTCAACCGGTCGGCGTTGCTGGAGTTCCTGCTGCACGGCATCCGGTACGCCTTCCCAGCGGAGCGCGGTGCCATGACGCGGGGAGTGCCGACGCGATACGCCGCCTCCCCATTGAAACAGCACCTGGAGCAAGGAAAGGAGCCGCCGCCGGTCTGGCCGTATGCCGAGGGCAAAATGCGCGGATACAGCTATGCTCCGCTGCATAAGAATGTGCCGAAGGCTGCGCTCGCAGACCCGCATCTGTATGAGTTGCTGGTGCTGGTAGATGCCTTGCGCGACGGCAAGGCCCGGGAGCGCGAGCTAGCAGTGAAGGAACTGAGCAAGAGACTACAGGGGGCCTCCGATGGACTTTCCAAACCTTGACCTGCTGGAGAGCGCAGCACAGAAGCTGCGCCCGCTGCTGCCTAAGATTGTCTTCGTGGGTGGCTGCGCTACCGGGCTACTCATCACCGACCCTGGCGCTGCGCCTGTGCGCCGGACATACGATGTCGATGTCATCTCGGAGATCGTCTCTTACGCGGACTATGCGATGTTCTCCGAGCGGCTACGTGCGCTTGGCTTCACAGAGGACAGCCGGGAAGGCGCTCCGCTCTGCCGGTGGCAGCATGGCGAACTGGTACTAGATGTGATGCCTCTCGACGCTTCCATTCTCGGCTTCTCTAACCGCTGGTACGCCGATGCACTCCGCACCGCCGTAGAAGTCGAGTTGTCGAGCGGCCTCAAGCTCAAGGCCATCACCGCGCCATACTTTCTCGGCACCAAGATCGAAGCGTTCCGTGGGCGCGGCCATGACGATTACTTTGCCAGCCATGACCTCGAAGACTTCATCACCGTCATTGACGGACGCCCAACGCTGCTGCAGGAGGTTGGGGAGTCTGCGCCTGAGCTTCGGACCTTCCTCGCAGAGGCCGTTCGGGAGCTTCTCTCAGCTTCACGGTTCCACGATGCACTGCCGGGGCATCTCTCCGCCGATGCGGCGAGCCAAGCGCGCATCGTGTCACTTTCGGCGAAGCTGGAAGCGTTGAGTAAGATTAGCTGAGGGGAATCAACTGAAATAACAGAGAAAGGCGTGTCTTTGACCTCCCTTAACGTTATGACTTGCTGAATCCAACTGCGCCCGGACGGTCTGCTAGGAAAGGACCCAATTGCAAATTATCTAATCCAGCCGTTAGAAATGTCTGAATTGCTTCTCTTGGCGTGCAAACGATTGGTTCTTCATGTACATTGAACGATGTGTTTATTAGAGATGATCTTCCAGTAATCTCACGATAGGAGGAAAGTATTGCGTGTAATCCCGGCTCGTAGTTTCGCGTCACTCGCTGCGGCCGGGCTGTTCCGTCACAATGTACTGCTCCAGGACACTCTTCTCGCATCAAATCTGTACACTGATAACAGATAGTCATGAATCGGGATGCCATCTCGCTACCCGGGATTACTTCATAGAAACGCGCCATTTCTTCGTCGAGAGTAGCCGGCGCAAGCGGCATGAACTCTGATCGACCCAGCCTACTATTCATTCGTTGAACTACCCGCTCATCGGCGGCACTGCAAAGGACACTTCGATTGCCCAGGGCCCGCGGGCCATACTCAAGGCGACCGTCGAATCGCGCAACGGCTTTCTCTTCCGATAATAACCTCGCCACCTCTGTACACATCGACTTTGGCCTGCGGAATGGAATCTGTGCACGAATGAGTTCGCGTTCCATTTCATCTATTGAGTAAGCAGGACCTAAGAAATAATTATGCTGTTCAATCGGCCTCGATGAACACCTGTGAGACGACGCAAGCAATGCAGCACCTAAACCCAAGCCGGCGTCGGACATTCCTGGGTGAACATTGAACCTATCAACAGACGCGCTGAGCGCAAGTTTCTGATTGAGTCTAACGTTAGCAAATACGCCTCCGGCTACTTGCAGACTAGATAACGATTCTCGTTTTAGATAGTATTCAGCAATTTGCAACACTGTAGTTTCCATCAATGATTGGACGGTCGCGGCAACAGTTTCCTTGTCACAGTGCCCAACCAACCTTCGTATCTTGGCTATGTGCTCACCGAACAGTGTATGAGGGTACGGGCCCAGTGGTAGTCCAATATTCAGATTCCCCGACAATAAGCCGTCATCGAAGCGACATAATTCCAAAAGAGTATTGTATAAATCAGCATCTGGCTGACCATACGCAGCGAGCGCGGTAACCTTTCCTTCGTGTTTTATTGCCGTGAATCCTAATGCGACTGTCACCGCAGAATAAAGATGTCCTAGAGAGAAGATGTAATCAAATTCGCGCCGAACTGACATAGAACTTCCATCACCGACGGTCACAAGACCGCATAGATTGTCGCCCTTACCATCGAGTGACACAATCAGAGATTTCTTCCACCCCGTAGTGAAAAAGACGGAGGCGTGGTGGCACAAGTGATGAGGCAAGAACATAAACTCTGCAGCTTTGCAATCAAATCCTGCGCTCTTCAAGTCCTCTCGTACTTTCTCTATCCTTTCCTGCTGGGTAATAAAGGGATAGGACACCAACCCCCACCCGTCTATCCCAGATCCACGAATTTTGCTACACGAAGCTCGTTCCACGAAACCTGCACGTATAGAATCGAAGTACGACGTTATAGCTCGCTTTTGTAACTTTCGTGGTTCCTCCAAAGCTATGGCAACCGCGTCAACCTTTCCTCCCGCCAACTCGAGACAATACTCAATACTCTTGACTGGGCCACGTAAGCCATTATTCCTGCCGTCGTGGTTTTTCAGTCGAGAGAAGCGTTCCTCTTCAACGGCACCTACTACAACACCATCGGAGACGAGAGCAGCATTACAATTGTGGCCATCATATATTCCCAAAACATTCATCCAGCCAACCTCATGCGATTTCAACTATTATGCTCTTGCAAAATACTGCCGCGTTGTGTTCTGCTTCGACGACAGAACCTCCTTTTGCGAGGATGTATCCAAGGCGGCCTGATGTACCTGATCTTGAATTCGCAAAATCTCCTGGTCTACTCTCAATAGTTGCGCTAAGCAGATTCGGATTATCGGAGACAGATCGAGGGACTTCGATCCGGATTATTCGGCCGGATATCTCTGAGAGAATTGCTCGTGAGGCAGCAGGACAGGCGTGTGTCTGCCGAAGTTCCGGTCGCTGGCCGAATGCAAGAGATAGTACGGCATCGTAAAGTTCGACACCAGTGGAGCAAAGAATCAGCTCTGGTATGGATCCGCCTCCTGCTCTAGCCGAAAATTCAATGATCCAGATGGAATCGCCCTGCAAGATGAAATCGAAATTCATCACACCGCTTCGCATGTTGCACGCTTCGATGCATCTCTCAACAAGCGAGCGAATCTTGCTCGAGTCGACAGAGGCTTTCCATGGCACGGAATGCCCAACCGGAACGAAGTATTCCAGAAGATCGTTGTGTAGAAACAGTGACTGCAGATTGCCATCATGAACCACGGCTTGAGCCCCAAACTCCGTACCGTTTAGCTCTTTCTGTATGCATACACTTCCTGATCCAGAGTATGTAAGTGCATAAGATATCGCTGCTGGGAGATCTTCGCGAACAGCGACTCTGACTACCCCTCGACTCCCGGAGTTGTCAACTGGTTTTACGATCCAAGGCAGTGGAACTTCGAATTCAGATATTGCAGGATCATCCCAATGTGTCGCACAGATCGTAGGGGGATGCGGCAAACCCGCTTCAAAGCATAGCGAAGCTAAGCGCCCCTTTTCGGTACAGACCAGAGCGGTAGAAATACCTATGCCAGCGAGCCCGAGGTCTTCGTTAATCTCCGCCATGGTACGCAGAGGCCAATCCGATGCAGTGGTAACCGTTGCCTCGATTTCCCATTTCCGAGCCAGCAACTGACACTTTGGGATGTCTCTGACATCCACATTTGCAAACTCTTCCGCGAGGCGGAAACCGACGGCGGAGGGATTCGCATCCACTGAGAAGATGCGAATTCCAAGCAGAGCTGCCCTCTGAATTAGCGGATGCTGCTGAGGACCCGCGCCCAAGACCATCAATCGTCTACCCTTCAACATCATTTACCTCATTGCAGCCAATTAGCAAAGATGGAGTTCGACAACGAGTGATCACCGTTTACAGATAGATCATGATCGCCATTATGCAGAATCAATAACCGCCCTTGCGGGAGGAAGCTGACAAGTCTCAGACTTTGGCTCAACATCGTATTCATATCCTTGTTACCGTGAACAATTAGAACAGGACACTTGACTTTTGATGCCCTCTCTCGCATAACATGTTGGATTGAATCTTCATAAAAACTGTAATTGACGCGATGCGACGTTCCGTCACCACGTTGCCAGTATGTAAAGCCCAGTTGCTTCCATTCTCGAATCCCAGCCGAACCGAGTTCCTTGCGACGCTTTCCAGGGTAGTCGGACACAGGCGCCTTGAGTGCGATCCTCCGAACGCGCGAGTTGTCTAGGGCGGCTGCGAGGCACACCAGCCCGCCGGCGCTGGATCCAAAGAGGTTTATGGTTCCATAGCCTAACGTGCAAACACATTCGATTGCCGCGTTCAGATCAGAGCGCCAATTGCTGATTGTTTGATTCGCAAACTGCCCAGCGGATTCACCGCATCCGCTCAAATCAAAACGAAATGCAGCTTGGCCGTTGTCCTCTATCAACTGAGCGAGTTCCCTACAAGTTGACCCGTCCTTACTGCTACCATAACCGTGCACCAAGACGGTGATTTGGTAGCTACAGTCACTCGGGACATGAAGCACGCCAGCAAGGTGACCGCTGCTGCCCTCAAACCGGATTAAGTTCTGCGACATATCAAGATTATGACGCATCAGCATGGTTGCAGCGATGACGGGCACTATCTCAATAGCGGCAGGCAACGGATCCTATGGATTTAGCAGTGACGGCGGCCCTGCAACCAGCGCCGGTCTGGACAATCCGTGCTGCGTGGCCTTCGACGGAGCTGCAACCTCTAAAATAGTGGATATGTCGAGGCAGATCATCCGCTAGGGCACCGGCGGAACATCTCCACGCCCCAGGGAACGGCTCCAATGTGGACGCGCCCGCGTAATCCAACGGCCGCGCGGCCATCACAGCCTTCACGGATCCACTTGCCATCGCCCTTGACGGCGCAGGAAAGTTTTACACCGCCAGCGCACCTTCCTGCTGCTGGTTATCTGGCCTTAGCGCAAGAAGTAGTTCACCCATTCGACTCCGCTGCAAGGCGTTTGCCCTCAGTTTCAAATTGCTACTCCGGTAGGAATGTGAACATCTACTGCTTCCGAGTGCAAATTGACCTTTCCGCTTCATCTCAGCCA
>Ga0302320_10031175_pt1 | contig 10128 bp, 12 predicted proteins | sample Bog_T0_3_FD_202130 | JGI IMG/M metagenome (GOLD analysis project Ga0302320, IMG submission 202130) | Peat permafrost microbial communities from Stordalen Mire near Abisko, Sweden - Bog_T0_3 | ecosystem: Environmental > Terrestrial > Soil > Wetlands > Peat | place: Sweden: Abisko, Stordalen Mire...
TCATGCCTACAGTGTATACGATAATGCATGCATTGTCAACAATAAATTATCAGTAACCTGAACATATTACTCGTCCCTACAAGTAATTGCACAATTATCATATACAAGTCCAAGACTTTCTAATCTACTTACTAGCAGATAAATACTCGGAACGAATTGATTCCACCTTTTATCAAGTGAGCGCACCAAACTTATTTCGTTTTAGAAGTTGGTAATTGTGCTTTCCCGCCACTTTGATTTACTAGTTTCTTATCGAATGTCCAAACTGGCAGTACATTTTGTAATTCAGCATAATTCAGTAAGCAACAATCCAGAAATGACCAAGAAGGATGTTTAGAATAATTACTCAAAGTTCTCTGAAAAAGTCTCCGATTGCAACTAAAAACTGGTTCATCAATAATTTTATAGAGATTGTCTGACACTAGATTTCTTGGTAATTCGTAAAATTTCTCGAGTGCAAAGGCCAACTCAACAACTATAACATCAGGAATATAAAGCTCTTTTATCGATATAAAAAGTTTATCTATAAGCTCAGTTCGAACTGGGTCACGATCTAATAGCCAATCTAGTAATATATTTGTATCCAACATTACTCAGCACCAAACTTCTGAGTAATGTGTGCTCTAAACCCAGCTCCGTTCACGTATTTCTTACCTATCGTCTTGGCTTGTTGTAAGGCAAGCTTATTAACTTGACGAATCTCTGTGATAGTTTGAGCTCTTTTAAGTGTATACTCGCCTGTTGATTGATTTTTAGAAAAGGATATCAACATACCAGGCTTAACACCCAACTGATCACGAATTTCTTTGGGGATTGTAGTCGTACCTTTGCTTGTAAGTATGGTTTTGTATGTCATGTATGAACTATAGCTTATAGTAATACCAGTGTCAATAGCATTGCAAAAGTACTTATCACTTCACCTTCTTTATAGACTAACCCTAGGTGTTCTAACTAACTTACTAGTAGATAGATACTCGAGATAAAGTGATTCTACCTTTTATCCAGCAAGCGCACCAAGTATTTAGACGTGCGTCAGGTCTTCGTGGCTTAATTTATAGCTAAAAAGCTCTCCTCTATTAAACCACAAATCAATTTCTGCTTTTGCTTCGTCAACAGTGCCTGATGCATGAATAAGATTAATTGCGCCTTTTTTACGTTCCGATGCCTTACCGAGACTTAAATGCGCGAAATCGCCTCGTATGGTTCCTGGGGCAGAGTCTTTAGGTCCGGTGCTACCAACTAACTTTCTAACAACCTCTACCGCGTGATCTCCTTCTAAAACCATAGCAACGACCGGTGAACTTGTCATAAAATCTCTAGTAGATTTGAGAATAATTTTTCCTATCTCTTCTGGTGTTTCAACATATTCAAGACCATAACTATCCCAGTCGGCTTTTGTTTTATTACCAATAATGCCCGCCAAAGAGTCAGGATAGTGAGCATTTGCTAACTCTGCATCAACTTGAACCATCTTGATGCCAACCATTTTTAGTCCAACTCTTTCAAACCTAGACAGTATTTCACCCACCAATCCTCGCCTAACAGCATCGGGTTTAAATATAACTAGTGTTTGTTCCATTTCAGATCCTTCTTTATATGTTGTAATAATTTAAATTATAACAGATTATACCCTAGATTTTAAGCTAATTTACAAGCATTAGTAATTTAATGTCGTACAATAATAGTGTGAACTTTGAATTAGCAAAACAGGATTTTCTTGAATATTTAGAAATTGAACAAAATAGATCTCAAAAAACTATCGCAAATTACGACCACTATCTGACACGTTTAGTCGATTTTGCAGGTGACATAAATATAGCCGAGATAACCCCGGATCTAATAAGAAAGTATAGATTGTGGCTAAATAGACTCGGAACAAGTACTAGTGATGAGTTGCAAAAATCTACCCAAAATTACCACCTAATCGCCATTAGGTCATTTTTGAAATATTGTGCTAAACGTGATCTAAAAACAATGCCTGCTGAAAAAATTGACCTTGCAAGAGTCTCTAGACAACAAGTTACCTTTCTGACGCCTGAAGAAATAAATAGCATGTTAAATAAATTAGACACTACTAAAATAAGCGGCTTAAGAGACAGAGCAATACTAGAACTACTATTTAGTAGTGGCCTAAGAGTGTCTGAATTAGTTGGACTAAATAAAGATCATATAAATTTAACAAGGCGTGAATTTATGGTACGGGGAAAAGGACAAAAAGATAGACCGATATTCATAAGTGAAGATGCCGCAAATTGGATAAATAAATATCTCGAACGAAGAACAGATAATGATCCGGCACTATTTTTGAGATATAGCGGAACAAAAAAAGCCGATACTTCAGGTAACTACCTGCGCCTTACTCAAAGAAGTGTTCAAAGAATGGTAGCAAAAACTGCACTTTTAGCAGGTATTACAAAACACGTTAGTCCACACACAATGCGACATTCATTTGCAACAGACCTACTTATGAATGGAGCGGATATAAGAAGTGTTCAATCACTACTTGGACATAGCAATATATCTACTACTCAAGTCTATACCCACGTAACTGATGCACATCTTAAAAAAGTTCACGAACAATTTCATCATAAAAACATATAACTATTAGATTGGGTTGCAAGGATCAGAAGAATCAGCAGTTAGTTCGTTTTGGGCTACGAGAGTTGGAGGAATTGAATTTGGTGGTGGTGATACAGATGGAACTCCAGCACCGGCCGGTGGGTATGGAATAGAATATGACGGAACGGGAGTTAGCTGATAGTTCAATGCTGAATATGGATTGGTAGTATCCGCTGGAACATTATATAAATATCCAGAGCTATTATCTACTACAAGTGACTTACAGATTGAACTAGTTGACTGAATAGCATAGTTTGGAGGAAGTGGAAGGCTATAAGATGCACCGTTACCTAAAGGATTTATATAGGCACCAATTCGTTTCGAGACAGTATCGGATAAGCCATTAGCATCAATTAATATTTGTGCATCAGAAAACGAAACCGGAGTATTCGAAGGACTAAGACCATTAAATGAAATGTTTGATGGCGTACCATAATAGTACTGAACCCTGACGTAATATGTACCAGAACTGTCTCCGCTCACAGTATTTAAGCCAGTTATAGTGAATGAACAAGAAAATGTAGAATTTGAACAAGCCGCAGAATAGACTGGACCTTTCATTGCAGGTAATGAAATGTAAGATGTCGAGGCTGATAGTCTACTACTTGGGTACAGGAAAAAGGTTCTTACACCACTTTCTAAACTTGTTAAGGTTGTTCCTGATTGAAAGGGCACTAAATCGACTCTTAAAAGTTCAAAGCAATTTGTGCTGATCCAGGTTGTATACTGAGGAAATAGATTACTCGAACCGCAGGAATTATCTGTTCTTGTACTATCAGACCAATTAATACTTAAGCTAGAGATTGGGTTTGTACTACTAAGGCTCTGGATATGCGCAATGATTGAGTTATTGGGACAATAAGTTGGGCATTGGAACTCAAGATTTTGAGGTGAAGTGTTAACCAGTATACAAGTATATTTCGCATTTCCAACATTTGATGAACTATAGTTTGTACCGCTACAGGTATTAGTTTGTTGTGGTGCAGGTATACCTTTAGAATTATCAGCTCTAATAGCTGAATAGGCATCATTGATTCCGCTCTCCGCAGCATACAGTGCCTGGTTACTTAAGACTCTATTTAAAGAATTAGTCCCTTCTCTATTTGATATCTGCGAAAAACTAAATATAAGAATTCCAAAGATCACCATTACCATGATAGTTACAAAAAAGGCTGCAAATCCTTGCTGATTATTTCTTAAAGTATTCATTCTATTGATTATTTTCATATTTAGCTCTCAGAATTACTATAAACATTGGTTATAAAATCATAAGTTGAACAAAATGGACCGATTAAGACTGTTGGTTGACAGATATATTGTGGGTCTGTCGTGCTACTATTTTTTATCAGGTTAGTCGTATTCCCATATAAAACATCTATATTAACAGTATATAGCCCCCCTGCCCCCCCTGACATTATAGCTTGACTACTTGCTTCGTCATATTTTGAATTATTGAGAATAGTAATATTACTAGAAGACAGCAAATTATCTATATTACTACCAAATGATGGCAACGATAAGAAGTCTTGAGGTGCTTCACATCCCAAAGACAGTTTTGACAGTAATACCCGATTTAAACTATTACCTAGCGGGATGTAATAATATTCGTATTGGTTGGTGCAAAAATAATGATAGTTTCCAGACGGTGTCGTTGTATCGGGTGTAATTGATGTCTCTGAACTAAATTCAATATCTCGAGACAATTCATCGGATAAGCTAACCGCAATGTTTTGAGTTTGAGTTTGGATAAAACCATTCAAATACATCTTAGATATTTGAATTATGCCGTAGGTGACAATTAAAAGTATCCCCGAAAAAACTGAAGTTGCAATGAGTAATTCGATGATTGTAAAGCCTTTTTTATTGATTTTAATCATATTGCAGCCCGGTAAGAAACAGTTACATTATTACATTCAGATAAATTATTAACGTTGCAGTTACTATTAGCTGTACCAAAGTTTAGGTTTCTCCAATATACATCTACCGTAAATGTATAGTTCCCAGTTGTAGAATCAAACGCTGGAGGTAAAAAATAATACAAGAAACCTCCGTTTAAGGTTGGCTGAGGAGTGGTTGTTGCCTTATATTGGTATTCACTTTTAGTATAATCTATATAGAAGTTAGATTTATTTGTAGTACTAATTGAAGTCGGATTTGTACTTAAAACTTCTTTCAATGATTCAATCTGACTTGTGGCTTGGTTTAGTGCAGTAATTCGATTTTCCGCATTGATAATACTATTCAGAGAATATTGAGCGGATTCATAAGCGCCAGTTAGAACAAAAGCTAGAATTACCATAGCAATTAACACTTCAACAATAGTATCGCCTCTTTGATTTTGTTTAAAAGTACCCATCTTTCTCTATATCCTAACAAATGGTGCCGTAGCTTAATACTAAATTATTTGAATTTGATTGATTCTCAAAGCTTATGTTAACAACCTGTTTGGGTTCAAGCGAAGAACTAAAACAAACATCAACTGTGCTTGAAGGGTCAATATTGTAATCATTGTCTGTAGTCCCAACTTTATCATTTGATAAATCACTAACAGCAGTTTGTGATGAAGCAAATGGTATTAAAGGTATAATAAACAGTTGATTACCTAAAGAACTATTGTTAATAAATTTTGCAGTCTGCGCATTATAAAATCCTATAACAAAATTAGAATCATTCGGGTTGCCGCTATAGCTTATTTTAGAAATAACAAAATGATCCGGAAGGTCAATAATTTGAGTTCCTAAAGGAGGATAATTTACTGGTAAACCTCCATACCCCAAAACTGTTGCAGAATCATTTGGAAATGCTGGCGGTAAATTTAAATCACTATTATTGCTAAACTGGTCACCAACCAAACTATATATATAATAGTACGCGGAAGTTGACGATGGATTGAATTGAATCGCTTTTCCGACGTAAACACAACTGAAATTCGTTCCGGCAGGTGTCTGTATTTGAGTTGAGAAAGTAGGTTTACCGTTACTCCCTAATGAGGTACAGGATATATTTTCGACCGGATAATTACCATTCTGGACATCCGAACTCAGTGACTGGAGTTGAGAATATATTTGACGGGCACCTGTATCAAACTCAGTTTGGTTTTGATCACCGTTCATAGCTGCTACTACTGCAACAAATAAAAATGAAGCCAATGCTAAAACAATTAACACTTCAACTATTGTAAATCCATGTGGTTGATTACCACTATTCATATGCTAAATTATAGCATAAGCATAGTGGTGGTCTTATCAATAAATACTAGTTTAATAGTCTTGTATATAAGTTTGTAAGTTGTGGTTGAAATAAAAAGCAAACGAACGTACCGAAAATTAATAATGGGCCAAAAGCAATAGTTGAGTTCGGTTTAAGTTTTTTTAGTGCAATGAGTATAAGTGACACTATACTCCCAGTAGAAGAAGCTATAAAAATCATTAAAATAGTTTCTAGTGGACCACCAAGTAATAAACCTAAAGAGATACATAATTTAACGTCCCCACCTCCAATCCACTTACCATTTGAAATATGAAATATGAAATAAAAAACTCCGGCTGATAAAATAACCCCAATTATTCGTGTAACTACATAGTGTATCGTCTGGCTGTAATGGAGGTAGTAAATTATAGAATAAATCAGTGACAAAGAAATTGTTAAATAGACTAATGTATTAGGAAGTATTTTGTATTTTAAATCATATAGTGACAGACTAATAAACAAAACTAAAATCGCTAACCAAATGGCTAATAGTACGTAGCTATATAGACTAAAGTTTAGAGGCCAATTGACATATGAAATTAAAAACAAAAGGCCAGTTAATAGTTCAACTACCGGATACTCAATACTGATATTTTTCTGACAATATCTACACCTACCTCTTAGCATTAACCAACTTAATATCGGAATAAGATCAAAAGAACTTAATCGATGCCTGCAGTGTGGGCAAATTGAATGCCCTTTTAAGATAGAAAGTTCAGATTTTTTGGTTTTTAAAGTTGGTTTTAAATGCAATCTCCAGACAAGTGCATTAATAAAGCTTCCAAAAATTACGCCAAGGATAAGGATGTATACTGCCATAGATTATTCTCTGCCTAAAATAATAGCATTGATGATAAGCAGTTAGACAGGTTTTATTGAGCTTGTAGACAATTCCAGTCAGGTGCGCCAGATGTTTCTGTGGTAAACAAAATCGCAATATTTGATGAACTACCAGCTGTTAGTGTTAGCGAAGTACCGCTAAGAGCAGCGTTATTAGTAGCATTTTCACAAGTAACACCTGCATCAATTACAGTTACCCATGGGAATGGTGAATATTTGGTGATAGCCGTCGCTGTTAACAGTGTTCCTACTCCTGTAATTGCACTTGCAGGAGATAAATACCAACCTGAGGTGATCGTTGCCGATGTAGATGCACTCGTAAGGGGTGCCGCAAAAGCAGTAACAGCTGGTGGCTGAGTTCCCGGCTCCAAAAGTTTAGATAGTGTGCCTACGTTGTTATATATATCTGACAATTGTGTGGTTGTAGTTAACGATACTCCACTATTATTAGATGACCAATCACTAGCAGCTGCAGCAATATGTGATGCATCTGTTTTAGCCGCAGAATTAGCTTGTGATCTTTGAAGACCAGGAACGGCTAACAATACTACAGCCATAATTAAACCAGCAATTGCTAAAACAATTAAAACCTCAATAATGGTAAACCCATTATCTTTTTTACTTATATTTATTCTCATTATGTTGGTGCCCTTTAACATATTATTTAGATTATATCTCTTATGCTTAACATTCTATTTAATATACGTTATCAATGCAAGGACTTTTTTTACTTCTATACACCTCCACCACTAGTGAAACTACTATTACCTGCAAGACTATATATCGGTAACAGTACGGCGGCTACGATAATAAATGCAAAAATACCTAACACTATCATTAAAACCGGTTCTATTAGTGTAGAAATACCTGCAACCTCATCATCGACTTCTTTTTCGTAGTATATAGCCAGTCTTTCTAGCATTTGATCAATAGTTCCCGATGATTCACCAATTTTTAACATACTTGGAACTAATGATAGGAAATTTTTATCATTTTCTAAAGTTTCAGATAGTGACTTTCCAAGTTTAACTTTTTTTATAGATTCTAATATAGTTTTTTCAATATGAGTGTTGTCTACTGCTTTAGAAGTTATTTCTAGTACTTGTATTAGTGGCAGACCGCTAGCTACAAGAGTAGAGGCAGTTCTTGAAAATCTTGCCATGTAGAGCTTCATAAACAATGGACCAATTGGCCACATATTCATTTTTAAATTATCTAAAATACTAGTCCCGACTTTAGTTTTTCTCCAATAATTTACTAATATAACTAAGCCAACCACAATCAATATAAGCAACCACCAATAAGAAATGATGGCGTGTGATATTGCTAGCAACATTCTTGTAATAAGAGGCAATTTACTACCTGAAGCTAATCCACTATATAGAGTACCAACGGCCGGCAAAACTTTAACCACCATAAAACCCATAACCCCTAACATAACTACAAGGACAATGATTGGATAAACAAAAGCACTCCGAATTTTCTTAGTTATGTTGGCATCTTTTTCTAGTTGTTCTGCGAGTCGGTTTAACGATTTATCCAGTGAACCCGAAGCTTCCCCAGCTGCGACTAAATTCAAGTAAATAACATTAAAGACTTTTGGGTATGGTGATAAAGACTCAGATAAAGATTTACCTGATCTAATTGATTCAATACACGCTTGAATAATTTTTTGAAGTGCCCGATCTTGGGTTTGTTCGGTCGTATTTATCAAAGCTTGCATTAAAGGAAGCCCAGCATTAATTAATGTTGATAATTGTCTTGTAAACAAAACCACATTTTGTTGCTTAATTTTTCCAGTTGAAAAAGAAAACTGCGAAAAAGGGTTTTTTAATTTTATATCAATCGGGTTTAGACCTTGTTTCTTTATCAATGCAGCGGCATCTTTAGTATTTTCTGCTGATAGTTCAGAATTAATTTTTTCTGTACTACCTGATTTTACTGCTGAAAATTTATAAATCGGCATTATTCTCTAACCATTCTTTCTAATTCGTCGGGGTCAACCGCAAAAACGTTAGCCTCATCGAATGTAATAATCCCTTTTTGAACCAAATCTGCCAAAGTCTTATCCATTGACTGCATGCCAAACTGAGCACCGGTCTGAATCACCGCTTCCAATTGATGACTTTTTCCATCTCTAATTATATTTCTTACAGCAGGGGTTGCAATAAGAATTTCTGCGGCGGCAATTCTACCACCACCGATAGTTGGGATTAATCTTTGAGAACATATTGCCATTAAAATATTTGATAACTGCGTCCGAATTTGTGACTGTTGATGAGGTGGAAATACATCTATCATTCTATCGATACTTTGTGAGGCAGAGTTTGTATGTAGTGTTGCAAACACTAAATGACCAGTTTCAGCTATAGTTATTGCGGCAGCAATAGTTTCTAGATCTCTCATTTCACCAATTAATACTACGTCAGGATCTTCTCTTAGTACTGATCTGAGAGCTACGCCGTAAGAGAAAGTGTCATAATGAACTTCTCTTTGAACAACTGCAGATTTAATCGATTTATGCATATATTCAATCGGGTCTTCAATTGTAATAATGTGTAGCGATTTCTCGGTATTTATTTTATTGATTATTGACGCTATTGTCGTAGATTTTCCAGCACCAGTTGGCCCAGTAAATAGCACTAGTCCTCTTGGATAATCTGTAAATTTGTTAACTATTGGGGGCAAACCTAGCTCTTCAATAGTTAATATTTTTGTCGGTATTAGTCTAAGTGCCATAGCAAGATTACCGCTTTCATGAAATGCGTTTACTCTAAATCTCGCTTGATCTCCAAAAGCAAAACTAAAATCAAACTCTTTGTCTTTAAGCAGGATCTTTTTCTGTTCTTCATCAAGAACTGAAAATATTAATGTTTCTACATCGGATTCTTTTAAAGGTTGATATCCAGGCATAGGAGCTAAAGATCCATCAACCCGAAACATTGGAGGCATCGCAACTTGAATATGTAAGTCTGAAGCATTGCGTTTGATTACTGAGTCGAGAAGAATTTCGATTTTTAGTTCATTCATTTATTTTATCCACCTTAAATTACCTATGCGCTATCTGTTGCGGCGACTCGATCAACTTCTTGAAGGGTTGTCTGTCCGGCTAAAGCTCTTAAATATCCATCCTGTCTTAATTCAATCATACCCTGAGATCTTGCGACTCTTTGAATTTCATCACTAGTAACTCTCTTAATAATTAAGTTTTGTATTTCCTCAGTTACTGCAAATACTTCAAATAGTCCTATCCTGCCTCGATATCCATTTGGAAAACCAGGGCTCTCAACTCCTTTATATAAAGTATAAGCATTTTGGTTGGCTAATGGCAAATTATCATACCCCAAATCTGCGGAGACCTTTGCGACCTCTTCTTTAGTCTTTGGCAATAAGTCATTTAAGCACTTATGGATGGATTCC